>Ga0187892_10007906_pt1 | contig 14879 bp, 16 predicted proteins | sample MA1701073metaG_FD_139345 | JGI IMG/M metagenome (GOLD analysis project Ga0187892, IMG submission 139345) | Bio-ooze microbial communities from a basaltic lava cave in the Kipuka Kanohina Cave System on the Island of Hawaii, USA - MA170107-3 metaG ... | reverse complement strand
GCTCCCACGCGCAGCCGCTCGTCGCAGCCGTCACACCGAAAACTCGCCCAAACAACATGTCGAACGGTTCAACCACCCCGACCGGTCCTCGCCACGTGGGGGCCGTGAGAAAAGCGGGCTAGCGCCGCGCGGCGTCTTCCGCCCGACCAGGGGGCGGTGACCAACCCGGCGCTCGTCGCGGCAGCGGCGCTCAACGTCGTCATGGCCCTCAGCATGGCGACGGTGCTCGCCGTGCCGGTGATGGCGCCCGCGATCTCCGCCGCCACCGGCCTGCCCGCCTCGGCGCTCGGCGCCTACTCGTTCCTCATGTGGTCGGCGGCGACGCTCGTCTCGGCGGTCGTCGGCGGCCCGATCGCGCGCCTGGGGCCGCTGCGCGTGGTCGTGGTGTCGCTCCTCCTCTGCGCCGCCGGCCTCGCCGCCGGCGCGACCGGGAGCACGGCGGGCCTCATCGTCGCGCCGGCGCTGATCGGCGCCGGCTGCGCGATCGAGACGCCGGCGAGCTCGGAGATCCTCGCGCGGCTCGCCGCGCCGGCGCAACGGACGTTCATCTTCTCGCTCAAGCAGACCGGCGTGCAGATCGGCGGCGTGCTCGCGGGCGTCGCCTTCCCGGCGGCGCTGGCGGGGCTCGGCTGGCGCGGCGCGATGGCAGCGCTCGCGGCGCTGCTGGTCGCGTACGCGCTCGCGCTCGAAACGCTCGGCCGACGGATCGCGCCGCACGCGCCTCCGCCGCGCCCGCCGGGGCTGAGCCCGGGACGGCTCGCCTTCGTGCTCCGCAACCGCGTGCTGCGCGACCTCGCGACCGCGTCGTTCGTGTTCCACGCGATGCAGGCGTGCATGAACGTCTTTCTCGTCGCGTACCTGGTCGGCGAGCACGGCTACTCGCTCGCCGCTGCCGGCGTCCTGCTCGCCGCCGCGCAGTTCGGCGGGTTCCTCGGCCGGCTCGGCTTCGGCCTGGCGGTGGGGCCGCGGCTCGGCGCGCTGCGGCTCCTCGTCGGCATCGGCTTCGGGATGTCGGCCGCCGCGGCCGCGGTCGCGCTCGCCGCCGGGTTCGCGCCGCCGCTCGCCCTCGGCCTGCTGTGCTTCCTCTTCGGCCTGACCGCCGCCGGCTGGAACGGCGTGTTCCTCGCCGAGGTCGCGCGCGAGGCGCCGCCGGGAGAGATCGCGCGCGTGACCGGCGGGGTCATGATCTCGGCCTACGCCGGGCTCATCCTCGGGCCGGTCGCGTTCAGCGCGGTCGCCGCGGCGGCGGCGACGCTCGCGGCGGGCTATCTGCTCCTCGCGGGCGCGACGCTCGGCGGCGCGCTCGTGCTGCGCCGCGCCGGGCACGACCCGCCGCGGGCCCTATAATCGCGCTCCGCGCCGCAAGAGACCTCGCCATGCCGTCGTTCGACATCACCTCCGAGGTGAACAAGATGGAACTCAAGAACGCCGTCGACCAGGCGAACAAGGAGATCCAGAACCGCTTCGATTTCAAGGGCTCGGACGCGCGAATCGAGCAGGCGGAGGCGGCGCTCACGCTCTACGCCGACGACGACTTCAAGCTGAAGCAGGTGATGGATCTCTTCACCGGACGGCTCGCGAAGCGCGGCGTCGACGTGCGCGCGCTCGATCCGCGCCCGCTCGAGAAGATCGGCGGCAACAAGGTGAAGCAGACGGTGGCGCTCCGCAATGGCATCGAGCAGGACACGGCGAAGCGGATCGTCCGGCTCGTGAAGGACTCGAAGCTGAAGGCGCAGGCGTCGATCCAGGGGGCGGCGGTGCGGGTGTCGGCCGCGAAGAAGGACGACCTGCAGGCGGTGATCCAGCTCGTCAAGCAGCAGGTCACCGAGATCCCGCTGCAGTTCGGCAACTACCGGGACTAGCGCCCTACTCGCGCGCGAGCCCCTCCACCCACCGGTCGTAGAGCCGCGCGGCGACGCGGTTCAGGTCGCGCACCCGGTCCTCGATCAGCGCCTCGGCCTGCTCGGCCGTCTGCACCGAAGCGCCCGCGTGGCGGCGCACCTCCTCCCCGGAGTCCGCGTACCAGCTCCGGATCATGTCGGTGGTCATCTCCACGTGGCATTGCATCCCCAGGTGCTTGCCGAGCGCGAACGCCTGGTTCGCGCAAAAGGGGCTGGCGAGGATCCGCGCGGCGCCGCGCGGGAGCGTGAAGGTCTCGCCGTGCCAGTGGAAGGAGAGGAACTCGCGCAGCTCGCCGAACCAGTGCCGGGCGACCGGATCGTCGAGCACCTGCACCGTGCCCCAGCCGATCTCCTTCACGGGGTTGCGCGTGACCTCGCCCCCGAGCGCCTTCGACATGAGCTGCCCGCCGAGGCAGTGCCCGAGGCACGGGACCTCGGCGTCGACCGCGCGCCGGATGAGCGCGAGCTCCGCCGGGATCCACGCGAGGTCGTCGTTCACGCTCATCGGCCCGCCCATGAATACCAGGCCGGAGAAGGCGCGCGGGTCGGTCGGGACCGGCTCGCCCTGGTCGACGCGGACGACGCGCCAGGGGATGCGCTCGGCCTCGAGATAAGCGGCAAAATACCCTGGACCCTCGGTGGGGCTCTGGCGGAAGATGGCGACCGGTTTCATTGCGCCCGCTCGGTCCATGCAGCGTGTCGATTGTATTGCAGCCCTGCTCGCGCTCGCGCTCGTCGGCCCGGCCGCGGCGGCCGACCTCAACGTCGTCGGCCTGTTCGGCAACAAGGCGGTCGTATCGATCGACGGCGGCCCGCCCCGGACCCTGAGCGTCGGGCAGCGCTCGCCGGAGGGCGTCGTGCTCGTGGCCGTCGACCGGGAAACCGCGACCTTCGAGGTCGAAGGCGAGCGCCGAGTGCTGCGCATGGGCCAGGCGTACGTCGCCCGCGGCGGCGGCGGCAGCGGCACGGTGATCCTGAAGGCCGACGCGCGGGGACACTTCCTGACCGACGGCCAGGTAAACGGCGGCAACGTCCGGTTCCTCGTCGACACCGGGGCGACGATGATCTCGCTCTCGGCGGCCGACGCGCGGCGGCTCGGGATCGACTATCTGAAGGGCCAGCGCGGCATCGTCCAGACCGCGGCCGGGCCGACTCCGGCGTACAAGGTCAAGCTCGACAGCGTCCGGGTCGGCGACATCGCGATGAACGGGGTCGACGCGCTCGTCGTCGAGGCGGGCCTGCCGTTCGCGCTCCTCGGGATGAGCTTCCTCAACCGCACCGAGATGAAGCGCGAAGGCGAGACGATGGTCCTGATCAAGCGCTTCTGAGCCGGCCGAGCGTCACGCAGCCCGGCGGGCTAGTAGCGCTTGCTGAACCGCTCCATCTGGCGGCGCGCCGCGCCCTGCTCTGCGGCCCGGCGATCCAGCTCGGCCTGGCGGCGCACCTCGGCCTCCCGCGCCCGCGCCTCGGCCGCGCGCGCGTTGGCTTGCGCGCGCTCGGTCGCTGCATCGCGCTCGAGCCGTGCCCGGTGCCGCTCCTGGAACTCGCGCTCCGGATCGCTGACCGAGGTCGACTTCGCGCTGCCGGCCGTGCCGGCCGGGGCGTCGGGACCCGCTGACGAAAACGTGCCGCGCTGCACCGCTTCGGTCTGCTGGCCCGGCGGGGGACGCTCGCCGTAGTGGACGCGGCCGTTGGCGTCGGTCCACTTCTGAATCTGCTGCGCCGTGGCCGGCGCGCAGGCCGCAACGAGCAGTCCGACGAGCAGCCATCGTGTCATGATCTCGCCTCCCCCCGCCCCGACGAAGGGCGGTCCCGCGGCGATTCTAGGCCCGGCGACAGCTTCCGTGAAGTGGGCTCTACGCCGCCCGGCGTGCCCTAGAAGTTGCGCCGCGTCAGCGTCAGCGTGTCGCCGGTGCGCCGCAGGTCGACGCCGTTCAGGTAGGTCATGCCGATCAGGGTGATTGGAAGCTCGCCGCGCCCGCCCTCCATCACCAGCCCCTCGACGTTGTGCAGCGCGATGCTGCCCACGCTCACGGTGGCGAAGGTCACCCGGTAGGCGGTCCGCGGCCCGCCGGCGGTCGCGATCAGCACCCGCGGGGCGCCGGCGTAGCCGATCGCCATCCGCTGCGCCTCCTCGCTCGAGACCGCGACCGCGGTGGCGCCGGTGTCGATCGCGGCCCGGGTCGGCACGCCGTTGATGTGGGCGGTCGTCACGAAGTGTCCGCGCGCGTCGGCCTTCAGCTCGACCGTGGCGACCGTCGACTGGCCGATGCCGAGCGTCAGGGTCCGGCCGTCGACCTCGAGCACCGCGGCGCGCCGGTCCGCCGCCACGAGGCGCACGCCCTCCGGCGAGGTCTGGCCGGCGCGCAAGGACCGCACCGCGGTGCCGTTGACGAGCAGCTGCGCGCGATCCAGGTCGAGCGACATGACCATGACGGTGGTGGCGTGCGCCGCGGACGCGCACAGCGCGGCGAGGCAGCCGGCGAGGAGGCGTCGGGCCATGGCCCGCGGGAACCGGCGGACGCGCGAGCCCGCGTTCAGCCCGCCGACTTGTCGCGCTGGATCAGCGCGTAGGCGGAGTGGTTGTGGATCGACTCGAAGTTCTCGGACTCGACCGCGAACCACTCGATCCGCTCGTCGCGCTCGAGGCGCGCGGCGACGTCGCGCACCATGTCCTCGACGAACTTGGGGTTGTCGTAGGCGCGCTCGGTGACGAGCTTCTCGTCGGGACGCTTGAGCAGACCGAAGAGCTCGGAGGAGGCCTCGGCCTCGGCGGCGGCGACGAGATCCTCGATCCAGACGAAGCCGCGGGTGCGCGCGGTGATGGTCACGTGCGAGCGCTGGTTGTGGGCGCCGTACTCGGAGATCTCCTTCGAGCACGGGCAGAGGCTCGTGACCGGGACCACGATCCGCATGGTGAAGGTCTGCCGGCCGCGCTCGATCCCGCCGACGAAGGTGACGTCGTAGTCCATCAGGCTCTGCACGCCCGAGACCGGGGCGCGCTTCTCGATGAAATACGGGAAGCGCATCTCGATGTGGCCCGACTCGGCCTCGAGCCGGTCGACCATCTCGCGCAGCATCCGCTTGAAGGTGTCCACCGAGATCTCGCGCTCGTGCGCGTGCAGGATCTCGACGAACCGCGACATGTGCGTGCCCTTGAAGTGATGCGGCAGCCCGACGTACATGCTGAAGGTCGCGATCGTGTGCTGCACGCCGCCGCCCTTCTCGGCGACCCGGATCGGATGCCGGATCGCCTTGATCCCGACCTTGTCGATCGCGAGCCGGCGCGTGTCGGTCGAGGCCTGGACGTCGGGAATGTCGTCCGGCGCGGCGCCCTTGGCGTCGACCGGATCGCGGGTGTTCATTGCGCGGACCTTTCGCGGGGAGCGACGGAAGACCGTGGCGATTCTAGCACGCGCGATCGCGCCCGCGACTCGAAGTCCTTTGCATGCGCGGGGTTATGCGGCCCGGACGTGCGGGGAAAGCTGCGCGAGCCGCGCGCGGACCGCCGCGAGGATCCCGTCCTTGCTCACGCCCGCGGCGACGAGCAGCTGATTCTGGTCGCCGTGCTCGATGAACTCGTCGGGAAGCCCCAGATGCAGCAGCGACGCGGCGACGCCCTGCGCGGCGAGGCTCTCGGCGACCGCGCTGCCGGCGCCGCCCATCACGACGTGGTCCTCCACCGTGACGAGGAGCGCGTGCGTGCGCGCGAGCTGCGCGACGAGCGCGTCGTCGAGCGGCTTGACGAAGCGCATGTTCACGATGGTGGCGTCGAGCTCCTCGCCGGCCTCGAGCGCGGGCTTCAGCACCGTGCCGAACGCGAGGATCGCCACCCGCCGGCCCTCGCGCCGCACCTCGGCCTTCCCGATCGGCAGCGCGCGCATCTCCTTCTCGACCGGCACCCCGGGGCCGCCGCCGCGCGGATACCGCACCGCCGCCGGGGTGTCGAGCAGGAAGCCGGTGTAGAGCATCTGGCGGCACTCGTTCTCGTCCGCCGGCGCCATCACGGTGATGTTCGGGACGCAGCGCAGGTACGCGAAGTCGAACGCGCCGTGGTGGGTCTGGCCGTCGGCGCCCACCAGTCCCGCCCGGTCGAGCGCGAACAGCACCGGCAGGTTCTGGATCTGGACGTCGTGGATGAACTGGTCGTAGCCGCGCTGGAGGAACGTCGAGTAGATCGCGACGACCGGCTTCAGCCCCTCGCAGGCGAGACCGGCGGCGAACGTGACCGCGTGCTGCTCGGCGATGCCGACGTCGAAGTAGCGGTCGGGGAACTGCTCGGCGAACTTCACCAGCCCGGAGCCTTCGCGCATCGCCGGCGTGATGCCGATCAGCCGCGGATCGCGCTCGGCCATGTCGCACAGCCAGTCGCCGAAGACCTGGGTGAACGTCGGCTTGCCGCCGGACTTGCCGCCCGCGATCCCCGCCGCCGGCTCGAACTTCGACACGCCGTGGTAGAGGACGGGGTCGGCCTCGGCGAGCTTGTAGCCCTGCCCCTTGGTCGTCACGATGTGCAGGAACCGCGGCCCGCGCAGCGCCCGGATGTTCTTCAGCGTCGGGATGAGCGAGTCGAGGTCGTGGCCGTCGATCGGGCCGATGTAGTTGAAGCCGAATTCCTCGAACAGCGTCGACGGGACCACCATGCCCTTCGCGTGCTCCTCGACCCGGCGCGCGAGCTCCCACAGCGGCGGCACGCCCGAGAGCATCTTCTCCGCCGCGCGGCGCGCCGCCGCGTAGAACCGCCCGGAGACGAGCCGGGCGAGGTAGCGGTTCATCCCGCCCACCGCCGGCGAGATGGACATGTCGTTGTCGTTGAGGATCACGAGCAGGTCCGCGTCCGCGATGCCGGCGTTGTTCATCGCCTCGAAGGCCATGCCCGCCGACATCGCGCCGTCGCCGATGACGGCGATCACGTGCCGCTTCTCGCCCTTGTGCTTGGCGGCGATCGCCATCCCGAGCGCCGCGCTGATCGAGGTGCTGGAGTGCGCGGTCCCGAAGGTGTCGTAGCGCGACTCGGACCGCCGCGGGAAGCCCGAGATCCCGCCCAGCATCCGCAGCCGCGCCATGCCCTCGCGGCGCCCGGTCAGGATCTTGTGCGGATAGGTCTGGTGACCGACGTCCCAGACGATCCGGTCCTCGGGCGTGTTGAAGACGTAATGGAGCGCGATCGTGAGCTCCACCGAGCCGAGGTTCGACGCGAGGTGGCCGCCGGTGCGGCTGACCGACTCCAGCACGAATGCCCTGAGCTCGTTCGCGAGCCCGCCGAGCTGCTTGCGGTCGAGCTTCCGCAGCTCGGCCGGGTCGTTGATGGTCTGGAGCAGCTCGTACGCCACGGGAACGGGGGATGGGGGATGAGGGATGGCAGGAAGCGGGAGTCGCAACAGCATTTTAGCGCGTCAAGCGCCCCGGCTCCCTGCCCATTTTCCCATCCCCCATCCCGGATCCCCGCTCTTCAGAACTCCCGCAGCACGATGAAGTCGGCGAGGTCGGCGAGCCGCCCGGCGCGGGCGCCGAATACCTCGATCGCGGCGCGCGCGTCGCGGCGCAGCTCCTGCGCCAGCTCGCGGGATCGGGCGAGGCCGAGCACGGACACGTACGTCGGCTTGCCCCGCGCGGCGTCCTTGCCGGCGGTCTTGCCGAGCGTCGCCGTCGGGGTCTCGGCGTCGAGCACGTCGTCGATCACCTGGAACGCGAGGCCGACGCACTTGGCGTAGCGATCCAGCCGCGCGAGCTCGGCGGCCTCCAGCCCGGCGCCGCAGCGCGCGCCGAGCATGACCGAGGCGCGGATCAGCGCCCCGGTCTTGAGGATATGCATGAACTCGAGCTCCGGCAGCGTGAGGCTCTTTCCGACCGCGGCGAGGTCGATCGCCTGGCCGCCCGCCATGCCGCGCGTGCCGCTCGCAAGCGCGAACGCGCGCACCATCTCGAGCTGCGCGTGCGGATCGTCGGCGAGCCGGCTGCCGGCCAGGACCTCGAACGCGAGCGACTGCAGGCTGTCGCCGGCGAGCAGCGCCGTGGCCTCGTCGAACTCGACGTGCACCGTCGGGCGGCCGCGGCGCAGCGTGTCGTCGTCCATGCTCGGCAGGTCGTCGTGGACGAGCGAGTAGGCGTGGAGGAGCTCGACCGCGCACGCGACCGCGTCGAGCCGCTCGAGCGCGGCGCCCGCGGCCTCGCCCGCGGCGAACACGAGCAGCGGGCGCACCCGCTTGCCGCGGCCGAGAACCGCGTAGCGCATCGCATCGTGCAGCCGCCGCGGCGTCTCGCCGGCGGGCGGCAGCGCGCGGTCGAGCGCCCGCTCGACGCGCGCCTGCACGTCCGCCATCCAGTCGCGGAACTCAGGCCTCTGGGTCGCCACTCGCCGACCCCGCCGGCAGCGCCTTCAGCGCCTCGTCCTCCAGCACGCGGACCTGCTGCTGCGCCTGCGCGAGGGTCGCCTGGCAGTACCTGGCGAGCTCGAGCCCGCGCTTGTGCGCGGCGAGCGACTGCTCGAGCGTCAGGGCCCCCGACTCCATCGACTGGACGAGCTGCTCGAGCTCGGCGAGCGCGGCCTCGAAGCTCCTCGGCGCTTCGTCGGCGGGCGGGCTGGCGGCGGCTTTGGACACGGTCTATGGCGCTGCGAGAGTCAAGATCTCAGCGCAAAGGCGCGAAGAACGCGAAGCGCGCAGAGAATAACCTGCGGATCGGTTCGCCGGGATCTCTCTGCATCGGTTGCGTCCTTTGCATCGTTTGCGCCTTTGCGTCGAAGATCTATTGGACGGCACGGATCGCGGCGCGCAGCGCCTCGGCGAGCGCGGCGATCTCCTGCTCGGTCGAGATGAACGGCGGGCCCACGGCGATCGTGTCGCCGGTGAACCGCACGTACTGGCCGTCGCGCAGCGCCCGCTCGAACACCTTCAGCGCGCGCAGGCCGGGCGCGCCCGCGATCGGCTCGAGGTCGACCGCCGCGGCGAGCCCGATGTTGCGGATGTCGAGAACGCCGGGCTCGCCGCGGAGCGAGTGCATCGCGCGCTCGAGCACGGGCTCGAGCGCGCGCACGCGCGCGAACATCCCCTCTTCCGCGAGCACGTCGAGCGTCGCGTGCGCCGCCGCGACCGCCATCGGATGGCCGGAGTACGTGTAGCCGTGCGCGAACTCGACGAGATGCTCGGGGCCGGTCATGAAGGCATCGTGGATGTCCCGGCGGACGATCACGCCGCCGAGCGGCACCGCGCCGTTGTTCACTCCCTTGGCGAAGACGATCATGTCGGGGGTCACCCCGAACCGCTCGGCGGCGAAGCCCGCGCCCATGCGCCCGAAGCCGGTGATCACCTCGTCGAACACGAGCAGGATGCCGTGCCGGGTGCAGAGCTCGCGCAGGCGCTCGAGATAGCCGACCGGCGGGACGATCACGCCCGCGGACCCCTGCATCGGCTCGACGATCACCGCGGCGATCGTGGAGGCGTCGTGCAGCGCGACCAGCCTGGCGAGCTCGTCGGCGAGCCCGGCGCCCCATTCCGGCTGCCCGCGCGAGAACGCCATCCGGCCGCGATCGAGCGTGTGCGGAAGGTGATCCACGCCGGGGAGCTGCGCGGCGGGAAAGAGCTTCCGGTTGGCGACGATCCCGCCGACCGAGATCCCGCCGAACCCGACGCCGTGATAGGCGCGCTCGCGGCCGATCAGGCGGATCCGCCCCGCCTCGCCGCGGACGCGGTGGAAGCCAAGCGCGATCTTGAGCGCGGTGTCGACCGCCTCGGAGCCGGAGTTGGCGAAGAAGACCCGATCCAGGCCGGCGGGCGCCAGCGCGGCGATGCGCGCCGCGAGTCGGAACGTCTCGGGGCTGCCCATCTGGAACGCCGGGCTGTAGTCGAGCGTCCCGAACTGCCGCTCGAGCGCCGCCGCGATGCGCGGATGAGCGTGCCCGAGGTTGACGCACCACAGGCCGGAGAGCGCGTCGAAGAGCCGCTTGCCCTCGACCGTCGTGTAGTAGGCCCCCTGCGCGGAGGCGAGCAGGCGGTACTCGGCGTGCCGCTTGAAGTAGCGGTTGTGCGAGAACGGCATCCAGTACGGATCGAGGCTCGTGGCGAGGCTCTGGACGGGCGTGGCAGCGATCTCGTTCATCCGCGCGTTCCCCCGGGCAAAGCGGGATTATCGCCCGGGCCTGCTATAGTCGGCACGCCATGCATACGACGCTCGTCGGCACGGCGACGCTCGCCGCCCATCTCGACGACCCGCACTGGATCGTCTTCGACTGCCGCCACGACCTGGCGCGGCCCGCGGCGGGCCGCGAGGAGTATCTGCGATCGCACATCCCCGGCGCGCGGTTCATGCACATGGACGAGGACCTCGCCGGGCCGCACACCGGCGCGAACGGCCGCCACCCGCTGCCCGACCCTGCCGTGTTCGCGGCGAAGCTCGGCGCGGCGGGCGTCGGGCCGCACTCGCAGGTGGTGGCCTACGACGCTCAGGGCGGCGTGAACGCGGCGCGTCTGTGGTGGATGCTCCGCTGGCTCGGGCACGACGCGGTCGCGGTGCTCGACGGCGGCTTCGGCAAGTGGCTGCGAGAGGAGCATCCGGAGGCGGTGGCGCTCCCGCGCATCACGCCGGCGCGGTTCGAGCCGCGCCCGCGCCCCCTCGCCGTCGACGTCAGCTTCGTCGCCGCGCACCTGCGCGATCCGGCGGTCAAGCTGGTCGATGCGCGCTCCGCCGAGCGCTACCGCGGCGAGGCCGAGCCGATCGATCCGGTCGCCGGCCGCATCCCCGGGTCGGTGAACCGCTTCGTCGGGGAGAATCTCGACGCCGGCGGAGTGTTCAAGCCGGCCGCGCAGCTGCGCGCGGAGTGGCAGCGGCTCCTCGCCGGCGTGCCGGCCGCGGGCGTCGTGCACTCGTGCGGGTCGGGGGTTGCGGCGTGCCACAACCTGCTCGCCATGGAGATCGCGGGGCTTGCGGGCGGCCGCCTCTACCCCGGCTCGTGGAGCGAGTGGTGCGCCGATCCCGATCGGCCCTACGTCACCGGCGGGATCCCGTGACGCGTCGGCGCACCGCCCGGGCCGGTGCCCCGAGGCTCGCGCCGGCCGCGCAGTGAGCGCCGCGCGCCTCGCCGACGTCGTTCTCCTCGTCCACTTCGCGTTCGTCCTGTTCGTCGTCGGCGGTTTCGCGCTGATCGTCGCCGGCGCCGTGGCCGGATGGCGCTGGATCCGCAACCGGGTGTTCCGCTACGCCCATCTCGCGGCGATCGCCTTCGTCGCCGCCGAGGCGCTCGTCGGCGCCGCATGCCCGCTCACCGTCTGGGAGCACGTGCTGCGGAGCGGCAGCCCCGAGGGTCCCAGCTTCGTCGGCCGGTGGGTGAGCCGGCTCCTCTATTACGACTTCCCCGACTGGGTGTTCACGCTCGCCTACTGCCTCTTCGCGATTGCGGTAGCCGTCACACTTTGGCTGGTGCCGCCGGCGCCGCGCGCGGAGAAAAGGCTATCATCCCGCGAGTCTTCCCCGCCTTGACCGAATGCGCGTCCTGGTCATCGACGACTCCCGCGAGTTTCGCGAACGGATCGCGCAGTATCTCGGCGCCGCCATGCCCGAGGCCGAGCTCACGCTCTGGGACCCCGGGCGCCACGGCAAGCCCACCGTCGGCTTCGACTGGCGCCGCTTTGACGCGATGCTGCTCGACGATGCGCCCGGCCCCGGCCAGGACGGCCTCGAATGGCTGCGCGAATTCCGCGCCGAGGGCCAGGTGCCGCCGACGCTCGTGCTCTCCGACGCCGGCGGCGAGGACACCGCGGTCCGCGCGATCAAGGCCGGCGCCGCCGACTATCTCAAGAAGTCCGACGTCACCGCGATCCGCCTAGCGATGGCGATCAAGGAGGCGATGATCGAGTCGGTCGCGATCTCCCGCGACATCGAAGACTTGCGCCGGACGCAGAGCCTCGCGATCGCCGAGATCGGCCAGCCGGCCGGCAACGTGCAGCTCGACGTCGCCGGCTATCGCGTGCTGCGCAAGATCGGCGAGGGCGGGATGTCGCGCGTCTTCCTCGCCGAGCGCGAGGCCGACGGCCTGCGGCTCGTGCTGAAGGTGCTCGACCCGCGGCTCGCCGCCGATCCGGCCTCGCGCGCCCGGTTCGTGCGCGAGTACAAGATCATCCAGCGTATCCAGAACGAGCACGTGGTGATGATCTTCGACCAGGGATTCACCTCCGACAACCCGTGGCTCGCGATGGAGTACTTCCCCGGGGGCGACCTCCACGAGCGCATCCGCAAGGGGATCAGCTCGATGGGATCGCTGAAGATCCTGGTGCAGCTCGCCGAGGCGCTCGACGCCGTGCACTCGGCGGGGGTCGTGCACCGCGATCTCAAGCCGCAGAACATCATGTTCCGCGCGAACCACCGCCCGGCGATCCTCGACTTCGGGCTCGCGCGCGAGATCGACGCCACCTCGACCCTCACCCAGAAGGGCATGGTGATGGCCACCCCGCTCTACATGAGCCCGGAGCAGTGCCTCGGCCATCCGCACGACGCCCGCGGCGACCTGTACGCCGCCGGCGTCATCCTCTACGAGATGCTCACGGGCAGGCACGCCTACGAAGGCGACAACGCGTCGGCGCTCGCCTACCAGCACGTCCACGGCGAGATTCCGCGGCTGCCCAAGCGGCTCGCCGGCTACCAGCCGCTCCTCGACCGGCTGCTCGCCAAGCGTCCCGACGAGCGCTTCCAGTCGGCGCGGGAGCTGTTCAACTACATCGCCCACTAGCCGAGCCATGGAACAGGCCTACCTCGATCTGATGAAGCACGTGCTCGAGCGCGGACAGCGCAAGAGCGACCGCACCGGCACCGGCACGCTCTCGACCTTCGGCTGGCAGCTGCGCTTCGATCTCGCCGACCGGTTCCCGCTGCTCACGACGAAGAAGCTGCATCTCAAGTCGATCGTCTACGAGCTGCTGTGGTTCCTGCGCGGCGACACCAACGTGCGCTGGCTGCAGGAGCGCGGGGTCACGATCTGGGACGAATGGGCCGACGCGAGCGGCGAGCTCGGCCCGGTCTACGGCCACCAGTGGCGCCACTGGCCGGCGCGCGACGGCGCGACGATCGACCAGCTCGCGAACGTCGTCGACTCGCTCAAGCGCAAGCCCGACTCGCGGCGCCACATCGTCACCGCGTGGAACCCGGCCGACCTCGATCGCATGGCGCTGCCGCCGTGCCACGCGCTGTTCCAGTTCTACGTCGCCGAGGGGCGGCTCTCGTGCCAGCTCTATCAGCGCAGCGCCGATCTCTTCCTCGGCGTGCCGTTCAACATCGCATCGTACGCGCTGCTCACGCTGATGGTCGCGCAAGTGATCGGCTTCAAGCCGGCGGAGTTCGTTCTGACGCTCGGCGACGCGCACCTCTACCTGAACCACCTGGACCAGGCGCGCGAGCAGCTCGCTCGGGCGCCGCGCCCCTTCCCCCGGATGAAGCTGAATCCGGCGGTGCAGGACCTCTTCGCCTTCCGCTACGAGGACTTCACGCTCGAAGGCTACGAGCCCCACCCCGCGATCAAGGCGCCGATCGCCGTCTGAAAGAAAACGGCGGGAGCGCGTCCCGCCGTGCGCGAAGCGCGGGCGGCTCGCCCGCTCCGCCCGAGCGTCAGGCGCTCGTCCCGGCCCGCCCGCGCCGCGTCGCCGCGAGCGCGCCGAGCAGCGCAAGGCCGAGCAGCGCCCCGGTGCCGGGTTCGGGCGCCTGGAGCGGGAGGGGGCCGAAGCTCACGTGCTCCCATTGGCCCGGGATCGCGGAACCGGCGGCGAGCGCGAACTGCTCCGCTACGAGGCTCGAGCCGTTCCAGAAGAGCCGATACAGGCCGGTGCCGCCGCCCGTCGGGAACTCCTGGGTGAGCAGGATGTCGCCGACGAACGCGGCGAAGTCGCTCGCCGGCGCGCCCAGGATCTTGGCCGTCCCGAAGTTGACGCCGAAGAAGTTCTCGTTGGCGTCGATGAGATCGATATCCTCGATGCTCACGCCGAGGGCGTGCGGGGTGACGCTTCCGTCCTGGCCGAACGCGTACATGAGGCCTGCGCCTTCGGCCCCGGCGATGATCTTGCCGGCGAGCGGGCCGTACTTGGCCGGGTCGTTCGGCACCGTCGCCACGCCCTCGAGGTGGGTCCCCACGTTCGCGACCATGGTCGGCGTGTTCGTGGCGCCATCGATTCGCCACACCTGGCCGGTGGTCGTGACCGCGATCAGATCCCCGCCCCAGTCGCCCGTGCGATCGACGTACAGCGACCCGCGCATGAGGCCGTTCCCGGCGCCCGGCAGATCGACCCACAGCGCGTTCCCGCCGAACAGCGTGCCGTCCGGATTGATGCGGGTGATCTGTCCGTCGATCCCGTTCCCGGTGAACATCGTCCCCGCCGCCCAGCCGCCGGGGTTGCCGGGGCGAGCCGTCGCGATCTTCACCTCCTCGGTCAGTCCCGAGATCGACGAGAACGGCAGGAAAGTCCCGGAGGCGATGTCGAACTGGGCGAAGTTGGCCGGGACCCCGCCCGGATAGTTGATCGAGAACACCATCGAGTTCAACGGCTGGTGATAGTCGATCCCGATCGGATTCGGGAAGGTCGCCGTGCCCACCTGCGTGAGGTTGATGGGCGCGCCGGACGCCGCGCCGGCGACGACGATCGCGAAAGCAGTGATGAGCGCTCTGAGCCGCATACGTCCTCCTCCGGTCTGATTCAGGGAACGTCTTCCTCCTCGGCGTTTTCACTCTAACGCGCTCCCGGCTCGCCGACGAGACTCGCGACTGCAAAAGATTGTCAAGCTTCGAGCGCGGGGCCCGTTTGTAAACGCGCTCGACGTAAGAATGATCGACATCGCGCCCGGCGCCGGGTACGCAGGCGGCAGCGCGCGGAAGGCGCGCAAAAAAAAGGTTCTTCGCCGATTTCCGGGTTATGAGGGCGGCCAAGCGGTCGTCACTGCTAATGTTGGTGTTGCGGACATCAACAGGCAGGAGGGCGACCGTTGGCCTACCGAGAGTGTATT
>Ga0187892_10007905_pt1 | contig 14881 bp, 11 predicted proteins | sample MA1701073metaG_FD_139345 | JGI IMG/M metagenome (GOLD analysis project Ga0187892, IMG submission 139345) | Bio-ooze microbial communities from a basaltic lava cave in the Kipuka Kanohina Cave System on the Island of Hawaii, USA - MA170107-3 metaG ... | reverse complement strand
TGGCCAGCGCCGACTGGTCGTAGAAGTCGGGTCCGCCGCGCACGAGCTGGTCGCGGATGTGCTCGAGCTCGTCGATCAGGCCGTCTTCCGAAGGAGCAGGCCGCTCGTCGGCTGCCGCCAGCGCCTCGCTCACCTGCTCGAGCAGCGCCAGCTCTTCCTCGACGATCGAGTCCGGCAACCGAGCCTCCCCGTCCCGGGCTGAAAGAATCTCCCCGTGTAATCCATCCGCGCGCAGAATCCAAGCGGGAAACGCGGCTCCCTCGAAATCAACCGCCGTTCGAGCTAACAGAGCGGAATGACGCAGGCTGCGGACTTCGAAAGGCTCGGCAGCTTCTACCTCGGGCGTTTGCTGGGGAGCGACGGCCAGCTCGGCCCCGAGCCGCTGCTGGTGGACGCCCGGGATTTCACCACCCACGCGGTCTGCCTCGGCATGACGGGCAGCGGCAAGACGGGACTCTGCGTCAGCCTGCTGGAAGAGGCCGCGATCGACGGCATCCCGGCCATCGCGATCGACCCGAAAGGCGACCTCGGGAACCTGCTGCTCACCTTCCCGTCGCTCGCGCCGGACGACTTCCGGCCGTGGATCGACGAGACGGAGGCCGCACGCGCGGGGCGCAGCCTCGACGAGCACGCGCGCGCCACCGCGGAGCTCTGGCGGAAGGGGCTCGCCGACTGGGGCCAGGACGGAGCCCGGATCGCGCGCCTGCGCGAGGCGGTGGACCTCGCGCTCTACACGCCCGGCAGCAGCAAGGGCCGCCCGCTCTCGGTGCTGCGCTCGCTCGCGGCGCCCGCGGCCGAGCAACGCGGCGACGCGGAGTTGATGCAGGAGCGCGTCTCGGCCGCGGCGTCGGGCCTGCTCGCGCTGCTCGGCATCGAGGCGGATCCGCTGCGCAGCCGCGAGCACATCCTGCTCGGGAACGTGATCGAGCGGAGCTGGAGCGAGGGGCGCGACCTCGATCTCGCCGAGCTGATCCGGCGCGTGCAGAGCCCGCCCTTCGAGCGCGTCGGCGTGCTCGATCTCGAGTCCTTCTACCCCGCCAGGGACCGCCAGGCGCTCGCGCTGACGCTCAACAACCTGCTCGCCTCTCCCGGCTTCGCGGCGTGGACGGAGGGGGAGCCGCTCGACGTGGCACGGCTCTTCCACACGCCGGAGGGGAAGCCACGCCTCTCCATTCTCTCCATCGCGCACCTCGACGACCGCGAGCGCATGTTCTTCGTCACGCTGCTGCTCGGCGAGATCGTGGCGTGGATGCGCTCGCAGTCCGGCACGCAGAGCCTGCGCGCCCTGCTCTACATGGACGAGGTGATGGGCTTCCTGCCGCCGAGCGCCGCCCCGCCCTCGAAGGCGCCCATGCTGACGCTGCTGAAGCAGGCGCGCGCCTTCGGCCTCGGCGTCGTGCTCGCGACGCAGAACCCGGTGGACCTCGACTACAAGGCGCTCGGCAACACCGGCATCTGGCTCCTCGGGCGGCTCCAGACGGAGCGCGACCAGGCGCGCGTGATCGACGGGCTCGAGGGCAGCGCCGCGGCACGCGGCGGCGGCTTCGAGCGCGGGGAGACGGAGCGTCTGCTCGCGGGCCTCGGCAAGCGCGTGTTCCTGCTGCACAGCGTCCACGAGGAGCGGCCGGTGCTGTTCGGCACGCGCTGGGCGCTCTCGTACCTGCGAGGCCCGCTCACGCGCGACGAGATCGCGAAGCTCCAGCCTCGCGCCGCTTCCGAGCCGGTCAGCAAGCGAGGCGAAGCCGAGCGCGCAGCGAGCGGAGCGAGCGTAGGAACGAGTGGGGCGCGGCCGGCGTTGCCTCCTGAACTCGAAGAGCAGTTCCTCGCGGCGGCGCTGCAGCCGGCGGGCGCGCGGCTGGTCTATCGCCCGGCGCTGCTCGGCGTCGCGGTGCTGCGCTACGCCGACGCCAAGGCCGGCGTCGATCAGTTCGTGCGCGTGGCGCTGCTCCGCGAGCTCGGCGACGCGGCGAGCTGGGAGGGTGCCCTCGAGCTGGACCTCGCGCGGCTCGCGCTCGGCGCGGAGCCCGCGGCCGGAGCCGGCTTCTCGCCCCTCCCGCCGGGGCTCGGCAAGGGCAGCGCGGACCGGCTCGGCAAGGCGCTCGCGCTGCACCTCCAGCAGGCGCGCCCGCTCGTGCTGCGCCGCAGCGCGGAGGCCGCCCTGACCTCGCGCGCCGGCGAGGACGAGGGCGCCTTCCGCGTGCGCGTGCGCGAGGCGCTGCGCGAGCGGCGCGACGCCGCGCTCGAGAAGCTGCGCGTCCAGTACGCGCCAAAGCTGGCGCGCGCGGAGCAGCACGTGCGGCGCGCCGCCGAAGAGGTGGAGCGCCAGCGCTCGCAGCGCACCGATCAGGCCGTGGGCACCGCGATCTCCGTCGGTGCGACGGTGCTCGGCGCGCTGTTCGGGCGGCGCAGCGGCGCCGGCACGCTGGGCCGCGCGGCCACCGCCGCGCGGGGCGCGACGCGCGCGGCGCGCGAGCACGGCGACGTCGCGCGCGCGAGCGAGGAGCACGGCACCGCCGAGGCCGAGCTGCGCGCCCTCGACGCGCAGTTCCAGGCCGAGACGGCCGCGCTGCGGTCCGCCGGCGGCGAGCCGGAGCTGACCGAGCTTCCGCTGCGCCCGCGCAGGAACGACACGCAAGTCGAACGAGTCGCGCTCGTCTGGCTGCCGTACCGAGCGGGCGCCGGCGGGCGCAGCGAGCCCGCCTTCCCGGCGCTGGCCTAGCCGCGTGCACGGCGGCGTCCCGCTCGTCGAGCTGGTGGTGCTCCTCGCGCTGGCGGCGGCTGGCGCGGCGCTCTTCGAGCGGCTGCGCCTGCCCTCGATCGCGGGCTTCCTCGTCGCCGGCGCGCTGGTCGGCCCGGGCGGCCTCGGGCTCGTCTCCGACCCCGCCGCGGTGCGCACGCTGGCCGAGGCCGGCGTGGTGTTCCTGCTGTTCGAGATCGGCCTCGAGCTTCCGATCGAACGGCTCCGCCGCCTGCTGCGGAGCGGGCTCGCCGCCGGCGCGCTCCAGGTCGGGGCGACGCTGGCCGTGACCGCCGCGCTCGCCTACGCGTGGGGCGTCAGCGGGCGCAGCGCGCTCGTGCTCGGCGCGCTGGTCGCGATGTCGAGCACCGCGCTCGTGGTGCGCCTGCTCTCGGAGCGCAGCGAGCTCGACGCACCGCACGGCCAGCTCGCGGTCGCGATCCTGCTGTTCCAGGACCTGTGCATCGTGCCGTTCCTCTTGGCGGTGCCGCTGCTCGCGAGCCCGGGCCCGCTCGGCTTCGGGCCGATCGCCGGCGCGCTCGCGCGCGCGGGCCTCGCGGGCCTCGCCTTCTACGCGGTGACGCGCTTCGCGCTGCCGCGCGTGCTCTCCGCCGCGGCGGGGCTGCGCTCGCGGGAGGTCTTCAGCCTGGTCGCGGTGCTCGTGGTGGCGGGCGCCGCGCTCGGCGCCGAAGGCCTCGGCCTCGGCCTCGCCGTGGGCGCGTTCCTCGCCGGCCTCGCGGCGTCGGCGTCGCCCTGGGGCCATCAGCTCTTCGCGGAGGTGCTGCCGCTGCGCGGCGTGCTGCTCGGCGTCTTCTTCACGGCGGTGGGGATGCTGCTCGACGTCAGGCTGGCCTGGCAGCACGCGGGCCTCGTGGCCGCGCTCTTCGCGGCGGCCACGCTGCTCAAGGCCGCCGTGGTCGCGGGCGCGCTCAGCGGCGTGCTGCGCTTCGGGCGGCGCGTCTCCGTGCTCACCGCGCTCTCGCTGGCGCAGACCGGCGAGTTCTCGTTCGTGCTCGCCGCCGCGGCCACGGGCGCGGGCGTGCTCGCCCCCGAGCTCTCGCAGGCCTTCGTGGCGGCGTCGGTGCTGAGCCTGGTGGCCACGCCGTTCGTGCTGCGCGCGGGTCCGGCCCTGCTCGAGCCGGCCACCCAGCGCGCCGGCGCGCCGCGCGCGGAGGCGCCGGACGCGCACTCGGGCCACGTGCTCGTGATCGGGTACGGCCTCGCGGGCCGCAACCTCGCGCGCGTGCTGCAGGCGGTCGGGATCCCGTGGCTCGCCGTGGACGCGAACCCGACCTCCGCGGCCGAGGCGCAGGCGCGCGAGGAGAACCGCGTCGTCTACGGCGACGCCACGCGGCCCGCGCTGCTCGAGCGCCTCGGCGTCCGGAGCGCGCGCATCGTGGTCATCGCGATCACCGATCCGCTCGCCACGCGCCGGATCATCTCGCTGGTCCGCCGCCTGAACCCGGACGCGAAGCTCATCGCGCGCACGCGCTACGTGCGCGACGTGGACACGCTCCAGGCGCTCGGGGCGAGCGTGGTGGTGGCGGAGGAGCTCGAGGCCGCGATCGACCTGCTCGGGCACGTGCTGCGCGACTTCGGCCTGCCGAGCGGCGCGGTCGCCAGCTTCGTAGAGGAGCTGCGCGACGAGGGCTACGCGCTGCTCCAGACACCGCCGGGCGTGGGGCTCGACCCCTGGCTGGCCGAGCTGCTCCAGCAGGTCGCGACGGAATGGGTGGAGGTGCCCGCGGACTTTCCGCCCGGCCGGACGCTCCGCGAGCTGGCGCTGCGCACACACACGGGCGCGAGCGTCCTCGCCGTGGAGCGCGGCGGCGTGACGACCCCGAACCCCGCCGCCGTCTTCCCCCTCGCCGCCGGCGACCGCCTGCTCGTGTTCGGCGGCAACCCCGAGATCGCGCGCCTGCGCGAGCTGCTCGCGGGCGGAGAGCGCCTCCGCTAACGAGAGCGCATGCGGGCTTGGTCATGCGAGAGCCCGGGAGGGCTCGATCATGGGATGGATCCTGCTCGGCCTGCTCGTCGCGTTCGTGTTCTTCGGGATCTCGCTCTACAACCGCCTCGTGCGCCTCAAGAACAGCGCCGAGGGCGCGTGGAGCGACATCGACGTGCAGCTCAAGCGGCGCTGGGAGCTGATCCCGAACCTGGTCGAGACGGTGAAGGGCTACGCGCGCCACGAGCAGTCGACCTTCGAGAAGGTCACGGCCGCGCGCAACCAGGCGATGCAGGCGCGCACGCCCGGCGAGCACGCCGCCGCCGAGGCGAACCTGCAGGGCGTACTCAAGTCCCTGTTCGCGGTGGCGGAGGCGTACCCCGAGCTGCGCGCGAACGAGAACTTCCTCGGCCTCCAGCGCGAGCTCTCGGGCCTCGAGGAAGCGATCCAGAACGCCCGCCGCTACTACAACGCGATCGTGCGCGACCTGAACACCGCGATCGAGGCGTTCCCCGGCAACCTGCTCGCCGGCCCCTTCGGGTTCACGAAGCGAGAGTACTTCGAGCTCGACTCCGCCGCGGAGCGCACCGCCCCGAAGGTGAGCTTCAGCTGAGGGCGCTCGGGCTGGCGCTCGGGCTGGCGGCGGCGCTCGCTGCCGGCGCCGCCTCGGCGGAGCGCGTCCTCGCCTGGGAGACGGAGCTCTACCTCGAGGCTGAGGACGCCTTCGCGGTGCACGAGCACATCCGCTGGGACTTCGAGGGCGCGGCGCGCCACGGCATCCTGCGCGACATCCCGGTGGCGTACGGGCGCGGGCGCGCCGCCGACTACCAGATCCGGATCGAGGACGTCGAGGTGACCGACGAGGCGGGCGTGCCGCGCCCGTTCGCGACGCAGCGCAGCGGGCGCCTCCTCGAGCTGCGCATCGGCGACCCGGACCGCACGGTGAGCGGCGTCGAGGAGTATCGGATCCGCTACCGCGTGCGGCGCGGCCTGCTGTTCTTCGAGCAGCACGACGAGCTCTACTGGAACGCGACCGGGCACGACGTGGCGCTCCCGATCGAGCGCGCCCGCGCGACGGTGTACCTGCCGGCGGGCGTCGAGCCGGCCGCGGTGGAGCACGCCTGCTTCACGGGGCGCGAGGGCTCGGTCGAGCAGGCGTGCGAGGCGACGCCGGGCGTGGCGGCACTCGCCTTCGCGGCGGGGCGAAGCCTCGGCCCGCGCGAAGGGCTCTCGGTGGTGGTGGCGCTGCCGAAGGGCGTGATCCGCGAGCCGAGCCGCAGCGAGCGCTGGTTCGAGCGGGCGCGCGACTACCTCTCGGCCTGGGCGGCGCTGCCCGTGCTCGGGCTCCTCGGGCTGGTCGGGCTCTGGCGCTCGCAGGGGCGCGACCCGGCCGGCAGCGCGGCCCTGCCCGTGCGCTACGAGCCGCCCGAGGGCCTCTCGCCCGCCGAGGTCGGCACGGTGCTCGACGAGCGCGTGGACCTCGTCGACGTGAGCGCGACGCTGCTCGACCTCGCCGTGCGCGGGTGCCTGCGCATCGAGGAGGTGGAAGGCCAGGGCTTCCTGTTCCTGCGCGACCGCGACTGGCGGCTCGTGAAGCTGGGCAGCGCGGAAGGCCTCCGAGCCCACGAGGCGCTGCTCTTCGAGCGGCTCTTCGCGGGCGGGGACCAGGTGCTCGTCTCCTCGCTGCGGAACCGCTTCTACGCGCACCTGCCCGCGATCCGCGACGCGATCGACCGGGCCGTGAGCCGCGAGGACGGCTTCTTCCCGACCTCGCCGGAGCGCGTGCGCCGGCGCTACGCGGGCGCGGGCATCGCGGGGCTCGTGGGTGGCATGGCAGCGCTCTGGGTGAACGCTCCGACGCCCGCCGCCGTGTCGATCGCGCTCACGGGCGGCCTCGTGCTGCTCTTCTCGCGTGCGATGCCGCGCCGCACGGCGCGGGGCCGCGCGGTGTACGAGCAGATCCTCGGCTTCCAGGAGTTCGTGGCGCGCGTCGACAAGGACCGGCTCGAGCGCATGGGCGGGCGCTCGACGGAGCGCTTCGAGCGCGTGCTGCCCTTTGCCCTGGTGCTGGGCGCGGCGGACGCCTGGGCGGAGGCCTTCGACGGCCTCTACCGCGAGCCGCCGCGCTGGTACGTGGGCCGCAGCGCGGGGCCGTTCCACCCGCGCCTGTTCGTGAACGAGCTCGGGCAGTCGCTCGGCTCGATCGGCTCGGCGCTGGCCTCCGCGCCGCGCGGGGGCTCCGGGCGGAGCGGGCTCGGCGGCGGCGGCTTCTCGGGCGGCGGCTTCGGTGGAGGCGGCGCGAGGAGCTGGTAGGCGGCTACGCCCGCTTGCGCCCGAAGGCGGCGAGGCCCGCCGTGCCGAGCAGCAGCAGCAGGGCCGCCGTGGGCTCGGGCACGGCCGTCACCTTCACGTTGTCGAGCTTCGTGTAGTCGTTCTCGCCGCCGTCGTGCCAGAAGGCGATCCAGATCGTGCCGACGCCGGCGGGCAGCGCGAACTCGTGGTGCGTGAAGTCGCTGTGCACGTCGACGCGCAGCAGCTCGGTGAACAGGCCGGGATCGACCGACGGCAGCTCGCAGAGCTGGTCCGGGCAGTCCTCGTGCTCGCTCAGGCCGAGCGGATCGAGCGGGAACGGGCTGTTGCCGACGAAGTAGCCGACCACGCTCTGGTCGCCGGCGGGGGCGGCGAACGTGCGCCAGTCGAAGCTCAGCACGGCGTTCTGGAGGCCCGTCAGGTCCACCGAGAACAACAGGCCCGCCTGGTCCTCGAAGCGGCCGACCGGCGTGTTGTTGCCGCTGCCGCCGCTCTCCTGCACCGCGAGGTCGCAGTCGAAGTCCGTCTCGGGCGCGCCGAAGCGGCCCGCGAACCAGGTCTCGTCGGCGCCTTCGGAGGTCAACGGCTGGCCGAGGTTCACCTCGTCGTTGTCCGGGACCTCATCGGGGAAGTCGTCGTAGCCATCGAACGTCTCGTGGAACAGGACCACGGGCTCGGACACCGCGCTCGCTCGATCCGCGGCGGCGGCGAACAAGAACGGAAGGGCGAGACCGATCGCGAACGAGCGCAGTCGCATGGCATCTCCAGCAGCTGGCCCGGCCTCGCGCGCCTCCCGGGAGGAACCCTCCCATGTCGTGCAGAGGCCTGGCTCTGCACATTGAGTGGCGCGGCGTGGGGAAATGTGGCGGGGAGCGGCCCGTCAGCCGCCCGCGCGGCCCAGCGCGCTAGGACGGGGGCGGGGTCGGGTCGGGCGGGACCAGCGTGTTCAGCAGCTCGCAGAAGCCGGCGGAAGCCCGCCCGTCCGCACACGCCCGGACGGCGCCCGGGGGGCGCCGGTTCCCGACCGCCAGCAAGTGGCATTTCGCAGTGATCCCGAGCCGTTTCGCGTTCGCATCGCATTCCGACAGCGCGCTGCGGCTCGCCTCCTCCTGGCTCAGGTATCCGTATCGGATTCCCCACACCCGACGTCCCGCGGCCTCGTCGAGCCCGATCGCCATGGCCTTCGCGTCTTCGGAGATCTGGTAGAGCCGCCAGGCGTCCTCGAGCCGCGCTCCCGCGGGGGCATCGAGTCGGGCGGAGAACCAGCTCGCGCACCCGAGCGAGAGCAGCGCCACCGCGGCCAGCGCTACCGGTAGCCATCGTGCCCTGCTCACCCGCATCGCGGGGCGAACCTAACGACTGCTCGCTCGGATGCGAGCAACCAAGGCGCGGCGCCCGGGTTGTATGATGCGCGTGCCCGAGCCGGGCCTTTCCCCACGGCGCGGCGCACGCTGAAACGCTCCACGCGAGGTGCCCGATGCGAGCTCTGCGCCACATCCTCGCCGCGCTGCTGGGCGCGGCCTACGGCATCGCCTTCCTGTCCGGCTTCGGCTGCGGAAGCTCGCCGCCGCCGGCACCGCCCGAGCACGAGGCCGTCGGGCTCCAGCTCTTCGAGAGTCCGCAGGCCGACCCGCTCGTGCTCTCGCCCGACGGGGCGCGCCTCTACTCCGTGCTCACCACCACGGGCCGCGTGCGCGTCATCAGCACCGCCCAGCTGGCGGAGCTGGTGAGCATCGAGGTCGGCGTCGATCCGGTGAGCCTGGCGTTGCGGCCCGACGGCACCGAGCTGTGGGTGGCGAACCACGTCTCCGACTCGGTGAGCGTGATCTCGCTCGTGGCCGGCCCGAACCAGTACAAGGTGGTCGAGACGATCCAGAGCGTGGACTCGGCGAACCTGATCAGCGACTTCGACGAGCCGGTCGGCATCGCGTTCGCGAGCAACGCCAAGGCGTTCGTCGCGCTCTCCTCGCGCAACCAGATCGCGATCGTCGACGCGAACAGCTACGCGGTGACCGGCTTCCTCACCCTGAACGCGCAGGAGCCGCGCGCGATGCGCGTGCGGAACGGCCGGCTCTACGTGCCGGCGTTCGAGTCCGGCAATCGCTCGGAGCTCTCGTCGTGCATCGGCGCGCCCACGGGCGATCCGCAGTGCACGTTCAACTTCCAGGCCGCGAACTTCGCGCAGAACCCCCAGCTCGTCGGCTTCGACGTGGACGTGGCGAAGGACCCGCTGATCCCCGACCGCGACCTGTTCGTGTTCGACGCCGGGACGAACGCGCAGCTCGACGTGGTGGAGGGGATCGGCACGCTGCTCTACGGCGTGGCGGTGAGCTCGAGCGGCAAGGTCTTCGTCGCGCAGACCGACGCGCGGAACGCGGACAACGGCCGCGCCGGCACGCTCGGTCAGGGCCTCGCGGACCTCGACAACCGCATGTTCCTGAACCAGATCGGCGTGGTGGAGTGCCCGGCCGGGAGCTGCGCGACGCCCTCGGTGTTCGAGCTCGAGCCGCTGCCGCCGAGCCAGCCCGCCGCGGGCGAGCAGCTCGCGACGCCCTACGCGATCGAGATCAGCTCGGACGACCACGTGCTGGTGGCGACGGCGGCGTCGTCGAACCGCGTGTTCACGGTGGACGCGGAAACGGGCGAGGTGATGGACATCATCGACGTCGGCAACGGCCCCCGCGGCATCGCGCTGCGCTCCGATCCCGGCACGGGGGCGCCGCTCACCGCCTACGTGCTGAACACGCTCGACGACAGCATCTCCGAGATCAACGTGAGCGACCCGGAGAATCTCTCGGAGCCGCGCCGCCGCGTGTTCGATGCAGACACCACGCCGCTCGCGATCCGGAACGGCCGCATCGCCTTCAACAGCGCTGCGGGCTCCACCACCGGCACGTTCTCGTGCGCGAGCTGCCACCCCGACGGCCACGTCGACCAGCTCCTCTGGGTGATCGGCGCGCAGTGCACGTTCAGCGCGGGCTGCGACCAGGAGGAGCCTCGCACCACGATGCCGGTGCGCGGGCTCAAGAACACGCTGCCGCTCCACTGGGACGGCACGCTCGGCGATCCGTTCACCGGCGCCAACGGCGAGGTCGGCGCGAACGGCAGCAAGCCGAAGAACTGCACCACCGACCAGGAGTGCTTCCGGCACCTCGTGAACGCATCGCTCAGCGGCGTGATGTGCGATCAGTCCGGCGGCTGCCCGACCAACGACATCGGCCAGGCCGGCGGCCTCGCGGACGCCCAGCGCGACGCCATGGCGACCTACCTGCAGAACATCCAGTACCCGCCCGCGCGCACGCGTCGGTTCGACGACCAACTCACGAACCAGGCCGTCGCCGGCTTCTCGGACTTCTTCGAGGACAAGGGCGGCGTGAACCCCGGGCCCCAGACCTGCGCCGACAACGCGGGCGGCAGCGGCTGCCACGCCCTCCCGCACGGCGCCGGCACGGGCTCGTTCTTCGTCGGCGGCTTCGAGGCGCCGACCATGCGCGGCATCACCGACCGCTACGTGCAGTTCTCGGCGGGCGTGACCGCGGTGCGCGACGTGCTCCAGGCGGTCTCCGTCGATCCGCCCGGCCCGGCCGGCCCCGGCACCGAGGTGCCGTGGAGCCCGGCCGTCGGCTTCGACGAGTTCACGAACTGGGCCGTGGCGTTCGGCTCTCCCTCGAACAACGTCGCGTTCCGAGCGGCCTACAACGTCCGCGCCTTCGACATCTTCCAGATGATCGAGGAGATGAGCAACGGCCAGTCCGGCGCGTTCGCGCACCAGGTGACGTTGAACCTGCGCACCACGAGCGGCGGAGCGCTGCCCGCGACGCAGGCGCTGCTGGCCACGCTCGAGACCGGAGACCTGAACGGTCTATTGAACCTGAAGGGCAACGGCCTCCGGAGCGGCGCGCCGCTCACGCTGAGCTTCCGCAGCGACGGCACGTACCAGGGCGGCGGCCTGACCCTGACGCGCGCCCAGCTGATCGCCGAGGCGCAGGCGGGGACGACGCTCGTGACGTTCACCGGCTTCCAGCGCGCCGGCGTGTCCGCGGCCACCGTCCAGCCCACGCTCTCCGTGCCGGCGGTCGGCAACTTCGGGAACAGCGGACGCCCGGATCTCCCGCTGCTGCCGGGTGACGATCCGATGCTCGTGCTGTCGGAAGACGTCGCGGCCGGGGTGAAGGTGCTGATCGACGGCGCGCCGGTGGCCGCCACGGTGACCTGCAACGGCGGCAACACGAACGGCATCTGCAACTCGGGCATCCTGATCGACCTGCTCTCGCCGCCGACGGTGCCGGGCCTCTACCTGCTCCAGGTGCAGGCGGCGAACGGGCTGCTCAGCAACGAGCTGCCCATTCGGAGGCAGTGAGCTACGCGAGAAAGCGCACGCGCCGCTCGGGCGCGTCCTCGTCCACGGCGAGGCCGCGCTCGGCCTGCTTGAGCATGCGCCAGATCTCGGGCCCCATCAGGTCGAGCTCGGTCGAGGCGTAGCGCTCGCCGCCGAAGCGGCGGATCCCCTGCGTCTGCACGCGCAGCGCGTCGCGATCCTGCGCGAGCACCTGGTCCACCTTGCGCGCCACGTACGAGCGCACCAGCCACTTCGGCAGCGGCAGGCGGATGCACTGCGCGAACCAGGCGCGCGTCAGCGTGTCGTGGATCGGCGTGTGCAGGATGGTGGCCATCAGATGGGAGCGCTCGCCGTCGCGATACTCGACCTGCGCGACCGCCGGCAGGAAGAAGCGGTCCCAGTGCTCCACCGGCGGGCGATCGAACCGCGGCTTCGCGTCGCCGGGCCGGCGGCGCTCGCCGAGGTACTGCACCTCGAGCCCGCCGCCGGGCAGCCGCCGCCGCACGGCCTCGATCTCGCTCGGCTCGCCGCCCCGGAAGCGCCCGCGGTGCAGGAAGGCGGTGTGCGGCACGTCGAGCGCGTTCTCGAGCGCGGCGTGCAGCGTGCACTCGAAGTCGAAGGTGCGTTCGACGGCGACGTAGCGCGGGTCGTCGAGACAGGGCACGTGGAAGGGCTCGCCGACCGGCTCGGCGTCCGCGCGCCCCCACACCCAGACGAAGCCCTGCGCCTCGCGCGCGGCGTAGGCGGGCACGCGGCGCGCCGCCGCGTCGGCGGGCTCGCCGATCAGCCCCGGCACGCCGCGGCAGGCGCCGCGCTCGTCGAACTGCCAGCCGTGATAGCCGCACTGGAGCACGCCCGACGCGAGCACGCGCCCCTGCGCCAGCGGGAAGTTCCGGTGCGGGCAGCGGTCGAGCACCGCGCCCGGCCGTCCGCCCGCGCCGCGGAACAGCGCGAGCGGCGTGCCGAGCACGGTCACCGCGCGCGGCGTCTCGCCGAGCTCGTTGGAACGGCACGCCACGTACCAGCCGTCGAGCACCCGCGCGACCGAGAGGTGCCCCTTCGTCGCCGGCGGCGCCAGCAGCTCCGCGGTCACACCCGCTCCGGCTTCGCGCCCTGCTTCGCGCGCTCGACGTTCTGCGCGCGCGCCGCGAGCAGCTCGGGCATCACGCGGTCGAGGTCGGCCTGCGCGAAGAGAGCGCCCCCCTTCGTGAACGACCCGATCACCGCGTACTGCTGCATGATCGCGACCTGCCCCTGCATCACGTGGATCACCTGTCCGGTGCAGCCCTGGCCCGCGGGCGAGGCGAGCCAGCTCACCACCGGCGCGATCTGCGCGGGCGCGCGGGCCGGGTCGTCCGCCGCGGCGGCGTCGCCGCGGCCCTGCATCAGCGGGATCGTGAGCCGCGTGGCCGCGCCGGGCGAGATCGTGTTCACGGTGCAGCCGAACTTCGCCAGCTCGAGCGCCAGCACGCGCGAGAAGCCCGCGATGCCGGACTTCGCCGCACCGTAGTTCGACTGACCGAAGTTCCCGAGCAGGCCCGAGACCGACGAGAAGTTGATGATGCGGCAGCCCCGCCGGTCAGTCTCGCGGATGAAGCGCGCGAAGGGCCGCGTGCAGCAGTAGTGGCCCTTCAGGTGCACCGCGATCACGGCGTCCCAGTCCTCTTCCTCCATGTTGAAGAGGGTCTTGTCGCGCAGGATGCCGGCGTTGTTTACGAGGATGTCGCAGCTGCCGAAGGCATCGAGCGCGGTCTGGAAGATGCGCCGGCCGCCCTCCACCGTCGCCACGGAGTCGGTGTTGGCGACCGCCTTCGCGCCGAGCGCCTCGAGCTCGCGCACCACCTCGTCGGCCACGCGCCCCGCGCCGCTGCCGTCGGCGGCGCCGCCGAGGTCGTTCACCACCACGTGCGCGCCCTCGCGCGCGAAGTCGAGCGCGATCTCGCGCCCGATGCCGCGCCCCGCGCCCGTCACGATCGCGATCTTGCCTTCGAGCACGCCCATGGAGGCACCTCCCGCTGCCGCCAGTGTAAGCCGGCGCAGGCCGCCCCTGACACCTCCCGGCGCGCGGGCGCCACTTCCGGCCCGAACAAGGGAGGTTCGAGCCATGAGTCGGCGATCGATCGGTCCGGTGTGCCTCGCGCTCGGAACGCTGCTCGTCGCGGGAGCCGCCGCCGCCAAGGACACCTGCGTCCACACCACGGCCCGCGGAGGCTGGACCTTCGTGCTCAAGAAGGCCTCGCTCAAGCCGGGCTCCTCCGGCGCGGTCTCCGGCTACGCCCTCTCGGACGAAGGCGCCGCCTCACCCATCTCCGGCGGCTACGTCGTCGTCAGCGACCTCCTCCTGCTCGGCGTCACGCTCTACGGCACGGCCGCCGAGGTCGCCGCCACGATCGACCACAGCTCGACCTTCCATCAGCTCGCGACCTTCGTGAGCGGCGGCGGGGGCTCGGGGAACGACGCGTCCTGGACCCGCGAGGAGAACAACACGGTCACGGAGGCGACGGGCGACGCGCAGGTGGTCGACTGCGCCGGGCTCGCCGTCCCAGGCCCCTAGCGCCCCACGTAGCGCGGTGCGCGCTTCTCGAGGAAGGCCTTCACGCCCTCGCGGTGATCCTCGGTCTGGAACAGCGCGCCGAGCGAAGCCGACACCCACGCGCCGAGCGCGGTCCAATCGGGGTCGAGCGCCTCGCGCAGGCCCGCCTTGAGGCGCTGCACCGCGAGCGGGGGGTTCGCGGCGATCCGCTCGGCGAGCGCGAGCGCGGCGGGGAGCAGCTCGGCGTGGGGCACGACGCGCGAGACGAGGCCGATGCGCAGCGCCTCCGCCGCGTCGATCACCTCGCCGGTGAAGAGCAGCTCCGCCGCCTTCTCGCGCCCGACGAGCGAGGCGAGGCGCGCGAGGCCCGCCACGTCGCAGCACAGCCCGCGCAGCACGAACAGCTCGCCGAAGCGCGCGCGCTCGGAGGCCACGCGGAGGTCGGCCAGCAGCGCGAGCTCCATGCCCCAGCCCACGGCGGGGCCGTTCACCGCGGCGATCACGGGCACGTTGCTCCCGAGCAGCGCGCCCGCCGCCGGCGTGAGGCGCGGCTCGCGCGCGAGCGCCGCCGCGGCCTTGCCGTCGCCGCCGCCCATCACCTTCTTCACGTCGTCGCCCGAGCAGAAGGCGGGGTCGCGGCCGGTGATCACCAGGCAGCGCGCGCGGCTCTCGCGGACCGCGCGCTCGAGCTCGGCGTAGGTGCGGTGGGTGAGGGCATTTCGCGCCTCGGGGCGGTCGATCGTGAGGAGCTCGATCTCGCCCCGGCGCTCGACGCGAATTTCCTCGTACACGCGGGCATTCTATCGTGTCACGCCATGACGGAAGAAGCGCGCCTCGGCTGGCGCGCCTTCGGGATCTTCTGCGGCTCCGCGCTCGCCTTCGCGGCGGTCTATCTCGGGAGCGCGCTCCCGTTCGCCGACCTCTCGGTGTTCGAGGACCCGCAGGGGCGATTCGGCCTCGTGCGCCTTGTGCGCTTCAACGCCGCGCTCGGCCTCGTGCTCGCCTACCTGATCGCCT
>Ga0187892_10007901_pt1 | contig 14885 bp, 12 predicted proteins | sample MA1701073metaG_FD_139345 | JGI IMG/M metagenome (GOLD analysis project Ga0187892, IMG submission 139345) | Bio-ooze microbial communities from a basaltic lava cave in the Kipuka Kanohina Cave System on the Island of Hawaii, USA - MA170107-3 metaG ... | reverse complement strand
GTCGAGGGCGCGAAGCTCGTCGCGCGCAAGATCATCGAGGTGCTCGCCGAGCCGCTCACGATCGAAGGGCATCTCGTCGACGTCGGCGCGAGCAGCGGGATCGCCGCCTACCCGGAGCACGGCACCGACGCCGACACCCTGATGCGCCGCGCCGACCTCGCGATGTACTCCGCCAAGCGCGCGGGCACCGGGTTCGAGGTCTACGACGTGCGCCACGACCAGGGCACGCCCGGACGCCTGTCGCTCCTCGGCGAGCTGCGCCACGCGGTGGAGCACGACGAGCTCACGCTCGTCTATCAGCCGCGGGTCGGCCTGGCAGCGCGGTCGGCGCCCGCGGCGGAGGCGCTGATCCGCTGGGTCCACCCCGAGCGCGGCGTGCTCGCGCCGGAGAGCTTCGTGCCGTTCGCCGAGCAGACCGGGTACATCAAGGCGGTCACCCGCTGGGTGCTCGACGGCGTCCTGCGGCAGTGCGCCGCCTGGCGCGCGCGCGGGCTCGATCTCAGGGTGTCGGTCAACATCTCCGCGCGCGATCTGCACAACCCGGATTTCCCGCGCATGCTCGCCGAGCTCGCGGCCGCGCACAAGCTGCGGCCCGACGCGGTGTCGCTCGAGATCACCGAGAGCGCGGTGATGGAAGACCCGGCGCACGCGGCTGCGATCCTCGAGCGACTGCACGAGATGGGCGTGCGCCTCGCGATCGACGACTTCGGGACGGGGTACTCCTCGCTCGCCTACCTGAAGCGGCTGCCGGTGCACGAGCTGAAGATCGACCGCTCGTTCATCAAGGGCCTCGAGCACGACGCCGACGACGCGGCGATCGTGCGCGCGACGATCGACCTCGCCCACCACATGGGGCTCACGGTGACCGCGGAGGGCGTGGAGGATCGGCACGCGCTGGAGACGCTGCGCCGGCTCGGCTGCGACCACGCGCAGGGGATGTACCTCAGCCGGCCGCTGCCGCCGGAGGAGCTCGAGCGCTGGCAGCGCGCGAGCGTGTCGGCGCCGCACACCGAGGTGGTGGAGCCGCTCCTCCACTAGCGGCGCCGCGCCGGCTTCGCCGGCCGCCCCCGCCGAGGCGAGCGCCCGGGAGCCGCCGGGGACTCGGCGCGTGCCGCACCCGCTTTCCCCGCGAGCGCAGCGAGGTCGCGCGCGATCCGCTCGAACACTTCGTCCCACGCCCCGAGCCGCTGCGGGCGGTAGAGCCGCATGGTCGGGTACCACGGCGTGTCGGTGCGCTCCAGCCGCCAGCGCCAGTCGGGGGTGAGCGGCAGCACCACCCAGACCGGCCGGCCGAGCGCGCCGGCGACGTGCGCGACCGCGGAGTCGCTCACCACGACGAGGTCGAGCGCGGCAATCGCCGCCGCGGTGTCGAGGAACGCGCCGCCCGCCGGGTCGAGCGCCGCGCCCAGATCGGTAACGGGGAAGGGCGCCGCGGCGAGCTGCTCGGCGCCGTGGCCCTTCTGCAGGCTGAAGAGCTCGACGCCGGGCACGCTCGCGAGCGGCGCGAAGTGCGCGAGCGGCATCGAGCGAAAGCAGTCCTGCGGAAAGGCCGGGTTGCCCTGCCACGCGATACCGACCGCAAGCTTGCCCCGGCGCCGGATGCGCTTCTGCGCCGCGGCCGCGCGCTTCGCGTCGGCCTCCAGGTAGGGCGCCCGCCCGGGGATCGCGTCGCCCGCGAGCCCGAGCCGGTACGGCACGCTCGCGATCGGCGTCTCGAAGTCGTGCGGCGGGAGCGGCGTCCCGCGCGGCACCACCTGCGCGATCCCGGGACAGGTGCGCACGAGCCGCTCGATCGCAGGCTGCGTCTCGACGATGACCCTGGCGCCCTGCCCGGCGAGGACCGGCGCGAAGCGCACGAGCTGCAGGGTGTCGCCGAGGCCCTGCTCGGCGCGGAGCACGATCGACTTCCCCTTCAGCGGCTCGCCCGCCCAGCGCGGCGCCGCGGTCGGCGCGACCGCGTGCCCCGGCACGCGCAGGCGCCACTCGTACTCCGGCCAGCCGGCGGCGAAGTCGCCGTGCAGGAGCCGGAGCTGCGCGCGGTTCGAGTGCGCCTGCGGGAACTCCGGGGCGAGCGCGAGCGCGCGGTCGAAGTGCGCCGCTGCCCGCGCGAGCTCGCCGCGCGCCTGGAACGCGAGCCCGATGCCGTTGTGCGCGAGCGCGTGGTCCGGGCGGCGCTCCAGCGCGCGGCCGTACGCCGCGAGCGCATCGTCGATGCGGCCGGCCGCGGCGCAGGCGAGGCCGAGATTCGCGTTCGCCTCCGGCCAGCCGGGCTGGAGCGCGAGCGCGCGCTCGTAGCTCGCGATCGCCTCGGCGTAGCGACGCAGCTCGCGCAGCGCGTTGCCGAGGTTGTAGTGGGCGATCGCGTGCGCCGGCGCGACCGCGAGCGCGCCGGTGTAGGCCTCGACCGCGCGCTCGAGCGCACCCTGCTCGGCGAGCGCGACGCCGTAGTTCGCGAGGCTGTCGACGTTGCGCGGCTCGACGCGGAGCGCCGCCTCGTACGCCGCGGCGGCGTCGCGCCAGCGGCCGAGCCGCAGCAGGCAGCGGCCGAGGGGGGCGAGCGCGCGCGGGTCGGCGTCCGCCGCCGCGGCGAGAACGTCCGCCGCCTCGCCGAGGCGGCCGGCGCGCTCGAGCTCGGCTGCGCGCACGAGGGCGGCGTCGCGGCCGGTCATCCCGCGCGCCGGAGCACCTCGATCACCCGCCGCGCCGGGTCGACGCGCACCCAGTCGCCGGTGCGGACGACCTCGCCCGGGTGCGGCTCCCAGCCCTCGGTGATCGGGATCCCGGCGAACACCGCCCCTTGCACCATCACCGGGTTGGTGACGCCGAAGACGAACGCCTTGGGCGCGAGGCGCTTGTGCCGCAGGTCGAAGAACGCCCAGCCGGCGGCGATGCCGCCCTTCGCGGTCGGGAAGAAGAGGACCTTCTCGACGATGCTCGTGCCCTCGAGCTCGTGGCCGGGCTTGCTGATGAGCCCCGACCAGCGGTCGAGGTCGTAGCGCGGCGAGAAGCCCTCGGTGGAAACCACCGCCTCGCCCTCGACCACCGGCCCGAACGCGCGCGCCACCCTGATCGTCGCGAGCGGCGCGGTCACGCGAGCTCCCCGCTGCACGCGATCTCGACGCAGTCGTGGGTGCGCCGCAGGATCGTGTTGAACTTGTGCGCGCCGATGATGTTCACGATCTTGGCCGAGTTCGAGACGAGGTTCGTCCAGCCGTTCGCGCGCCGCATCTGCGCGAGGTTCTGGAGGATGTAGAAGCAGACGCCCTCGAGCACGGTCACGCCCGCGGCTTCGAGCGCCTGGGCGTAGCCGAGGGCCCGTGCCGCGCTCTTCACGCCGTTCGACGTGGTCACGAAAACCTGCGTGCCGGGGCGCACCCTGCGGCCGCCGAAGGCTTCCGCGAGCGCCTTCAGCTCGAAGAGCGAGAGCTGCGGCCCGGAGAACACGACGAGCGTCGCGCTGCGGTCGCCGAGATCGTAGCCGGCGTAGACGCGCGCGAGTGCCGCCGCGTCGATCACGATCTCGTCGGCCGGCCGGTTGCCGCCGAGGGCTGCTTCGAGCGTCGGCGCTTCCGGCGTGACGCCGACCATGTGGAACATCCCCATCGAGCCGTAGCTCGCGAGCGCGGCGCCGAGGTGCTTCAGCTCGTCGGCGGTCGGCGTTCGCCGCAGGATGGATCCCCCGTGCCCGGTAAACACCGGCACCGCGTAGTAGTTCTGGTGCCGCTCGCCGACGATCTTCCCGACCGCGCCCCAGTCGGCGAGGTCGTCGAGCGGCGCCGCCAGGCGCACGACGAGGGTGCCCTTGCGATGGCGGTCGAGGTGGAAGCCGTACTCGGGTGTCCGCCCGGTGATCGCCGCGGCGAGCGCGGCCGGGCCCGACTCGAAGTTCGAGCGCGCGCCGAACACCGAGTTCGCATAGATGACCGTGCCGGTGTCGCCCCAGGCGACGTGCTCGCCGAGGTGCGGCTGGTAGAGCGTCTGGTAGTTGATGCAGGTGTCGGTGGTGAGCGCGTTCATCGCGCGCAGGGCGCCGATCAGCTCGCGCTCCTTCGCCGCCTCGCCCGCGTCCTGGCCGAGGCGCGCGGCGTGCTCGAAGTCGAACGAGCGCGCGTTGGTGGTGAGCGGCACGCAGGCGCGCGCCTGCTTCGCGCCGGCCGCGCGCAGCCACGCGAGCCCGCCGTCGCCCATCACCTCGATGTCGCCCATCATGTGGGCGTTCGAGACCGGGACGAAGCGCCCGGCGCCGAAGAACTCGCCGACCGCGATCTGGTAGGCGAGGGCTTCGCGCACCGCCTCGCCGCGGCCGCCCGCGAGCATGTCCCGCTCCTCCGGCGTGAGCTGCATCGTCCCCTCTCCCGGTTGCCGATCCGTATTCTAGGCGGTGTGGCCTCCGTCACGGCGGGTGCCGGCGCCGCTGCGGTATGATCGGCGCGTCGCGGGTGCAAAGAAAGTTCGGGGGCTGAAGTGGACGCATCGCTCGCGTGGCTCGTGGCCGGCATCGTGCTCATCGTCACCGAGCTGATGATCGGCACGTTCTATCTCTTCGTCCTCGGCGTCGCGGCACTCGTCGCCGCGGCGGTCGCGTTCTTCGGCGGCGGGTTCCTCGTCCAGGTGACCGTGGCGGGCGCATTTGCGATCGCCGGCGTCTTCTGGATCCGCTCGCGCAAGCTCGCGCTCGCCACGCCGAACATGCCCTCGCTCGACCTCGGCCAGCCGGTCACGCTCGACTCGTGGGTGAACCGCGAAGACCGGCTCGCGCGGGTCAGGTACCGCGACGCGCTCTGGGACGCGATCGTCGACGGCGAGTTCCGCGGCGAATCGGGCGAGGTGTTCTACATCCGCGCGGTCAGCGGCAACACGCTGCGGGTCGCCAAGGACCGGCCGGCCTGACCGGTCGCGCACGGCGCGCGATGGCCACCGGATCCCCGCCGCCCGGCCCCGAGGACCTCGTCCGCGCCCTCTCCAGAATCGTGCAAAGCGCCCAGAAACCGACCCGCGAGCAGGTGCGCGAGCGCGTCCTCGCCATGCGGCGGCATCGCGCCGCGCGGCCGGGAGCGTCGATCGCACCCCTCGTCCCGAAGGAGACCGGCATGTTCGTCAAGCTGATCATCGCCCTCATCATCTCGATCGCCGCGTACGCCTGGAAGGGCACGGGCGTGTTCTCGATCGGGGTCGCGATCGCCGCGTTCGTGGTCGCGTTCGTGTTCGAGGGCATCCGCGTGGTGCCGCAGCAGCACGCCTGGGTGGTCGAGCGTCTGGGCAAGTTCCACGAGGTGCTCGAGCCCGGCTTGAACATCATCATCCCGTTTTTCGACCGCATCGCCTACCGGCACTCGCTCAAGGAGGTGCCGTTCGACGTGCCCGAGCAGGTCTGCATCACCAAGGACAACACCCAGCTCGCAGTCGACGGCATCGTCTACTACCAGGTCACCGACCCGCAGCGCGCGTCCTACGGCACCTCCGACTACCTCACCGCGATCACCCAGCTCGCGCAGACGACGCTTCGCTCCGAGGTCGGCAAGATGGAGCTCGACCAGTCGCTGCAGAGCCGCGACGAGATCAACCGCCAGATCGTCTCGGTCCTCGACGAGGCCGGCCGCGCCTGGGGCATCAAGGTGCTGCGCTACGAGGTGAAGAGCCTGACGCCGCCCGAATCGATCCTGCGGGCGATGCAGCAGCAGATCACCGCCGAGCGCGAGAAGCGGGCGCTGATCGCGAAGTCCGAGGGCGAGAAGCAGCAGGAGATCAACGTCGCCGAGGGCGCGAAGCAGGCCGCGATCCTGAAATCGGAGGGCGAGAAGACGGCGCAGGTCAACACCGCGCAGGGGGAGGCGACGGCGCTGCGGCTCGTCGCCGAGGCGACGGCGGCGGCGGTGCGCGCCGTGGCCGAGGCGATGAGCGCGCCCGGCGGGCAGCAGGCGGCGAACCTGAAGGTCGCCGAGCTCTACATCGGCGCGTTCGGCAACCTCGCCCGGACCAACAACACGATGATCGTGCCGGCGAACCTGTCGGACGTGGCGAGCGTGGTCGCCTCGGCGATCACCGTGCTCGAGCGGACCAAGGCGGCGTCCTCGCAGGCGTAGTCTCCGCGAGGAAAAGGGGCGCCCGCCCGGATGGACGGACGCGCCCCGCCGGTCAGTTCTTGGCCGGCTTCGACACCGCTTCCATCACGCGGTCGAGGTTGAAGCTACCCGGCTTCCGGCGTCGCAGGTAGCATCGGCGGGAGCGATCTTCCCGGAGAGACTCACGCCATGACGAACCGACTGTCCCGCCGCGCCGCGTTGGCCGCGCTCCTCCTTGGCGCCGCCGCGATCGCGCACGCCCAGCAACCGGCCAAGGCGCCCGCGACGCCGCGCGCACTGCCGACCGAAGTCAAGCCGTGGAAGGGCGACTTCGACGGCATGATCGAGCGGCGCCACATCCGCGTGCTCGTGCCCTACAGCCGCACGCTCTACCACAACGACAAGGGCCGCGAGCGCGGCATCACGGCCGACCTCGTGCGCGACTTCGAGCAGTACATCAACAAGAAGTACGCGAAAGAGCTCGGCAAGCGGCCGATCACGGTCTACATGATCCCGACCACTCGCGACGAGCTGCTGCCCGACGTCGCCGAGGGCCTCGGCGACATCGCCGCCGGCAACATCACTGCGACCGACGCGCGCAGGAAGATCGTCGACTTCTTCGCGCCCGCGGACCAGAAGCCGGTGTCGGAAGTGGTCGTGACCGGACCGAAATCGCCTGCGATCGCGACCGCGGACGACCTCGCCGGGAAGACCGTGCACGTCCGCCCCTCCTCGAGCTACCACGAGAGCCTCGTCGCGCTCAACGAGCGCTTCAAGAAGGAAGGCAAGCCGGCCGTCAAGCTCGTGCTCGTCCCCGACGCCCTCGAGGACGAGGACATGATGGAGATGCTGAACGCCGGCCTCCTCGAGGCGATCGTGGTCGACGACTGGAAAGCGCACATCTGGGCGCAGGTGCTGCCCAAGATCAAGGTGAACGAGGGCGCGGCCGTGCGCTCCGGCGGGCACGTCGGCTGGGCGATCCGCAAGGACAGCCCGAAGATGCGCGCGATCCTGGACGAGTTCAACGTCCAGTTCGTGAAGAAGCACGGGCTGCAGACCGCCCGACGGAAGGAGTTCGCGAGCAAGATCCGGCAGATGAAGGATCCCACCGGCTCGGCCGACTGGAAGCGCTTCAGCGACACCGTGGCGCTCTTCCGCAAGTACGGCGAGAAGTACGGCTTCGACCCGCTCATGCTCGCCGCGCAGGGCTACCAGGAGTCGGGCCTCAACCAGGACGCGAAGAGCCACGTCGGCGCGATCGGCGTCATGCAGATCATGCCGGCGACCGGCGCGGAGCTGAAGGTCGGCGACATCAAGGTGACCGAGGCGAATATCCACGGCGGCGCGAAGTACATGGACCAGCTGATGACCCGGTACTTCCCCGACGCGAAGTTCAGCGAGGCGAACCGCTCGCTCTTCGCGTTCGCCTCGTACAACGCCGGCCCGGGGCGAATCTCGCAGATGCGCAAGGAGGCGGCGAAGCGTGGCCTCGACCCGGACAAATGGTTCAACAACGTCGAGCTCGTCACCGCGGAGAAGGTGGGCATCGAGACCACGACTTACGTGCGCAACATCTACAAGTACTACGTGGCCTACAAGCTGACGCTCGACGCCCGCGCCGAGCAGCAGAAGGCGCGCGAGCAGGTCGCGCCGGGCAAGTCCTGACGCTCCGGCTTCCGACCGGCCGCAGCGGGCAGGCCCGGCGCGAGCGATCAGGCGAGGCCGGCGCGCCGCTCGTCCCGCGCCACCGCCAGGCCGCAGGCGAGGGTGAGCGCGGCGGCCGCGACCATCACGTACACCGCGTCTCCCCATCGCCCGGTCGTGGCGACCGCCGCGGCGACCGCCGGCGGGCCCACGAACTGCCCGAGGTTCGAGCACTGCATCATGATCGTGCCGTCGAACCTGTCGGACGTGGCGAGCGCGGTCGCCTCGGCGATCACCGTCCTCGAGCGGACCAAGGCGGGGGCGCAGCAGGGCTGAGCGCGTCGGCCCGGCCGCCGCCGCTGGGCGGCGGTGCCGAGCGCCCGGAGCTCCCGGAACTCCCGGCGCGCGAACGGGATGTCGCGCTCGCGGCAGGCCTCCACGATCGCCTCTCCCACGGTGGCGGTGTCCTGCGCGAACCCCGGCGAGGCGATGGCCGCGACGGGGCGTGCACCGCGCGATGCCGCTACCCGGTTGGTTGCGCCGTCTTGCAGGCCGACTTCCAACCCTCGATCGTCTCGACCACCTCGATGTGCGGCCGATGCAACCGACATCAATACGGCGGATTGACGACGACGAACTGCGATCCCTGCGGCTGATACCAGGTGGTTCCGCACTGCTGATAGATCATGCCGCCGTAGTTGACCGGAACGCAGCCTCGCGGCACCGTGCGCACCATCGAGCCCACGATGGCGGAAGTCACGGCGACCGTGGCGGTGACCGCGGCCGCGGTCGCGATCGGGTGATAGTCGTTGTCCCAGCCGTTGTTGCAGCAACCGCCGCGGCCGTCGACGTTCACGTTGACGTTCCTGTTGCTGCTGACGTTGACGTTGTTGACGCTGGTGCTGCGGACGTTGTTGGTGCGCGCATCGACCCGGTTGTGGTTGACCTGCGCGTGCTGCCGGCCGCCGCCAGCGCCGCCGGCGCGAGCGCCGCCGCCGCCGCCGGCACGGGCGCCGGCACCGCCGGTCGCCTCGGCGACCGGAATCGCGACGAAGCTGGCCAGAACGAGAACGATCAGGGGAGTCAGAAACAGTCTGCCGAACGAGTTTTCCATGTCGGCGCTCCGCTACTTGGTCTTCTGGGGAACGAGCTCGATCGCGGTGGCCCCCTTGGGCGGCGTGAACCTGAAAACCGTGTCCTTGAAAGTCGGCTTCAGGTTCCAGTCGATCAGGCTGACCGATTGCGGACGCGCTTCGTCGGCGCGATTGGTGATCACGATCTTGCGCGGCAGCGGCTTGCTTCCGGCGCTGATCCAGATCTGCCAGTCGATCGTGCCCTGGCGAAAGGCGTAGTGGTCGCAGAGATCCTCGCCGATGAAATCCTGGCCGGCATTCATCGCCGACTCGATCCTGTCGAGCGGCGCGGCCGGAGTGCCCCAGAGGAAGAGATCGGACAACGGGATCTCGACGCCGTACCTCTCCTCCAGGCGTTTGACGAGCACATTGAGCGGGTCGGCAAACTGGACCGTCGAGTAATACTTCTGCGCGGGCGTATACAGCGTGACGGTCTTGCCGTCGTAGATGAGCTCGCGTTCGGCGCGGGCGCTGAACATCCGCGCGCGCAGCTTGTTCGGACGTTCGACGTCCATGTCCGCCGTCGCCGTGTGCTGCAGCTTCTGGCCGTCGGCAAGAACCCGCTCGCCGGTGAGTTCGGTCGACACCCGAAAGCGCTTCAGCGTCTGCAGCTGAGCCCCCATGTCCTTCAGGGCCTGGATCGCCGCCGGATCGACGGGATTCGCTGCGGGCTGGGCCGTGCCGGCCGGGGCGGTCTGGGCGTACAGGCCCGGTGCGGCGAGCGACAATGCGAGCAGGCCCAGCGCCAGTGTGTTGCGTCCCATGGGGATCTCCCGAACCGCGAAAAAGCCGTTGGCGCCAGGAGTCCAGGGCAGCGGCCGCGGCGCGGCTGCAGCCCTGGACACTCGGACGATGTCGATTCCCGTGCGTGATCAGTTCTGTACCGGCTTCGACACCGCTTCCATCACCCGCTCCAGGTTGAAGCTGCCCGGCTTCTGGCGCGGCGGGAAGTCCTTGAAGCTCTGCAGCCACTGCCCGACATAGGCGCCCGCCGGCGCGATGAGGAACATGCGCTCCATGTACCAGCGCTGGTAGCCCATCGCGTGCTCGTGCTCGGCGCGCTCGAACGGGTCCATGCGCAGGTTGGTGAGCAGCGGGGCGCGCAGCGTGGTGAACGGCTCCTGCCAGACGCGCAGGCCGTGCGCCTTCTGCTCGAGGAAGGTGACCTTCCAGTTGTCGTAGCGCAACGCCGCCACCTGGCCGTCGTCGGTCCAGTAGATGAACTCCCGGCGCGGCCATTCCTTCGCCTCGCCGCGCAGCGCCGGGCCGAGGTCGTAGCCGTCGAGGTGGACCTTGTAGCCCCGGCCGCCGATGGACGCGCCTTTCATGAGGTCTTCCTTCACGTTCCTGCCGCCGGCGGCATTCACCAGCGTGAGCAGCATGTCCTCGTGGGCGCAGAGGTCGTTGATCACGGTCCCGGGCTTGATGACGCCCGGCCACCGGATCACCGTCGGCACGCGGTACCCGCCCTCCCAGTTGGTGTTCTTCTCGCCCCGGAACATCGTCGTCCCGCCGTCGGGCCAGGTGAAGGTCTCGGCGCCGTTGTCGGTCGAGTACATGACGATCGTGTTCTCTTCGAGGCCGAGCTCCTTCAGCTTCGCGAGGAGCTGCCCGACGTGGCCGTCGTGCTCGACCATGCCGTCGGCGTAGATCCCGAGGCCGGTCTTGCCGTCGGAGGCCTGCTTGAGGTGCGTGAAGACGTGCATCCGCGTCGAGTTCCACCAGACGAAGAACGGCTTGTCGGCCTTCTTCGCACGGTCCATGAAGTCGAGCGTCTTCGCCGTGACCTCCTCGTCGATCGTCTCCATGCGCTTGCGCGTCAGCGGCCCGGTGTCGGCGATGCGGCCGTCGGCGAAGCTGTGGATCACGCCCCGCGGGCCGAACTTCTTCTTGAACTCCGCGCTCTTCGGGTAGTCGGGGTTCTCCGGCTCCTCCTCGGCGTTCAGGTGGTAGAGGTTGCCGAAGAACTCGTCGAAGCCGTGGTTCGTCGGCAGCATGTCGTCGCGGTCGCCGAGGTGGTTCTTGCCGAACTGGCCGGTCGCGTAGCCCTGCGCCCTGAGCAGCGTGGCGATCGTCGGGTCCGCCGTCTTCATCCCCTCGGGCGTGCCTGGCAGGCCGACCTTGGTGAGTCCGGTGCGGATGGGCGACTGCCCGGTGATGAACGCGGCGCGCCCGGCGGTGCAGCTCTGCTGGCCGTACCAGTCGGTGAACAGGGCGCCCTCCCGGGCGATGCGGTCGATGTTCGGCGTGCGGTAGCCCATCATCCCCATGTTGTAGGCGCTGATGTTGAACTGGCCGATGTCGTCGCCCCAGATCACGAGGATGTTCGGCTTCCTCGCGCCGCCGGTCTGCGCCGAGGCGACCGCGATGAGCAGCGGCAGCACGACGACCGCGGCGAGCAGCGTCCGGAGCGCGGGCCAAAGGAGTGATCTCATCTTGCCGTTCCTTTCGGTTGGTCGGAGAGTGCGCCGATGCTAGCGGCGTCTTCGTGCGCCACTTGTCGGCTGTGCGACAGGCGCGAGCGCCGGGCGTGGATAGAGTCTCGCGCACCGGCTGCGGCGCCTGCGCCCGCGGCGGCGCAAGCCGGACCTACAGGAGGAGGGGCACGCTATGACGAACCGACTGCTTCACGCTTGCGCGCTCGGAGCGCCGCTCCTCGCCGCGGCGGCGATCGCCGTCGCCCAGCAGCCCGACAAGGCGCCGGCGACCCCGCGCGCCCTGCCGACCCAGACCAAGACGTGGCAGGGCGATTTCGACGGGATGGTGAAGCGCCGCCATATCCGCGTCCTGGTGCCGTACAGCCGCACGCTCTACTACAACGACAAGGGGCGCGAGCGCGGCATCAGCGCCGACCTGGTGCGCGACTTCGAGCAGTACATCAACAAGAAGTACGCAAGCGAGCTCGGGAAGCGCCCGATCACGATCTACATGATTCCGACGACGCGCGACGTGCTGCTCGCCGACATTGCCGAGGGCCGCGGCGACATCGCCGTCGGGAACCTCACCGTCACCGCGGAGCGCAGGAAGATCGTCGACTTCGTCGCGCCGGCGGACCAGAAGCCGGTGTCGGAGGTGGTCGTGACCGGGCCGAAATCGCCCGCGGTGGCGACTGCCGACGACCTCTCCGGCCGGACCGTCCACGTGCGCAGGGCCTCGAGCTACTACGAGAGCCTCGTCGCGCTCAACGACCGCCTGAAGAAGGCGGGCAGGCCGCCGGCCGACCTCGTCGTCGTGCCCGACGCGCTCGAGGACGAGGACATGATGGAGATGCTGAACGCGGGGCTCCTCGAGGCGATCGTCGTCGACGACTGGAAGGCGCGGATGTGGGCGCAGGTGCTGCCCGGGATCAAGGTGAACGGCGAGGCCACGGTGCGGACCGGCGGCATGATCGGCTGGGCGATCCGCAAGGGGAGCCCGCAGCTCGAGGAGATCGTGCACGAGTTCCACGCGAACTTCGTGCAGAAGCACGGCCTCCAGCAGGCGCGCATCAAGCAGTACTCGAACCGGATCCGGCAGCTGAAGGACCCCACCGGCTCGACCGACTGGAAGCGCTTCGAGGAGACGCTGGCGCTCTTCCGCAAGTACGCCGAGAAGTACGACTTCGATCCCCTGATGCTCGCGGCGCAGGGCTACCAGGAATCCGGCCTCGACCAGAACGCGAAGAGCCACGTCGGCGCGATCGGCGTCATGCAGATCATGCCGGCGACCGGGGCGGAGCTCAAGGTCGGCGACATCACGCTCACCGAGCCGAACATCCACGGCGGTGCGAAGTACATGGATCAGCTGATGACGCGCTACTTCCCGGATGCGAAGTTCAGCCAGGCGAACCGGTCGCTGTTCGCGTTCGCCTCGTACAACGCCGGGCCGGGCCGCATCGCGCAGATGCGCAAGGAGGCGGTGAAGCGCGGGCTCGACCCGGACAAGTGGTTCAACAACGTCGAGATCGTCACCGCCGAGAAAGTCGGGATCGAGACGACGACCTACGTGCGCAACATCTACAAGTACTACGCGGCCTACCGGCTGATGCTCGACGTGCACGCGCAGCAGCGGAAGGCGCGCGAGCAGCTCGCGCCGCCCGGCAAGTCCTGACGCGGCACGCCGGTCAGGCCGGGGCGAGCGCCGGCGCGGGAAGCCGGAGCCGGGCGAGCAGCGCTGCGCCGGCGGCGAGGAACACGAGCAGGAAGACGAGCGCCGCGGCCTCGCTGCCGGTGGCGGTGGCGACCGCCCCGAAGACGAGCGGCCCCAGCGCCGCCGAGAGGCGGCCGGCGACCGCGTTGAAGCCGAAGAGCTCGCCCGCCCGGTCCAGGGTGACGAGCAGCGCGAAGAGCGACCGGCATACCGCCTGGATCGAGCCGTACACGAGCGCGAGCAGGCCGACCACCACGACCGGCGTGGCGCGCCCCTCGCCGAAAGCGAGGAGGAGGAGCACGGCGGCGAGGATCGCGATCATCGCGTAGAGCGTCCGGCGATGGCCCCAGCGGTCGGCGGCGTGGCCGAACGCGAGCGTCGCCGGCGACGCGAGCACGTGATACAGCAGCGCGAGCCACAGCAGCCCCTCGATCGCGAGCCCGAACCGCGCGCGCAGCACGATCACGATGAAGAACAGCACCGTCACCAGCACGTCGTTGATCAGGTAGTAGCCGGCGAGGAAGCGGAAGACCTCGCGGTGCCGCCGCCAGTGCCGCAGCGTGCCGATCACCGCGGCGTACGCCGCCGCCGGGCGGGGACCGGCGGCGCGCTCGGCGGGCGGCGGGGCCGCAGCGAGCCCGCGCAGGCCTGCGAGCGCCGGGACCGCGAACGCCGCGAACAGCAGCCCCGAGACGAGGAAGGCGTCGGCGAGCCGCGCCGCCTGTGCGTCGGGGGGCACGCCGCGCATCAGTCCGAGCGCCGCGAGCAGGGCGACGATCCCGCCGGCGAAGCCGGCCGTCCATCCGAACGCGGACACGCGCCCGAGGTGCGCGTGAGGCGCGACGCGCACGAGCAGCGAATCGTAGAGGGCGACTGCCAGCGTGTATCCGACCTGCGCGAGGACGAACAGGGCCGCCGCGAGCAGCCAGCCGCCGGAGCGGGCGAGCGGCATCGACACGACGGCGGCGACGCAGAGCGCGGTGGCGAGCGCGAGGAGGTCGAGCAAGCGTCCGCGCTGGTCGGCCCAGGCGCCGCAGAAGGGTGCGAGCAGGCCGGCGAGGGCGACCGCGAGCGCCGCAATCGCCCCCCATTGCCCCCGGGCGCCGGGCAGGTCGCCCGCGACCGCGGCGACGAAGAACACGCCGAAGAACGTGGCGACCACCGCCGCGAACGTGGAGGTGGCGACGTCGTAGAGCGCCCACGCGAGCACCGGCCGCGTGAGCCAGCGTGCGCCGCGCGCCATCAAGCGACGCGTTTGCCGTTGGCGCCCTTCGCCTGGCGCGGCGCGCGCTGCTGGTCCCGGGCCCGCGGTGCGACGGCGTCCGCGGGTGCGTTCGGATCGGCGAGGCGGGCGGCATCGAGCACGCGGATGCGCCGGAACCCGACCTCGACCAGGCCGGCCCGCTCGAGCTTGCCGAGGATCGCGTTCAGCGTCTGCCGCGAGATGCCGGCCATGCGCGCGAGGTCGGCCTGCGAGACGGCGAGGGACATCGCGCCGGATTCCGGCCGGTCCTGGCGCCGCAGCGCCGCCATCGACGCGAGCCGCCCGCGCACGCGCGCTTCCGGCGCGAGGTCGCGGACCTCGGCGAACCAGCGGACCAGAACCGCGTATCGCTCCAGCACGAGCCGGGCGAAGCACTCGTAGTAGCGGGGATCCTCGCCGAGGATGCGGTCGAACTGCGATTTCGACAGCATCAGCGCCCGCACCGGCGTGTGGGCGAGCACCGTCGCCACCGTGCGCGTGCCGGTCAGCATGTAGTGCAGGCCGTACCAGAAGCCCGGTTCGCCGACGTGGATCAGCGCCTCGTCGCCGCCGCCGACCTCGCGGACCATGTAGATGAGCCCGTCGAGCACGACGTAGAACGCGTCCGGCTCGCTGTCCTCGACGCTGATCACCTGCCCCTTGGCGAACCTGCGT
>Ga0187892_10007900_pt1 | contig 14887 bp, 14 predicted proteins | sample MA1701073metaG_FD_139345 | JGI IMG/M metagenome (GOLD analysis project Ga0187892, IMG submission 139345) | Bio-ooze microbial communities from a basaltic lava cave in the Kipuka Kanohina Cave System on the Island of Hawaii, USA - MA170107-3 metaG ... | reverse complement strand
GGGGCTTAAAGGAAATCATTTCATTTTCTGGTTCCCCCTCTCTTTCAAAGACTTTCAAAGAGAGGGGGTCAGGGGGTGAGTTCGCTGCCGTGGCGATGCCATTCGAATTACCGGGCAAAGCCCGTCCGCGGGAAGGGGGGCCCGGGGGGTTAGGTCCTACAACGGCTCGGCGTTGTCCGTCGTCACGCGGAACCGGAAGCTGATCTCACCGCTGGCGCCGCTGCGACGCTGCCGGGCGACAAGCCGGAACTCATATTCCCCCGTGCCCAACGCGACGATCGCGCCGCTTGACTGCAATGTCGTGAACTCCCGCTGAATCAGATCGAACAAGCTCTCGACATTGCGCGGCGAAATCAGCAGCTGACCGAAGCCTACCTGGGCGATCGCAGCCAGCGCCGCCGTATCGAAACAAGCACCGCCCTGACCGCCGGAAGAGCAGTCCCTACCGAGGGCGATGGTGTGTACCGTCAAGTTCTCGGGATAGAGCGGATGACGCGCCGTCTCCTGGAGTACGTCCCCCAACGCCGTCGCCCGCCAGCCGACGCGTGGATAAGGATCGCCGTTGCGTAGCTCGCCCTCACGGTGCACGTCGGGATTGCCGAACGAGCTGAGATTGTCGAGGCCATCGGTAAACACGACCAGGACATGCCGATCGCGCGGCCCGTTGGCGATGCCTCGTCCTGCCAGTCCGGTCGATAGCTCGATGGCATTGCTGACCGCGGAGTACAGCTTTGTGAAGTTGCCGGGTTCCGGCGGCGGAATGTCGCGAATGCGAAAGCGGCTCATCAACGTCGGATCCGGACGTGAGATGAGCTCGTCGAACCAGACGATGCTCCAGTTGAAGGTGCCGCCGCGATCGCTCCAGATTTGCGTTCCTTCTTCGACCAGGCTCTCGGCTCCCTGCAGCATGGGTGCGAACTGCGGCGGATTGAACTGCTCGAGCGAGTAGCTGGCGTCGAGAACGAGTTGGACGAGGACATTGAGATCCAGCTCTTCGGAATCGCGATCGAGGACACTTTCGCCGAAACGGCCGCCGACGCCGAGCTGCTCGCCGTCGATGAACATGCTGACCTCGAGATCGGATTCCTCCAGCAGGTTACCGTCGTTGTCGCGCACCAGGTAGTCGGCGACGATGATGGTCGTGCCGATCGAGCTATCGAAGCGGAGACTCGGCTGACCCGAGAGCTCGACATCGAGCAGATCCGGCGAGCCGCCACCGCCATAGCGATAGCCGTCGACCAGGACGAGGCCGCCCTTGTCGTTCATGACCTCGACCGAGGCTGCCGCGCCCGCTTCGCCCGCTGGCGTGACGCAGGAGATCTGGCGATCGTTGAGGACGATGATGTTGTGGGCAGCGACGCTGCTGAAGAATACTTCCGTTTCGCCGGCGTTGAGGAACCCCGCGCCTTCGATGACGACCGCGGTACCGCCGCCGGCCGAACCGGTCGGTGGTAAGACGCGGCTCAGACGCAATTCGCCTTCCGGGGTGGGCGTCGGTGGCCGCGGCGTCGATGTGGGAGGAATAGGTGTCGGGGTCGGTGGACGACCGCCGCCACCACCACCGCCACCACAGCCAGCAAGGCTGAGAACGCATCCGAGTACCAACGCAACACCACGACACCGCCCAACCATCATCCACATCCCTTCCGCACCCGAACGCAAGTGACGAACTAACCGGGGTCTAACGTATGTGCTGTGGCCAGCATTGGCAATTGGTCCATTGAGCGCGCCACGCACAGGATGCTTTGGGCGGTGGCGAGGTTTGAGAGCCGGCTGAAGCCGGCTCCCCGAACACGCCGGCAGCTTCTCAGCCCACAGCCCGCACCGGCTCGTTGCTGAGCCCTTGTGAGCGTTTCGGCAGCACAACCTCGAAGCGCGCGCCTGAGCCCGGTTCGCTCTGCACCGTAACGCTGCCACCGAGGATTTCCGTGAAGCGCCGCACGATGTAGAGCCCCAAACCAAACCCTTCACCGCTGCGCGTCGCCCGCCTGAATCGATCGAAGATACGCGGCAGCTCATCGCCCGCAATGCCTTCACCCGTATCGGTCACCACGAAACGAACGGTGGCCCGCGCGGGATCCGCAGCTGCGCTCACCGACACCGAGCCTCGTACCGTATGTCGCAGAGCGTTGTGTACGAGGTTGCGGATGATGGCTTCGAGTTTGCCGCGATCGGTCTCCATCATCAGACCCGGGCGCGGCAGGTCCCAACTCAGCATCACATCCGGCAGCCGCCAGGACTCAGGCACTTCCTCGCGGATCTCGGTGAGGACCTCGGCTACGTCGATCTCCTCGATCGACAAGCGCAGCACGCCGATCTCGGCGCTGCCGAACTCGAGCATCGTATGCACCAGATCGAGCGCGCGGCGTGATTGTCCGTAGATACGCTCGACGATATCCGGGATCTCGTCCGACTTCGTGACGTTGCCGTCCACCAACAACTCACTGAACAACTGAATCGTACCCAGCGGCGTGCGCAGCTCGTGCGACAGGATCGACATCAAATCGGTCTTGGCTTGATCCGCGGCACGTGCTTCATCACGCAAGCGGGCATTCTCGACGGCGAGAGCCGTTTGCCGGAAGGTATCGTGCAGGATGCGTGAGCGGTACTGATCGGAAGCGCGCGCACCGACGGCAAGGACGAACAGGAAGCAGGCAAGCGCCGACGCGCTGTACCAAACCGGATATGCCGTCGTCGTTCCCAGTTGCAGGATCATCACGTAACCGACAACGGGAACGATGCTCGCCAGCAGCTGGTTGCGTAACCCCAAGGGAAATGCGACGGCGAAACCGCCGAGCATGACGTTGATCGCCAGCACGCAAAGCTCGCCACTGCCACGCACCATCGGGGAGTAGGCAAGCATGGCCGCGCACATGGCGCTGACACCGCCGACGGCGACACCCACGGCCCACTGCGGCCGCCGCCGCAGCAGCGTCAGGCATACGGCGGCGATCAGGATGTACAAGACGCCGACGGTCACCACCGCTGGCCGGTGTGTCGGGCGTGTGATCCACTCGACGATCGCAATGTAGAGAACGACCGGGAAGAAAACCGCCAGACTCGGAGCCGCGTGCGCGATGACCACGCGCCGGCGGTCTTCGGCGGCGAGTTGTTCGAAACTTTGCGACTCAACGGGTCGCGGGACGCTGTCCCCCATTCTCTCCTCGATCCCGCCGCGTCGGCCCGGCGGCAGCGGACACCCGATCGATAGCTCATTTGCGGGGGAATGAAAACCTGGATTCGAAGGGCGCGTTCGAATCCGGTTGAAGCCGTATCCATACCCGGGCGGTAATGGTATCCGGACGCCGATGCCAGCAGATCGCACAGACAACGCCATCAATACCATAGCCCGGCTGCAGCAGCGCATCCGCTGTGGCGATGCGACGCAACTTCGATGCAGTGGAGTGCATTCCGTACGAAGATCGCAAGCACTTCGCGACCGTCGGCAGTGTGATAGCGTACGATGCGTGCGCACCCTACTGTCGCACTGACAGGCGCGAGCAAGCGCAGCGGTTCTTCGGCGACAAGATCGATCGCGACGGCGGCTATCAGATCACCAAGCGCAACCTGGCAAGTCTATTTCTCCGATGCGTGGCGCTCGATGAACGCGAGGAGTTTTGCAACCGTGTCCCATTCGACGGCGAGATTGAACGCCGTCAGGTCGAGCCCTGGGGTGACGCTCTCGTCTATCCACAATGCCACCTGGAAGAGCGCCGTCGAATCGAGCAACCCCGAGGTAATCAACGGTGTGTCATCGCCGAGATCGGGCGGCACGTCGACGCCGCTCGCTTCGAGCGCTTGCAAGAGCTCCGCACGGGTCATGCGCACATGGCTCAGGCGGGCTGGCGCAGGAGGCTGCGCAGGTCGACCGCTGGCAGCGCCGCACAGCTGCCTGCCACCGCCGCTCGGTTGATCTTGCCGCGCGAGGTGCGCGGGATCTCCTCGACGAGGTACCAACTCTTCGGCATCTGATGTTTCGCCAGACGCTGCGCCATCCATTGGTGCAAAGACCGCAAAGTCTTTTCGTCCGCCGTGCGCAGAACGAGCGCCATACCGACGTCTTCTCCCAGCAACGCGTCCTCTACGGCGAAGGTGCAAACATCGAGGGTCTCGGCAAAGCGCTCGACGACGGAGTCAATGTCGCTCGGATAGACCTTCATACCACCTTTGTTGATCTCTTCGCGCTCGCGGCCGCGCAGATAGAGGCGGCCGCGCTCGTCGATGCAACCGATGTCGCCGGTCAGGAACCAGCCGGCGGAGACCACCTCGGAGGTGAGGTCGTCACGACCGAGATAGCCGCGCATCAAGGCCGGCGTGTTGACCCAGACGTAGCCGTTGTCTCCGGGCGCACAAATGTCGTGCTCGCCGAGCTGAGCGCCGGCATCGCGTGTACGCAGAACCCGCACGACACCGCCCCAAGCTTCGCCGACCAGACCGTCTTCCGGTGTGAAATCGCCGACCGAGGTGCCCGCCAGCCAGCTGCCGGTCTCGGTAATGCCATAGGCGTTCCAAACCGCGTCGGTGCCCGTCCACTTGCGGATGTCCGTCCACAGGTGCGCGGTGAGCGGCGCCGAGCCGCAGAAAACTCGCTGCAGCGTCGACAAACGCGGCGGCTTCGCCGTCCGCAACGCAAGCCGCCAGACGGTCGGCACGGATGACATGAACGTAATCCCGTGAGTATCGAGCAGAGCTCCCAGCTGCAGGATGATATCCGGGCGGAACGCCGGCAGGATGAACAGATGCTGACCGGAGAGCCACGGGAATAGCGCGTTGCAGATCAATCCGTGACCGAAATGTGTCGGCAGAAGACAGAGCGTACGGCGAAAGACGTCGAGGCCAAGAGATTGGCGCAGCGAGATCCACCGAGCCCGCAGCGAACGATGAGTATGGACGACTCCTTTGGGCGTGCCCGTGGTGCCGGAGGTGAACAGAATGAGCGCATCGCGATCGAGATGGATCGACGACCCTGGCGGCAGACCGTCGTAGGGTGCTTCGGAGGCAGCTTCGTTGGCGTCGAGCACTTCGACTCCGGCGCCCGCCAGGGCCCGGCTCAAGCCCACATCGGCGACGCCGTCCCACAGCGAAAAGCGTGGCGACGCAGCCTCCGCCAGGGTTTCAATCTCGAAGGCCGTGAGCCGTGCGTCGATCGGCACGGCGCAGGCGCCGAGGCTCCACAAGGCGACGAGATCGACGAAGAACTCCGGCTTGTTCCCGTAACACAAGAACACGCGGTCGCCCGCGGCCAGACCGTTGCGAGCAAAATAGCTCAGACGCCGACGCCACTGCTCGATGACGGTGGGTTGATCCCAGTGCCTGCCGGTCAACGGCTCGGTTAGCGGTCCCGGTGTCAGATCCAACAGCATATCGTTACTCACGTTGATAGTGCCTCACTTCGAACCGCAGTGCCACGCGTCACCGCCCTCCTGATGGCGAACGCCCTTCCAGCTTGACCGCGTGGTTCTGCCCGGTTACGAACGCCGCAGGCCATGAGACGCCCCGAAGCGAGCGACAAATCTCAGCCATCGCGGCTCGCCATCGCTTTGCCGGTGTATAACGGCGAGCGCTACGTGGCGCAGGCGATCGACTCGCTGCTGGCCCGACGTTCAGCGACTTCACGGTCATCGTCTCCGACAACGGTTCGAACGACGCAACCGAAGGCCAGCGCGTGAATCGACAATCGAAATGCCGTCTGTGCTCGGAGCCGTTGCGCCATGTCTTCGCCGATCTCGGCACCACACCGCTGTGTGAGAGCTTCGTCAGCGCCGCAACCTACAACGAGCCGGAACAATCTTTTCCCCTGCGCGCCTACGTCTGCGGCGTCTGCTTCCTGGTGCAGGTCGAAGAGCTCGTTCGTCCCGCGGACATTTTTTCGGACTACGCCTATTTCTCGTCGTACTCCGATTCATGGGTTGACCATGCCAAGCGCTACGCGACGGCGGTGCGCCAGCGCTTCGACCTCAATGCAAACAGCTTCGTCGTCGAGCTCGGCAGCAACGACGGCTACTTGCTGCAACACTTCGTCGCCATGGACATACCCGTGCTCGGCATCGACCCTGCCGGCAGTGTCGCCGCGGCGGCGCGCGGGCGCCGTGTGCCTACCGAAGTCACCTTCTTCACCGACGAAGTGGCGCATCGCCTGGCAGCAGAGCGACGCGCCGAATTGATCATCGCCAACAACGTCCTGGCTCAAGCTCCCGACCTCCACGATTTTGTCGCCGGCGTGGAACGGCTGCTCGCACCCACGGGCATCGTCACCGTCGAGGTGCCACACCTGCTGCGGCTGATGGAGGGCAACCAGTTCGACACGATCTACCACGAGCACTTCTCTTATTTTTCGCTCATGGCACTGGAGCGGCTCTTCGGCGATCATGGCCTGCGCTGCTTTGGCGTCGACGAGCTGCCGACGCACGGTGGATCGTTGCGCCTCTACCTTTGTCATGCCGCCGATTCTTCAAGGAGTGCGTCTGGCGGCGTCGCGGCGTTGCGCCGAAAGGAGGTCGACGCCGGGCTCGATCGCATCGAGTGCTACGCCGGTTTCGCGGAACGCGTGAAAGAGACGAAACGCAGGATCCTCGAGATGCTCATCGACTTGACGCGGCGCGGCCGCACGATCGCCGGTTACGGGGCACCGGGTAAAGGCAGCACGCTGCTCAACTACTGCGGCATCGGCACCGACTTCATCCCCTACACTGTCGACCGCAATCCGAATAAGCATGGCCGCTACCTGCCTGGTTCGCGGATCCCCATCTTTCCGCCAGAACGCATCGCCGAGACGAAGCCCGACTTCGTCTTCATCCTGCCGTGGAATCTCACAGACGAGATTGTCGGTCAGCTTTCGTTCATCCGTGCTTGGGGCGGCCGGTTCATCGTCCCGATTCCGGAGCCGCGAGTGATCGAATGAAATTCGAAGAGACGCCGCTGAGAGGAGCCTTCGTCATCGACATCGAGCCGATCGCCGATGAGCGCGGTTTCTTCGCTCGTTCGTTCTGTACGCAAGAGCTCGAGGCCCGCGGTCTGTGCTCGGAGGTGGCGCAGTGCAGCATCTCCTACAATCGGCGCCGGGGAACGTTGCGTGGCCTGCATTTGCAGCAGCCGCCGCACGGCGAGGTCAAGCTCGTGCGCTGCACTTCCGGCAGCATTTACGACGTCATCGTCGATTTGCGTCCCGATTCACCGACGTTCACACGGCATTTCAGCATCGAGCTCAGCGCCCGCAACCACAGGGCCCTGTATGTGCCGGAAGGCTGCGCACATGGATTCCAGAGCCTCGAAGACGACACCGAGGTCTTCTATCAGATATCGCGCGGCTTCGCCGCGCACGCCGCCACCGGCTTTCGCTGGAACGACCCGGCTTTCGCGATCGAATGGCCGCTCGCCGTCTCCGTGATCTCGGATCGAGACCGGTCGTTTCCTGATTTTCGTGACGCCGATTCGCGGGAGCCATCACGATGAAGATCGAAGAGCTTCTGGCGCGCACCGATTTCAATGCGATCGGCCACGAGATGTACAACCTCATCGTGGAGCTGTATCCCATCTGCCGCAGCATCACCGGCGACGGCGTACGCAGCACGCTCGACATCCTCGAACGCGGCATCGATCTGGCGCGCGAGCAGGTGCCGAGCGGCACGCGCGTCTTCGACTGGACGATCCCGAAGGAATGGAACATCGCCGACGCCTGGGTGAAGAACGCCGCCGGCGAGCGCGTCATCGACTTCAAGCGCTCCAATCTGCACGTCGTACAGTACAGCACACCGATCCGCGCCACGGTGAGCCGCGCCGAGTTGATGGCGCACCTCCACTCGTTACCCGAACATCCGCAGTGGATTCCGTATCGCTCCTCCTATTACGCAGAACGCTGGGGCTTCTGCATCGAGCACGACCGCCTGCAGCAGCTGAACGAGGAAACATACGAAGTTTGCATCGATTCGATCCTCAGCGATGGCCACCTGACGTACGGCGAGCTCGTCATACCGGGAGCGTCGGAAGACGAGATCCTGTTCTCGTGTCACATCTGTCACCCATCGCTGTGCAACGACAACTTGTCGGGCATCGCGCTGACGGCGCAGCTCGCTCGCCTTCTCGCCGGCGTCGAGCTGCATCACAGCTGCCGCTTTCTGTTCCTCCCCGGAACGATCGGTGCGATCACCTGGCTCAGCCGCAACGAGACGCGCGCACAGCGGATTCGACACGGGCTCGTCGTCGCCTGCGTCGGCGACAACGGCAAGTTCTGTTACAAACGTAGCCGGCGGGGCTCCGCGATGATCGACCGCGCGGCTGAACACGTCCTGCGGCATGCGGGAACCGATTTCGAGATCCGCGACTTCACACCCTACGGTTACGACGAACGCCAGTACTGCTCGCCAGGTTTCGATCTCCCGGTCGGCAGCCTCACGCGTACACCCAACGGCTTCTACCCGCAGTACCACACGTCGGCCGACGACCTCGACTTCGTCGCCCCGACCAACCTGGCGCAATCGTTGCGCCGCTATCTCGAAGTCATCGACGTTCTCGAGAATGACGGCGGCTATGCCAACATGAATCCGAAGTGCGAGCCGCAGCTCGGCAAGCGCGGCTTGTATCGCACACTCGGAGGATTCGCGGACGCCGAACGCGCGCAGATGGCCATGCTTTGGGTTCTCAACCTTTCCGACGGCGATCATCACCTGCTCGATATCGCCGAACGCGCCGGCATCGACTTCGCAACCATCCGGCAGGCGGCGCAGCTGCTCGTCGGCCACGGCCTGCTGGAGAAACGATCGGCATGAAAGTCGTCCTTTTCTGCGGCGGGCAGGGTCTACGCTTGCGCGGGGCCTACGACGATCTGCCGAAGCCATTGGTCGAAGTGGGGGGGCAACCGATCCTCTGGCACATCATGCGATACTACGCGCACTACGGTCATGCCGATTTCGTTCTCTGCCTCGGCCATCGGGGCGAGCAGATCAGAGACTACTTCCGCACTCGCCCCGCGGAAGCACGCGACTGGCAAATCACCTTTGTCGACACCGGCGCAGGAGCGAGCATCGGGGAGCGTCTCCAGGCGGTGAAACCCTGCGTTGCCGATCAAGACGTCTTTCTCGCCAACTATGCCGACGGGCTCACCGACGTCGCGCTCGACCAGCTCATCGCCACCTTGGTGGCCAGTGATAAGATCGGCTTGTTCGTCTGCGTCGTACCGTCGTTGAGCTATCACTTTGTCGACGTCCGCGCCGACGGAACCGTCATCGCGATCAGTGAAGCGCGCGAGATCAACCTGCGTGTCAACGGCGGCTACTTCGTGTTCCGCAAGGAGATCTTCGATCACCTGCGTGCAGGCGAGGATCTGATCGGCGAGCCTTTTCAGCGTCTGCTTCGCCGCGAAGCCCTGTTCGGCTATCCGTACGACGGCTTTTGGAAGAACATGGACACATTCAAAGACAAGCAGGCACTCGATGAGCTGTGCGCCGGTGGCAACGCACCATGGGAGATTTGGAGGGGAGCACGCGAACGGTGATCGAGCTCGCACTCAATCGCGGTCCGAAGGCACCATGGCGAATCCTATGCCTGGGCGCCCACAGCGACGATCTTGAGATCGGCTGCGGCGCCACCATCCTGCGCCTGGTGCGCGAGTATCCTTCCGCTTCGTTCCACTGGGTCGTGTTCGGCGCCGACAACGCCGAACGCAAGCGCGAAGCCGCCAGTGCCGCGAACGCTTTCCTCGACGGAGCGAAAGCAATGCAGGTCGAAATCGAAGGTTTTCGGGACGGCTTTTTCCCGTTCCACGGCGAGCGCATCAAGGAGCGTTTCGAGGCGATCAAAGCGGCGTTCGCTGCGGACCTGGTGTTCACTCATCATCGTCACGATCTGCACCAGGACCACCGCACAATCGCCGAGCTCACCTGGCAAACCTTTCGCGATGCCGTGATTCTCGAATACGAGATTCCGAAATGGGACGGTGACCTCGGCGCACCGAACTGCTACGTGCGCGTGCCCGCCGCTGTCGGCGAGCGCAAAGTCGAGCTGATCATGACACACTTCCGCAGTCAGCACACCAAGCATTGGTTCACGCCCGACACCTTCCGAGCTCTCATGCGCCTGCGCGGCGTCGAAGCCGGCACGGGATTGGCCGAAGCGTTTTACGCCCGCAAACTCGTGGTGAGCTGACGGCCGACGGATTCCGAGCGGAATGAGGGTCCTCGTTACCGGCCACCACGGCTACATCGGCTCGGTGCTCGTGCCCCGACTGCAGTCGGCGGGTCACGACGTCGTCGGCCTCGATACGTTCTATTTCGAAGGCTGCGACTTCGCCGACCCGGGAGTCGCGGTCGCGGCGGTGCGCAAGGATATACGCGACGTGGTGCGCTCCGACGTCGAGGGTTTCGACGCGGTCGTCCATCTGGCGGCACTCTCGAACGATCCGCTCGGCAGCCTCGATCCGGCGCTGACCGAAGACATCAACCTGCACGCTTCGGTGCGCCTGGCCGAAGCGGCAAAGGAAGCCGGCGTCGCCCGTTTCGTTTTCTCGTCCTCGTGCAGTCTGTACGGAATTGCGGCAGCTGATCTGCTGGACGAACGCGCGCCGTTCAGCCCGGTCACACCGTATGGCGCATCCAAGGTTCGCGCCGAGTACGAGCTCGGCAAGCTCGCCGACGGTGGCTTCTCACCCACCTACTTGCGCAACGCGACGGCGTACGGCGTTTCACCACGCTTGCGCGCCGACGTGATGGTCAACAATCTCGTCGGCTACGCGCATCTCACCGGTGAAGTGCTGATCAAGAGCGACGGCACTCCGTGGCGTCCGCTCGTCCACGTCGAGGACATCGCTTCCGCCTTCGTCGCGGTTCTGCAGGCGCCGCGAGAGGCGGTACACAACCAAGCGTTCAACGTCGGCAGCTCCAGCGAGAACTTCCGCGTCAGCGAGGTCGCGGAAATGGTCAGTCAGGCCGTTGCCGGCAGCCGAGTCACCTATGCGGCGGGAGGCGGTCCTGATCCGCGTTGCTATCGAGTCAAGTGCGACAAGCTGCGCGAGCATGTACCGGCGTACCGTCCGGGGTGGACCGTGCGCAAGGGGATCGAGGAGCTGTACAGTGCCTACAAGGCGAATCACCTTGCACTCGATGATTTCGAGCAAGGGCGCTACGTGCGGCTCGGACACATCCGTGGTTTGCAGGCGAGCGGCAGAGTTGACGATCAGCTTCGCTGGCAGCGAGCGAGTACGCCTTAGTCGCCTGCGTCCGCCGACATGCGCATAGGGTTTCTGTTGCTCACCGCCGCAATCCTGGCGGTCTACGCATGGTCCATCCGCCGCCTGCTGCGATCGGAATCACCTCTCTGTCTATGGCTTCTGACGTTGCTGTCCGTCGTCGCGTTGTTCCTGCGGTTGATCGAGTGGGGCGACTATCCGGGTGGCTTGAACGATGACGAGCCCAAGGTCCTGTACAGCGCGATCGACGCGTTCAGGGCCGGCGACTTGTTTGGGCAGGGGCCCACTGGCTTGCCACAGCTCATACCGGTGCTGTTCCAGGTGCAGCTGATCCCACTGCTGGGTGGCACCCGGTGGGCGATCCGTCTCTACTCGATCGCCGGCAGCGTTCTTTCGGTCGCCGTCACTTTTGCCGTGGCCCGAGGGATGCGACTGCGACCGATCGCCAGCTTGTCCGCCGCTGCGTTCGTGGCGGTTCTGCCATGGTCGCTCCTCTACGGACGAATCTCGCAGGGAGGCGAGCTGCTCTTCAATCAGGTCCTGCTCCTGGCAGCGCTGGCGCGGCTCGTCTGGAGAAAAGCGGATTGGCGCGAGGTTCCAACAGGAGCGTTGGGGCTCTGCCTGCTGTTCTATGACTACTTCGGCGGCCGCTCGATGCTGGCAATGCCGTTCGCCGGCGCCGTCCTCGCGCGCGGCCGCAGTCGGCTGCTCTGTCTGGCGATCGCCGCCGTAGCGATGTTCGGATTCTTACCGTATGCGACCAGTGGCCACTACTACGCGCTGGTCGGTCTCACACCGTTGCAGCTACACGCAGGCTACACGACGAACCCGATCGAGACACTGACCGAGAGAGTGGTCAGTAGCCTCAGCGTGTTGACCTCTCCAGCAGCAGCGAACGGCTGGATGACAGTCAGTGCCGCGGCGATGCATCCGTGGATCCTGCTCGGGCTTGCGGTCCTCGGTCTCTTCACCGGCGTGCGTCAGGCGTTGTTTTTGTTGGCAGGTTTTGTCGTCGGCTTGATGCCGACCATCGTTGCCCATGGCGACATCACCGCGAGCGCGCATCGGATGCACGCGGCCTATGTGTTCATCGCCCTGAGCGCCGGCGCAAGCCTCGATCTGATTCCGTGGCGTAGCTTGCGCGCGATGGCCGCGAGCGCGGTCGTCGCTTTCGTCGCCGTCTGGAGCATCACGCTCTATTTCTCGGATGACTTCTGGAGACTCGAAGCCCGGTGGATGTTTGGTACCGAAGACACCGATGTCGTCGAATCGATCCCGTGGAACGAGCCCCGCGTGGTCGAAGCCGAGCTTGGGTACTACATCGCCATGCGTACAGATTTGGAACCGACGCCCTTCAGCGTCGAACACCTGTCATTGCCGGGTCCGGCGCTCTTCGTCTTCAGTCGGCAGCTATTTCCGCTCTACGGGTTCTATCGGCCCATCCTGCGGCCCGACCGCATGAAAGCGTTCGGCCAGGCGTTCTCGGTACGAACGGCCGAGGGGAACCAAGAGGACTTTTCGAGCCACGGTTGGTCCTACACCATCGACTGCGGTGATCTGACGCGATCGACGCAGATCCCAACGCTCTTCCACGTGGGCTACACGTTCGCGGGTTTCCGGTGCAGCTACCCCGCCAAGCACGTTTGGCGAGCGCGGTGGCGCGGACCCGCCAGCGACTTGCGCCTTTGGTTCAACGGCAGCCTCTCGATAGAAACGCCCGGAACAAGCATCACCGATGCTGGCGCCCGCACACGCTTCGTCGACTTCAAGGTCGAGCCGAACGCGGAGCTTGACATTCGTATCACCGGACCGGCGGGAATCCTGGCGGCGCTCTATGATGTCTCCAGAAGGCAGGAACAGCTGCCCTATTGGGAATGGGTCGATCCCCTGCCGGAGTGAGCGGCTCTCTTTGACAAGTCGGACAGGTCCGACTTGTCTGACGGATCCGACTCGTCCCCGGTTATCCTTGGCCCGTGGCCGAATACTCCCGCGGTGATTTTCCCGTCCAGCGCTTGAACGCTCTGGAGAACGTGCTGGTGTCGGCAAAGCCGAGCACGAAGGCCACCTCGGTTACCGACAGGCGGCCTTCGGCGACGTAGCTGCGCGCCAGATTGATGCGCGCGTCGTTGAGCAGTTCCTTGAACGACGTTCCTTCCGCGGCGAGACGGCGCTGCATGTTGCGAGCGCTCATGCCAATTGCGCGCGCAATCCGTTGCTTGCTCGGTGCGCCGTCGGGTAAGGCTTCGAGGAGTGCTTGCTGCACGCGCGGGAGACTATCGCCACTACTGGGGCATCGGCCGGCACGTGCTCGGCGGGCAAGTCTTCGACTACTGGAAGGACCCGCTTGGTTTCACCGTGGAGCATTGGACCGACAGCGACTTGCTCACCGCCAGTGTGTCGACAGGGTCGCATCATATTCTGAACGCACTGAGTCAGTGGGGCCCGCCACCACCACCGGATCTGGATTTTTGACCTAACCCCCCTGGCCCCCCTTCCCGCGGACGGGAAGGGGGGAACGATCCCCTCTCCGCCGTGGAGAGGGGACACAGGGGAGAGGTCGAACGCGAGGAACAACTGAAACTGGACCTAACCCCCCTGGCCCCCCTTCCCGCGGACGGGAAGGGGGGAATCTAATCCCCTCTCCGCCGCGGAGAGGGGACACAGGGGAGAGGTCTCAGGGAGCAAGCAATGGATCTCGGAATTCGCGGAAGGAAAGCCATCGTCTGTGCTGCCAGCAAAGGCCTCGGCAAGGCTTGCGCCTTGTCGCTCGCGCGCGAAGGCGTCGATCTGACGATCAACGCGCGCGCCAGTGAAGCGCTTGAAGCGACCGCCGCCGAGATCGTCGCGGCGACCGGCGCCAGAGTTGCCGTTGTCGTAGGCGACATCGGCAGTGAGCAAACACGACTGGCGCTGCTCGAGACGTGCCCCGCACCGGACATCCTGGTGAACAACAACGGCGGACCGCCGCCCGGACGTTTTCAAGACTGGGACCGCGAAGCTTGGCTCGCGGCCGTCGAAGCAAATCTGCTGGCGCCGGTCTTGATGATCCGCGCGGTAATCGACGGTATGGTCGAACGGCGCTTCGGCCGCATCGTCAACATCACTTCTGCGATGGTCAAAGCGCCGGTTGCCGTTATGGGCCTGTCGGCCGGAGCACGCGCCGGGCTCACCTCTGTATGCAAGGGCTTGTCGCGCGAGGTCGCACACGCCAACGTGACGATCAACAACATCCTTCCCGAGCGGATCGACACCGACCGCCAACGGATGATGGCCCACCTGACGGCGGCACTGCGAAACCAGACGGTCGAAGAAGCGTACGGAGACATTCGAAATTCGGTCGCCGCCAAGAGACTTGGACAGCCACACGAGCTCGGCGACGCCTGCGCCTTTCTTTGCAGCGCACAGGCCGGGTTCATCTCCGGCCAGAACCTGCAACTCGACGGGGGCACCTATGTGGGAATACTTTGAGAAAGTTGGAGGTTCGAAGTGAAACCGACAAGTGATCCATCCTGTCGTTCCCGAAGACCTCTCCCCTGTGTCCCCTCTCCGCGGCGGAGAGGGGATCGTTCCCCCCTTCCCGCCCGCGGGGCTTTGCCCGAAAATTCTCATTCTCTGTTTCCGGTTCCCTGCTTCCTGTTCGCCGGTTCGTCTGTCCGGTGAGAACTCCAGCGAATTCAATCAACCGCGGAACAGGAAACAGAGAACCGG
>Ga0187892_10007899_pt1 | contig 14891 bp, 15 predicted proteins | sample MA1701073metaG_FD_139345 | JGI IMG/M metagenome (GOLD analysis project Ga0187892, IMG submission 139345) | Bio-ooze microbial communities from a basaltic lava cave in the Kipuka Kanohina Cave System on the Island of Hawaii, USA - MA170107-3 metaG ... | reverse complement strand
TTACTGGCCAGGTTATTACCGGCCTTTTAGGGCGGGATGGCTTTCAAGAGGCCGATATCACGGGCATTACCATCCCTATCACCAAACACAACTACTTAGTGCTTGACGTAAAGGACATCCCTCAGGTCATGCGGGAGGCTTTTTACATCGCTAATAGCGGCCGGCCCGGACCGGTGCTGGTGGATATCCCCCGCGACGTCCTCCAGCAGCGGGCTGAATTCGAATGGCCGGAAAGAGTGGAGCGGCGTGGCTACCGTCCCCGCCTCTTTCCCAATCTCAGAGAAGTGAACACCGCTGCCGCTCTCATCACCGAGTCGCAAAGGCCGGTTATTATCGCGGGGCACGGCGTCCACATAGCCCACGCCTATGAGGAACTCCAGGAATTGGCGGAGAAAGCCAACGTGCCCGTCATTACCACCCTTTTGGGCATTAGCGGCTTTCCAGGCAAACATCCCCTGTATCTGGGGATGCCCGGGATGCATGGCATGTATTGGAACAACATAGCCATCAGCGAATCGGACCTCATCATCGGGGTAGGCATGCGCTTTGATGACCGGGTGACCGGGCGCCTACGAGACTTTGCACCCAAGGCCAAGATCATCCACATGGAGATTGACCCGGCGGAGATAGGCAAGAACGTTCGTCCGGCCGCCACGCTTCAAGGCGATGCCCGTGTCTGTCTGGAAGAACTCAATAAGCTTGTGAAATACAAAGAACGGCCCGATTGGTTCGCCCGCATAGGCGAATTGAAGGACGCCCATCCCTCTATCATCCTGCGCGAGACCGACGAAGTGCTACCCCAATATGTCGTGCAAAAAATATACGAGGCATCAGGCAACGATTGCTACATCGTTACGGGGGTGGGCCAGCACCAGATGTGGGCCGCTCAATACTTCTGGTACGAGAAGCCTAATACCTTTGTAACCTCCGGCGGCCTGGGCACAATGGGATTCGAGATACCGGCGGCAATGGGCGTGCAGGTCGCCAAGCCTGACGCACTGGTATGGTCCATATGCGGTGACGGCGGGTTCCAGATGACTTTGCAAGAGCTGGCGACCATAGAAGAGTACGGCTGGCCTATCAAATTCGCGATCATCAACAACGGCCACCACGGTATGGTTCGCCAATGGCAGCAACTGTTCTACAAGGGTAACCTGGTGGCAAGTCCTGTAAAGGGCCCAGACTTCGTCAAGCTAGCAGAAGCCTTCGGTATCCTGGGATTGAGGGCCAGTCGCAAGGAGGAAGTGGCGCCGGTCATTTCCCAGGCCTTGGAGCATCAGGGTCCTGTGGTTATCGACTTCGTAGTGAAGGAAGACGAGAACTGCTATCCTATGGTGCCGCCAGGGGCGTCGTTAGACGAGACCGTTGACCTACCAGAAGAGTTGCTACCCAAAGGACAGCAAGTGGGGACACGCACATGAACAACGGACGTAACCTACAGAAGCACACTATCATCGCCTTGGTTGAGGACCGGCCGGGCGTCCTTCACCGTATCGCCTCTAAGTGCCGACAGCGGGGGTTCAACATCGAAAGCTTAGCCGTAGGCCACTCAGAGACGGCCGGGCTTTCGCGCATGACCTTCGTAGTGGATGCCGATACGAATGCCGAGCAACTAGTTAGACAGCTGGACAAGTTAATCGATATCGTCGATATTCGTGACATTTCCCGCGAGGAGATGGTGAACCGGGAGCTGGCCCTCATTAAAGTGCGCTCCAACACCGGCAACCGCTCACAGATCATCGAAATTGCCGATATCTTCCGCGCCAATATCGTGGACGTGTGGCCGGACTCCCTCATAGTCGAGGTGACGGGCGATGAGGCGAAGATCGACGCTATTTTCGCCCTTCTTAAAGACTTCGGCATCATCGAGATGGTGCGCACGGGCCGAGTCGCTCTGTTACGGGGTTCCGCTGCTTCCCATCCGCCGCCTGAGGAAGAGCACTACGAGCGTTACCCGGGCCAGGAATTGTGGTAGGTATGGCAACCACGGTTGCGCTAACTCCGTTCAGGAAAGCCGAGTCCTTAATGACGATGGCTGGGATTGGATTGGCACTGGTTGGAGCCCTCGTACTGGGCGTTGTCCTAGCCACGGAGCGCGAGCATCTGGAGATCGATAACTTGAACTGGGCCTGGGGAGTGCCTCTTCTTACAGCATTGTTTCTTCTTCCTGCCCTGGTCGGGGCTAGCCTCATGCCCAGCAAGGCTTGGACAGGCGGCGTCTTAGTTATGGGCAACGCTGCCATACTCTTAATCGCAGCCGCATTGACAACCCCGGTAGCGCTTCCCCTGGGCATACCCTACTTGCCGGGGCTGGTGCTCATGTGGCGGGGCGCCTCCCGAGCCCTCGCCCGCCGTTCCTCTCAGAACATTGAGCTGGGGCCACTACCCCTCTTGATGTGGGCGGCCGGAGGTCTAACCCCCATCCTAGCCTTTCTATTGATCGCCAGCCGCCTATATGAAAATGACTGCAGTTTTATAGTTGGCGGGCCTGAGGTTTGCAGCCCGCCTAGCTTGGGCAACGAGACCCTGGTGTGGGCCCTCATCGGCCTGAGCGTTGCTGGTTTGTTCGCTGTAGGCTTGGCCTTACTGGCCCTACGCCAAGGAATAGCGTTGCTGCCGTTAGCAGCGGCCCTCCTTGGCCTCTGGGCTGTCTGGAGCCCTCTAGGCCGCATTGGCTTCATCGCCCTGGCCCTGGTGGCTATTAGCTTCATGCTTTTCTTTATGCCCGTACCGGCGATCAAGAAGAAACCCAGCGAAGGAGACGCCCGTGCCTAAGATTTATTACGATAAAGACGCGAACCTTGATCTGTTGAAAGAAAAAAAGATCGCCGTTATTGGCTTCGGCAGCCAGGGGCACGCCCACGCCCTTAACCTGAAGGACAACGGCCTTAACGTTATGGTCGGCCTTCACCCTGGCTCCAAATCCCGCGAACAGGCGGAAGCGGCTGGCCTTCGCGTCGGCAGCGTAGCCGAAGTGGCCGCGGAAGCCGATGTCATTATGATGCTTGCCCCCGACCAAACACAGCGCCAGATATACTACGACAGCATCGAACCCGGCCTCGCCCCAGGCAAGATGCTTATGTTCGCCCACGGCTTTAACATCCACTTCCACCAAATCTTGCCGCCCCGCGGGGTGGACGTGACTATGATCGCTCCTAAGGCTCCAGGCCACCGCATGCGAGAGCTGTTCAGCCAGGGCATGGGTGTCCCTGCCCTCTTGGCGGTTCACCAGGACGCCAGCGAGGTTGCCAAGGAGATGGCCCTCGCCTACGCCAAGGGCGTTGGCTGTACCCGCGCTGGTGTCATCGAGACCACCTTCGCCGAAGAGACAGAGACCGACCTGTTCGGCGAGCAAGCTGTGCTCTGCGGCGGAGTTACGGCCTTGGTGAAAGCTGCCTTCGAAACTTTAATTGCCGCCGGCTACCAGCCCGAGATCGCTTATTTCGAGTGCATGCACGAACTGAAACTCTTGGTCGACCTGATGCAGGAGGGCGGTATGGCCTACATGCGCTACTCCATATCCGATACGGCCGAGTACGGCGACTATACCCGCGGGCCGAAGGTTATCGACGAGCACGTACGCCAGACCCTCAAAGGGATCCTTGCCGATGTGCAGTCAGGGGCCTTCGCCCGCGAGTGGATACTAGAGAACCAAGCGGGACGGCCTGGCTTCCTGGCACTGCGGCAGCAAAACGCCGAGCACCCGATCGAGCAGGTGGGCAAGGAGCTGCGGGCCATGATGCCGTGGCTGCAAAAGCGCGAGAGTAAAGGAGCCTATTAGGAGGAGATGATGCCTAAAGCCAGCCAAGCGTTCATCGATGCTCTCAATGAAGCTCTTTCCGAGGAGATGGCTTCCACTATCCAGTATCTATGGCACCACATCATGGCCCGTGGTCTGGCGAGTGCAGCCATCGCCGATATGTTTAAAGAGCTTTCCATGGCGGAGATGCGGCACGGCTACAGCATCGCCGAACGTATCGACCTGCTGGGGGGCGTCCCCACAACCGCAATCGGCCCCATCAAGGTGGGCGGCGATCTCCGCAAGATGCTTAAGGATGATCTCCAGGCCGAGGTGGAGTCCATTGCCATCTACCGGCGTCTCGTGAAGCAGGCGGAGCAAGAGGACGACCCGGTAACCCGCCGCATGTTGGAGGACATCCTCAAGGAGACCGAAGGACACGCCCGCGATCTTGAAGCGATATTGGAAGAGTAGAATGCCCAGAGCAAGGGCTGAATACTTGTGCGCACTCAACCTTAGCCGGCCCTTCGGGTTCATCGCCCGGAGGGCCTGAGCAGCGTTTCTGAGAATGTAAGCTCTAGGAGGTTGAGATGGCTGACGACAAGGTACTTATATTCGATACAACCCTGCGTGACGGCGAACAATCCCCGGGCGTCGCTCTCAATCCAGAGGAGAAGCTGGAGATCGCCCGCGCCCTGGAGAAGATGCGGGTGGACTTCATCGAGGCCGGCTTTCCCGCCTCGTCCCCCGGCGACTTCGAGTCGGTCAGCCTGATTGCCAAGGAGGTACGGGGCACAGCCATCGCCGGTCTCGCCCGCGCCGTCCCTCAAGATGTGGACGCCTGCTGGGAGGCCGTCCGCCAGGCTGCCCACCCCCGAATTCATGTGTTCCTCTCCTCATCGGATATCCATATCCTCCACCAGTTGGTGAAGGACCGCGAGCAGGTGCTAGAAATGGCCCGCACCATGGTGGCCCACGCCAAAAAGTGCTGCTCTGACGTAGAGTTCTCCCCTATGGACGCCACCCGCTCGGAGCCGGAGTACGTCTATCGCATGATCAGGGATTGCATTGAGGCCGGCGCCACCACGGTAAACATCCCCGATACCGTTGGCTACGCTATCCCCGGGGAGTTCGGCGATTTCATCCGCGACATTCAGGTGAACGTGCCAAATATCCACAAAGCGGTCATCTCCGTGCACTGCCACAACGACCTAGGCCTCTCGGTAGCGAACAGCCTGGCTGCCGTGCGGGCGGGCGCTCGTCAGGTGGAGACCTGCATCAACGGCATCGGCGAAAGGGCTGGTAACGCCTCCTTAGAGGAGGTGGTGATGGCCCTCAGGACACGGCAAGACTATTTCGGCGTCACCACCAACGTAGATACCACCCAGATCCACCGCGTTAGCCGCTTGGTCTCTCAATTGACAGGGATGACGGTGCAGCCCAACAAGGCGATCGTGGGGGCCAACGCTTTCCGCCATCAGTCGGGCATCCACCAGCACGGCATCGTCAAGCTCAGGGAGACCTATGAGATTATCGATGCCCGCGATATCGGCCTCCCCAGGGGAGGCCTGCTGGTATTGAACAAGAACTCGGGTCGTCACGGCCTCAAGGCTCGCTTGGACGAACTTGGCTTCGAGATCACGAACGAAGAGCTGGATCGTCTCTTCGCTGCCTTCAAGGAGCTGGCCGATAAAAAGGGCGAGATCGATGACCGCGATCTGGAAGCCTTGGTTTCAGAAGAGCGCCGCACGGTCGAGGAGGTGTTCAGGCTCGACCTCCTACAGGTCTCCTGCGGGAATCATCTAATTCCGACTGCCACAGTGCGACTGGTGGGGCCCGATGGAAGCACTAAAGAGACTACCGCTACCGGCTCAGGGCCGATCGATGCCTCATACAAAGCATTGAACAGCTTGGTGGGGTTGCCCAACCGCCTGGTGGAGTACAGCGTAAATAGCATCACCGAAGGCATCGACGCCCAGGGTGAAGTATCGGTGCGAATCGAAGCCGACAGCCGCACCTATGTGGGCCGCGGCGCCGATACCGATATCGTGGTCGCCTCAGCTAAGGCCCTCCTAAACGCCCTGAACCGCTTGCTGTCTCATGCTCCGCGGGAGGAGCAGGTCTGGGCTAATCCATAGGAATAGAGATAGCTCCCACGGCGTTAAAGGAAAATCGTCCATCCTAATCCGCCAAGGTTAGGGAACATGAGTCAGCGCAACATAGGTGATCGCCTGGGAAGTATCGAAGACAACGAGCTGGCATCAGGGGATACCTTCTACAAAGAGGAACTCCAGCTCGCGCTTCGTAATAGAGGTATGCCTCTAGAGGCGCTGCGCTATCCCATCACGCCCACCGGTTTGCATTATCTCCTCGTTCACTTCGACATTCCAGAAGTCAATATTGAACAGTGGCGTCTGAATGTAGACGGGCTCGTTTCCCGGCCCTTGAGCCTCACCCTCGACGAAGTTAAGGAGAGACCAGCCGTCACGATGGCGGTGACGATGGAATATGCCGGCAATGGGCGAGCGCTTCTGAACCCTCGCGCCGTCAGCCAGCCCTGGCTGCTGGAAGCCGTTGGGACGGCCGAATGGACCGGCACGCCCCTGCGAGGGATTTTAGAGGAGGCCGGCATCGCCGATAGGGCCAAAGAGGTCATCTTTACCGGCCTGGATCGGGGCATACAGGGAGGCGAAGTGCAATATTACCAACGTAGCTTGGCCCTCGATGAAGCCACCCGGGAGGATGTGCTGCTGGCTCACCAGATGAACGGGCAGCCCTTGCAGCCTCAGCACGGCTACCCGCTACGCCTCATCGTGCCGGGCTGGTACGGAATGGCCAGCGTTAAATGGCTCGACCGCATTAAGGCCATCGCTGAGCCTTTCCGAGGCTACCAGATGCTTCAGACATACCGCTATTCTCAGTCGGCGGACGATCTCGGTGAGCCGGTAACTCTAATCAGAGTGCGGGCGCTTATGATCCCTCCTGGTATCCCAGATTTTGTGACCCGAACTCGCTTGGTCGATAAGGGGCCGATAGTGCTAACGGGCAGGGCCTGGGCCGGCCGATCGGGCGTTTCATGCGTCGAGGTGAGCGCGGACGGCGGCTCGACCTGGTCGGAGGCGGAGCTCGAAAAAGACGTCTCGCCTTACGCCTGGCGGGCGTGGTCCTTTAAATGGCAGGCGACGCCTGGTAGATATACTTTGTCCGTGCGGGCGACTGATAGCGAAGGCAACGTACAACCCAAAGATCAACCGTGGACGTTCCAAGGCATGGGCAACAACATGGCCCAACACGTAGACGTGATAGTGGAATGAGAGAGCGAGCAAGGGATATACTCAAGGCACGCCGCTAAGCGTAAAGCAGATGTAGAAGGGACGATGCCATGTCTGGCATGACTATGACCGAGAAAATGCTGGCCGACCACGCGGATAGGGATCGCGCCTATCCCGGTGATTTGATTAACTGCCGTGTCGATTTCCTTATGGCTAACGACGTCACAGCCCCCATAGCCATCCGCGAGTTTCGTCGTTTGGGCATAGACAGAGTGTTCGATCCTGAGCGGGTAGCCATGATCCCATCCCATTTCGTTCCGAACAAAGACATCAAGTCGGCCGAAAACGCTAAGATCATGCGGGAGTTTGCCCGCGAACAGGGGCTGCGTTATTTGGAGCAGGGCCGAGCCGGCATCGAGCACGTGATTTTGCCGGAACGGGGCTGGGTGGTGCCCGGCGATGTAGTGGTCGGCGGCGACTCCCATACCTGCACATATGGCGCCCTGGGCAGCTTCGCTACCGGCATGGGCTCCACCGATGTGGCCTGCGCTATGGCCACAGGCGATATCTGGATGAAGGTGCCGCCCACCATGCGTTTCGTCTATCACGGCCAGCTCAAGCCCTGGGTCCAGTCCAAGGACATGATCCTGAACACCATTGGCGACATCGGCGCTGACGGCGCCCTTTACAAGTCTATTGAGTTCGTTGGGCCGGCAATTGCCGCTCTGCCCATGGAAGCCCGCTTCACCATCACCAACATGACGATCGAAGCCGGGGGCAAGGCCGGTCTCATGATCCCCGATGAAACCACCCTGAAATATGTGGAGAAGCGGGCCATCCGTCCCTGGAAGTTGTACGAGCCCGACCCCGATGCCGAATACATCGACGTGCGCGAGTACGACGTTTCCAGCTTTGAACCATCGGTTGCCCTGCCCTTTTCCCCCGACAACGTCGTTCCCATTTCCCAAGCGCCAAACGTCGAGCTGGACATGGTGTTCATCGGTTCCTGCACCAACGCCCGCCTTTCAGACCTGCGCCTCGTGGCAGAGCTCATGCGGGGACGCCAAGTGCACCCCCGCTTGCGCTGCGTGGTTATACCGGGCTCGCAATTGGTTTACAGCCAGGCCCTCAAGGAAGGGCTATTGGAAGTTTTCGACGATGCCGGCTGTGTGGTATCGACCTCTACCTGCGGGCCTTGCTTGGGTGGATACATGGGCGTCCTCGCCGAAGGCGAACGCTGCGTAAGCACCAGTAACCGCAACTTCCCCGGCCGCATGGGCCACCCCAAGGCGGAGGTCTACCTGGCCAACCCGGCGGTGGCCGCCGCCTGCGCTATCGCTGGCGAGCTAGTGCATCCGGAGGAGGTCTTCGGCAAAGCGAAAGTGAAGGCCTAGCCGCTGAAATGGCTCAATCGCTAGATGCCGAAACGATCAAGGAACGCCAGCGCCAAGATTGGCGCCGCGCCGCCCCCGGCTGGAAGAAGTGGGATGCTTACTTCTCTACCACTACCGCGCCTGTCACTCAACGTTTGCTGGAGCTAGCCGGCCTTGTCTCGGGCCAGCGCGTCCTCGATATCGCCTGCGGAACCGGGCAGCCGGCACTGCCGGCTGCAGAGCGGGTAGGTCCTTCGGGCTGGGTATTGGGGCTGGACCTCTCCGAAGATATGCTGAAGGTGGCCCAGGAGAAGGCTCAGGCCCGCGGCCTAAGTAACTTGGAGTTCCGCCTGGGAGACGCCGAAGCCACTGACTTCGAGCCCGAATCCTTCGATGTTGTGCTTTGTCGCTGGGGGCTCATGTTGATGCCAGAGCCTTTACGCTGCCTCCAACACGCCCAGCGTGCCTTAAAGTCCGGTGGGCGCATCGCCCTTTCCGTGTGGGGCCCGCGGGAGCGCAACCCCTGGTTCACCGTACCCGTGGATATCTTGGGAAGGTACGTAGAGGTACCTACGCCTCAGCCTGGCGCCCCCGGACCGTTCGCCTTGGCTGATGATCAACGCTTAGCAGCGACCCTTAGCGAAGCGGGGTTCAGAGAAGTGAACATCGAACCTCTCGAACTGGTGATGGCCGCCTTCGATAGCGGCCAGCAGTACTGGGATTTCATGCGGGAGGTATCCTCTACCGTGGCCCCCATGCTAGAAAAACTCGCGGCGAACGCTCGCGAAGCTGTGGCGACGGAGATAGCCGATGCTGCTAGCCAAGGCTCACCCGAGGGCACAGTCTCATTAACTGGCTATACTTTGCTGGCATCAGCGCGAAAGTAGGTAACGAATGAATTTCCGTGGCCGCGTGCACAAATACGGCGCCGACATCAACACCGATGTCATCATCCCTGCCCGCTATCTGAGCATGTTCAGCGCTGAAGAGCTGGCACCCCACTGCATGGAGGACATCGACCCCGAATTCGCTAAACGCGTACAGCCCGGCGATATTATGGTGGCTACCACCAATTTTGGCTGTGGCTCATCGCGAGAGCACGCCCCCATCGCCATCAAGGGCGCCGGCATTTCTTGTATCATCGCCAAGACTTTCGCCCGCATTTTCTTTCGCAATTGCATCAATCTAGGCCTGCCTGTGGTGGAGTGCCCGGAGGCCGTCGATGGCTCTGACCCCAACGACGAACTGGAGGCAGACCTGATGTCCGGCACTATCCACAATCTAACTAAGGGCAGGGAGTGGAAGGCTCGGCCCTACGATGCCTTCATGATAGAGCTGCTTCAGGCTGGCGGCCTGGTGGAGTATACTAAGCGGCGATTGCTAGAAGCAAAACAGCAGTAGATAGGGAGTTATGCTTACAGCCTTTGGCGCGGGGGCGGTAACGGTGATGTTCCTCTCATACTGGCTGGAGAGGCGTTCCAAGTGGTTTGTGGCCGTGTTTGCCGCTGCCAGCGCCGCCGCCTCCGCCTACGCCCTGCTGATTGAATCTTACCCTTTCTTCGTCATCGAGGGTCTCTGGTCGGCGGTAGCTTTTGGCCGTTTCTGGCAGCGCCACCGAGTTGAAGCATACGGGGAAGCGCTGGCCTGAGGGATATCATGACTGATATCCGCGATTTCTGGGACCGCCTGCGTCGCCTCGGCCGCAAGGTTGAAGAAGAGTTATACGACTTTTCCGAAGAGGAAGAGCGAGAGGAACCGCGCGGCCGCAACACCCTGGTGGCTCTTCTTAACACCTTCATGACATTGTGGAAAGCCAACGAGGCCAACGTCGTGGAGCGCATCCTCGGTCTCCTCGGCGCCGGCGGCCTCCTCTGGATCTTTATCGGCGACCGCGGCGCAGGCGTCCGCAAAGCACCGCCGCGTATATTGGCCACCACCTTCGCCGCAGTCTGGTTCCTGCCCGGGCTTATCGCCGCCCTCTGGACGCTGATCGGCAACCTGGGCCTAAAGAATTTGGGCAACTGGCGCATCTATCCCCTGCTGCTGGTTTTTACCGCTGGCGGCCTCATTTCCTTCCGCGCCGTCTTCGGTGATCTAACACGAACGCACCGCTATCCTCCCCCCGCACCGCCGACCCCGGCCTCTACCTCGCAGCATCGCTAGCCTTATGTCTAACTACCGGCCGGGCGACCGCAGGTATTCGTTAGCTCTCATACCCGGTGACGGCACCGGCCCCGAAGTGCTGCGCGAAGGCTTGAAGGTGCTCGAGGCTGCTGCCGCCGCCTGCGGCTTCCAGTTCCAGACCGAGACCTATGATTGGGGGGGCGAGCGCTATTTGCGAACCAGCGAAACCCTGCCGCCAGGCGCCCTCGACGAGTTACGCCAATTCCAGGCGATTTACTTGGGAGCTATCGGCCACCCAGAGGTGGCACCCGGGATACTGGAGCGAGGTTTGCTGTTGGCTATCCGTTTCGGCCTCGACCAGTATATAAATTTGCGGCCGGTCAAGCTCTATCCCGGCGTCGATTGCCCGCTCAAGGACAAGGGTCCAGAGGACATCGATTTCGTGGTGGTGCGCGAGAACACGGAAGGGATGTACACGGGCATGGGTGGCTTCGTCTACAAGGGCACGCCCCAAGAAGTATCCACCCAGGTACACACGACGACCCGCTTCGGCGCCGAACGGGCCATCCGCTACGCCTTCGAGCTAACGCGTCAGCGCAACAGGAAAAAGCAGCTCCACCTGGTGGCCAAGACGAACGTCCTCACCTACGTCCATGACACCTGGTGGCGGGCCTTCAACGAGGTGGGCGAGGCCTATTACCCCGATATTACACGCGAGTACGCCCACGTGGACGCCGCCTGCATGTGGTTCATCAAGAACCCCGAGTGGTTCGACGTCATCGTGGTGGAGAATATGTTCGGCGATATCATTACCGACCTAGGGGCGATGATCCAGGGGGGCATGGGCATAGCCGCCGGGGGCAACATCAACCCCCAGGGGGTCTCCATGTTCGAGCCCATCGGCGGCAGCGCCCCCAAGTACGCGGGCAAGAACGTCATCAATCCCCTGGCCGCCATCTGCGCCGCCCAGATGATGCTGGCCCACCTGGGCGAGGCGGAGGCCGCCGACCGTGTGGATGGGGCCATCGTCAAGGCCCTGGCCAGCGGCAAGATCAAATCCATGTCCGCCGGCCAGATGGGCCTTTCGACATCTGAGGTGGGGGATCTGGTGGCGGGGTTGGTGTGAGGCGCATATCCCGATCAGCCGCAAGTGCCAGACGGATGGCTCACTCGCCCAGACGAGCCTCTAAGGGCAAATCTGTCTCAAATCTGGGGCCGAAAGAAGTCAGGGGCCTGATCCGCGCTGGCGAAGGGCAGACGATCGAGATCAAGACGAGCTTCTCCGAGCAGAACGAAGCCATTGAAGCGCTCTGCGCCTTCACCAACTCCCGCGGCGGTTGTGTCCTTGTCGGCGTGGCTGATGATGGCACGACCGTTGGCGTCCAGTTAGGGAACAGAACTCTTGAGGAGTTCGCCAACCGGCTTCGACTTAATACAGAGCCCCGACTGACGCCGGCCATCGATAAGGTCATGGTCGATGACAGGCTTGTCATCGTGATCGATGTCCAGGCGGCCTCGCCGGACCAAGTTTTCCACGCGTTTGGCACACCCCGCATCCGCGTAGGGAAGACGAACCAAGTCATGCCTCCGGATCAGATACGAGCTCGATTGTTCGCTAGCTTTCGTGCAGACGCAAAAACCGGCTCTGGCAGTGCACGTGGCAGGGCCGCCGGTAGCGTCTCCTGGCAAGAACAAGAAAAGACGTGTAGAGACCTATCGGCGCAACCGCGGTCTGTTCCTCGTACACACTTGGCAACCATCCTCAACGCCTGGACAGGTTGCGGACATCGTGATCTCTCTGCGGCAGCATCCTGGCGATGACACGCCGTTAACTGACGGACTCGTGAAAAACGTTGAATATCACTTAGGACCTCGGTTCGGGAAGCGCACGATAATCAAGAGGGATCCCGCTACTGGCTTCCGCTTGGAAGTTTCGGCCTACGGCCCGATGCTCTGCATAGCTGCCGTCAACTTCGTTGACGGCAGCGTACCGGTCGAGCTCGAGCGCTATATCGACTTTTGACGGACGCCTCTCAGTCAAACACTACCGTCTTGTTGCCGTAGACCAGGATGCGGTTACGCAAGTGTAGGCTCACCGCTCGCGCTAGCACCACCTTCTCCAGGTCGCGCCCCTTGCGGATCAGGTCGGCCACCAAGTCGCGGTGGCTCACCCGCGCCACGTCCTGGTCGATGATGGGCCCCTGGTCCAGCTCCGCCGTCACGTAGTGGGCCGTCGCCCCGATGATCTTGACCCCGCGCTCGTAGGCCTGGTGGTAGGGCTGTCCCCCGGCGAAGGCGGGCAGGAAGGAGTGGTGGATGTTGATGATCCGGTTGCGATAGCAGCCAACGAACCCCTCGCCCAGGATATGCATGTAGCGAGCCAGCACCACCAAATCTATACCCTTCTCCTCTAGCTTCTCCAGGATCCGTCGCTCCTGTGCCGCCTTCGCTTCAGACGTGATGGGGAAGTAGTAGTACTCCACGCCGAAGCTCTCTGCCACCGGCCGGAGGTCGGGGTGGTTGCTTATCACCAGCGGTATCTCCGCCTCGAACTCGCCCGACCGCTGCCGCCATAACAGGTCGTATAGGCAATGCTCCAGCTTGGAGACGAAGATGGCCAGGCGGAGCATGTAGTCGGAGAAGCGCAAGTCCCATTTCATGCCAAACCTCTCGGCGAGGGGTAAAAACGCCTGCTCGATCTCCTGGCGAGGGATGCGGAACCCGTCCAGCTCCCACTCCACCCTCTGTAGGAAGATGCCCTCTTCCTGGTCGGTGTGCTGGTCGGCGTGGATGATGTTGCCGTCGTTGCGAAAGACGAAATCGGAGACGGCGGCCACCAACCCTTTCTGGTCGGGGCAGGAGAGGAGGAGGATCGCTGTTGCGCCTTTGTTTTCCATTGCCTGTAGATTGACGCAATTATAGCAACAGCGTTGCAGGCGGCCTCACTCCCAAGGCGAAGACTGCCAGTCATCCGGTCCGTCTGCGGGCAGCCAGGACGGCAAAGGCATGAGCAGGTAGCTAGAAAGGGCGCAGACGTGGGGCTCGTACATGCGTCGCAATGCTGCCAGCTTATCCTCAAGCACCTCACTCGATATCACGCTACTATCATTTCTGAGCGCTTCTACGACGCGCGCAAAGTCCGCCGAAGGAAGGCGATCGATACTGGGGGCAGCTGGGGCGGTGCTGAACACCTGGCTGAGGTCCACGGCGGCGTGGCGCGCCATAGCAAATGTAAGCTCGGCCGTACGCACGGACCGGCTGCCGACCCCAGAAATTACCAGCGCGGACACGTCGAGGATCGTGGTTAGGGCTGCCAACCACGATTGGTGCTCATGTTGGGAACGGTACAAAGCGAGAACCGGGTAGGAAAGATGGCTTTCCAATAGTTCTGCCGACCATCTTTCCCACTCTCGCAAAAGCTCACCTAAACTGTCCGTGCTCTCGTTTGAATCGAGCCGGCGTAACAGTTCCACTGCACTCGGTGGCGAACCGGCTCGGGCGTCCAGCAGGGAAACGTTTACCTCGCGCCTTGAAAAGGCTTGATAAAGAACCGGCAAATAAGTAATCACGAGGGCGAGAAAGCCGAAGCCTGCGCCCGCCTCAATTACTGTTATAGCTCGGGACAGTGAGGATTGCGGGGCAACATCGCCGATTCCCAACGTAAAGAGGGTCGTCCCACTCATATAGATGTCGGTCCCGAAATTCGTAGTTTCTCCCGAGGTTTGGACCGATGATCCGAGCCCCCATTGCAGGAGCGCGAAGCCGAGGATCAACACAGCGGCCCAAACCATCAACAAAAAGATGAGTGAGAGAGGCCCGTAAAAGCTCAAATAGGCCTCTCGCCAGTTGCCGCTTATCCTCCTAGCAACGACTGACCATGGCATCCAGGTGAAACGATAGAAGAGGCGGGCCAGACGAAATCGCCGAGCTACACGCCTCGGCAGGACGACGGTCTCGAAGGCGTCCCACAGAACGGTCGTAATGAGCAGGATCCCTAGAATAGCGGCAACGGGTTCGATGCTCATTACCGTTCCTTACTGGGGGTTATTGTTGGCCAGCTGCAAGTATAGCATCGAGAATTGCTTGAAGGCCGTAAGCCTTTCTTGCATTGGCCAATTCCGTTAAACTAAGCCCAACATGACCGCACGCATCGAGCTTTACGACACCACCCTGCGCGACGGCACCCAGATGGAAGGCATTAGCCTATCCGTAGAGGATAAGCTGAAGATCGCCCGTAAACTGGACGAGCTGGGCGTCCACTACATCGAGGGCGGCTGGCCAGGATCAAACCCCAAGGACGCCGAGTTTTTTGCCCGCGCCAAGGGGCTCAAACTACGGCACGCCAAGCTGGCTGCCTTCGGTTCCACCCGCCGCGCCGGCGGC
>Ga0187892_10007898_pt1 | contig 14891 bp, 13 predicted proteins | sample MA1701073metaG_FD_139345 | JGI IMG/M metagenome (GOLD analysis project Ga0187892, IMG submission 139345) | Bio-ooze microbial communities from a basaltic lava cave in the Kipuka Kanohina Cave System on the Island of Hawaii, USA - MA170107-3 metaG ... | reverse complement strand
TTCAAGGTTGCCAAGAGAGTCATGAAGTACTTGTCCGCCATGACCGCCGCCATATACTACTTATCGGACCGCCGTGGCGGAAGCCATTAGAAAAAGTAAAAGTTATTGTTTGAAGAGCCCATATTGACGTGAGCCCCGTCAGACACGCTGGCATCCGTGAAATCGAACTCCTCTGCCGTGATTGTGGTGTCCGTACCAGAGATATCTAGGAACTCCAGGTCGGTCACAAGACCCGGAAGCTCGACGACTGCCCCTTCGGCGATCGTGAATGATCCGCCGAGAACGGTTGCAGAATCACCCGCATTCAACACGATCAACGACGACCCGCCCCGAATATCCCAGACGCCGCCGAGAATCGAGAAGTCAAGCGAAGACCCGGTAAGATCCATCTGCGCCGCGTCGTCGAGCGAGATCTCCAATTCGCCCGAAAAGAACGGGTCTCCCGCGATGACGGTCCCGCCGATGGTGACGATCGCGTCGCTGCCGGCGACGGTGAACGTGGCGTCTGTCCCGGACAGATCGTGCTCGATATCTCCGTCGACCTCAAAGCGCGTGTGATCGTTCATCGTGATCGTCCGCCCGCCATTGGTCAGCAGCGCACCGGTCTCGACCGTGGTCCGGTTGGTCGTGTTGCCGGCTTCCAGTAGGACATTGACGTTGAAGATCTCTCCCAACGCCTGCAAGAGCGAGCCGCCTTTCACGGTGATGTCGTAGCCGCCGCCCTGAATTGGGCTGTCGCTGTCGAACAGGTCGTTCGTGGTGCTCAACCCGCGCAGATCGGTCAGGCCACCGCCTATCGTCAGGCCGCCGCCGCTGGCGCCGCTCACGTGCATGGAGGCGATGATATTCGGGTTCTGAGGCGAACCGACGTTGCACAGAATCACGCCGCCGATGGTGTGGCAGACGTCGTCCGTCGATGCCGGTTGGCCGTTGGGATTCCAATTCGGCTGGTCGGTCCAGTTGCTCGTTGTTCCGCCTGCATCCCAGGAAATGTCGCAGCTCTGTGCGAGCGAGACGCTTGCGGGCGCGACCGCCACGCACAATACGATAACGATCAGCTTGACCACTCTTGTCACTTCCATGTCATTGTTCTCCTCATCTGGCGCCTATGTCGCACACGTCAGGGCACGTTCCCGGAGAACATCTCCTGGAACTGCCCGAAATCATGCAGATCGATATCCCCGTCAACGTTTGCGTCAAAACTGGAACACGCCGATCCTCCCGGCGCGACTGGGCCGAGATAGCAGCCCACAAACTCAAGGTAATCCGCCAAGTCGAGATCGCCATCCAAATCGCTGTCCATTGCGGCCGAGCCTCTGAGGGTGTAGGCTCCGAGCGAGCCATCCGCGAACTGGATCGTTGTCACGACTTCGCCGGCATCGCTCAACCGCTGCAGAACTGCGTCGCCACCTCCGCTCGAGTCCTTAACGGGAGAGAACTCATAGAGAGTATTGCCGATCACCGTACGTCGAGCGATGACGTCGCCTGTCCGTAGCAGGGGGACCCACCATCCGCCCGGTCGACGAATCCAGATGACCTTATCGTTTTCCGAGGTTACGTTCGCTCCGGTAAGGAGGGTGGCGGTGACCAAGTCACCGGTCTCGTTGATTGAGTAGATCGTGCTGCCGGTCCCGGCATTCACCCCCACACCCAATTGCGGGAGCGAGTCCCCCTCACGTAAGACTAAGCGGATGTTCTCTGGCGGCCCGAAGTACGTTGCGAAATTGTTCCCGGTCGAAACGCCCGGACCGCTTAGGATGACGTACAGGGCCATCTCGCCGCGAGCGTTAATCGGCTTGAGGCCGCTTGCTGACGCGCTTGCGATCGTTGTCCCACGAGCCGCGTCCGGCGCCTGGTCTCCGTTTTGAATGACGATTCCTGGCAATGCCGGCACCCCCGCCCAAATGGCTTCATCATTTGCCACATCTATGCCTGGGCCGGAGAGCGACCCCCAGAACACGAGGTCTCCGTTTCCATTCGCACCCGGAAACGACGTCCCGAACAGGTTGACCCCAGGTGGCAATTGTGGCGCTTGAAATCCTTCGCGCGCGACAAGCTGCCCGCCGCCGGACCAAAGCACCCAACAGCCCGAATCGTTCTGATTCGTGACACCCGGCCCCGACAGACCGCAGCGAGAAACGAACTGACCCAGGTCGTTGAACGCAGCGCAGCAGGGCTCGCTCCAAGCGAACACGACGCCCGGCTCGGTGCCGGGCGCGGCCATACCCTTGCGCCAGATGAGTTGCGGCGGGCCGGGAGACCAGACGTAGATCGCTTGGTCGTTGGTGGTGTTGACCGCCGGACCGGCCAGGTTATAGATCACGAAAACCAGCCCGTTGTCGGTGACGCGGAGCGCGGCCGTGCTGGACGACGCGAAGACCGTCCCTGGTTCAGTGAACGGCGCCGGGTCGCCGGCCTGTAAGAGCTTTTGCAGGTTGGCCGTGGTGCCGACGAAAGCGCCGCGGGCATTCAGGCCCGGCACGATGGCCGGTCCGCTCAGGTAGCACGCCAGCGTAATCAGGCCGGATTCGTTGACGTATGCTTCCCACAGCTCGTCGATGAACGCGCCGCTGATGCCAGGTGCCGGGTCACCCTTGCGAATCACGATTGCCAGGCCGTTCTGGTCGCCGTACCAGAGCACCCGGTTGTTGTCCGGTGTTATGCCCGGCCCGCTCAAGTAGGCGTCGATGAGCACCTTGCCGGCGCCGTCGATTTGGGCGCCCAAGTCAACCACGGTCGCCCCCGGAATGCCCGGCGCCGGATCTGAGGAATGCAAGATCTTCGTGATTTCGACGTGATACGGCGGGAATGGGTTATCGGCCGCAGCCGGCGGCACAATCAGCGCCAATACAAGGACTGCTCTGCCAAACGACATGCCAAGTCACCCCCCGGGTCGAATTCCTCCCCCGATGGTAGGGTGGGCAACGCCCGTCGATCCTGCGAGCGCGCCGGAAAAAAGTGGCTTAATGCCCACTCGACCTGTTTGCCAGTTGCTGTTTGGCCTCTGCCACCACGCGCTCGACCGTGAACCCAAACTTCTTGGTCAGCTCCTTGAGCGGCGCCGACGCGCCGAACGTCTTCATGCCGATGATCGTGCCGGTCAGTCCGACGTAGCGCCCCCAACCGAAGTTCGAGGCCTGCTCGACGGCCACACGGGCCGTCACCGCCGCCGGGATCACGCTTTCGCGATAGCTCTGCTCCTGATGCTCGAACAGCTCCCAGGAGGGCATACTGACCACCCGCGCCTTGACGCCCTCGGCCTTGAGCTTTTCGTGAGCCTCGACACACAGCGCCACCTCGCTGCCGGTCGCCAGCAGGAGCACATCGGGTTTCCCACCCGGCGCATCAGCCAGCACGTAGGCCCCTTTCGCGACGCCGGAGGCCGGCGCATGCGTCTTCCGGTCGAGCGTCGGCAACGCCTGCCGCGTGAGGATCAACGCGACCGGTTCGTGCCGCAACTGCATGATCACGCGCCACGCCTCGGCCACCTCGTTGGCATCGGCCGGCCGCAGCACGATCAGGCCGGGGATGGCCCGCAGCGAGGCCAACTGCTCAATCGGCTGATGGGTCGGGCCGTCTTCACCCACACCAATCGAATCGTGCGTGAAGATGTGAATGACCGGGATCTCCATGATCGCGCTCAAGCGGATGGCCGCCCGGCAGTAGTCGCTGAAGATGAGGAACCCGGAGCCGTATGCCCGGACCTTGGCCAGCGACAGCCCATTGAGCACCGACCCCATGGCATGTTCGCGGACGCCGAAGTGGAAGTTCCGACCGCTGGGGTTGTCGGCCGTATAGTCGCCAGCGCCCGAGAACGTCAGCCGCGTCTTGGTCGACGGGGCCAGATCGGCCGACCCGCCGATCAGCCAGGGCACGTTCTGCGCGATGGCGTTAAGCACCTTGGCCGAGGCGTCACGCCCGGCGATTCCCTTGGCATCGGCCGGGAAGGTCGGGACTTCCTTGTCCCAGCCGACCGGAAGCTGGCGGTGCTGCATGCGGTACAACTGGTCAGCCAGCTCGGGATACTTGGCTCTGTAGCCATCGAACTTGGCCATCCACACCTCGCGGGCGGCCAGGCCGCGCTGCCCCATGCCCTGCTGGAAATGCTTGGGCACCTCCGGCGGCACGAGGAACTTGGCATCCTCCGGCCAGCCGTAGTTGCGCTTGGTCAGCTTGATCTCTTCTTCGCCCAGCGGCTCTCCGTGGGCCGCGTGCGTATCCTGTTTGTTCGGGGCGCCCCAGGCGATGTGGCTGTCGACGATGATCAGTGTCGGCCGGTCGTTCGTGGCTTTGAACGTGCGGAACGCGCGGCTCAGCATTTCAAGGTCGTTCGCATCACCGACTCGGGTGACGTTCCAGCCCAACCCGATGAAGCGGGTGGCCACGTCTTCGCTGAAGGCCCAGTGCGTGTGCCCCTCGATGGTGATACGGTTGTTGTCGTAGATCCAGCACAGGTTATCGAGCCGCAAGTGGCCGGCCAGCGAGGCGGCTTCGTGCGCCACGCCTTCCATCATGCAGCCATCGCCGCACAGGGCGTAGGTGTCGTAGTCGAACATGTCGAAGCCGGGCCGGTTGAAATACGCGGCCATCCACTTGCTGCCGATGGCCATGCCCACGCTGGTGGCCACGCCTTGGCCGAGCGGCCCGGTGGTGGTCTCGACGCCGGAAGTCCAGCGATATTCGGGATGGCCGGGGCACTTGCTGTCGAGCTGGCGGAAGCGCTTGATGTCGTCCAGCGAGACGGTCGGCGTGCCGAGCCGCTCGTACTGCGCATTGACCGATTTGACGCCGGTCAGGTGCAGCATCGAGTAGAGCAGCATCGAGGCATGCCCGATCGACAGCACGAAGCGGTCGCGGTTGGGCCAGATCGGGTCATTCGGATCGAACCGCAGGAACTGGTTCCACAGGCAGTAGGCCACCGGCGCCATGGCCATGGCTGTGCCCGGGTGGCCGGAATTGGCCTGCTGCACGGCGTCCATCGACAGCGTACGGATGGTGTTGACGCACAACTGGTCCAGCCGATTCTGCTCGTCTGCTTTCATGGCTGCTCCTCGACTGCGTAGCGGACCGGGCGGATGATCAAGGCACGAAATGAAATCCCCGCACCGGTCGCCGAACGGACATTATGACGCGAGCCCGACCGCCTGCAAGCCCCGAACACGCCGGACGTGCCCAACGGATACGGCGCGGTCCTGTAGTCGGTTCGGCCAGCACGCCTAGGGACACCGTCCGCCGGTAGCGCGGCCAGCGCCGACGCCGCAGGCGCCGCGTCTCCACGCCGACGAGGCTTCGCCCGCCGCCATCGTCGCCGCGGCGTTGGAACGCGACGCGAATGGGGTCGCGACCATAGGGTGCAGCGTGTCGCGTCATAACGTGCGACGACGTATTGTGATCATGGCCAATCGGTCTTGCCACACCCGATCCGAGCTGGGCTCGCCCGAACGCGAAGGATGCGCGGTCCCGCCGCGATTGCATCTTAGTACGACGGCGCTAACAACGTCGCTGAAGCCCCGGCAGGGGCGAAAGAACGCCGCAAATCGCCGCATTCTGCCGCCGCTCCCGCGGCTCGTGCACTTCACGCGACCCAACCCACGGCTGACGCCGTGGGCTGTATCCTTGCGCCCCTGCCGGGGCTTGCCGAATCGCGCCAACCCATTCGTTCGCAGTCGTCCGGTCGTTGACCCACTGCAGCGCCACGGCCTAGCGCTGTCACGTTAGGCTCCGTTTCCGGCTGCGCGGCGACATGTTCTGAACGAGGATGCGCTGTTCTGCAGCATTGATCGTGCGCCGGGAATTCGCTTGCTTGCTCGCACGAGAATTCGCCCATACAATGCGTTCGTGGACGCTATTCTTGCTCATTTCGACGGCTCCGTCATCATTCCTGACGAACCGATTACGCTTCGCCCGATGGATCAAGTGCTGATACTCTTGGATTCAGCTTCGCCCGCGGCCCTGGCGGGCCTCGAAGCGGCGACACGTGCGTATTACCAGAGCCAGGGCGAAACCGAAGCTGTTGAGTGGGGCCGCGGATTGGCGGCCGACAGCTCGTGCGCGTGGGAAGAGGAGCCGTAGCCGTGGCCGAATTCCCGCGGCGCGGCGAAGTCTGGTTGGTTGACTTCCCGGACGACCCGAAGTCTCGACCAGCCCTGATCGTCTCGCTCGATGCGCGCAATCAGTTCAGCAATAGTGTGTTGGCCGTCCCGTTGACGACTAACCTTCGGCCAGTTCCGACGCATGTGCTATTGCCGAAGGGACAAGGCGGGTTTGAGCGCCGACTCGATGGCCCGGTGCGAGAACGTCAGCTACGTTCTGCGCTCGCGGCTTCGGCGGGCCCTTAGAGCAGGGTCAATCAGTTCTGCCGTTCTCCAGGAAGTCGAGAAGGCGCTGATGCGGGCATTTGGAATTCCGGTCCCCTGACGCTCCGCGACGCGGTCACGACAGCCTCGCGCCAATGGGAGTGGCAGCCGTTCCCAAGGAATGGATAACGGCGCGGGAGCCATTGGAGCAAACGTCACCAGAATCGTTATGAGCTAACTCATGCCACCGGAATCAGTGCGTCGAAAGCGCGTGTCAGCGCCAGCTCGCGCGCCGCGCGATAGTGCCGGCCGAGTTGCGACCAGTCGAGCAGCTCGGAGACCTGTTCGGTGCGGTTTCGCAGCTCGACCCGCTGGCGGCGGTTGAGCTGGCAGAAGTTGTAGAGCACGTCGGTGAGCTGATCGATGGCGGCGGCGGCGTCGCGGTGGCGGCGGTCGATGACCCACAGGCCGCGCTCGTCGTGGTCCTTGACGTGCTCTTCGATGAAAGCGCCGAAGCCCGACAGGTTCGAGCACACGCTGGGCACGCCCAGCACGGTGCACTCGGCCGGTGTGTAGCCCCACGGCTCGTAATACGACGGAAACACGCCCAGGTGACAGCCGCGGACAAACTCGTCGTAGCCGATCCCGAACAGCGGGTTGGTGGCGGTGATGAAGTCGGGGTGGTAGACGACTTTGACACGGTCCTCGACCGCGTTGAACAGATGGCGGTGCCGCAGGTGCTGCAGGATGGCGTCTTCGGCATCGTGAACCATGTTGTGCGTTACGATCGGCGGCAGGGCGGTGCGCTTGCGCGACAGCAGCATGTGCTTGAGCCGCACGATGTCTTCCTGGGCCAGGAGCTGGGCCGGGTGTGGCATCATGCCCATGGCCACTGTGTCGAACAGCCGCCGCCCCATCCGCTCGGTGATATCGCGGCAGATCTCGCGCAGCTCCTCGAGCATGAAGTGGTTCTGCAGCACGCCCACGTTCATCGACTGCGTAGCCGCCCGCGTGACGATGAAGGCCACGACCGTGCCATCGGCGTTGGACTGCTTGAGCCGGCCGTTGAGCCGGTGCAGCGCTTCGATAAGCAGGTCGAAGCCCTTGTTGCGGTACTCGTAGCGGCCGCTGATGAAGAAGTAGAGCGTGCGGTCGAGATCGAACGTGTACGTCCCGAAGAAGTGCCCTTCGATGAACTCGTTGATGCGGGCCTTGTAGCGGGCGTGCAGGTTCTGGAACTCGTGCAGCGCAGCGAAGCGCTCGACCCGCAGGCCGTTGGGCGTGACCACGTCGGGTTTGCGCTTGAGCAGGTGCTCGGCCTCGGTGGCGGTGACGTCGGACACGGTGGTAAACACGTGAGCGCCGTGGGCGGCCGCCCGCTCGATGCAATACCGGTGATAGATGTTGCGCGAGCCGCTCTCGAAATCGGCATCGAGCCACGGCAAGCGCTCGTAGAAGTCGGCCCGGGTAGAGCAGACATAGCGGCCGAGTAGCGTGGCGTGCGTGGTGAAGAGTGTGGCGATCGGCAGCTTGCGCTTGCGGACAACGGGCAGGGCCACGCCGGCCAGCCACTCGTGAAAGTGTGCGATCACTCGCGCGCCCTCGCCCGCACGCTGCCGGCAGAGCTCCTCGAAGAAATCCGCCACCAGGTAGCCGAACAGCGTGGCGTCGTCGCTTTCGCCATCGCCGGGCGGCAGGCTGACCCGTGTGTCTTCCCAATAGCGGTATTTGAACTCGTTCAGGCGATCACGGGCCGGCTGATAGTCGATGAGCAGGACGGTCGGGTTGCCCGAGATCAGCCAGCGGCCGTGGTGGATCTTGATACCGCGGGCTTCGCAGGCACTCAGCGTCCAGGCCAGCGCCGCACCGGGCGCCAGCGGTTCAAACTCGGTCGCGGCCGTGGCCGGGTCGTACGGTCCGATGAGGAAGTAGCGGTCGCCCCAGTCCTCGACCGTGCTGGGCGCCTTCGACCGCAGAACCGTGTAAATCCCGCCGATTTGGCGGCAGACCTCCCAGGCAATCTCGAACAGGAGCGTCTGATCTTTGGACTTCATCGGCCGGACTGATAGGCGTTTGCCGCGCGGCTGTCAAACGCGGTCGGGGCCATCCGTAGCGGACCCCGACGCCAAAGTTTCGGCGCTCGGGTCCCTAAGCACATCATCAAGCAGCACGACTGGGAGGCCTGATACGCGGCGGAAGCCGCGATCATTTGTGACAATGAGGGCCGCCTGGGCAAGACGCGCCGAGGCAGCGCGGATCGCATCAGGGGCGCGCAGGGCCGACGTAGTCGCGCGCAGGGCTGGCTGCCTCGCGCAGCACCGCCCGAGAGATCGGCCATAGGCTTGCCTCGGGCGAATCGAAGCGTGCCTCGTAGGCCGCTACCAAGATCGCGTCGTTAGCTCGGAGTGGGGCAACAGAAACTTCAAGCAGGGTCAATTCGCTGCTCACCAGGCATGCAGATCCGGCCGCCGCTGCAAGCCACATCGGCCGCAGTACCGGCCAGTACTTTTGCATGTGTCTCGACGCTGTAGATGACGACCTGAGCGTCGAGGTAAATCAGACATGAGTCGGCAGCGTCAAGGTCCCCACGAATCGCGCTCCGCATCAAGATAGCGGTCCACGGCTTCGGGCGATTCGAAGAGGCGATGTCCTTTGAGCGACGCAATCAGGTCGAGTGCGTGACGACGGCTGTCAGGTGGGCCATGCGCTGACACGATAATGACATCAACCGCTTCTCCCTCGCGCAGCTCGGGCGCCGAAATCTCAATACGCCGACCGGGAAGGATGGTCGTAGACACGCACAGCGCCGATTTCTGGGTCGAGGTCATTGCGCGAGAGTATAGCGACATGGGGGTGTCGTGTCCAAACACGAGCGGTCCGAACGCGGTCGCCGCTCGCCTGTCAAACGCGGTCGGGGGCGTCGGCGCGGCTGCACTCTGCCGGCACGCGCCGTAACAGCGCGAGAATAATGATGGCGACCGGAGAGCCAAGCGAGGCCAGCGCCCAGTACGCACTTCGGTTCTTGGTCCTGGCCAGGAGTGCCATTCTCAGACCGATTAGCTCCGCCCCGATCGCGCCCTACGCGATGACAACCGGCAAGGTGCAGATGCCCTTCTCGGCCGGGCTCTTCGACGATGTGCCGATGATCAACCTGACGCAGCAGGGCGACGGACGCGGCATCAATGTCGTCACGCAGGGCGATGGCCCGGCGCTCTACGGTACAGCGGCCGGCGGCGCGGCCGGGGTGGTTGGGTACGCGCCGGGCGGCGGCACGGGCGTAGTCGCTCAGGCGGGCAGTGGCGGCACGGTCCTCGAGTTGGCTGGCGGCGCCATTCGCGTGGCGAATGCGGGCGTGAACACGAGCACGCCGGTGTTTGCGGCCGTGCCCGCGCTCGATGGCTTCGGCAACCACCCACACGGGTACATTTCCTACACCGGCAACGGGACGGGCTACCTCCCCACCTCGACGCTCACGGGCGGCAACGACATTGTCGTGTCCCCCACGCCGCCGGCTCCCGCCGAGGTTGACATCGTGAGCGCCAACCCGCCCCAGGATAACCCGTACGTTGCCGGCCAGCAGCCGTTCCGCGATGTTCTGCAGACCGGCACCAGCGCTGCGCTGACGCAGGGCATCGGCGCCGCCAACACGCCTCCGCAAGGTTCGGTTGTCTATGGTCCGATCAGCCTCACGTTCACCGGCCCGAAGTCCAGGAGCTTCACGCGGCCATCCTCGGCCACCAGGGCATTCTCCGGCTTGATGTCGCGGTGGACGATGCCGACGTCATGCGCGCATTGCAGCGCGTCGCACAAGCTCATCGCATGACGCAGCGCGTCGTCCGGCATGATCGACTTGTGCTGGATGGCTTCCCGCAGCGAACGGCCTTGGACGTACTCCATCAGGATATACAGGTAGGGTCCGCGCTGACCCATGTCGTACACGTCGACGATGTTGGGATGGCTGAGCTGGGCCAGCGCCTGGGCCTCGCGAAAGAAGCGCTCGACGAAGGCCGGATCGGCGGCCGGCTCGGGCGGCAGCACCTTGAGCGCGGCCAGGCGATTGAGCCGCGTCTGACGGACCTTGTACACCGCCCCCATTCCGCCGCGGCCGAGCAGATCCTGAAACTCAAAGTCAGGCATGAGCGCCGCCAGGCGATCCTGGTCCGGCGCGGTGAAAGCCGCGGCGCAGGTCAGTTCGACCGTCCCGACGCTGGCGGCGAGCTGGAACAGACAGTTTGGGCAGCCGGCGGAGTCTTCGCCTTCCCAGGTAAGGCCGCACGAGCGACAGGTTTGCAGGCCGGTGGTCATCGCGCAAATCTCCCGCAATGGATAAAGCCGTTGCGGCAGAATCCTTACATCCGGGACTCGCCGCGGCTCGCGGAGCGAATCCTGTGGCTTCGCCACCGATCTGCCTCTGGCAGAGGCGGCGTGTCCCGGATCATGCCGGCGATCCTGAAAGGGCCGCGCGAAGGCGGCCAATCTCATCATCGAGCTCGTCGGCTGACGCCAGCGTGAGTGCAATCTGCTCGCGCAAGACCTCCCCGAAGCGTCGCCGAAGCCGGTGGGCCGCGACGTTGACCGCTCCCTCGCTCATGCTTAGCTCGGCGGCGATCTCCCGGATCGGCGTGTCGGCCTGTCCCGCGATGACCGGCCGCAGGCGAATCACCAGGGCGGACTTGCCGGCTGCCTCGAATTCCTGCTCGACGCGCTGCCACGCCAGCTTGAGCTGGGTCATCGCCCAGGCGCGATCGAATGCCTGCTCCGGGGAGTCCGCTCTGGATTGCACGAGGGCGCTCTCGGCGCGCTCGACGTCCAGGCTGAGCAGCGGCGAGCCGGGAGCGCGCTTTTACCGGTGCTCATCGCGGTGCCGGCGCGCCATGAACTGCTGGAGTGCGCAGAAAAGGGACGTCCGGAATCGTCCGCGCTCGGCATCGGCCCGTGCGAAGATCTCCTGCTCAACGACGTGCACAAGGAAATCCTGAACGGTGTCTTCAGCCTGGTGGGCAGCCTGCCCGGAACGGCGAACGTAAGCGTAGAACGGTTGCCAATATTGGCTGCAAAGGCCCGCAATCGCCTCGCGCGCCACCTCTCCCGCTTCGCGCGTTTGCGAAATCAGGGTCCATGAGGTGGTCGGGAATCGGGCAGCCTTTCCGTCGGCCTGCATGCCAACCCATCATGCTACCGACCGGCCGCAAGCTAATCCAGCCGGCTGCGCTCCCGCCCGTGGGACTGGGTGCAGCTCACATCAGGTGGCGAATCCTTGAGGTGGCCAATCGGGCGGGCACGCCTACCTGGTGCTGGACTACACGTCAGGCGCCGCCACCAACTCGGCTGGCACCTTTCTATTGCCAGTCGGGCGACTTAGAATCAGCAGTCCCGGAGGTTGGAGCGCGTGCCCGCAGATCAGCACGATTCGAAATTGCAGGCAGCCGTTTCCGGCGATGTGGCCGCGATGACCGAGCTGCTGCACCAGTACGGCCCCGAGGTTGAGCGCACGCTCTCAATCGCCCGCGAGTGGCGGTCGGTGCTCGAGCCCGCCGACGTCATGCAGGTCACGTACCTCGAGGCGTTCCTGGAGATTACGCGATACGATCCACAGCGTTCCGAGCCCGTCCGGAAATGGCTGCAGCGCATCGCCGAGAACAACCTGCGCGACGCAATCCGCGGCTTGCAGCGGCAGAAGCGGCCTCAACCCGCCAATCGCGTCGAGGTCGCATTGGGTGACGGTTCGTCAAGGTTGTTTGCAGAGTTGGGCGTGACCACCACTACGCCCAGCCGGTATGCCACCGCCGAAGAACGTTCCAGCCGGCTCAATGCCGCGCTGGACGCGTTGCCCGAGGACTACGGCCGGGTCGTCCGGCTCTACGACCTGCAGGCGTTGCCGATCGGCGAGGTCGCTAAACAGATGGGACGCTCGAGCGGGGCTGTGCACATGCTGCGAGCTCGCGCCCACGACCGGCTCGGCGAGTTGCTGGGGCCCGAAACGGGCTGGTTCGGCTCGTCCGCGTGAACGCAGCGGCCGACTTGTCGCGTAACCTAGAGATCGTGGCCGGCTGCGATGTCGCGCGCCGTTTCTTTTGGGCGCCCGCGAATCGGCGTGCGTCAGTCGGTGCGGGGGCGTGGCATGGCCACGCGTGGCGCGACTTCGCTCACTCTGGTGTTAGGCAGGCGATTCTGCCGGAGCTGCCTGCAACGTGGAACTTCCGGAAACCGATGTGCCCGTCCCCGCTGGCGGTAGCGACGGACTCTTCATGCCTTGCGAGCGAGCCTTAAGCTCGGCCCGGTGCCGGTACAAGACCGCGATGAGCTCGTCATCCTCGATATAGCCGAGCCCCTTTGCCAGGTGGACCTCGCCAAGGAATCCAAGGTGTGCCATCAACTGGCCGAGCCGCACTTCGGGCGATAGCTCCCATACCTCGGCCAGCAGGCCGAGTGCTTGTTGACGTTGGCTCATCACAAGAGGTCTCCGATCTTGGGCTCCCCTGCTAATGCTTTGGGGAGTGTTCCGATTACCTCGACCCGGACCAATGCGCCAGGAACCAGCTTGGCCATGCGCGTCGCCCGTGTAACCCCATTATAGACCATCAGCACACCGTCCGTCCCCTCGTAGACCCACAGTGGAGGCATTCCATCGGCCGACCGGCCAAACAAAGCGATCTGACGTGCGAGTTTGGCAGGGTCAGCCCCCTGCCGCCGAGACGGTGGAACGCGCAAGTCGCGAGGATTGACATCGCGAAAATCAGGCATCTCCGCACTCTACGCCCGCGCCGTTCGTTCGCAACGATGGCCGTCGGACGCCCAGCGCCCGCACGCCTGCTCTGGGAGTGCCATGGGTTCGCAAGGCCACAGATGCCTCTGCGGAAGGCAGGGCCGGTCATGGCAGGTCTTCTCTTCGTCGCGCGGAGTAAATAGAATCGGCGCTGCCGGACAACTGACGATCGGACCATGATCTGCGCGGACGGTTCTCGGGCACGAATCGGGCCGGTTCGGCTCTTCCGCGTGAATGCAGCGGCCGATTCGTCGCGTAAGATAGAGATCGTGGCCGGGTCCGCCGCCGCTCACTGACGGCTGGACAGCGGGTGTTGGGCGCAGCATCGGCGTTGACGTGGCAGCACAACGCCGATGCCACAGGATGCCCGCGCTGACGCTTGGGCATGCCACACGTAGCGCGACTTCGCGCATAGTTGCACGATCGAATGCGGGCAGACGACTCAAGCCGGGATTCGGGAGCCCTCGACGCGCGATTGCCCGACATCTGCGCGGCCGGGGCACAGATCGAGGCTGCGCCCTTCCGGCAACGGGACCTCATTGCGTCCGGACGCCTCGCCACTCCATCGGCCGGGCTGCCGAGCGCGACGTTGCCCGGTTACACGCGGCTGCGTGAGCTGCACCGCGGCGGCCAGGGCGTCGTCTATCTCGCCATTCAGGAATCGACGGGCCGGCACGTCGCGATCAAGCTTGTGCACAGCCGGCCACTGCCGGGGCGGGGCGCGACCGGATTGGCCCGCTTCCGCCGCGAGATCGAAGTCCTCAGCCGGCTCAAGCACCCGAACATCGTGACGGTGCACGACTGTGGGCAGGACCAGGACCACGTTTTTCTGGTCATGGACTACGTTCGCGGCGTCCCACTCGACGAGTACGTCGCGAGCCAATTTCCGATTTCGGATTTCCGAATTCCGATTCGCAGGCGTGGCGCAACCGAGCCCCGCAATCGAATCGGCAATCGGCAATCTTCTCCGGTTGTTCGCCCGCACCTGCGATGGCGTCAACGCCGCCCACTTACATGGCGTCATCCATCGCGACCTGAAGCCGGGCAATATCCTGGTGGACGAGCAGGGTGAGCCGCGCGTGCTGGATTTCGGGTTGGCCAAGCTGGCCGACGGCGCCGCTGGAACCGAACATGCTGGAACCGGCCCTGCTGGAACCGGAATCCCTTCCGGTTCCACCGCTGACGACCGAGAAGGGATTCTCGGTCGAGCGTCATTGGCTGGAACGGGAATCCCTTCCGCGGCTGGAACCGGAATCCCTTCCGGTTCCACCGGCGAGCGAGCACGGATTCCCGGTCCAACCAGTTCCGCCATGGCCATGACGATCACCGGCCAGTTTGTCGGATCGCTCCCGTACGCCAGTCCGGAGCAAGCCGAAGGCCGAACCGACCTGCTCGACATCTGCACCGACGTTTACTCCCTGGGCGTGCTGCTCTACCAAGTCCTCACCGGGCAATTCCCGTATCCGGTCTCTGGAGGGATTAATGAAGTCGTCCGCACGATCGTCAACACACCGCCTGTTCGGCCCTCGACCCTGCAGCGGAGCATCGATCGCGAGCTTGAGACGATCGTCCTGAAATGTCTGGCCAAGGAGCCTGAGCGGCGCTACCAGAGTGCCGGCGATCTGGCCCGCGACATCCGGCGTTACCTGGCGGGCGAAGCCATCGAGGCTCGTCGAGATTCGCTCGCCTATCTGATGGTCAAGGGTCTAGCGGAAGTTTCCTACTTGGGCGAGCGATTCGCGCGCAAAGCTAGGCTGCAGCGTGAGTTAGGTGCAGGTCGGGTGTATTACCCTTCTGCCGATCGCCAGCGGGACAATTCCAAGGCGGTG
>Ga0187892_10007897_pt1 | contig 14892 bp, 13 predicted proteins | sample MA1701073metaG_FD_139345 | JGI IMG/M metagenome (GOLD analysis project Ga0187892, IMG submission 139345) | Bio-ooze microbial communities from a basaltic lava cave in the Kipuka Kanohina Cave System on the Island of Hawaii, USA - MA170107-3 metaG ... | reverse complement strand
GGCCCTTTCCGAGGTTTTATATCATTGGATCTTGTTACTTCACTGAATCCCCTGGACGTATATAGGCATTACGGGTTATTCAGCGGATTAAAAAAAGAACTCCGCGATGTAATCGCCCGGACCGAGAACAAATACCCCCTCGACATTAGATTGGGTCATGCGACGGCGAGGAGTATAAAATTCACGGACGCGTATATATTGAAACAAATCCTCCACAAATATAAACCGGGCACTATACTGGAAGTCGGAAGCTTCGTGGGATTCTCAACACGCTGGCTACTGGAGATCACAAAAAGCTGGAACGCCAAAGTTACGGCAGTAGACCCCAATATTCGACACAGGGTATTCGACGACCCGCGCTCGATCCTCGTGAAATTTAACTTGCGATTCTATCCGAAGAGACTCGAGATTATAAAAGGATTTTTCGGACACTATGATAACAGTATTTACTACGATTATGAGCACTATGAGCCGGGACGGAGTCGAGATTATGTGGACGGACTCATAAAAGACCGGGTTATAATAGACAAATCGTGGGAAAGGAAATTCGATTTTATTTTTATAGACGGCGACCATTCATATGACTCCGCGATGAATAATTTCGAACTGGCAAGCGGAATGCTGAACGACGGGGGATCCATCGGCTTCCATGATGCGCTCAGCTGGACGGGTGTAAATAAGGCGATCAAAGAGATAAAGGTGAACTATCGTGACAGGGCGGAAGTAGATATCTACGGTTCGACCGATAGGGCAGTATTTAAACCGCTCGGCGCGCATATAGACGGTGTAGGGTTTTTCAGACTCTACAGCTAATCCCTCCCCAGAATCATCCCTGTGGATAGTTAAAAACAGGCCTCCCGTTGCGATTATGTATCTCTCTCCCCCCTCTAGCTGACCAGAGGATTACACATCAATTAAAGCCGCTGTTATACTAAAATTCATTAGGCGCAATTTAAACAATGTTTTGGTTTATAAGCCGTTCCAGTATACATAGACGGAGACTGTGATTTGAAACTTCCGAATTTCTTCTTAGTAGGGGCTGCTAAATCGGGATCTACAGCAGTTCATGTCTATCTTTTTCAACATCCCGAAATTTATTTGAGCTATTTAAAGGAACCCAAGTATTTGTCTATATCCGCAAATAAATTTCCACATAACGGCCCGGGAGATAAAAAAGTTGACGACGGGATAATCAAGTCCCGAGAAGAATACTTGAACCTGTTTAAAAACGCGGAAAATGAGAAAGTTATTGGAGAATCTTCCGCAGATTACCTATATTTTCATAATTCTGTAATTCCGTTGATTAAAACAATTAGTCCCAACGCAAAAATTTTAATGATACTGAGAAACCCAGTCGACAGGGCGTATTCGGCATACCGGCATATGCTGATGGACGAAAGAGAGAATATCTCGTTCGAGAAAGCTCTCAAATCCGAGGGCGCTAGAATGAGAGAGAACTACGAATTCATATGGTATTACAAAGATGTGGGATTTTATTATGAGCAGGTAAAACATTATATCAATTCGTTCGGCGGGGAGAACGCTAAAGTGGTCATTTACGATGATTTTGTTGAGAATTCGATAAAGATAATTAGAGATATCTATAGGTTCCTTGAAGTAGATGCGGGCTTCACCCCAAATACCGACGTCAAGTATAATGTCGGGCCGATTGTGCGTAATGAATCGATTGAAGAATTCCTCGTTAAATACGACCATCCGGTAAAGAAGGTGTTTCGCCCTATTTTACTAAATACAATTGGCAAACGATATACCGAATCCCTCGTCAACTATTTTTTAAATAGGAATACGTTCAATATAAAACCTAAAACGAGAAAGCGATTAATCGAAATTTACAGGAGCGACATCCTGAATTTAGCGGATTTGATAGACCGGGACCTATCCGGCTGGCTTAGTTAAATCACTAATCGATAACGAATAATGGTTGTCGCGAATTGCTATTCGTAACCGTACAGCCTGTTAAGCTCTTTGAATCCGTAATGTGTGAATAAATCCTCCAGCTCATCGTTCCACCATTCGGCATATGAGCTGCGTTTCCCGGAATAGGTCAGTGTCTCGGCTCCCAGAGAGTCATTCAAGGCTTTATCTATATCTTCGTCCGTAACGTTCAACCCGAGGAATCCTCCCAATCCTCTCAGAAGCGAGAACTGCGCCTCCTTCCCCTCGTCACCCAAAAGTGTCTCGAACTTTACCTGAAATACATCATCCCGGTCCTTCCAGGGAAACATATTCCTTATCAGGTCGGCATATTCCTTACCCCACATCGCATACCAAGCCTTGAATTTCTCATTCCCCATTGGAGCTGCTTTGAATTGCTCATAGAGTCTTCTTCTTTCCGGTTTAGCATAGTTCTGTTCACGGGAATCATAATACCTTACAAGAGATATTATCACGTCCCGCAGTTCTCTGAATGAGAAGACTTTTTTAAAATCAGAAAGAAGTTTATCCCCATCCGAATAATATGGCATATGACCGAAAGCGAATTGTCCTCTATCGACCAGGCGGGTGGAAATATCGAATGGTATCCACACTATATATTTCCAAGCCTGTAGTCGAAGAACCTTTTCATCCGCAAACCTGTTGTCCTGGATATGATCGGTGGCAATATGCACCCCGCAGTCAACGATCCCCAAATTCGTCAGAATCCTTGTGATCAAATACGTGCCGGATTTAGGAATAGTAAGAATAAAGATACGGTGTGGGACAGATGACCGGTCGAGTTTATACCGCGGGCATAATTCCTTGTCAATATAAACTGGCAGGTACTTGCCTGCTATCAATGAAAATTCCGCAGATTTACAATAGTTGTCAGCCTCCAATCGGGATAGACCGAAAATTCGCATGATGGCGGATTTGAACAATTTTCCGATTCTTTCAGGCATTGTTTTTTAAGAATACCGACTCTTTAACCAACGGGAAGCCTGCTCACCGCCTGTCACCCAACGCCCCGCCGATAAAGAAACCGTCTTTTATGGATTCGGCTATTCCCTGGAAGACCCAGCGCCCGTAACGCCCTATCTGGTAAACCCCGTGCTTCTCGAGCTCGCTTATGGCCCGCTCCCTCCATTTCGACCCAGGCATTGACCACGTGTACGCGACGTCGATCCATGTCGGATCTACTGTCTCCGCCTTCGAGATGAACCCCCACGACCTGAGCTCTTTCACAACAGAGTCCGAATAACGCCGGATTTCCTTATCCGACGGCTTCCTGCCGTTTTGATAGGCTTTTTCCACGTAGATGCTCACGCGCTCGTGCTCCTTGCGTGAGGATTTCGGCATGAACGAGACGTCCACGTTGCTGTAAAACCCGACCCTGTGGAATCGGGATTCGCTGTCCGGTACGTAGAGCCAGTGGTCTCCGGGGCATTTCTTCCCGCGCGTCGCACCGATATTGAGCACGAGTACCGAGGTATAGCTCGCGGGCTTTTCGTCTACCTTTAAGCCCGACATCTGAAGGGCCTTGTTGAGCGGGAGCGTAGAGACCAGATTCTCGTACTTCGCGCCCGAGCCGTCCGAAAACAGGACCTCTTTATTCCTGACGTTTATTCTCGCAACGTGCTTTTCGTAACGGACGTCGCTCTTTTTCGCCATCCTCTGCGCGAGCGTATTGAGCCCCTCCCTGGGATAAACGTACGTGACGTTATATCCGACCGGGGGAGGCGCCTTATCGATCGCGCCTTGTAGGGCGACGGAGAGGTTGACGGGCGATTTATAGGAATCCTGGGGGGCGATCCTGGTCCACAAGCCCGCCGTGTAGAGCTCGTGGAAAGGGGCGAAAAAAAGCTCGAGGAGGGTCTTTCCGAAGCTCATTTCGAGCCAGTCTGCCATGGTCTTAGGCGTGCCTTCGGGTGCGTTTATTATCTCGTTTATCGCTTTCGTCGCGATATCCTTCCCGAGGAAGCTCAAATGGTTCTGTATGGGGTAAGGGACGTAGAGGTCCTGTTTGCTGAAATACACCGACGACTTCCTCTTGTACGATTTCACCGGGCCCAGAGACCTGATAAAATGAAGGACTGCCGGGTCGCCGCCGAAAATCCAGTGCCCTCCTCCGATCTCGAAGCGGTAGGCTTCTCCGTCTTCGGGAGATTTGAACTGACGTCCTCCGCTCCCGGGGGCGAGATAATAAGACGAGCATATACCCCCCGGTACGGTTTCAGACTCATAAACGGGAAGGCCGGACACCATGCCCGCCGCCAACCCCGTAATTCCTCCCCCGAGTATCAAGTTCCTGGAATTTTTCACGTTAATAAGGCCGCTCCTTTTATTTTAATGAACCCTTTATAGTTACACATCAGCCGTGAAATTCAATGCTCTGCCGGAATAGTCTGTCAGCACTTTGCGATTATGCTGCCCCAGTCGTCAACCTCGCACCTGTAACCCGGCGCAATAAAAAGCGTGGACGTATCCTCGAACACCAGCGCCGGCCCCGGGAATTTGAACCCCGGATAAAAGCTCCCCCTCTCGAACGCGGAGACGCTGATCCCCTTTCCGCCGAATACAACATCCCGCTTAACGGACTTGACCGCAGATTTGCTTTTTTCCAGCGGAGGGAGCTTAAGGCTCCTCCGCCGTGCGATAGCCCTTACCCTGAGCGTAACGATCTCGATTTCGCTCCCGGGCTTTTTGTATCCATACATTTTTTCATGGGCGCGGTGGAATTCCCTTACGAAATCCTTCCTGAACGGAATCGTGATCTCGTGTGCCTGCCTCCTGTAGCGCGCGTCGAGGAACCGTTCGAATTTTATTCCGGAGCCGATGAAATCAGCCGCTGCCCTTTCCTCGAGCCCCCGGAAGCCCTCCTCGATCTTCCCTCTCTCCGCCTCATTCCCGCAGAGAAATACAGTGAGGCCGTAATCCTTAAACGTGTCGGCCATAAGCATCCCGAGCGCCGAAAGGACACCAGGGTCTCTCGGGAAAATAACGGTCCTTATTTCCATTCCGTCCGCGAGCTCGCACGCGTGGAGCCCGCCTGCCCCTCCGAATGAAAGGAGCGCGAAATCCCTCGGGTCATATCCTTTCCCTACCGAGATCACCCGCAGAGCCCTCTCCATATTTGCATTCGCAACCCTTATTATTCCCTCCGAGAGCTCCGGGATCGAAAGTTTGAACTTTTTTGCCAGGACGCCCAGGGCGGCCCTTGATCTCTCGGGGCTGATCTTCATCCTCCCGCCGAGAAAGCGGTCGGGGTTGATTCTGCCCAGCGCAAGGTTGGCGTCGGTTACAGCGGGTTCGTCCCCCTTACCATAGCACGCAGGACCGGGATCCGCACCCGCGCTCCGGGGCCCTACCTTCAATGCGCCACCGGAGTCCATATATGCTATAGACCCTCCGCCCGCTCCTATGGTCGTTACATCTATCATGGGAATTTTCAGCGGAATCCCGTCTATGCTTGTTTCGGTGCTGAATCTCAAGCCGCCGTCGCAGAGGGCGACATCAGTCGAGGTGCCGCCCATGTCGTACGTGATCACATTCCCGTAACCCGTCAGCCGGGATACATTAAAGGCCCCTACTACACCTCCGGCGGGTCCAGAAAGAAGAATCCTGACCGGCTCGTCCCCGGCCTGTTCCGGGGTGGTGACCCCACCGCTCGACTGCATGACCGATACCCGGTGACCGGCTCCTCCGCGGGAGGAGAATCTTCCGGAAAGCGCGCTCATATAGGATTTCACCTTCGGTAGCAGATAGGCGTTGGCTGCGATGGTGGATGTCCTCTCGTATTCCCGGAATTCGGGCAGGAGCCGGGAAGACACCGAGACGGGGACACCGAGCGCGCTCAAATATCGTGCCGCCTTATTTTCATTTCCGGGATTTTTATATGAGTGAAGAAAGGAAACCGCTATGCCTTCAGGTTTGATCCTTTTCAGCTTATTGAGAAGTCTTTCGAGATCGCTCCGCTTTATCTTTTTTAGTATCTCGCCTCTATACGAGGTGCGTTCAGCCAATCCCAGCCTGAGCGCTTTTTCGACGAGCGGTTTGGGAGATTCCCAGAATATGTTATAAAGCTCTCCTCTATTCTGTCTCCCTATCTCTATCACGTCCTCGAAGCCCTCTGTCGTTATGAGCGCTATGCGCGCGCCTCTCCGCTCGAGGAGGGCGTTCGTGGCGACAGTGGTACCGTGAACTATATCGGAATCGGGAAAACGTCCGTCAAGTATTTGGCTAAGACCGGTGATTATCGCAATCGAGGGGTCATCCGGAGTGGATAGTATTTTATGAGTAAGAAGATTCCCGCTGTCGTAGAATACAAAATCCGTGAATGTGCCGCCGGTATCTATTCCTATCCTCATTGTCCGGACCCAGCTCTCAGTATGATAGAGCGTTTGAAAACATATACCACCGATCTGGAAACTGCAACAAGAGATTAGGGAGACACAGGATTGAAAATACCGAGCGGGACTGACCTCATCACGCTGACGGATTTATGAAGGACACCTTATGGCGCCTGGCTCTAGTATTGGTCCTGTCCGACAGGGTAGACGACTCTTACTTTCTCTTCGGCAATTTCCCTGAGCGAAGTTACCACTTCCTTGTTGTCGGTCTCTTCCGATAGCGGCATGGCTCCCTTTACAAGGAGCTTGGCCCTTTTCATCGCAGCAACCGACAGGGCAAACCTGTTCACGACCTTCTCAAGGCAATCTTCTATCGTTACTCTCGCCATCTGAAAACACCCCCTATGGGAAACAGCACCGGATTGAGTATATAAATATATGTAATTAAAATAAGGATGTAAAGCCGGACCCTCGGAAACCGGCCTGCAATTGGTTAATATTAACGGCTCGGAGGCAATAAAATGGATTTGGACGAAATTAAATACAATGAGAGCGGGCTCGTGCCCGTCATAGTTCAGGACGCGGAAAACGGCCAGGTGCTCATGTTCGCCTACGCTAATAAGGAATCGCTCCGGAAGACGATGGAGACGGGACGCACGCATTTCTGGAGCAGGTCGAGACAGAAGCAATGGAAAAAGGGAGAGGAGTCCGGAAACGTGCAGGAGGTCGCGGACATATACTTAGACTGTGATAATGACACGGTACTCGTCCTCGTCCGGCAGACCGGGGTCGCCTGCCACACGGGCAGGAGAAGCTGCTTCTTTACCTCAGCCGAGGGGGGTGAAAAGAGCTCGCCTTCGTTCGGCTCTGAAAACAGGGACAGGACGCTCGATGAGGTGTTCGGGGTAATCGAGGACAGAAAGAGGAACCCCCGGGAAGGCTCCTACGTCAGCGGACTCTTCGAAAAAGGGATAGATCAAATTCTGAAAAAAATAGGCGAGGAGGCGGGAGAGACTATAATCGGGGCCAAGAACGGCGGCAGGGATGAAATTGTATACGAAACTGCCGACCTGTGGTTCCACTCGCTCATCGCGCTTTCTTATTTCGGTATAACCCCGGAGGACATTTACCGGGAGCTCGGCAGGAGGTTCGGGAAGCCCAGTGAGTCATACCGAAATAAGAGTAAGTAAACCGCCAATCCTCTACGGATAAAGGCTTGGCAGTCTTTCCGATCTGTAAGTAGTCCAGCCGTTTGCCGTTTCAGGCGTCGTATCCACTATGGATATCTCGAAAACCTTTTGACCGGGCGTCGTGCGCGTTACTTCTATAATATAAATCGAGGTCTTTGACCCCCCGATATTATCGGAAGGAATTCCTTCAGCATCGGTCGTGACTCCGCCGTGTGTTATAATCACATTACCCGTAAGCGGCTGTGTATCAGCATCGCCTATGAAGGGTGCATAGCGCACAGGATCGTCAAACTCCCCAAATTCCCAAACCTGCATGACCTGCATTGTATCTTCGTCTATCGAATACTCGACTGCACGGCTGAAATTCTCAGTCGCCGGTAATTTCGGAGCAAACGGTGACGCCTTGAAGTTGCCGTTATCATAAAGCACTATAGTGCCGTCTTCGGTAACCTCAGGGGCATGCGGATGATACTGAAACAGGAAATCGTCCCCAACCGGGTTGAGCAGGAAGCTTCCGAACTCAGCTAGGTCCCAATTATCATGGGGCCCCAATATCCAGATGATCTGACCGGTCTGCCTGCTGAACTTTACAATCGCGTCCTGGTGGCGGGCTGAAACAACGATAGAATCATCGGAGGGGTCGTGTATAACTGCGTTCCCGTGTGTCCAGTCTTTGGTGCCTTGTTCGAACTCCGGGAAATTACTATTCCAGAAGCCCCCGAGGGAATCATACCCCAGCCTGAAGGGGTCGAGGAGATCGAGCAAAGACCATCGGTTGACAATAGCTCCGTCAGTCGGCGAGAACTCAATCACCTCATCGCCCGCAACAACGGCAGTGGCGAGAGGCGCTTCGGGGTCGGAATCGCTCGTCGGATAATTTTCGATTGCCCTTAATTCGATGCTCAAGACGAGGAAATTGCCGTTTTCCATCTCAAAGACCTCGTGGTGAAATATAGGGATATCGACTAATATGCTTCCCGCGGAGGGATTAATGTTCCTGTTGGTATGCCATTCACGCACGATGTCCCCAAGTACGTTCATTTCCGTAATAGTGGCATCGTCCTTAATGAAGAGGAAATTGCCGTTAGAAATACGCCTTATGTCTCCGTAGCCTATATTCGGAAACCTTCTGTACCAAACCACTTCGCCCGCTTCGTCAACCGCTATGAAAACACTGCCGAATGCCAGATTGCTGCCCGATGCCCTCACCGGGAAAAGTGTGACACCCGGCTCCATAAGTTCCGGCATGCTCGTTAATACTTGGATCGGGGGAAAGCCTTCGGGAAGTGGATCCGTATTGACGATGACGCTGTCGAGGACAGTTTCGTTGTCCTCAAGGTCTCTCAGCGTGACACGGACGCTATAGGACTTGTCGGGCTTAAATCCCAGAAGAGTTATCGCGTGCTCGGTCGCGAACCCGTCGCTTTGGACGGTGAAATCTTCAGCCCTTGCCTCTACAGAATTTACCACGGCCTCATTGCCGACGACTTCGACCGTTACCTCGGTCGGCTCGTCGCTCGTAAGACTCAGTACCGCCGCTAACGGGGCGTTCTCGGAGAAAGCTACTGTCGGGCCCGTCACGCTGCGGGGGGGATCGTCGTCAATTAGGTCATCCGAAAAAATGTTGCCGTTGTCATCGCATCCCAAAGCGATGAAACAGCTAATAAACAGCAATGAATAGAACAGGCTGCGGGACTTACGGGATAAAGCAATATACGAGTGCTGCAGTTTCAGAAAATTCATAGGAGCCTCCGATCCTCGAAAAATATTTTTTATGTTTGTTGCGGTATGACTATTATTACAATAATTATAACCGCGATTCAAGATACAATCGGCAATTTCTCACAGCTTGATTCTCTATCCGCCTGACCTACGTATATAGTCGGACCCATAGTTCTATAAATAGGCATAGAGGAAATCACCGATGAACCTATGAAGTGTATTGTGGTTCGGGTAGATGCCCGGGGAAATAAGCCCATGCCGGCCATCCTCCGCCCTCTTTAACTCACTGAGCATCAACGATTTTTCTTCGGCCTGTCTTTTTCTTCTATGTACTCGCCGAGGAATGTCCTGTTCCTTACGGACGGGGGGAGGTTGCCGAGGTCGGGCTTCGGCATATTCGTCGAAAGGTCGCTTGTAAATGCAAAGCTCGAAACCACTTTTTCGACCTTCTTCGTTCCGCAAAAGGGACATTTGAGCTTTTTCTCGTCCTCGGGCTCGTATATGAGCTCGGAGAACCGGAAATTCTTTTTCAGATTAAAAAGAACGAGCGTAGTCCCGTCGTGGAGATAATAGTTCAAATCCACGGCGTCCCTGTCGCGCTTCCCATGCTCGGCCAGAACCTCTTCCACTTCGAGATCCAGCACGCCGATATGGTTTATGTTGTCGTGCTTCTTCACCAGTTCCGATACTAATTTCTTGGTAACCCCTTTCTGAATCGCCTTTAAGGAATCGTCTACGTTTTTTCTGCAGGGAATGCATTCATACTCGAAAAGCGGCATTTAATTCTCTCTCCCTCTGTTGTGATTATGTGTTGAAATACTGATTCAAGTGCTCTTGCCCAACCCAGTCGTTCCTCATTTCCTCGTCTTTCTGCTCTTTATACTCAAAATGCCATCTGAGCTCGTCACCCGGACCGGGCGCCCTCTTGCTCTTGTCGTCGAATATAGCCTTGAAAGTCGAGAACACCCTGCGCACGTCTTTCGTCCCGCAGAGCGGACATTTCAGGTCCTTATCCACTTCGCCCTCGTAAGCGAGCGAGCTAAATCTAAAATTTTTCAGCTCCAGGTAGAGTATTTTGTTTTTATCCAGCTTGTAGCGAAACCTTCTCGCGCTCCTGCCGGCGCCCTTGTCGCCTAGCGTAAAGAGCTGTTTGTTCTTATCGCCGTCCGTAACCTCTATATACAGAAAACCGGGATTCTCCTTTTTAATCTTCGCCGCGTTGGTCTTATTGAGCCTCGCGACCAGAGCGTCTATATCCCGGTTATACTTGTCGATACATTTGTCACAGTCATACTCGAATAGTGGCATTTTATCACTCCCCGCTATTAATAAGTTACTAATAATAACTAAAATATTCAAATTGCTCCAGTCCTCTCTAGACCCGGGTCCCTGAATTTGACAAAGCATCCCGGGTGTCGATACTAAAATGATAATCTTAGGTAATTGCTCCGGAGCACGGTATGCCTGATAAATATGAGCTGATAGTGGAGGAGGAGGGGGCGGTCTGCCGGATTGTATTCAACAGGCCCGACAAGAGGAACCTCCTGACCCCTGGAATGCTTCTGGGCCTGGAATCGGCGCTTGAGAGGCTACGGAAGGCAGACATAACCAGGTGTGTAGTCATCAGAGGGGCCGGGGACAAGGCATTTTCTTCGGGTTATGACATAAGCTCGATCGGCAAAGACGACATGGTGAGGAATCATTCCGGGGACAACCCTCTACCTAGGGCTCTTAAATCAATAGAAAATTTTCCCTACCCTGTGATCGCGATGATGAACGGACATGCTTTCGGGGCCGGGCTCGAGATTGCCGCCACCTGCGATATCAGGATCGCGGTGAATGACTGCTTTTTCGGAATGCCGCCTGCAAAGCTGGGGGTCATATACTCGTACAGGGGCGTCAGGAGGTTCCTGAACCTTATCGGACCCGGGTACACGAAGGAACTCTTCCTTACGGGAAGGCCCATAGGCTCGGAGAGGGCCGAAAGAATCGGGCTGATCAACTTTACGGTTCCCGGCCCTGAGATCGAGAAATTCACGAACGACATGGTCGGCGAAATAACTGAAAACGCCCCCCTCTCCCTGAAAGCCCTCAAGGAGATGGTAAACATATGGCAGAGAAACCAGGTGATCAGCGGGTCTGACGAAGAGCTTTTAAAAAAGTTGACCCTGACCGTACAGGAAAGCGAGGATTATAAGGAAGGGCAGAGATCGTTCGCGGAGAAGAGGAAACCCCGATTCAAAGGACGGTAGTATAGTTCCGGGAACAGGAATTTATTACTACCCTAAATCAATAGCCGCTTTTTTCCCTCAGCTGAAATAAATCGAGTTTATAATAACTCTTTTCGTTTATATTATACTTCCGGCCCAGACCTTCTCTGGAATTCTTTCGGCTTTCAGGATGGGCGTGAAAAACGAACCATATGTTTCCGTCACCCAAACCTTCGAATAAAGGGAAGGTCTTTACGAGCGGAACTATTTTTAAATCTTGCCTTTTATTATAGTACTCAGCGGATACTCTCTCATAGACGGGTGAAACAACGATTACGTCGCCGGGCCGTGCGTTCAATTCCACATAGCTCATCAGCTCTCTCCACTGAGGCTTGTGGACGGTTTTATAATAACCAGAGACATTGAAATAAGAAAAAATCAATATGAGTACCGCTACAGCTGACACCAGCCACTTGTTGTTTATATTTCCGACACCGCTTGACGCGAGAAGAAAAAATGCGAGCGATGCGCCGATTGTATAGCGGAATATCAATATCGGAGATGAAACTAGGGAGATGAAGTACGGGATCACGATAGGCACGAGCATCCATACGAGGAGCATATACAGCTTCTCTCCATAAGTCAGAGCGGGGGCATCGCTGCCCGTCCTCGCCGATGTTGGTTTTGCCGGTTTGGCTGCCGGTTTCCTGCCTCTGAATTTACTTATGCCGGCTAAAGAATATAAAGAGAGTGCCAGAAATATGATCAGAAGATAGATGGAACCGGAATATATAAAGTAAAATTGCCAAATGACTTCAGAAGACGGCTCGGGAACCCAGAACCCCTTCTGTATCTTGAGCGCTATCACCGCAAGCAACACGAAGCAGGGCAATAGAAATAATACGGTTATCACCTGAAGCTTTAACCAGCCCCGGATGCCGAGCTCGCCGATTTTCTTATTTTTCAAGAGCAGCGTAAAACAAAAGATATTCTGAGACAGAATAAACATTACGCCGTAATAATGCGTATAGACGAGAAGGGCGGTCGATGCCACATAGGTGACGGCGTATAGAACCCTTCTTTTGATCGTGAGCTGCAATAGAGAATAGTATGAAATCAATATAAAGCAGACCATGAGGGTATAACCTCTCGCTTCCTGAGCGTACCTCAGGTGGAAGGCGGATGTTGCGAGTATAAGGGCCGCGATGAGTCCTGTCTTTTTACCGAAGAGGAGCTTGCCCAGGGCGTATATCGCGAGAATTGATAACGAGCCGAAAAAGGCGGAGGGTAACCTCGAGACCAGCTCCGAATCACCGAAAACGGGAACCCACAAGCTGAGAACCATATAATAAAACGGCGGATTAGTCTCAGCCTTATTATCGAAAATCCATTTGACGATGTCCGCAAATCCGAGCTTGGAGACCGCGATCGAGACCGCTTCATCATACCACACGCTCTCCCCTCCGAGGTCATAAAACCTCGGAATGACCCCGGCGATAAAAATCAGTATTATCAAATAATTTTCGTTAAGGAATCCGAGAGCAGACCATTTCTTCATATGTCAGGTCCCGTAGCCGTAATCCCTGATCAGATTCTCCCTGTCCGTCCACCTCTCGCTTACCTTCACCCAGAGCTCGAGAAACACTTTTGTCCCGAGCACTCTTTCGATATCTTCGCGCGCCTGAGTGCCTATCGTTTTCAGCATCTCCCCCTTCTTCCCTATTATAATCCCCTTGTGATTGAGCCTCTCGACATATATAAGCGCCGAGATACTGACGAGATTCTTCTCGGGAACATCTTTAAATTCTTCTATTACCACGGCGGTCTTATAAGGGATTTCCTGTTTGGTCAGCTGGAAAATCTTCTCCCGGATAAACTCGGCGGCCAGAAACCTCTCGGGCTGATCCGTGACCATGTCATCGGGGAAATATTGGGGGCCCTCGGGAAGGTATTTGACGACCGTGTCCAGGAGGTCTCCGATCCCGTCCGCATTCCTGGCCGATATGGGTATGACCTCGAGAAACTTTCCTTCGAATCTCCTCGATTCATCGATAATCCCGAGTATGTCTCCCTTTTTCACGGTATCTATCTTGTTGATGACCAATATTGCGGGCTTCGGGAGGTTCTCGATAATGAAGCGGTCGCCTTTCCCGAAAGGGTCTTTGACTTCGATCATCATCATTATCACGTCGGCCTCTTCGATCGCCGACATTGCCGTATGAACCATAGCCTTCCCGAGCTTCCCCCTGGCTTTATGTATTCCGGGGGTATCGATGAATACGAGCTGCGCGCCGGGGAGCGTCTTGATCCCGAGAATCCTGTTCCTCGTCGTATTGGGCTTGTCGGAGACGGCGGCTATCTTCATACCGGTAACCGCATTAATCAGTGTCGACTTGCCCACGTTTGGCCGTCCGATTACGGTAATAAAACCCGAGTGAAAATTCTTTTCTTCTTCCATAAGAATGCTCCGCAAGCAACCGCCTAAGGCGTAAGCGCAGTCGTCTTGCCCTCTCTCTTTATTTTCAGCTTGTACACGTCCAGGTTCGCGTATTTTTTTTCAGCCACGAAATCGTATTTCTTCCTGAGTTCCTCTTTCAGAACCTCCTTGTCGATTCCCCAATGTGTGGATACCATAACCCAAATATTTTTATCACGCGCTTCCGAGGGAGAAAAGAAATCTTTGACCAGCGGGCCTTTCAGAATGTCCCCCCTCCTCGAATAATATCTCACGGGCTCAAGCTCGAACCGGGGATAGACAGCCAGTATATCGCCGTATCCGGCGTTGGTTTCGATATCGGCGACAGCCTCCCTCCATTGGAATTTGTCTATCCGGCTATAATTTTTTTCGATATTAACAAAAGAAAAAACCATGATCAGGCCCGCGAAAATAATCATGAGTTTGTTGTTATTAGTGCCGGATACTCCCTTCGAAGCGAGCAGATATAATACAGGGGAGGCGCCTATCGTATATCGGTATATCAGGACAGGCGTCATAATACGGGAGATCAGGAACGGTATGAGTATAAGCGACAACATCCAGACTATAAGTAAATAGACCCTGCTCCGGTAAGGAATCCCCGATGCTCCGGAACTGTCGTCGAAAGGCTTTAAGAACCCTCTATAATTCCTCACGTTCTTTATGTCTCCGAGACTGACTACCGAAAAGAGCGAGAATATCACAAGCAAATACAATATAGGGGCAGAGCCCGAATATGTCAGGAAATAACCGAGCACTTCAGAGAACGCCGGCGGGGTTATCCAGAACCCTTCCCTGACCGCGGAGCCGTGTTTTATCAGCAGGACTGAAACCGGGAGAAAGAATAGAAGCAGGACGAGCTGTAATTTCACCCATTTTATCATCTCCAGCCGGCCGGGCTTCCTCCGCCTCAAATATTGCGTAAAACAATAAATGTTCTGGGCCGCTATTACAGGCAAGCCGTAGTAGTGGGTATAGAGCAGGAGGACGCCCGATACCAGATAAGC
>Ga0187892_10007896_pt1 | contig 14894 bp, 27 predicted proteins | sample MA1701073metaG_FD_139345 | JGI IMG/M metagenome (GOLD analysis project Ga0187892, IMG submission 139345) | Bio-ooze microbial communities from a basaltic lava cave in the Kipuka Kanohina Cave System on the Island of Hawaii, USA - MA170107-3 metaG ... | reverse complement strand
GCTCGCGCTCGCGCGCGCGGCCGGATCCAAATTACAAAATCCGCCGGAGGAGGCGCTCGCGATGCGGCCGGTTGTGACCGCTGAGGACTATTGGTTCCGCTGCGGCGCGCGCGGCGAGAGCCGCGGGATCCCCGCGTGCGGCGCGCCGGCATCAGCCGTGCGCCCGTTCACCGACCCGCGCTTGGATCACTTTGTCTGCTCGAGCTGTCAGCGACCGGGCGATCGGCCGATCCGCCTGGACGAACCGTTCCGGATCGTGACCGTCTCGGTCACGCTCGCGCTCGCCGGCGTGACGAGCGAGCGGGCGCTCGCGCAGCTCGAGGCGGCGGACTACCTCGAGCGCGTCCTCGAGGCGGCCGGCGTCCGGCTCGTCCTGCGGCGTGTGCACTCGTTCCAGGCCCGGCGCGGCGTCCAGCCGGCCGCCGGCGAGGAGGACGGGCCCTAAGCCGGCCCGAGGTATGACCCCTGAGGCTTTAGCGCGTCCTGGGGCATCCTAGACGGTTTTCAGTGAGGCAGTAGGACGATGGATCCGGAATCGACCAAACGCGAGGCATTCGCGGCGGCCGCGCCGCGCCGGCGCCGGCCCTGGCTCTTGGCGTGCCTGATCTGCGATCGAGCGCTCGCGCCCGGCGATCGACGCGTGCACGCCGGCGCCTGTCAACGGAAACGTAAGATGCAGTTGCAGAGACTTCGACGATGGCGCCAGCGGAGATAACCGATCCGTACCGCGCGCGGCTCCGCGAGGCGATCGAGTTGCTCCTCGACGCCGTACAGCGCGGCGAATGCGAGCCGGCGCCGCTCGAGGTCAGCGCCATGCTGATCGTGCTGAGGCGAAGCGAGCTGCACGCGACCGCGGCGCGCCTCGAGGCGCTCGCCGGCGTCCACTTCCGCCCGTAGCTACCGCGGCCTCGCCGCGCGCCCCGTGCGCCCGTTCGCCTCGACGTGCACGTGATCGCCCTCGAGCTGCACGGTAAAGCTCGCCGGTAGGGACTTCCACAAAAACAAGTGGAGCGCGGCGAGCTGGAACGCCTGATCGCCCATCGTGACGAGATCGATCGCGAGGTCATACCCGTGGAGCGAGGTCGGGAGGAGGGCCTCCGCGCCGTCATTCACGCTCACGATCTCCACGTCCACGCCGGACCGCAGCGACCAGAGCGCGGCCGCCTGGAGGACGCCGACGATCGTCTCGGTCGGGAATCCGATCCGGACCTCCGTCCGAAACCGGAGCACGGTTAATCGCCCGCGCGCCGGTTCGCGTTCTGCGTCCGCACGCAGAACCACGACCACATGGCGTCTACCTTCGTTTCAATCCCGCCGAGACGATGCCCGAGGCGGACGGCCGCGCTCAGCACGATGATCGCGGTCGCGAGGATGTTCACGATCGACGAGACGACAACGATCCAGTGGATGGACATGACGGGAGGCATCACGCGCCGGCGCCGCTTGCGGCGCCCTCGAGCGATTCGACGAGGAGCCCGACAAGGAGCCCCACATCCGGCGAGGTCACGCCGGCGCCGGTGAGCGCCGCGACGTAACTGTCAAGCGAGCGCGCGCCGGTGGACACGTCGCGCTCGAGCGCCTCGAGATCGAGCCCTCGCGCCGCGAGCTGCGCGAGGACGGCGCCGCGCCGGCCCTCCGCGTCTTTCTTCTGCGCGAGGTCCGCCTCGAGGAGCCCGACGAGCGTGATCACGTCCTCCGGCCCATAGCGTTGTCCGATCAGAAACGCGCGGTACTCCTCGAGCGTTTTGATCTGGCGTTTGACGGCGCGCTCGAATTGTCCGAGCGAGATCCCGCGCGCCGCCAGCTCGCCGGCCACGGCGTCCCGCCGCGCGCGTTGTGTTTGCACGGTTGCCACCTCCGCGAGTAAGACCTCGACCGCGATCGCCTGATCCAGCTCGTCGAGTCCGAGCGCCGCGAGGCGCGCGCGGTAGTCCTTGACCGATACGACGCCGAGGCGCGCGGCCCGTTCGACGACGGAGAGCGGTAACTCGCGGGCTCCACGCGCGAGGTCTGCCTCCTCGCGACGGCGCCGCGCGGCCTCGACTTCCTCGAGCTGGCGCTCGAGATCCCGGATGAGTGTGGCTTGCGCGTCCGTCGTCAGCCCGGACGCTTGGAGAAAGAGCGCGAACGCGTCCAGCGTCTCGACGCCGCGGAGGACCGCGCCCCGGAACTGCTCGAGCGAGAGCCCGCGCTCACGGAGCCGCGCCGCGGCCGCCTCGCGTGCGGCGTTTGCCTCGAGGCGCTCCGCGAGGCGCTCCTCGAGCAGCTCCGCGAGCGCGTCCACGTCCGCCACGCTGAACCCGGCCGCCTCGAGCGCCGCGGCGTAGTCCTCGAGCGAGCGGATCCCGCGGAGGACGAGCGCCTCGAGCTGCGAGAGCGAAAGCTTTCGCTCGAGCGCCTCCGGCTCGAGGTCGCGCCGGCGCGCCTCGCGGGCGTTTCGATCGCGGACCGTCGCCTCGAGCGTGGCCGCGAGGATCTCCACGTCGGGAGGCGCGAACCCTGCGACCTCGAGCCGGCGCCGGTAGTCCCCGATCGACAAGACACGCGCGAGGACCGCGCGCTCGAGCGCGCCAAGATCGAGCGCGCGGCGCGGGGCTTGCTGCGCGGCCCGATCGCGCGTGACCTGGCGCTCGAGATAGCGCGCGCGGTCCGTCTCGACGAGATCGACCATGATCGCGACCGTATCGGCATCGAAGCTGTCCGCGAGGACCTCGCTATACCGCTCGAGCGGGATCCGCCCACGAATGACGGCGCGCTCGAGATCGGCCTCGCGGCCCCGGCGTGCGCGCGCCCGTTCCGCCTCGATCTCGGCGCGCCGCCGGACGCGCTCCACCGTGCGCGCCGCCTCCTCCGCCTCGCGCTCCGCCGCTTGCTCCGCGCGGAGGTCGGAGACGTCCCGATCTTTCTGCATGTCCTTGCGGAGCGAGAGCTCAAGCGCGGCGATCGCCTCCGGGGTGCGATTCTCGCGCTCGAGCGCGCGGCGATAGTCCGACACCGACAGGATCAGATCCCGCGCGAGCTGCCGCGCCTCGCCGCTCGAGAGCGGCCGGCGCTCGAGGATTCGCCGCGTGGCCGCGCGTTCGATGAACTGCGCGCGCTCCTGGCTGTCGATCGTGGTCCCTTTGACGTATTCGTCGAGCTGTGACCGCTCGAGGCGCCCGTCCGCGTACGCATCGACGGCGAGGACGGCGAGCCCGCGCTCGTACACGGCGATCCGCTTCAGCTTCTCGAGCGCTAACTCATTGACGGCGATCGACAGCTCGAACCCCTGATCGCGGAGATGTTGAATCGCCTGATCGCGTGTCCAGAGTCCGGAGCGGACCATCAGCTCGAGATCGGCCGGCGTGTGGAATTTTGCTTGCGCGTTCAGGACCGCTTCGATCCGGTCCTCGTCGTACCCCTGACGCCGGAGGTCCTCGCGCCACTTCTCTGGATTCGGGCGCCCGCGCGCGAGCTGCCGCGCCGCTTCGGCCGGGCTCAGTAGCTTCGGCGTGTACGTCTTATTGACGTGCCACTCGAACGGCGTGATCACGCGGGCGTCGAGAATCGGGCGGACGACGGCCCGCGTCATGCGTCCGAGCCCCATCACTTGCGCCGCGATATCGTCCAGCTCTCCGAATTGCTCGAGCTGTCCGAGCGTGGCCGCCTCGACGAGCCAGCCCTCGAGCCAGCCCTCGAGCGCGAGTTGCATCACGGTTGTGACGTAACTCTCCGCGCCCTCCGCGGACGGCGCGAGCTGTCCCGGCGCGGCGCCGGTTTTCGCGTTCGTGAGCGCGCCCATGATCGCCGCGCCGATCTGCCGCGAGGCGTCCTCTCGGCGGCCGCGGTTTCCGCGATCGTTGAGCGCGCTGGCGTCCACGCTCACGCCGAACAGATCTTGTACGGCAATCTGCGCGAGTTCTCCGAACGCCGGTTCTGCGCGATCCTCGCCGCGCGCGAGCGCGCGCATCGGAAGCGCGACTAGCTTGATGGCGATCGTGAGGATCCAGCCCACGACCACGGAGAGCGCCCGCACGATCGCCGCCTCGAGCCACCCGGCGGTTTTCGCGATAGCGTCGAAATCGACGAGCCCGGCGAGACTCTCCGTGACCTGGACGCGGAAATCCGGCGGCCGTTTCGCGCTATCGTTCGTTGGATCGGGCATGGCGTGTTATATTAGGGCGTTCCCCGGAGCGCCCGCTATGAAACGCACGATCGTTCTCGCCGCCGCGGTCCTCGCCGCCTTCGCCGCCGGCGCCCGCCTCGAGCACGTCCGCGCGCGCCAGCAGCTCGCGCGGTGCGAAGCGGCGCGCGGCGCGCTCCTCGAGACGCGCGCCGAGCGGAGCGAGCGGCTCAAGCGCGAGGCGCTCGAACACTTCGCAGACATGGACGCTATTCTCGAGGCGGCCGAGTCAGCGTCAGCGTCGCGAGGTCCAGCTCCGCGATCAGCTCCGCGACCGGCCCGGCGCCCGTCTCGAGATACCTCTCCGTCTCGTTAAGCACGCGCCCGATCGCCGGCGGCCGGTTCCGCGCCTCGAGCTGCGCGCGCTCCTCGTCGGTGAGCGGCGTCGATCGCGCGTGTTGCCACGCGTTGTAGATAAACGCGAGGTCGCGCTCGATCGATCGGATGAGCACGAGCCGCTGAAACAGGCCGTTCCCGTCCATGATCCGATTGACCGCGTTGATCGCGCGGTTCACATACTCGAGGACGAGCAGAAACGGCCGGTTAATCAGGTCGTGGAGCCGCGCGAGCTGTCGATCGAGTTCCCGCGCCCACTCGACGCCGAGCGACCCGAGGATCTGGAGGATCCGCCGCGCCGCGCCGATCGTGTCGAGAATCGGGCGGATCCAGTCCTCATAAAACCGGAGGACGTGCGTCCGGATCGTCTCGAGAAAATCGAGGATCGGCCGGAAGATGCGTTCGAGCGCGCCACGCACGCGATCGACCAGCGTCCAAAACTTTTGCCACGCCGGCCGGAGGATCTCCGCGTAGAGAAACCGCAGGAACCGCCACGTCTGCCGGCCGGCCGCCGCGAGCGTGGTGCCGATCGCCTTGGCGAAGTTAAACGCCGTGGTCGCGAACGCCCACAGCGCCTTGACACTCCACGCGAGGACCTGAAGGCTGACCCGGCCGGCGACCTCAAGCCCCTTGAGAATCCAGCCGCCGACGAGGACGAGAAAGCCCCAAAAGGCCAACGTGACCGGCGGCAGCTCGCGATCGAGGATCCGCGCGTCCGTTACGGTCACCGACGTAACGGCCGCGATCGCGCCGCACGCGCACACGAGGAGCGCGAGGAGCCCGGCGAGGCGGCGGCCGGTGAGCATGGGAGGCGCCTAGCGGGGCATCCCGGCGAGCGTGGCCCGGAGCGCCTGGACGCGCGTCTGGAGCGCCGCGCCCGTGAAGCCCGCGGCGTCGAACCGCTCCGTAAACGGTCCAAACTTGCCAAGATAGAATCGCGCGACCTTCTCCTGGACGACGGAGTTATCGCGGAGGATCCGGAAATCGTCCCGCAGTTCGATGAGTTCAAAGTCGTCAGGCATGCTAGACCTCAGGCGGCTCCGGCGGCTCCTCCGGCGGCGCCTCGCCGGCGTCGATCGGAACCATGAACGCCGGCGCCTCCGCCGGATCGGGATAGTCGCCCTCGCGCGCGCCGATCTCGCCGCCCTGGCCCTCGGTCGCGGTCACGATGCCGGTCACGTCGAGCGCGCCGATCGCCGCGAGCTGCGCCTCTGTCTCGCCGCGCGCGCGCGGCACGGTCGCGCCGTGACCGGCGAGAAAGCCCGCCGGCGAGCTGGCCGCGGCGATCCGCGCCTCCGGTCCGGCGAACTGGCTATCCACGTTCCCGAGCTGGCCGATCGCGCCGGCGGCGAGCGGCTCGAACGCCGGCGTATAGGCGAGCGCCGGAAACGTCACGGGATCGATCGGATCGAGGTAGCCCGGCTCGAGCGGGAACGCCTCGACCTCGCCGCCGGCGCCGCCGGGCTCGATCACTTGCCACCGCTTCTCGCCGGGCCCGTCCCAATTAAAGATGAGATCGAAGATCCGCCCATCGGGCAAGCGTATCGCGTCCGGCCCGCGGCCGATCAAGATCCCGCCGGCGAAGTACTCCGGCCGCTCCGCGCGTGCCCGGATCAGGTTCGCCGGCGACGGCGCCGGATAGAACGTGACGAGCATTGCGAGGAGCGCGACCGGATCAAACGGCGTCATGGCCGATCACGGCCTCACGATCCGGAGCGCGGCCGGCGCGGCCGGCGCAACGACAAAACGCACGGGAAACGGCGCGGACTTCGGGGACTCGAGTACGAGCGTCCCCTCCGTCCGGATCGCGATCAGCTCGAGCGTGTGAAGCCCGGGCGTCATGGCCGGGAACGGCGCCACGCAGTCGAACGCGGCCGGCGCCGGCGCCGGTTGACACGTGACCCCCGGTAACGGTTGCCGCGCGCCGTCGATCACGATCGCCCACGTGAACGATCCGATCGGTTCGGTCGCGGCGGCCGGTTGCGTGAACCCGAGCCGATCGGTTGCGACCGCCGGCGGGGCTTGCGCGGCCGCGGGCGCCGCGAGCGCGAGGATGATCGTCACGAGCCACGGCGTTGCACGCGTCATAGGTCCAGATCTCCTAATCCTCGATCCATTCCTCGAGGAGCATGTGAGGCAAGCCGTAGTTATCGCCGGCCTGGAGGTTGGTAGTGATCGTCCGGAGTCGATGCCCGGTCGGCATGTCGATCCGCGGCAGCGGAAAATTCTTCGTGGTGTCCTGCGCGAGCGTGAACCGCGGCGCGTGATGGAACGCGGAATAGCTCACCGTGAGCGTAGCCGTTTGCGTGAACCCGGAGGGAACCCGCGCGTAGACGGTCGCGCCATCGTCGATCACGAGCGCGGACTCGCGGTTCGCCGCGGTCCCGTCCGTGACGAGCGCGTAAAAGAGCGCGAGCGGCCGCCACCTGGCGTTAGGCGGAACCGTGACCGAAATCTCGACGCCGGCCGCGGGATCGGTAAACGCCGCGGTCGTGAGGACGCCGGGCCCTTCCGCCGACAGCTCGAGCGGCGAGTCCGGCCACGCGCGCCGCGACGTGTCGGTGACGTAGCCCTGGAGCAAACACGCGAGCGGCTGGATCGCGCCCGTGAACCCGCGTACCACGTCGAGGACGACGTAACACTGTCCGCGCCGCGGCGCGCCGGCGGAGGCGCGTACGCTCACGTTCAAGAGGACGCCGGGCCCGACGTTGACGAGCGAGGTCCCCTCCGACCGATCGGAGGCTGGCACGTGTCGATCCGCGAACGGGACGATCGTCCCGTCCGGTTCGACGCGCCGGCCCTCGATCGCGAGGTTGACGCCGCCCACGCTGTTAAAGCTGCGGATGCGGAGCCCGTCGTCGGGCCCGATCAGCATGGCGGACGGCGAGAGCGCCGCAAGAAGCCGGCGGAACTGTGTATCTGCGAGCGCCTCGAGGATCTCAGGCATAAGCTATATCGCCATCCATTCACGGACAAGCGCCCGCTGCCCAGTGAGCGCGTCTCCGGCTTGTTCGTTAATCACCACAACGGCGACTTCAGCGCTGTCGCGCAGATCGACATCAACTGGGAACCCCAAGACTTCCCATCCGTCGAACGTATTGGGTGGAGCCGCGGCCGCTCCCCCGAATCCGAGCTGTAACTGTTGATTGGCCGCGCGCGTCTGATTCGCGAGCGCCCGAAACAAGATGTTTCCGCCCGGGTCGAGAATCTGGAGAAACAGATTCCGATTCCCGGCCGCGGCGCTCGCCACGAAGTGCAGGTGGCCGCTCACCACACGCCACCGAACGACGTCCGGTACGATCAAGGTGGCCGTGATCGGTCCGGTGAGCTGCGTAAAGGCCTCTGCGCGAATCGCGCCTGGGCCTTCGTGCATCCCCTGCAGCGGCGAGCCTGGCCAGGCGCGCTCGTTCTCGGTCGTGAGGTAGCCTTGCAGGATCGTTGCGAGTCCGAAGATCGCGCCGGTGGACCCGCGCACTATCTGCACGCGTGCGTACACGCCGCCGTAGAGCAGCCCACTCACGCTGACCGGCGAGACGCGGACATTCAACAGGACGCCTTCATCCAGCAGGATTAACTTCGCCGCCGGAAACGGATACGCGACCGTGACGACTTCGTCGGCGTTTACTTGCACGATCCCGCGCCGCGCGGACCAAAAGCGCCACGTGACCATGATGCGGATCCCCGCGCCAAGTCGGCTGTAGGCGGTCACGTGGAGATGGTCCTCGCCGCTCACGTAGAACTGATCGACCGCCGGCGTCCGACCGCGGAGCGCCGGCGTAGGATCCGCCGGGAGAAAGACGCCGGGAGGAGCCATGATCGCCCGGAGCGCGGCGCGCTAGGCGGCCTTGCCTTTGCCTTTGGCCTGGAGGCGCGCGCGATACCCGCAACTGTTACACACGTGGATCACGCCGGACTCGTCCGCCTTTTCGCGGACGTGCTTCTCGAAGCGCGCCGCGGCGTTGGCGTTGAGCGCGTTCCGCGTTTTGCGATCGATGAGCGCGTCCGGCGCCTGGAGATGATCGACCCGCAGATCGCCGCCGCAGGTTGGACACGGATCGCCGGCGGCTAGCTCTTTCGTTTTCGGCATGAGTTACACTCCTCGACGATGACAAGTGACGTGTGGCCCGCGTGGCGCGCGACGTTTCGCGGCGGTCGCACGATCTCCGTGGTTGCGCCCGATCGGCGCGTGGCGCGCGCGACCGCGATCGCGACCCTCGTCCAGATCCTCGAGCACGCGCGCGCGGCGCGTGGCCGTTCCCCACGACGCGCGCGCGCCGCCGCGCCGCCGCTCGAGCGCCTCGAGCGCCTCGAGCGCGCGTCTACGCTCGCAGCTTCGCCAGAATCGACGTAACGGTCACGTCCGCGCCGTTCTCGTCCTGCACGCAATCGATCAGTGTGGCCGCTTTGTTCTCGGCGGAGATGACCGGGATAAACGGTCGGTTGAACGCGCGCGAGAGCCGGACGAACCAGTCCGCGGTCAGCTCGCGCTCTGTCTCGTCCCCCGGACCGCCGACACGCAGATTGCCCGTGTCGGGCCCGCGCCAGCCCACCGCCGCGCACTCGGTATCGATGAGATATCCGAGGAGCGCATACTTTCCGTTGGCCTGAAACTGATCCAGTTCCGCGTTGATCGCCTCGCCGCCTCCGTACCCGCCGGTTGTGGGTGTCGTGAGCGTGTTCTCGACGAACATCAGATGATCGGCCCGCTGATACACTTCGTCCGGCGACATGAACCGCCCGTCCACGCCGGCGAGGTCCTCGTACTCGAGGAGCATGTTGACGTACTCGATATCGCCGGCGACCGCGGAGCCGGCCAACTCGACGATCAGCGTGTCGTTCGAATAGAGGCGTTGACTCGCGCCCCATGGCATGAGCGGACGCGGATCTGAGATGATCGTGTCCCACCGGATCCCCTGCACGTTGTCATGAAAGCGCGGCGATCGGATGCGGCCCGTCCCGACGACCTGCACGTCACTCCAGAACTGCACGAGGCGAACGGGCCGATCGTTCTGCGTGTTTTTGACCGCGAGCGAATCGCCCGCGGAGGCGGTGAGCGCGGCGATCGTCGCGCCGATCGCGGTGCCTTGAGCTGTGATGAGTTCAACTGCGCGCGGCATGGTTACTCCTCAGATAAACGAGCCTTGAAACCGTGGAGCCCTTCGCGATCGCCGGTCTAGCCCTTGCCGACCTTGATCGCGCGGAGCCGCGCGGCTACCGCTTGCGCGCGCGCCATGTTGCCCGGATCGCCCTTCGGCCGGCGCGGCGGAAGGTCCATGCCGGAGAGCGCCTGGAGGTACGGCGTCGAGCCCGCGGCCCAATCTTCCTTCGCCGCCTGAACGCCGGATGGGTACCGCTGCGCGCCGAGTTCCGCGGCGCGCTTCACGTAGTGCGCCGCGCCGGCGTTGCGGACGCCGCGCTCGAACCGCTTGTCCGCGATCGCCTGTTGGACGCCCGCGGCGAAGTTGTCCGCGCCCGCGGCCGCGCCCGTTTCCCAATCCTGGCCGGCGACCTTGACGCCTTCGGCGTAATCGCTTCCGGCCGCGCCGGCGCGTTGCACAAACTTGCTGGAAAGGCTGGCAACGTCCTTGATCCGGATAGACATAGCGGGTTTTCCTCAGGAGCCTGTGTAAAAGCTGTGAAAATCCCGCCACTTTCGGCGGAAATCTCCGTCGAGCGGATCGAGGGTAACTCAGCCGGTGAGGCTTTGGCGGATTGTGCACACGCGAATGTGCACGGTTTCCGGCCATACGGACGGTGGGGCTTGACGGACGAGCCGGCCGGCGCTACCCTTGGCCGTGTGTGGTCTTAGCGGGCGTCTGATCATGAGTGCGGCGTTACCGCGCCGCGCGATCGTCATGGCAAACCCGCAATTTCCACATTCCTTATCTCTATCTTATTGTCTTTATTAGGGTTATTGACCCCCGATAAAGACGTAAGAGATAGCGGCGCGAGCGCGCGCGAGTTTTACGTACGGTCCGTGCGGCCCGTACGTGGACCGAGACCAGGTATAGGGGTGGCTGACCATGCGCGGTCTACAGAAACTCGTACGCAATGGCAACAGCACGCAGATCACGATTCCGCGGACGGTGCTCTATCACCTTGGGTGGTTGCCGGGACAAGCGGTGATCCTCGAGGTCCTCGAGGATAAATCGATTTTGATCCGGCCGCCGCGTGAAACAGACTTCGCGCCCTCGCGGATGTTGCCGACCGCGATCGTTGAACCCGCGCCAGTGAAGTTATGACGCCCGTGCTCGAGCGCGTCTATCGCGAGGACTTCCCGATCGACCAGATCGATCCGCCGGCGCTCGCGGCGCGCGCGACGATGGACGAGGGAAAACTCGAGGACCTCGCCGCCGACATCCGAACCCGCGGCGTGATCCTTCCGCTCGCGATCGCGTCCAATGGCGCGCGCTACGAAATCATCGCGGGGCATCGGCGGTACCTCGCCGCGATCATGGCCGGCCGCGTGGACGTGCCCGTCCTGATTTACGCGACCCGCGCCGAGGCGCTCGAAGGGATCAAACTTGTCGAGAACATTCTCCGCGAGGAGCTGAACCCCGCGGAGGAGGCGCTCTACCTCCGGCAGCTCCTCGAGCGCGTCCCGAACGGCGATACCGATACCCTTGCGCGGCAACTTGGCGTCCGGCGCGATCGCGTCGAGAACCGCCTCGCGCTCCTCCGCCTGGATCCATCAAGTTTCGAGGCGCTCCGCGCCGGACGGATCGGCGTCTCGGTCGCGCAAGAGCTGCACGCGTGCACGGATCCCGAGATGCGGGCGTACTTTCTCGACGCCGCGCTCCGCGGCGGTGCCACGCGCGCGGTCGTGGGCGCTTGGATCCAACAGTGGAAGCGCGACACCGGCGGTCGGGCAGACGCCGGGCCCCCGGCGCCGGCGCCGGCGCCGATTCCCACAATGGAGCCGGCGCCGGCGTTTGTCTGTCAATGCTGCGGCGGATCCGATCACGTGCATTTGATGCGGCCGTTCTACTTTCATCAGCATTGCTGGCTCGCGAACGTCGTCCAGCTCCTCAAGGCCTTCCGCGGCGACTTCCCGCCGTCGAATACGTGAGGCTCCTATGGTTACCAGATCACGCAAACGCCCTCCCGCGCGCCGGCGACCGGACGCGCTCGCCGCCGAGCAGCTCGAGCACGCGCGCCAGCTTCGGCGCCAGATCGCGCTTGAGAAAAACGTCTCGCGGCTCGTTAAGCAGCTCGCCTACGCGATCGGCAACAGCGAGATCGCGCTCGAGGCGCTCGCCGCGAAGCTGTCCGCGCACGTCCGCGAGCGCGAGCGCGGCCGCGAAGTGTCGCGCGACGAGCGCACCGATCAGCCCAAAGCGGCGACGGTGGACGCGTGACCTCAGGCCCTCCGACAACCGGCGCGCGAACCGCGACGGTCACGCTCGAGACGCGCCTCGTCGATACGAATTGTCTATTCGGCGTTGGCGAGAGCGGCGACGGAGTGATCCGGATTCCGCGCCGGCTTGTCGAGTCGATGAACTGGCAACCAGGAACACGGCTCCGCGTGTCGATCATCACGCTCGAGGAGCACGGGCGCCCGCCGCGCGCGCTCGTCGTGGAGCGCGCCGCGCGCGGCGTAGAGGAGCGTTCATGACCGAACTAGAGATCCTCGAGCGCCTCGCCGCCGATACGGGGCTCCTCGCGATGAAGCCCACGATCGAGGCGATGAAACAATCGGCGTACGAGTTCACGGTCCGCGCGGCGCAAGCCCTTCGCGATCGTGGATGGGCGCTCCTGAAAGCACCGCCCGGCGGCGAGCAGGTGAACGGCGTCCGCTATCAGCACCTCATCAATAAGATCACGCTTGCGATCGTCGATATCATCGTGAACGCGGACGATCCGAACGGACAGACGCGCCGGCCGGCCTGGGACCTCCGCGGCACGGGGACGCCGGCGGACGTAGTTGAGCCGCCGGCCGCGCCGCCGAGCCCGCCGTTCCCGCCACTCCCGCCCGGCGGAGAGCCCGGCGATCCGACCGATGAGGCGCTCGCGATTCTGTTCACGGACGTCCATGTCATTCGCGAGACGGTCCTCGAGATCAATGCGTCCCTGAAAGCGATCGCACTCGCGGCGCTCGAGGTCCGCACGCGCGGGATCAAGTTTCGACTGTGAGCGGAGGATGGTCAAATGCCGGATCTCGACCTCGATCGACTAACCGCGCGGATCCGCGAGCGCCGCGCGCTCGAGCGCCGCGCGCTCGCCGCGGCGATCCGGCCGCCCGTCTGCGCGGAGAACCGTCTCGCGTGCACGTTCGCGCCGGGAACGCGCGTGTTCGACACTGTGACCGGAGAGGAGGCGATCGTCCATGGCGGAACCGTTGAAAACGTCAGCATTCCAACTGCCCGACGCTGAGCGCGTCGAGGTCGTGATCGCGCGGACGGTTGGCGGCCGCTTGATCGTCCGGAGCGCGAAGGAGCTGATCGAGATCCCGCAGCCCTCGCCGGGCACGATCACTGACCCGCGGAGGTAGGTGCATACCTGCCACGCGACCGGATGTAGTGTTGCGATTCCGCCCGAGATGTTTATGTGTCGGCGTCACTGGTTCTCGCTTCCCAAGCGGCTACGCGACGAAATCTGGCGGACGTATCGCCGGGGCCAGTGCGACGATTGGAACATCACCCAAGCGTACAGCGAGGCGGCGAAGGCTTGCGTCCGGTTCGTTGCGGCAAAAGATGGGATCGCGCCCGATCTCCGCGTGTATGAATGGCTTGAGCCTGGGAGGACCGATGACCGCTAAACGCGAACGGAAACAGCTTCCCGATCCCCGGACACACGGCCACGTGTGGCAGCGAGAAATGATCGCCGCGGCGCGCCGGCTCACGCGCCTGGAGCGTGACGCGCGCGCCACGCGCCGGCGCCTGAAGGACCTCGAGGCAAACATCCGGCTCGCCAAGCGCGAGCTGAAAGCGATCACGGCCGCCGCGGTCGGTCCCGATCCGCTCGATCAGGCGCCGCCGCTCCGCATGTTTGGCGAGACGCAAGGATGAGCCTCGATCTGGCGCTCCTCCTCGCGGCGTTTGTGTGTTTCATCGTCGCGGCCGCCGGCGGCGGCGGCCGGATCAATGCGGTCGCGTTAGGGCTCGCGTTTTGGGTTCTGACGCTAATCACTCCCTGAGGCGCGATCATGCAGAACTGGATCGTTCTCTATGTGCGCGAGCTACCCGAGGAGATCAAGGCTCGCGATTGCTCGATCGCGGAGGCGCTCAAGCGGCGCCTCCCGTCATGGTCTCCTGAGAAACTACAGAAGTTCCGAGACGGCGCGGCAGACCTCGAGCGGATATGTGTTCTCGAGCTGATGAAGCGCGAGGACGCGGCGGAGCCCGCGCCGCGTGCCTGATCTCCGTCCCGCGTCCGGCCGGACGTTCGACCTCGCGGAGCTACTCCTGCGTCGATGGTTTCCGGAGCGGACCGATCGCGAGTCGGCCGTTATCAAGGACTTTCTCCTCGAGCGCGGCCGCGAGTTCGATCGGTATGAGTTCTCCGTCCACGTCGGGAACGGCACGCGCCCGGATCCGGAGCACCTTCCCGGCATTCAAAAGACGACGGTCTTTAGCTCGCAGAAACGGATCGATATGCTCGCGTGGAAAGGCGCCGGCGTCACGCTGTTTGAAGTGAAGGCGCGGATCGGGATCGCGGTCCTTGGACAGCTTCAGGCCTATGCACAACTTTTGCTTGAAGCGCGGCCCGGCATCCTGATCGAGCGCCTCGCGGCGATCGGTCGATCGTCAGACGACGATACGCTCCGCGTCCTGGCGAGCAATGGCATCGATGTGTACCTCTATCCGGACGAGCCCATCGTCGAATGATCTGCTGACGGCCGTGCAAGAGCTGGCCGCGGCGGAGCCCTACCTCGACCACGGTCCACGCCTCACGCGCGCGCAGTGGCCCACCTACGCGCGCGGGTACTACCGCGCGATCGTGCAAGCCCTCCGCGTTCTCGAGCTGAGGCGCGCGCAGCTCGAGCGGCGCGCCTCCGCGCAGCTCGCGATCGACCGGGCGATCGCCGGCCGGCGCCTCGCGCGCGTGCTCGCGGACGAGCGGCGCCGCCTGGACCTCCTCGCGCGGAGCGGCGCGGCATGATCGACCCGCGCGAGCTGTCCGCCGTGGTCCTCACGGGCGCCCGGTTCCTGTGGCTTTGGACGCTGTTCAAGCCGCTTATGTTGATCGCCTCCGCCGGCGAGCTTATCGAGCGCGGCGCCCTCGCGGTCGCGTACTGGACGGCGCCCGCCGATGTCCGCGATCAGTTCGACGCCGCGGACGCAGGTATCGACCGGGCCCGGCGTAAGATCCTCGAGGAGCTGGACGAGACGTGAAACCCCTTTCGCGACGCGAAAATCACGCGCGCGCCGCCACCAGGGCGGACCCGTGCGAACAG
>Ga0187892_10007894_pt1 | contig 14898 bp, 11 predicted proteins | sample MA1701073metaG_FD_139345 | JGI IMG/M metagenome (GOLD analysis project Ga0187892, IMG submission 139345) | Bio-ooze microbial communities from a basaltic lava cave in the Kipuka Kanohina Cave System on the Island of Hawaii, USA - MA170107-3 metaG ... | reverse complement strand
GGGTGGAATGGGGGGCATGCACCCCGGCATGGGCGGCATGATGTAATCCGTAATCCAAAAGAGAATAAAAAGAATATAAAGCTCAAAGGCGGGCGTTCCCTCCGGAATCGCCCGCCTTTTTTTTAATATCCCTTGAGCGTGCGCCCGCCCCCGATTTATAACGGCTCTAAAGTGTGTTATCTTTTCCCGAAGCGTGCTCAACTTCCACCTCGTAAAATCACAGATCGACTCGATGATAAGGGAGCGTAAGGACTTCGCCTGTGAGCTTACGGATAAAATAACTCTCGCCAAAGAGGAGTTGAAGCTTAAATCGGAGGACTGGGAGGAGCTCTCCCGGAAGGTCGAGGAGAGCAGGACCTCCTGGCTCGTAGCCGGAATTTCCTCGCCGCCCGCGAGCGCGCACCCCCTTCCCGAGCGCCCCCGTAACTACACCGCCCTGTCCTCGGACGGTTCTCAGATATTCCCCGACAGGCACGAGGCTCTGCCCTGTTACCTTATCAACATCAGCTCGATAGCGCTCACATACGGCGATAATGCGGGGGCCATGCTCGGTTCGGGGCCGTCGCTCTTCTACAGGGACGAGGACAGGTTCACCATATGGGGAGGGAAAAAGATACCCGCCGACAGTGAAGTTATATCGCTCAAGAGAACGCTGATGGAATTCGAGAGAATCCTTCAACTTGTAAAAGGTAATGAAGCGGACGGAAACACTATCGCCCTTTCCGACGGGACGCTCATTCTCTGGAGACTCGAGGCCTCCCCGCCCGACTTCAGGGACGGCATCATGGTCCCGTTCCTCCGCATATTGGATGAATTCAGGACCCTCCGGGTTCCCGTAGCGGGATACATAAGCTATCCCGGGAGCACCGACGTGATAAATGCGCTCAGGGTGGGTCTATGTCCCGAGAAGGTGAGCTTCTGCAACCAGTGCCCTTATACGGAGCTCCCCACACTCCCGTGCTCTCCGATCGAGGGGCTCACGGACAGGTTCCTATTCTCGACCGTGCTCGATACCGGCGAAGCGTCCGCTGTTTTCAAAAGCTCGTCGAAGATACTGGAGATGTACGGAGAGCACCATATTTATTTCTTCTATATAAATATCGGCGAGGAAATAGCCAGGGTCGAGGTCCCGAAATGGGTCGCCGAGGACGGCAGGCTGCTATCGCTCGTACACACGCTCGTATACGACCAGGCGAAAAAAGGGAAGGGTTATCCGGTGTCGATCGCCGAGGCGCACGAGCAGGCGGTGGTGAAGGCGAAGGACAGGGATTTCTTCTTTTCTCTTATAAGGGAGGCGATGGTCAAGTCCGGTTTCGCGGTTACAGTATCGAGGAAAGGGTTGTCCAAGAGGGTTCCGGGCGTATGAGCGGTTATATAGGAGAAGTCGTGGAATCGGGTACGAAGGGGTTCGTCGCGCGGTCCCCCAGGGTGGGGGAGGCCCCTTCCTTCGGGAGCTTCGTGAGGACGGACTCAGGCTCCCCCGTTTACGGGCTCGTCTACGAAATAATCACGGGGAGCAGGGAGCCCGGGAGAAAGCCCGACGCCTACGATATGAGCATGGAGGAGCTCAAAAGAGAGCAGCCCCAGATATTCGAGCTCCTGAAGACCGAGTTCCACGTGCTCACTCTGGGTTACCTCGACCGGGGGAAAATAAGGTTTGCCCTCTCGCCCCTCCCCCCGCCCATACATTCCTTCGTTCTCGAGTGCACTGACGAGGAGAAGGAGGCGCTCTCCTCGGAGGACTTTTTTCTCAGGGCTATTATTACGTCTCCGAACGTGCCCGCGGACGACCTCATCATATCATCTCTCCTGGGCGCGCAGAGGTCCAGGAAAAACGATAAGGACTTCATGGTCAGGATGGGAAAGAGCCTGTCGAGGTTCCTGAAGGACGATTATGAAAGGCTTGCCTCTATTCTGAGGCGCTTGTTATAGAAAAGTATTATCAATCGAATATCTTTATCACGCTTTCATAATCCGCCAGGTGCTCGAAGACGTAATCCGGACTGTGCTCCAGAAGCTCAATCGATGTATACCTCCCCGTGGCTACCGCTACCGTAGCCGCCCCTGCCGCACGCCCGTGGATTATGTCGTGGGGCGTATCGCCGATTACGTATACTTTCGCGAAATCCTCCGAATCCTGTAAACGGCCTTTCGCGCGCTCTATGGCGACCCTGATGAGCGCTTCCCTGCTGCCCGAGTCCGAGCCGAAGCCGCCTACCCGAAAATGCCGGTCGAGTCCCGCCCGTCTCAGCTTTATCCGCGCGCCGCGCTCTATGTTTCCGGTGGCGAGCCCGAGCATCACGTCCTTTCTCGAGGAAAGGCTCTCGAGCAGCTCGGGAATCCCGGGCATTATCTCGATCCGGGATTTTTCGACCTCCTCTTCGAGAAATATCACGTATTCCCTGTATAATTCCCCGGCCTCTTCGTCCGTGTAGTCCCTCGAAAGCCCGTTCCCGTACATCTCTCTCAGTATCAGCGGGTCCGTTTTGCCCGCCGGGTCTATGCCTTTCATTGCGTCTCCGAGACCGTGAATCTTCTCGAACGCGCGGTTGGCGGCTCTCGTCCCCGCGCCGTCTGTGAGGAGTATCGTGCCGTCGATGTCGAAGAGGAGGAGTTTCATTTGCGGGTTCATTCAGACCTTCTCTATGACGGTCTTGTAAAAATCGAGCTCGAGTACCCATATCTCGTCAGCCCTTGCCGAGGCGTCCCGGAGGAGCCCCTCGTCGGGACGCTCCTTTTCGCTGATTTCCTTAAGCACGGCCCCGACGCCGCTCCACTTATTCCCTATATGGTCCATCCTCGCCGGGAGTCCGAGCCCACGGAGCCGGGGGACGAAGTCCTCGGCCTCCTTAAGGAAATCCCTGTAAATCCACCTGAATCCCGCGCCGGCGACCCCCCTTTTTTTTATCACCTGATAACCGAACCTCGCGCACCATTTCCAGTCGGGGGCGTCCTTCCATGAGGGGAGGTCGTTCGACCACTCCTTGATCATCCTTACCCCCGATTCTCCCCTCACCCCTTTTACCCCTTCGAGCATCTTTACGGCGTTCAAGCGTATCGCTTCCGGTATGATCTCCTGCAGCGGTCTCACTTTCTTGTCCGGGTTTATATCCATGTAGTTATAGTCGAGAGGGTTGGCGGGGTCTTTAGAGCCCATCCCGTCGAGGAAGTCCGCGTAGGGCACCGAGCGGAGGCCCTCGAACTGTGTATCCGCGACGTACATCACCCCTTCGTCATCGTCATAACCCCATAGGGACACTATGTGCCCGGGGAAATGGGTGGAGGAGTTGTAGTAAGCGAGATTATAGATGTCCGTCTGTATTATCACGGGCGTGTCCTTATCAATCGGCCTCTTTACGGTTTCTAGCGTGTCGTTGACCGCGTGCTTCCAGGATGCGGGGCCTGCTGTTGCCACGCTGAAGAACGCAGGCTCCATTTCGGGCCCCCTCAGGAATATCATCCTCGTCGGGCTTATGTCGTCTTTAACCGTATAATAGAACCCGAGCCCCGCACCGATACCGAAGCACATCGCTTCCGACCACGGGTATCCGTAATACGTCATCACGTCCCTGAGCGTTACGGAGCCGCAGTGAATGCCGGGTATGTGGACCCAGTTGTCGATAATTTTTTTCACAGGAATATAAAATTACCATAATATGGAACGGAGCGCCCTCGCATGCAGCGGGGCCGCAATTGGCCGTGCGAACCCTGCCGTCGGGAACGTCAAAGTCCATACAGCTCCCGTTCACGGCACTGGCCATAATTACGCCCATAGCCCTAATACGAAAGTATTACATCCGAGCAGATATATCAAAAAAGGAGTACCTAAAATCAGTACTATCGTCCTCTGTTTTCCCGGTTTAAAAGGGTTTATATTTTATTGTAGATTCAGGGTGATGGTTAGGTAGTTTGGATTATTACTAATTTCATGCAGCACGGAGAAGAGTCCTCGGATTCTTCATATCAGACAGCCATCATCCTCCATAGGGTGAGCCGGTGAAATTCGTTTTCGCTGGCTTACCCTTGTTTTTTTTAAGCCCTTTCAGTCCATCCCCGGATACTCCCGGTACAGACTGCATGAAACGGGCGGGCTTATAGATATCCCCTGTTATTGATAATGGCATCATCCGCCGGTTCAGGAGATACGTAACGGTCCGGCATCGTGCGGGCGGTTTGGTCGATTCGAGCTTCTAAAGTGAAAAAGAGCGGCCCCCGCCTGGAGGCCGCTCTTTTATATTTAGTTGATTTCTACTTTGATCTCTTTGGGCTTCGCTTCCTCTTTCTTGGGGAGCGTGACTTCGAGCACGCCGTCCTTGTAGGCGGCTTTGATGTTTTCACTGTCCACCTTGTCCGAGAGCGCGAATGTCCTGGTAAAGCTCCCGTAGCTCCGCTCGATTCTTAGATAATTATCTTTCTCGGTCTTTTCCTCGAACTTCTTCTCGCCTTTGAGCGTGAGGACATTGTCGTTTATATCGATCTTGATGTCCTCTTTGCTGACACCGGGAAGCTCGGCTTTCAATACATAACCGCCTTCCGTTTCATATACATCGACATTCGGATGCCAGGTCCCTTTTGCCTGGGCTGCCGCAGGGGAATGAGCAATTGCGGCCTCGTCGAAAAACTTGTCGAAGTCCCCGTAAAAAGGCCTAAAGTTCCTGAAAGGTTCCCAAACTTTTATTCTCATTTTAATGCCTCCGTTAAAATCGGTTTTAAATTCTTACTCAAAAAATATTCACGGTTCCCCTGTAGTCAAGGAGGGTTTTATTAAAATGAAAAAAATACGGTTAAGCTATTGGCTGCTCACCCAAGGAGGAAAAAAAATGCTGACGGCAGAAAGGATAATCAAGCTCTACAATATGAAACCGCTCCCCGGAGAAGGGGGCTATTACGTCGAGACCTACCGTTCCGCGGAGCATATTGATAGAACGTCCCTTCCGGAGCGGTACGGCTCGGATAAATCTTACAGTACGGCGATTTTCTACCTCCTTACCCCCGACACACGGTCCAGGATACACAGGCTTAAAAGCGACGAGATCTACCATTTCTATATGGGCGACCCGGTAGAGCTCGTGCTCATACACCCGAGCGGGACTATCAAGGTGATATTTTTAGGACACGACATAAGGGCCGGGCAGTTCGTCCAGGCGGTCGTGCCCGCCGGGATATGGCAGGGAGCGTTTCTCCTCGAAGGGGGTCAATACGCTCTAATGGGCGCAACCGTCTCCCCGGGGTTCGATTTCTCGGACAGGGAGCTCGGAGCGCGCGAAGAGCTCCTGGAGCAATTTCCTCAGCACGCGGACATCATAACCGGACTAACCGGGGACTAGAGCTTTACCTCTATGTAAGCGTTCTGCTTAATGCCGTCGAGCCATGTTTTTAGCTGCGATTCTGCCTTTTGCTTGTAAAGGATGTCCGTTATTTCTTTCCTGGTCTGCTCGTCTATCGCGAGCACCTTGTCCGATTCCGAATCGGAGTCCTTTTTTTTCTCCGCCTTTTCCGGCTCGGTCCTTTCGAGGACTTTGATGACGTGGTATCCGGCCGGCGATTCGACAGGCCCGGTTATCCCGCCGACAGGCGTAGCGTCTACGGCTGTCTCCAGGGTCTCGATGAGGTCGCCCTTTTTGAAGTAACCCAGGTCCCCGCCTTTGTCCGAAGAAAGGTTGTCTTCCGAGTATTCCTTCGCGAGCTCCCCGAAGTCCTGCCCCGATTTGGCGAGCTCCGCGACTTTCCCTGCCTTTTCCTCCGCGTCGGACGTCCTCGCTGATATGAGTATGTGAGCTATCTTAACCTCGCCCACCTGTGTCTCGGTGACTACGGTGCCGGTGCTCCCGGGGGGGCTCACGCCGTATTTCTCGATGTAATAATCATTTACTTCTTCTTCCGTGACTACTATTTTATTCTTTAGCTGCGATTCGAGGAGCTTGTTCCCGAGGGTCTGGAGCCGCCATTGTTCCCTGAAGCTCTCGGGCGTGAGGTTCTGTTTCTTGAGCACCTCCACCATCTGCTCGTCGTTCAGACCGAATTTCTCTTGTACCTGCTTGATGCTGGCGTCGAGCTCGGCTTCGGTGACCTTTATGCCGAGCTTTTCAGCTTCCTGCTCGAAAAGCTTCTGCTCGATCATCTGCTCAAGCACCGAATTCTCGTCTATGGCTTCAGTCGATGTGGGGTTTATGCTGAGCGCGAGCTCCCTTACCTCGGACAGGGTTATTACGTCGTCGTTGACTATCGCGACCACCCGGTCTACCGTCTCTCTCGAATTTGCAGCGCCGGCGATGGCTGTGAGCGCGGTGATTACAAACATGACCGTCATTAATCTCATTCTTTGGCTATTCACTTTTCATACTCTCCTCTAGTCTGTCTCTGTAAACCTCGACCCCCGACTCTGCCCTGAGGCCGTAAACGTATTCGACCAGCTTTTCGTTAACCAGTATGGACTCTATCTTGCGTCGTACCTGGCCGTCCGGAAGGGGCGCCGCCCCTTCGTTTATCTTAATTATAAAGTATCCCCCATCAACTTCCAGCGGATTCGTGATTTCCCCTTTTTTCATACGGAAGAGCTCGTCATCGGTGCCGGGGCCGAATCTGCCCCTTTGTATGTACACTGTTTCCCCGGCTTTTTTCTTCGATGTCCCGCCTTGGGAGTATCTCCCGTAGAGCTCTTTCCAGTCCTCGCCCGCTCTGGCCCTCTCCGACACATCTAAGGCTTTCGCAAGCGCCGCTTCCTTCGTTATCCCGCTCGCGGGGCCGGTCTTTATGAATATTTCGCTTATTCCGAGCTGCTCGTAATCGCCTTTATGCTTCAGGTAATACTCTTCAATCTCGGCGTCGCTCACTTTAATGTCTTTCAATATTTCCTGTCCGAAGGTCTGGCCGATGAGCTGCTTTTTAAAATTCTCGGTCTTCTCGATTACGTCCTGCCTCTCGTCAATCCCCTTCCTGACGGCTTCCGTGTAAAGGACCTTCTGGTTGATGTATATGTCCAGGAACTCGCTCATTTTTTGAGGCGAGGACTGATAGAGCTTTCTTCTCTTAAACGGCATCCTCTCGAGCGCGCGCGAGAGGTCCTCCATCGTTATCTCGTCCCCCCCGACGACCGCGACGACACCGGGTCCGGCTTCTTTTTCTTTCCGCCCCTCCCGCACGGTCTCGTAGAAACTGTTAAAATCGCTGCAGCCCGCAAGTATCAGGACCGCCGTAAAAACGACAATGAATTTCATGCCTTCTTATCTCCTCTTGATCATTTCATTCTGTTGTTTTTCGCCTGTCCCTGAGCCCCTGAGCTTTTCGAGCACCTTTCTCGTTTCTCCGAGCGGGTCGGGCTCCTCGAAATAAACCTCCAGCTTGCCGGCCGGTGAATACCTCCTGTAGAGGTCCGATTTGCCGGCAAAAAACAGGGCGGCCCTCTTGTTCCCAATATCCGCTTTCTCGACACCCAGTTTTTTCATCAATATCTTGAGACGTATGACTTCTATGAGCGAAGACGCGGGCGCGGGTATCTCGCCGAACCTGTCCCGGAGTTCCCCCGTTATCTCCCGTATGCCCTCCTCTGTCGTTATGTACGAAAGCCTCTTGTAGGTGAGGAGCCTCTCCGAATCGTTTGAAATATAGTCGTCCGGTATGAAAGCCGGGGTGCTTACCGATATGTCGGGCTCGGGCTCCTCCTCCGGGGCCCGGCCTTCGAGCCTCTTTACGGCCCCTTCCAGCATGTCGAGGTAGAGCTCGAGCCCCACGTCGGCGATGTGCCCCGATTGCTCGACCCCGAAGAGCTGCCCGGCTCCCCTTATCTCGAGGTCGGAGAGCGCGAGCTTGAATCCCGAGCCGAGCTCCCTGAATTCTGAAATCGCCTTCAGCCTCCTCCTCGCGTCGAGCGTGAGCGCGGCCGCGCCCGGGACGAGGAAATACGCGTATGCCTTCCTCTCAGACCTCCCGACCCTCCCCCTCAGCTGGTACAGGTCCGCGAGCCCGAACGTGTGGGCGTCGTCGATGATTATCGTGTTGGCTCTCGGGATATCGAGACCGGATTCCACGATCGCTGTAGTGACGAGTATGTCTACTTCACCGTCTATGAAATCCGATATCGCTTTTTCGAGGGCCCTTTCCCTCATCCTTCCGTGCGTGACCTCGATCCTGGCTCCGGGGAAGAGTTTTCTGATTTTGTCCGCGACCCGGTATATGTCCTCTATCCTGTTGTGGATGAAGAACACGCAGCCCCCGCGCCCGAGCTCCCTCGTCACCGCTTCCTCGATGACCGACGGGCTCGATTGATGTATGAACGTTTCTATGGTCTGCCTGCCTTCGGGGGGCGTGTTTATAAGACTGATGTCGCGTATCTTCGCGAGTGAGAGCTGGAGTGTCCGGGGTATCGGCGTCGCGCTCAGAGAGATCGTATCGACCCCCTCCTTGATCTTTCTCAATTTTTCCTTCTGGGCCACTCCGAACCTGTGCTCTTCGTCTATTATCACGAGCCCCAGGTCCTTGAATTTTATCTTGTCGCTCAGAAGCTTGTGCGTGCCTATGATAATGTCCATCTTCCCCTCCCCGAGTCCCGTTTTTATCACGCTCTCCTCCCTGCCGGTCCTGAACCTCGACAGCGATTCTACCGTGACGGGATAGCCCCTTAGCCTCGCAAGCGCCGTCTTATAGTGCTGCTCGGCGAGCAGCGTGGTGGGCACGAGGAACGCGACCTGTTTGCCGTCGGTGACGGCCCTGAAGGCCGCCCTTAGCGCGACCTCCGTTTTCCCGAACCCGACGTCCCCGCAGATGAGCCTGTCCATGGGCCTCGGCGCCTCCATGTCGTCCATCACTTCCTCGATCGCCGCTTCCTGGTCGGGCGTTTCTTCGTACGAGAACCCGAGCTCGAACTCCCTGAACATCTCGCCCCGCGGGGAGTATCCGTACCCCTTGAGCGCCCTTCTCCGGGCGTAGAGCTCGAGGAGCTCCCTCGCCACGTTTTCCACTGCGGCCCTTACCTTCCTTACGCGTCTCCTCCAGCCATCCTGCCCGAGCCTGTCTACCTTCGGGGACTTCCCCTCTCCGATATATCTCTGTACCAGCTTCACCCGGTCGACGGGCACGTATACCTTGTCGCCGCCCGAGTACTCGCACTGTATGAAGTCTCCTTCCGAATCCCCGATCCTGAGCCGCTTCAGGCTCCTGAAGATACCTATGCCGAAATCCACGTGCACGATGTAGTCTCCGGGCTTGAGCTCGCTGAAGGAGGTGATAAACGCGGACGGGACGTCCGGGCTCCTCCTTCGGGACGCCCTCTCTCTCTTCTCCCCGAATACGTCCCCTTCCGTTATGATTTCGGCCTTCGCCTCGGCCAGCCTGAAGCCGTGTGAAAGCTCGCCCGTGCAGGCGTTAATTTTTTTTATCCCTCTATCTCTCAGGAGGATGAGCAGTTTTTCGAGTTCCATTTGTGTCCTGAAAACGAACTGGAGCGAATATCCCTTTTGTCTCGCCTCGTAGATCCGCTCGTCTATGGCGTCGAGAGGGGATTCGGATTCCCTTCTCACCTCTATAGAGGCGGGTTCTCCCGAGAAGCGGATGGTTTCCCTTTCCGCGCCCGCGAATTCGAGGTCGTGTATCAGGATGTTCTGGAACCTGCCCGCAGCGTCCCTGACTTCGTCCCCGGTGAAGAAGAGCTCGTCCGTGCCGGGCGCGATTTTGAGGTTCTTGATTAAAAAATTCTTCGTCAGGGGAAGGGACTCCCCGAACGCGCGTATGGAATTCAAATTGTCCCCGGGGTCGTCCGTAATGACGAGGGTGTCCCCGGGCAGGTATTCGAGCACGGACCCGGGCTCGGGGTAGAATGCCGGGAGCAGCCACTCGACGTTCCGGACCCTTATCCCCCTCTCGATATCCTCTATGACAGGGAGCTTCTCCCTCGCCGTGACCCCGCTTTCGGAAGCCCTGTTCTTAAGGTATTCTACCGCCCGCCCGAGCAGTTCCGCGTCCATTATGATTTCGGAAGCGGGCAGGACCTCGGCGCTCTCGATCTTGTCCAGGGACTTCTGGCTCTCCAGGCTGAAATGCCTGATCGAGCCGATTTCGTCCCCGATGAATTCGATCCTCACCGGGTATTCGTATCCCGGTGAAAAGATGTCCACAATCGAGCCCCTTCGGCTCATATCCCCTTCGTTCTCTACGAAATCGGTGAGCACGTAGCCCGATTTTATAAGCCGGGAAATAAGCTCGTCCCTGTATAATACTTCCCCCTTCACTACCCGGACGATAGATTCGGAGAAGGTTTTTCTGGGGATGGTCTTATCGAAGAGGGCGGGCGTCTCGGCTAGGAGCACCCCTCCGCCGATCGCTGAATTGAGCCAGGCCATGCGGTCCGCGCCCGACTTCGCCGCCGCCGTGGAGAATATCGGCCTTCCCGTCCCTATCTCCTTCTTTAAAAGGACCGGGGGTTTCCTGCCCAGAAAGAACGAGAGGTCCTGAGAGGCGGATTCCGCCCGCTTCGCCGTCGGGGAAATTATAAGCACCGGTCTGTTAGTGCTCTCTTTCAGCGCATGAACGAGAAAGAATCTGGACGACCCGCCGAGACCCGAGAGTGAAATCTCCCTATCTCCGGCCTCGATTCTCCCGGATAGGTTCCTCCACTTCCCGCTCCCGAATAGTGTTTTCTTTATGCTCTCGAACTTGCTGCGCGGTATGTCGTTCACCCCGAATAGTATATACGGGACGCGTTCATCCTTTGAGCGCGCGGGCTATGAGACTGCCCATCTCCCTGCACCCGACCCTCTTCGTCCCTTCCTGGTATATGTCGGCGGTCCTGTACCCTTTCTCGAGAACCGATTTGACGGCGTTTTCGATGTCGTTTGAAGCCCCGTCCATGTCGAACGAGTATTTGAGCATCATCGCGCAGGTGAGAAGTGAGGCTATCGGGTTCGCTATGTCCTGCCCCGCTATATCGGGTGCGCTCCCGTGCACGGGCTCGTATATCGCCCCCGCGCCGATGCTCGCGGACGGCAGCATGCCGAGGGACCCCGTAAGCTGCGCCGCCTCGTCGCTGATGATATCACCGAACAAATTCCCTGCGAGCATGACGTCGAAGCTCCTTGGCCTCCTTATAAGCTGCATCGCCGCGTTGTCCACGTACAGGTGCTCGAGCTCCACGTCCGGATATTCGGCATCATGGACCCTCGTTACCACTGTCCTCCAGAGCTGCATCACTTCGAGCACGTTCGCCTTGTCGATTGACGTCACCTTGTTTCTTCTCTTCCTCGCTATATCGAATGCGACCCTCGCTATCCTCTCGATCTCCCCGGTCGTATATACGAGCGTGTTGTACCCCTTCTCCCCGCCGTTCGGGAGCTTTTCGATCCCCCTCGGGGTACCGAAGTAGATACCTCCCGTGAGCTCCCTCACTACCATTATATCGGCCCCCTCCACGACCTCCCTCTTCAGGGTAGAGGCGTCGGCGAGAGCGGGGTAGACTACGGCCGGTCTCAGGTTTGCGAACGCATCGAGCTCCTTCCTCAATGCGAGCAGGCCGCTCTCGGGCTTCTTCGAATGCTCGAGGCTCTCCCATTTGGGCCCCCCTACCGCCCCCATCAGCACCGCGTCCGAATCTTTGGCTTTTTTAAGCACCTCTTTCGTTATCGGGACTCCGTGCGCGTCTATAGAGCTTCCCCCGAACAGCTCCGTTTCGAACTCGAAGCCTATACCGTGCATATCTGCCAGGATTTTAAGTATCCCGAGACTCACATTCGTAACTTCAACGCCGATGCCGTCACCGGGCAGTACGAGTACTTTAGGCAATCTTGTTCTCCCTTTTCGGTTCTTTTTTGACGCATCGTATTTTACCTACCATAGTGTCCGAGAGGAAGCCCTCCCAGCCCGAGTGCCCGCGATTGAAATTAAATGCCCAAAGCGTAGAATTGTTTTCCATTACCCGGATCGGGTGATTATACCGCCTGAGGGGTGTATTCCGTTTCGAGAGGCCTGATAAGTGAGATTTCTTCGGAAAACGTGGCTTGTTTCTCTTCTGCTTTTTCTCATTTCCCTCGGGGTCTATTCGCCCTCGCTCCGAAACAGCTTCGTGTGGGACGACATGGAGACTATCGAGCAGAGCTACTACTTGTACAAAGCCTCGAGCATAGGCTACATGTTTATGCCCCCCGAGAAAGAGGCGAAGGAAGCCCTTTATTACCGTCCGCTGATCTACGCTTCGATGGTGCTCGACAAAGCCCTCTGGGGCGTTTCTTCTTTCGGTTTCCATCTGAGCAATGTCGTCTCGAACGCGCTCTCCGTGGTTCTTATGTATCTGTTCGTCCTTCTGCTTTTAGGCTTGTTCAGGCAAGAGGAAAAGTACCTGGCGGCATTCATTTCCGGCGTCCTCTTCGCCTTATATCCCATGCACGTGGAGTCGGTCTCGTGGGTCTCGGGCAGGTCGGACGTGCTCTGTGCGCTATTTTTTTTCCTCGCCCTCTGCTCCCATATCCTTTCGTTGAGGAAGCCGGGCTTCCTGCTCCTGACTGCGGCCGGCTTCTTTTTATCCCTATTGTCGAAAGAGACTGCGGTGATATTCCCCGTTACGGCGCTCGCTATCGATCTCCTCAACAGGAGTCCGGGGAGGAGGGCGAATATCCTGAGATACGCGGCTTACGCCTGCGTGCTGGTTATTTACTTCTATTTAAGGGGTAGGACCTACATCAATATCCCGGAGTTTTCGAGCGTGCGTATATCGGGCGGGTTGACTGCGCCCGAGGGCGTGAGCTGGATAGCCGGGGCTCTCGGGGTTGTTAAGGTGACGCTGGCTTCTTATTTCTATTATTACACGAAGCTGGTATCCCCTTTCACGTTCAACGCCTTCAGGGAGTCGGCGCCGGACGGCCTCGGGTATATATTTTTCGCGGTCCTGGTATTCGGGCTGACGGCGCTCGGCGGAGCTTATTCAATTAGGAAACACCTGAACGCAGCCGCCTTCGCTCTCCTCTGGATACCCGTCACCCTTTTCCCGTCGGTGCTGATCTCTCTAACCGATATCCCGTCCGCTTCCGTCGCGGAAAGGTACTTATATATACCCTCGGCCGGTTTCTGTCTTCTTCTCGGGTGCATATTTGCCCGCCCGTGGAGTCGTGCCGGAATTGGAAGAGCTTCTATGGCGGCCGCTTTTCTTCTGGCAGCCTCCTATTTATTCTTTACCGTCGACCGGCAGGCGGTTTGGAAGGACAGCATGTCTTTGTGGGAAGATACGACAAGAAAATCCCCCGGGAGCGCTATTCCACGCATAAATTACGGGATTGCCCTTCTCGATGCGGGGAAAGACGACCTAGCCCTGAAAGAGCTCCTCGGGAATTTTAAAAAGGGTGTAGAGATTAACGACAAGGGGCGGTCGGTGACGGCCAACAATATCGGCGTCGTGTATATTAACAAAAAGGATATCCGTAACGCCGAAAAATGGTTTCTCGAAGCCTACGGATATGACCCCGGATATTATAAGTCGAGCTACCACCTGGGGCTGGTCAATTATCTGAAGGGCAAATCCGGCGGATCGAGGGAGGACTTCCTGGCTTCCGAATGGCACACGAAGAATGCGCTCCGTATGAAGCCTTATTACGGGAAGGCTTATCTGCTCCTTGCGATGGTCTATGCCGAGCTCGGGGACGGAGAGAAGTCGAGGGAGAGCGCAGGGCTCGCAATTGAAAGCGGTCTTACGGATTCGCTCGCGGAAAAAGCCCGGAAAATAATGAGAACGCCTGACTGAATATCGTCACCGGCGAGTACGGGATTCTACCTGCCGACGGGTCTGCGAGTAACTATATGTCAACTAAAAAAAGAAAGAAAGCAACGCGGCAGACAAAAGAAAATCCGGCAGCCGCATCCCCCGAAGTCCGGCACGCAGCCGGGGGCAGGATACTGAGGATAATAAAGCACAGGGCATTCGCCGCGGCGCTGTTATTCCTCGTCTCCTTTTCTGTTTTTATACCGTCGCTCCGGAACGGTCTCGTCTGGGACGATGTCTCTCATGTCGTAAGATGGGCGCCTAATCTCGAGTCCGCCAAACTCGATTACAAATTATTCGTCCCGCCGAGGTCGGACGAGGCGAAGACGGGTAAATATTTCAGGCCCGTTTACTATGCCTCGCTCATAATCGACAACAGGGTCTGGGGCGTCTCGCCGTTCGGATTCCACCTGACCAGCATACTCCTTCATTCGGCCACGACGGTGCTCCTTTACTTCCTGATCCTCCTGCTATTTAAGGAATTCAACAGGGGGCCGGGAGAGAGCGAAGCCTTTCTCTCCTCGATGCTCTTCGCGCTCTTTCCCCTCCATGTCGAATCCGTTTCGTTCATTGCTGCGAGGGGGGACATACTGGCCGGGTTGTTCTTCCTGACGTGCCTAATATTCTACATTCTGTCCTACAGGAGGTTCTTGTTCATCGTATTGGCCGGCGTCTCTTTCTATCTTTCGTTTCTATCGAAAGAGGTGGCGTTATCCTTCCCGATTATTATACTCGGCTTCGATCTGATAAGCAGGCGGATGTTTCACCGCGCCAACGTTTTCAAATACCTGATAATCGGTTCATTGGTCCTCTTCTATTTCCATGTGAGGGCCGGCTCCTTCATGAGTTTCGTGAGCCTTCTCGAGGACAATAGCTTCCGCGCTACCGGAGCGACTCCCGGAACCGGCGAATTCGTCACCTTTTTTCTAAACACCTATCTCTTCTATGCCGGGAAGCTGCTCTTCCCGTACGATCTGAACCACTTCATCGGGACCATCGCGGGCGGAGACGCGCTCCACACGATTATTGCGGCATTGTTCATAGCGGCGGCCGCTGCGGTTTTCATAATCTCCGTCGTAAAGAGAGAGAACCTTACCGCTTTCTCGTTACTGTGGATTTTCGCCGCGCTCGGCCCCGCGGTGATGATCGCGATTTATCCGCTC
>Ga0187892_10007893_pt1 | contig 14901 bp, 16 predicted proteins | sample MA1701073metaG_FD_139345 | JGI IMG/M metagenome (GOLD analysis project Ga0187892, IMG submission 139345) | Bio-ooze microbial communities from a basaltic lava cave in the Kipuka Kanohina Cave System on the Island of Hawaii, USA - MA170107-3 metaG ... | reverse complement strand
GTGGGCCCGGCAGGATTCGAACCTGCAACCAAGGGATTATGAGTCCCCTGCTCTAACCGTTGAGCTACAGGCCCGTACCTCGATTCTAGCGTTGCGCCGTCGTCACATCGTGCGGGAACAGGAACACGTCGAGCCAGCGCGGATCGCCGGCCTCGACCGCGATGGTCCAGCGCACTTCGCCTTCGCAGGCGTCGCAGCGGTAGACGCGCGTTGCGGCGCTGCGCGCACGCGGGATCTGCGGCGCGCCGTTCGCCTCGACGCGCGGCTCGGCGGTCGCGACGAACGCGGGATTGAGCTCGGTGATCGCGAGGAACGCGGCGGCATCGGCGCGCGCGGCCAGCGTCACCGTCTCGTCGGGCGCGAGCTCGAACGGGTGCGGCGGATAGTGCTCGCGCAACGCGAGCGCGTTGCCTTCGGGCGGATGCAGCGGCGTGACGTCGTCGAGCAGCACCGTGCCGCGCGCCGCGGGATCGAGCACCGCACCGGCGCGCGCGAGCAGGCCTCGCGGCAGTCCCGCGAGCGCCGGTGGCGCGGGTCCCGCGAGCGTGACCCGGAGCGCGGGACACGCGTAGGCGAGCGGCAGTCCCTGCGCGAGCTCGAGCTGGCCGGCGAGATCACCGTGCACGGTCACCGCATCGCCGTGCGCGCAGAGTGCCGGCACGGTCGCGCGTTCGAGCCCCGCGACCGGCTGGTAGTCGACCGGCACGGGATCGGGCGCGGGCCACTGCGCGATGTCGCCGAGCGTCGCGCGCGGCAGCGACTGCTCGCCGTCGCGCGTCGCGACGACACGCTGCGCGAGCACCGCGACGCTCGCGCCGAGGGCGAATACGCCGACCGCAACGGTGACGAGCGCGCGGTGTCGCGTGAGGCTTGCATCCAGCGCGGCGGCGACCAAGAGCGCGACGAGCGGCACGAGCGGCAACACGAAGTAGAACGCGATCGCTTCGCGCAGCAGCGCGATGAGCGCGCCGGCCGCGAGCGAGACGCCGAAGCCGACGGCCGTGACCGCGACCCGTCGCCGCGCCCCGCGCGCGAGGCCCGCGGCGGCGCCGACCACGATCGCGAGCACGCCCGCGAGCCACACCGCACGCACGACCGCGTTCGCGGGCAGGAGGAACGCGCGCACGAGCTCGACCGGCGCGGCCCAGGTCCCGGCCAGGACGGCCGGCACGCGTACGAGCCGCGCGCCGAGATCGGAGCCCGCGACGTAGTCCTCCGAACGCACGAGCATCGGCCAGCCGTCGCGCGCTTCGGCGACGAGCATCGGAATGAACGGCAGCGCGAAGCCGGCCGCGCATGCCGCAACGCGCACGATCACCGTGCCGCCGCGTGGCGCCGCGACGACCGGCACGAGCGCGAAGGCTGCGAGCACGAGCGCGCCGGGATGCGCATGGACCGCGAGCGCGAGCGCGAGGCCGACCAGCGCGCAGCGCCCGGGATCGGGACCCCGCGTCGCCGCGACCAGCGCGAGCCCGTACGCCAGCATCGCGGTACCCGCGAGGTTGGTGTGCGCGAACACGACGTGCTCGAGGCTCGCCCAGCCGGGCAGCGCCAGCACGAACGCGAACAGGAAGCCGAAGCGCGCGTCGACGAGCGTGCGCCCGAGCCGCCACGCGAGCGCGAACTTGAGCGCCGCGAGCACACCGACCGCCAGCGCGATCGCCGTGACCGAGCGTGCCGCGTCGACGATCGGCGCGAGCAGGTAGAACCAGACCGGCCCGAGCGACCAGCGCTGGCCGATCTCGGGACCGCGCAGCGGCAGCTCGAGGCCGTGCACGATCCGCCACGCCGCACCGAGATCGCGCGCGGTGTCGGTGACGAGCGTCGTGGTCGCGTAGCCCGCGACGTGCACGAGCGCGATCAGCACGAGCAGGACCGCGCACACACCGGTGAGCGCCGTGGTCGGCGCTTCGTCGCTCCTCGTCACGCGTAACCCCGTGCAGATTGCGCGGCCGCGCGCGCGCCGCTCAGGGCAGCCTGCACGACACGGCACGACGCATCAAGCCACGGGCGCGCCGCACACGAGTCGCGCGGAAAGTGCGCTGTTTGCCGCGCTTTTCGAAGCGGGCCCGGCACTGGCACGCGCTTTGCTGAAGGCACCGACAAGCGGCGGCTGCCGCGAAGGCCAGGGATGGCCGGGTGACCTCAGGACGAGGGGTCCTCGCGCAGCCGGGTTCCGCCCCGCCACCGCCACCGCGGTGCCGGCGCGGCTCCTGGTGGCTTTCGAGGCGCGACACGGAAGAACGCGCCGACGGAGTCGCCGCTGCACCACTCAACGCAGGAAAGTCGGGACATGCTGAAGCTCGCACTGATCCTCTTCGTGATCTCGCTGATCGCCGGCGCACTCGGCTTTGCCGGCATCGCCGGCGCCGCCGCCGGTCTCGCGAAGATCATCTTCTTCATCGCGATCGCGCTGTTCCTGATCGTGCTCGTGCTCGCGCTGCTCGGGATCCAGCTCTTCACCTGACGGCGCGGACCGCCGTCGAAAACCCACCCACAGGAGTTCGTCATGCGTAACGCGACCCGCAAGTTCACGTGGCTCGCCCTGCCGCTAGCCGCCGCGGCGCTGCTCTCGGCGTGCAACACGATGGAAGGCGCCGGCAAGGACCTCGAGGAAGCCGGCGAGGAAATCCAGGAAGAGTCCCGCGATCACCAGGATCCGGACGACTGACGGGCGTCGTCGACGCCCGACCGGCCGCGTCACGGAAGACGCGCCCGCGGATCGCGCAGGACGCGCGTCCGGAATCGCGGCCCCGATCGGCCGCACCGCGAGCAGGCGAAGGATCGCCTGCTCGATTGTTCGAGCGACACCAGGGAACGAACATGACCACGCTTTGCCTCTCCGACGCATTCGGCTTCGACGAGCTCCCGCCCGAAGCGGTGCTCGGCCGGCCGCAGAAACCCGCCGAGAAGCGCGCGCCCGCGAACGAGGACGAGCTCGAAAAATCGTGGCTGCGCCGCCTCGCGCGCGAACCTGCGCGCAACGGTTGAGCGACGTCGGCGGCGCCGCGGGCGGCGACCCCGCGCGCAAGGAGTCACGGGTGCTGGAAGTCGAGATCGTGCGAGCGCAATCGGACGCGGCGACCGCACCGCACGGCATGCTCGCGCCGATCGCCGCGCGGCTCGCGCGGCGCCGCAGCGAACGCGAAGCGCTGCTCGCGCTGCTCGCGCACGATCTTCGCAATCCGCTCGCGAGCGCACGCTTCAGCGCCGAGCTCCTGCTGCGGGAGCCCGCAGGCGCCGAGCGGGTGCGCTTCCTGGCCGAGCAGATCGTCGCCTCGACCGACACCGCGCTCGAAGTCGTCGCGGCTTGGCTCGAGCCGATCGGCCCGAGGGCCGACGTCACGCTCGCCACGCGCTGGCTTGCACCGGAAATCGACGGCGCGATCGCGCGCACCGCGGTGCTCGCGTCCGACCGCGGCGTCTCGGTCGAGACACCGCGGCTCGAACCGGTGCGTGCGGCGGTCGCGCCTGCGCTCGTTGCGGCCGCGCTCGACGACCTGCTGGTCGCGATCCTCGAAACCGCGCCGCGCGGCGCGACGCTGACGCTCGATCTCCGCCGCAACCCCGAACCCTGCCTGTCGCTCGAGCTCGATGCGTACCCGCCGTCGCGGGAGCGCGACGCGATCCTGCTGCGGGAGTACGCACGCCTGCTTGCGGGCCGGCTCGGACCGCAGTCGGCGTCCGCCTATGCGCGCGCCCGGCACGCGCTCGAGCTGTTCGGCGCGGAGCTCTGGCGCGAGACGCCGGCGGAGCGGTGCACGCGCTGGTGCGTCGCGTTCGTGCCGGCCGGCTGAACGACCGGCTAGCGGCCCGTGCAACGCGCACGTCGGACCCGCGTAAATCGTGCACGGCGCACGTCCGTGAGCTGCGATTTCCGGCGCAAGCCCTTGATCGGCCGCGCCGAGCACGCTGGCACGCGACTTGTTATCGAAGTCTGGCCGACGGGCTGCGCACTCGCGCTGCGCGGACGATCGTAGGAGGCGACCGGTGCTGTATTGGGCTCTGGTGTTTCTTCTGATCGCGCTGATCGCGGGAGCGCTCGGGTTCGGGGGATTGGCAGGTGCCGCGACCGGTATCGCCAAGGTTCTGTTCCTCGTGTTCGTCGTGCTGTTCGTCGCGTCGCTGATCTTCGGCGGCGTCCGCGGATTCAGTTGAGCGCCATCCCACGGACGGAAAGTAAGAGGAGACCTGTCATGAACCGAATCAAGTTCGCTCGTCTGCCGCTCGCAGTCGCCGCTCTCGCCTTTGCGGGCGCTGGCCTCGCGAACGACGAGACCAAGCCCGGCGCCGGCGGCAACGAGCCGCAGCCGAAGGCCGAGCCGACCGTGACCGACGCGCGCCGCGAGGCGCAGATCTGGACCTCGTTCGCGTTCAACCCGCACCTGCGCGCCTCCGACATCTCGGTCGAGGTACGCGGCGAGCGCGCCTACCTCACCGGCACGGTCGACGAATCGATCGACAAGGAGCTCGCCGAGGCGATCGCGAAGGGCGTCGACGGCATCGCACAAGTCGACAACAAGCTCGTGGTCGATGCGGCGTACCAGCCGAAGCCGCGCGACAAGGACGCCGATCGCGACTTCGCGACGACGGTCGAGGACGCGACGATCACCGCAAGCGTCAAGTCGAAGCTCTTGTGGAACGACCACACCGACGGGCTCGAGATCGACGTCGACACGAAGGGCGGGCGCGTCAGTCTGACCGGCACCGCCGACACGCAGAAGGCGAAGGACATCGCGACCAAGCTTGCGCGCAACACCGACGGCGTCGTGGCGGTCGACAACCGGCTCACGATGGACATGAACCGCGTCAACGCTGCCGTCGGCCAGCCGAACGACAACGACGACGACAAGGTCGGCGAGGACGCCACCGCCACCGTGCACGACGTCGACAACGATGGCGTCGTCGACGGCGCGCCCCAGGTCACGGACGGCTGGATCACGACCAAGGTCAAGTCGACGCTGCTGCTGTCGCGTTGGGTCGACGGCCTCGACATCGACGTCGACACGAAGAACGGCGTGGTGTCGCTGAGCGGCAGCGCGGACTCGGCGGCCGAGCGCGACCTCGCGGTCGAGCTCGCGCAGAACATCCGCGGCGTCAAGAGCGTCGAGGCGTCGAAGCTCAAGATAGGAGTCGAATCGAACCTGGCCGACGTCGACGACGACGCCGACTAGCAAGGTCACGCGGGGTCCGCACGCATTTCCCCAAACCCCCGTGCGCCCACACGGCGTACGGACCCCGCGGTTCACAACCGGCCGAGCGCTGCGAACGGCGATCGGCCCGAGCTTCAGAGCATCGCGTAGAGCCGCGATGCCGGAATCGAGACGATTCCACGATCACGCGGGAGCCGTGCGCTTTCCCCAAAACCCCCGTGCGCCCACACGGCACACGGCTCCCGCGAGTTCTTCGGCGTGCTGCGCGCGTGGCGCGCGCCGCCCGTGCCGCGTCAAGTCGCGGCGCAGGGATCGAGACGATCCCACCGGTCACGCGGGAGCCGTGCTGCTTTTCCCCTAACCCCCGTGCGCCCACACGGCACACGGCTCCCGCGAGTTCTGCGAGCGACGCTGCGAGAAATCGCGCGCGCGACGTCCACACCGGTGCTGGCGCTTGCGCTGCACCGCGCGGGCCGGGGAGGCCCGCATTCCTCGACGTCGGAACCGGATGCCGACACGATGGACAGGAACGTCCGACGGTCACGCGGGAGCCGTGCTGCTTTTCCCAAACCCCCGTGCGCCCACACGGCACACGGCTCCCGCGCATTCTCCCGACGAGAACGGGCGGCGCAACGCGCCGCCCGTTCGGGCGTAAGCTCGGATCATGACGCCCGCTCCCGAGACCGCTGCGCCGCAGGCTCCCGGCGCCAGCCCCGACGACCAGGTCCCGCCCGCGCCGGTCGAGCGCCCCGAGGCGAGCGAGGAAGTGCTCGCGTTCGCACGCGCGATCGCGAAGAGCGCAAACGCCGAGCTCACGCTGTCGAGTGCGTCCTTCGTGCGCGCGCTCGTGTTCGGGCTGATGACGCTCGGCGCCGCGGGGCTCGCCTGGCTGACGGCGATGGTCGCGTTGACGGTGTGGCTGGTCGGCGCGGTCGGCGCCGTCTGGGCGTTCGCGGCACTCGCCGTCGCACACGGCGCGCTCGCGACGGTCGCGTGGCACCGCCGTCGCGTCTGGCAGAAGCGCATCGGCTTTGCGCGCACGCGCGCCGCGCTCGCGACGATCGCGGGTCTCAGGGAGGCGCCACCGTGAACGCGAGCGAAGCGCTCAAGCATGCCGCGACATCCGGCAGCGAGGCGATGCTGCACGCGGTCACGCTCGCGAAGCGGCGCGACGCGACCGGCGCCGAGCTCGCAACCTGGCATCCCGCGCTCGTCATCGGGCTCGGCTTCGCCGCCGGCGCGCTGCTCGGGCGGGTCGTCGCGAGCCATCCGAAGCTCTCCGGTGCCGGCGCGTTCGTGCTCGCGCTCGCGCGTGCGACGCCGGCCGACCGGCTCTGGCGCATGTGGCTCGGCGACGACCGAGCGGGAACGCCGCCGTGACGTCGGCACCTGCCGCGTTGCGAACGCCGGTCTGGATCATCGCGCTCGTCGCGACCCTGTTCGCGCTCGAGGCGGCCAGCGCGATCGTCATCCCGTTGGTGCTCTCGACGCTGATCGCGCTGACGCTCACGCCGGCCGTGCGCGGGCTCGTCGCGTTGAAGATCCCGCGCGCGATCGGCGCGACGCTCGTCGTCGCCGTGGCGCTGTTCCTGACCGGCGCGGTGTTCTATGCCCTGGTCGAGCCCGGCCAGGACTGGATCGAACGCGCGCCCGAGGCCCTGCGGCGGCTCGAATACCGGCTGCGCGGCCTGCTCGAACCGTTCGAGCGCGCGTCCGAAGCAACCGAGAGCCTCATGAGCCTCGGCACTGACGAGCAGCAGACGACCGTGGTCGCGGCGCAGGCGAGCCCCGGCGTGGCGCTGCTCGCGCAGGCCCCGGCGGTGCTCGGCTCGGTGATCGCGACGGTCTTCCTGACGCTGCTGTTCATGCTGCACGGCGACGCGCTGTTCCGTAAGTTCGTCGCGCTCGTACCGGGGCTTTCCGGCAAGAAGGAATTCGTCGCCGGCACGCGCGAGGCGCAGCGCGAGCTTTCGCTCTACCTCGTGACGATCACCGCGGTGAACGTCACGCTCGGTGCTGCGACCGCGGCGGCGCTGTACTGGGTCGGCTACGAGGAGCCGCTCCTGTGGGGCGCGATCGCGGCGCTGCTCAACTACGCGCCGTACGTCGGCGCGGTCGTGACTGCGATCCTGCTCGCGGTGGTCGGCTTCGCCGAGTCGGGCGAGACCTGGCAGGTGCTCGCGGGACCCGGGGCATTCGTCGTCTTGAACCTCATCGAGGGGCAGCTCGTGACACCGCTGTTGCTGGGACGCCGACTCGCGCTCGATCCCGTGGTGATCTTCGTCGGGATCATGCTGTTCGGCTTCCTCTGGGGCGTGGTCGGCATGCTGATCGCGGTGCCGCTGCTCGCGTGTTTGAGGATCATCGCCCAGCGCGTCGCGAACGGTGGCCCGATTGCCCTCCTGATCGGCGCGGGCCCGCGCACCGACGCCGAAGCCGGCGTCCCGGTGCAGCGCTAGCGGCGTCCGAACACCAGCCAGCCCGCGAGGAACGCGAGCCCGAGCGCCGTGTACGGACGCTCGCGCACGAACGCGCCGATCCGCTCGAACGAGCCCTCGACGCGATCGCCGAGCTCGGCGAAGTTCTCGCGCGCGGTGTCGCGCGCCGTGCCCGCGAGCTCGTGCACGCGCTCGCTGCCGAGCGTACCGGCCTCGCGCGCGAGCGCGCGCAAGCCGTCGGCGAGCTCGGCGATGCCGGCGCGGACCTTCGCGGCGCCGGGTTCGAGCGCGTCGCGTGCGTCGACCCGGAGCGTTTCGAACGGGCCGGTCTTGCCGTTGCCGAGATGCGCTGCGAACGCGCGCCACTCGCGCTCGGCCGCGGCGCGCTCGATCCCGTAGCGTGCGATCAGCGCGTCGACGAGCCAGGCCGGATCGCCGTCGATCGCGGCGAGATCGTCGGCCGTGAGCTTCGGCCAGCGGGCCTTGACCACCTCGCGCAGCCGCCGCCAGTCGCGTTTGAGTTCTTCCTCGCGCATTGTCGCCTCCTCGCTCGCGAACCTGCGGTCGCCCGGCGCCCCGAGCTAGGGGACCGCGCGGGCGCCGCAAAAGCAAGAGGGCCGGCGAATGCCGGCCCTCTCGTGTTCAGCTCGCGGCCGCGCCGCGCCTCACTCGAGATCGAGGAACGAGCGCAGCTGCTCCGAGCGGCTCGGGTGGCGCAGCTTGCGCAGCGCCTTCGCCTCGATCTGGCGGATGCGCTCGCGCGTGACATCGAACTGCTTGCCGACCTCCTCCAGCGTGTGGTCGGTGTTCATGTCGATGCCGAAGCGCATGCGCAGCACCTTCGCTTCGCGCGGCGTCAGCCCGCCGAGCACGTCGCGCACGGTTTCCTGCAGCCCGGTGCCGGTCGCCGAGTCGACCGGCGACTCGATCGACGTGTCCTCGATGAAGTCGCCGAGGTGCGAATCCTCGTCGTCGCCGATCGGCGTCTCCATCGAGATCGGCTCTTTCGCGATCTTGAGCACCTTGCGGATCTTGTCCTCGGGCATCTCCATCTTGGTCGCGAGCTCCTCGGGCGTGGGCTCGCGGCCCATTTCCTGGAGCATCTGGCGACTGATGCGATTGAGCTTGTTGATGGTCTCGATCATGTGGACCGGGATACGGATCGTGCGCGCCTGGTCCGCGATCGAGCGCGTGATCGCCTGGCGGATCCACCAGGTCGCGTAGGTCGAGAACTTGTAGCCGCGGCGGTATTCGAACTTGTCGACCGCCTTCATCAGGCCGATGTTGCCTTCCTGGATCAGATCGAGGAACTGCAGGCCGCGGTTCGTGTACTTCTTCGCGATCGAGATCACGAGACGCAGGTTCGCCTCGACCATCTCCTTCTTCGCGCGGCGGGCCTTGGCCTCGCCGATCGACATCGCGCGGTTGATCTCCTTCAGCTCCTGCACCGTCACGAACAGCGTGCGCTCGTGCGCGATCAGCTTTTCCTGCTCGTTGACGACATTGTCCTTCGCGTTCTTGAGATGGTGCGCGTACTTCGTCGCGGTCTTCTTGCGCGACTCGTTGTCGACCCAGCGCGCGTTGGTCTCGTTGCCGGGAAAGCCCTTGAGGAAGTCCTTGCGCGGCATGCGCCCGGCCTTGAGCGCGATGTCCATGATCGCGCGCTCGTGGTTGCGCAGCGTGTTCACGACGTCGCGCAGCTTCTTGACCATGCCGTCGATCATGATCGCGGGCAGCTTGAGCTTGAGGAATTCCTCGCCCATCTGCTGACGGCATTTCTGCGTCTTCTTTTCCTCGCCGCCGTACTTCTTGTGCGTGGCCTGGAACTTCGCGTAGAGCGTGCGCAGGAGATCCATGCGGCGCGCGACCTCGGCGGGGTCGGGGCCCGACTCGCCGGGACCGGCTTCCTCGGCGTCGCCCTTCTCGGCGCTCTCTTCCTCTTCCTCGTCCTCGTTCGCGAGCTTCGGTGCGGGCGGGGCCGGCGGCTCGACGTCGGTGAAGCCGACGAGGAACTCGGACATGCGCTTCTTGCCGTCCAGGTGCTGCTCGTATTCGTCGAGCAGGATCTGGATCGACCACGGGAACTGCGCGAGCGAGTTCTGGACCTGCGCGAGGCCTTCCTCGATGCGCTTCGCGATCGCGATCTCGCCTTCGCGCGTCAGGAGCTCGACCGTGCCCATCTCGCGCATGTACATGCGCACCGGATCGGTCGTGCGGCCGGTCTCCTCGACCGCGGTCAGCACCGCGACCGCCTCTTCCGTGGCGGTCTCGTCGTCCTGAGCGGCCGGCGTGTCCTGCAGGAGCAACGACTCGGCGTCGGGGGCCACTTCGTGGACCTCGATCCCCATGTCGTTGATCATGTTGATGATGTCTTCGATCTGCTCCGGATCGACGATGTCGTCGGGGAGGTGATCGTTGACCTCGGCGTAGGTCAGGAAGCCCTGTTCCTTGCCCTTGACGATGAGCTGCTTGATCTCGCTTTGCTGCTGCTGGTTGGTCTGGTCGATCGGGTTCGCCACGGGCAACTCACTCGAAAATCGGGGAAAACCGCTAGTATAGGCGGGGTGTCAAGGACGGCCCAAGCCGTTGCGTTGCTTGATAAAACGCAAGACGGCGCCGAATCCGGTCAGGGATGTCGCGATTGTGTGAACGTGGGGACGAAACGCGGGGATTTCGAGGGTTCGGGCGGGCGCGGCCGGGCGGCCTCATGATGCGAGCCGCGCCGCCGTGCAGTCCTTACGGCGGCGCGGCCCGACTCCCCGATTTGCCACGTCCGCAGGGGTTGGGCGCGGCGAAGGCATAGTTGCGAAACACGGCGCTCGGCTCAAGAGCGCGACCCATAAGCATTGCTGATGATGCGGTGCAAAATCGACGGCGCGTCGCCGATCCTTCGCTACGTACTAAGCAATACTGTATCGGGCGCCTTAAGCCTTGCTTGGCGCTCCAGCGATACTTACTATCCGGGCATGCCCCAGAAAGCCCAACGCGCGCGCGAAACGCTGAACCGGCTCGCCGATCGGATCCGGCGCGCGCGCCGGCTCGCGCGCCAGACCCAGGCCCAGCTCGCCGCGCACTGTGACGTGCGCCCCTCGGCAGCGGCGCAGTGGGAAGCGCGGCACGGCACTGCACCGACGGTCGAGAACCTCATCAAGATCTCGCTCGCGACCGGGGTCGCGTTCGAATGGCTCGCGACCGGCCGCGGCGCCGCGCGCGCAAGCGTCGAGACACCCGCCGCCGACGTCGAGGCGTTCGCGCAGGACCTCGACGAGGAGCGCCTGCTCCAGGTTTTCCGCCGCGTGCCGTACGCGAAGCGCGGCCAGGTCGTGCAGCTGCTCGACAGTCTGCTCGGCTGAACATACGCGTCAGCGCGCCGTGAGCCAGAACGTCACCGGGCCGTCGTTGACGAGCCCGACGCGCATGTGCGCGCCGTAGCGCCCGGTCGCCACCGTCGCGTGCGCCGCGCGCGCGAGCTCGACCAGCCGCTCGAACCAGCGGCGCCCGTGCTCGGGCGGCGCAGCCGAGGTGAAGCTCGGCCGCATTCCCTTGTTCGTGTCGGCCGCGAGCGTGAACTGCGAAACCAGCAGCAGGCCGCCTCGCGCCTCGGCCAGCGACCGGTTCATGCGGCCCGCACCGTCGTCGAACACGCGGTAACCGACGAGACGCTCGCACATCCGGACGCACTGTGGCTCGCCGTCCTCGGGCTCGACCGCGACCAGCGCGAGGAGCCCCGGCCCGATCGCGCCGACGCGCTCGCCCGCAACCTCGACGTGCGCCTCGGCGACGCGCTGGATCAACGCGATCATGCCGCTTCTGCCGGAATGAGCCCGCGCGAGGTTACAGTGCCGCGCGCATGAGGCTCAAAGTCGCGGCAGCACGTTTGCTGCTCCAACTCGCGGGGTTGCTGCCGCTCGCCGTGCTGCACGCGCTCGGTGCCGCGGCCGGCCGCCTGCTCGGCGCGTTCGGCACGCGCGAGGCGAAGGTCGCGTGCCGCAACGTCGAGCTCGCGTTTCCGGCGCTCGATCGCGTGGCGCAGCGCGCGCTCTACCGGCGCACGCTCGCCGAGACCGGCAAGTCGACGTTCGAGCTTCCGAAGTTCTGGGGCGCGACACCGGAACGCGCACTTGCGCTGATCCGCGACGTGCGCGGCCGCGAGCACGTCGACGCGGCACTCGCCGCGGGACGCGGCGTGCTCGTCGCGGCACCGCACCTGGGCGCGTGGGAGCTCTTGAACCTCTATCTTTCGACGCTCGCGCCGCTGACGATTCTCTACAAGGCACCGCGCAGCGCCGCGCTCGAGGCCGTGCTCACCGCGACCCGCGGCGTGCTCGGCGCCGAGGCGGTGCGCGCGGAAGCCTCGGGTGTGCGACTGCTGTTTCGCCGGCTGCGCGAAGGCCGCCTGGTCGGAATCCTGCCGGACCAGCGCCCCAAGGGCGGCGAGGGCGAAGACGCCCCGTTCTTCGGCCGTCCCGCGCGGACCATGACGCTGCTCTCGCGCCTCGCCGAGAAGACCGGCGCGCCGGTCGTGCTCGCGTTCGCGGAACGGCTCGCGCACGGGCGCGGCTTCCGCATCCACTTCGCGCCGGCGGAGCCCGAGGTCGCGAGCGCCGACCGCGTCGCCGCGGTCGCGGCGCTCAACCGCGGCATCGAGCGCCTCGTGGCGCTCGCACCGGCGCAGTACCAGTGGACCTACAAGCGCTACAGCTTCCGCCTGCCGGATTCGGGCATCGATCCGATCTACGGCAAGCTCGGGCGGCGACGCCGGCGCGCGCGCGTCGCGGACGAGGACGAGGCGTGAGCGCTCACTCGCGCCAGAACGTCGGCGTGAACAGCACCAGCAGCGTGAAGATCTCGAGGCGGCCCAGGATCATCGCGAACGACGAGATCCAGACCGCCAAGTCGGAGAGATTTGCGAAGTGCACCGCGACGCCGCCGAGGCCGGGGCCGAGGTTGCTGAGCGTCGTGCCGACCGCGGACCACGCCGTCAGGAAATCGAGCCCGGTCGCGGAGAGCGCGAGCGTGAGCAGGAGGAAGCTCACCGCGTAGAGCGTGCAGAACCCCGTCACCGCGGCGAGCGCCTGGCCCGGCACCGAGAGCGCGCCGACCTTGACGTGGAAGCGACCGCGCGGATGCACGAGCTGCAGCATCTCGCGCGCGCCCTGGCGCAGCAGCACGACGACGCGGATCACCTTGATGCCGCCCGCGGTCGAGCCCGCGCAGCCGCCGATCGTGCCGATCAGGATCATGAGCACCGGCGCGAAGCCGCCCCAGCCCGCGAAGCCGGTCGTGGTGAAGCCGGTCGTCGTGAGGTTCGAGACGACGTGGAAGCCGGCGTGGCGCAGCGCGCCGGACCAGCCGTAGGTGCCGCGCGCGTAGAGCTCGAACGTCACGAGACAGATCGCGACGAAGGCGATCACGAAGTACGCCTTGAGCTCGGCGTCGGCGAAATAGCCGCCGAGGCTCGCACGGCGCCACGCGTTGAAGTGGAGCGCGAAGTTGATGCCGCCCAGGAACATGAACACGATCGCGATGAGCTCGAGCCCGAGCGAGTCGAAGTGCCCGAAGCTCGCGTCGTAGTTCGCGAAGCCGCCGGTCGCGACCGCCGAGAATGCGTGCGTGACGGCGTCGAACACGTCCATCCCGCCGATCCAGAAGGCGAGCGCGCACGCGGCGTTGAGGCCCACGAAGACGAGCCAGAGCGCGCGCGCGGTCTCGGCGATGCGCGGCGTCAGCTTGGTGTCCTTGATGCTGCCGGCCGATTCCGCACGGAACAGCTGCGCGCCGCCGACGCGCAGCATCGGCAGCACCGCGATCGCGAGCACGATGATGCCGAGGCCGCCGTAGAAGTGCAGCGACTGGCGGAAGAACAGCACGCTCTTCGGCAGTGCGTCGAGCCCGACGATGACGGTCGCGCCGGTCGTGGTGAGCCCCGAGGCCGACTCGAAGTACGCGTCGGCGAGACCGAGCCTGGGCTCGGCCCACAGGAACGGCAGCGCGCAGAAAAAGCTCACCACGATCCACGCGAGCGAGGTCACGAGGAAGCCGTCGCGCAGCCGGAGCTCGCCGCGCGCCGCGCGCACCGGCAGCCACAGCGCGAGACCCGCGACGAGACAGACGCCGAAGCTCTCCGCGAACGCAGCCGCCGCACCGTCGCCGAGCCAGAGGCTGATCGCGAGCGGCGGCAGCATCAAGACGCCCGCGAGCGCGACGATCACGCCGAGGATGCGCTGGACGACGAACACGCGCATCGTCAGCGAGCGACCGTCGAGGCGCGCCGTCGCGGGCCTGCGCGAGCTCGCGCAGGCGCCGCGGGCTCAGAGCGTCGCATCGGCGCGGAACATGAGCTCGACCTTGCGCGACTGCGCGCGGTCGACCAGGAACAGGATCAGATGGTCGTTCGGCTCGATCACGAGGTCGTGGTGCGCGATCAGGAGCTCCTCGCCGCGCACCACGCCGCCGATCGTGGTGCCGGGCGGCAGCTCGAGCTCCTCGACCGCGCGCCCGACGACGCGCGAGGTGCGGCGGTCGCCGATCGCGACGGCCTCGATCGCCTCGGCGGCGCCGCGCCGCAGCGAATGCACGCGCACCATCGTGCCCTGGCGGATGTGGGTGAGGAGCGTCGAGAGCGTGACCTGCTGCGGCGACACCGCGATGTCGATGGTCGAGCCTTCCACCAGCTCGGCGTACGCCGGGCGGTTGATCAGCGCGACGACGCGCGGGCAGCCGAGCCGCTTCGCGAGCATCGCCGAGAGGATGTTCGCCTCGTCGTCGTTGGTGAGCGCGCAGTAGATGTCGGTCTGGTCGATGTTCTCCTCGCGCAACAGGTCCTCGTCGGCGCAGTCGCCGATCAGCACGATCGAGTTCGAGAGCGCTTCGGCGAGCGCCTTGGTGCGCTCGCGCGAGCGCTCCAGCACCTTGACCGAGTAGTGCTGCTCGAGCCCCTTCGCGAGCGAGCGCCCGATGTTGCCGCCGCCCGCGATGAAGATCCGGCGCATCGGCTTCTCGGCGCGCCGAAGCTCGAGCATGACGGTCTTGATGTCGCGCCGGTCGGCGAGGAAGAACACCTCGTCGTCGGCCTCGATCACGGTCGGGCCCTCGGGCAGGATCGGCTTGCCCTGCCGGAAGATCGCCGCGACGCGCGCGTCGACGTTCGCCGGCAGGTGCCCGCGCAGCTCGCGGATCGGCAGCCCGATCAGCGCACCGCCCTTGAGCGCGCGTACCGCCACGAGCTGCGCGCGACCGTCGGCGAAGTCGAGCACCTGCAGCGCGCCCGGGTACGCGATCAGCCGCTCGATGTGGCGGCAGACGAGCTG
>Ga0187892_10007892_pt1 | contig 14903 bp, 16 predicted proteins | sample MA1701073metaG_FD_139345 | JGI IMG/M metagenome (GOLD analysis project Ga0187892, IMG submission 139345) | Bio-ooze microbial communities from a basaltic lava cave in the Kipuka Kanohina Cave System on the Island of Hawaii, USA - MA170107-3 metaG ... | reverse complement strand
TCTGCCCGCCGGGATTCGCTTGCGTCGACGATCCGAACGGTGACTGCAACCCCGATGCCTCCGGCGCCGATTGTCCGGCGCTGTGCGAGCCGAAGCGCGAAGAGTGCACGGCCGATGCCGATTGCCCGCAATTGCGCGCGCCGTGCTCGGTCTGCCCCGATGGTACGACCGCTTGCCCCTCGTCGACCTGCGACCGCGGCGTCTGCAACGTTTCGTTCCCGACGTGTGCGCCGGTGGTAACCTGCGGCGACGATGCGCAGCCGTGCAAACCAGGTCACGTTTGCGTCGATGATCCGGCCGACGCTTGCGATCCAGCTGCCGCGGGCTCTGCGCCGTGTCCGGGCATCTGTGTCGACCAGGGCGGGCCGCGTCGTTGCGGCGGTCCTGCCGGCAACAACTGCCCGCCGGGGTTCAGGTGTTTCTACGACACCGCCGACGGCTGCATGCCTGACCCGACGTTCACGGATTGCGGTGGAATCTGTCAGCCGATCGATGTTCCCGAGTGCACCAGCGACGAAGAGTGTCCGCACATCCTGGCGCCGTGCGTGCTGTGTCCGAACGGATCGTCGGCTTGTCCAACCGCATTCTGCGCCAACGGCGTTTGCGCCGCCGCGTTTGAGGGCTGCCCCGACCCGTCGTTCTGTGGTGGCATCGCCGGCTTCCCCTGTCCGGATGGATACACTTGCGTCGATAACCCAAACGACGAATGCGATCCAGCACGTGGCGGCGCTGATTGCGGCGGCATCTGCACGCGCGAAGAGACACCGCGACCTTGCGGCGGGTTCGCCGGCGATGTCTGTCCGGCAGGCTATGAGTGTGCCGACGTCCCGGGTGACGACTGCGATCCCGACATGGGCGGAGCTGACTGCCCGGGGATCTGCCGGCCAGCCGAGATGCCGATGTGCGGCGACGATTCGGATTGTGTCAACACCGCGGGGCCGTGCCATGTTTGTCCTGACGGTACGGCCACGTGTCCCAAGTCACTCTGCCAGAACGGTCAGTGCGAGCTCGTGTTCGAGCGCTGTGCTGAAGAGAGCTGAAGCTCGTCACTCGTAGCTCGTCGTTCGCGCCTCGGGCCTGTGCGTGAATTACGTCGGTGACCGCCTGGTTGCGCGGCACCGACGATCCTCTTGACGATCCATTGTCTCCTGATAGACACGGGTAGGGTGAGCCGCGCGCCGTGTCGGTGAGCCTGGGGACACAATCGTGAAAGCGGACCGACTTCGCGTTGCCATCATCGGCTCGGGATTCTCCGGACTGTGCGTCGCGATTCAGCTCAAAAAGGCCGGGGTGAAGTCGTTCGCCGTTTTCGAGAAGGCCAATGCCCTGGGCGGCACGTGGCGGGACAACACCTACCCCGGCGCGGCGTGCGACGTGCCCTCGATCTCCTACTGTTTCTCCTTCGAACAGAAGACGGACTGGTCGCGAAAGTGGGCACCACACGACGAAATCCTGGGTTGCTTGGAACATTGCGCGCGCAAGTATGAGCTGCTGCCGCACATCCGGTTCGGTACGGAAATCGCCGGCGCGGTCTTCGATCAAGCCGAAGGTGCTTGGCATTTGCGCACGACCAGCGGCGAGACATTCGTTGCCGACTTCCTCGTCTGCGGCACCGGTCAGCTGAACCGGCCGTCGACCCCTGTGATCCCGGGCGCTAGCGACTTCCGGGGCGAGTGCTTCCATTCGGCGCGCTGGGATCATGGCTACGACATGACCGGTAAGACCGTCGGCGTCATCGGCAATGCCTCCAGTGCCATCCAGTTCATTCCGCAGATCACCAAACAGGTGGCGGAGCTCTTTGTTTTTCAGCGGACGCCCAACTGGATGTTGCCGCGCGGCGATCGCCCGTTCACCGACTTCGAACGCTCGCTGTTCGCCAAGCTACCCTGGCTCGTGAAGCTTTATCGTTGGTGGAACTGGGCTCGTCTCGAGGTGCTCTTCTACCCGGTCATTCGGCGCAACGAGACGCTCAGCCGACGCGCGCGGGAGGTCTCCCTCGAGAACATGCGCTCGCTGATTCCCGACCCGACGTTGCAGGAGAAGCTCATCCCCGACTACCCGCCGGGAGCGAAGCGCATTCTGATCACCGACGACTACTACCAGGCCTTGGCGCGTCCCAACGTCCATCTGGTCACCGCGCCGATCGATCGCATCACGCGCGATTCCATCATTACAAAGGACGGTGAAGCACGCCGCGTCGACGTGCTCATCTACGCCACCGGCTTCCAGACGACCGAGTTCCTCGCGCCGATGAAGATTCACGGCGTTGGTGGGAAATCACTGGATGAAGAGTGGAATAACGGGGCGCGCGCCTATCTCGGTATTTCCGTCGCCGGCTTCCAGAATATGTTCATGATGTACGGGCCCAATACCAACCTGGGCCACAACTCGATCATTTTCATGATCGAATGCCAGACACGCTACATCGTCGAGTGTATCCGCCAGGCCGTACGGGGCGGCCTCAAGTGGATCGATGTCCGCGACGATGTCATGGATCTCTACAACGCCGAGATCCAGCAGAAGCTCGCCGGCTCGGTGTGGGCCCAGGTGGACCACAGCTGGTACAAGAACGATAGCGGCGTGATCACCAACAACTGGTCCGGATCGACGCTCGAGTACTGGTGGAAGACCCGCCACGTCGACTTGGGTGCCTACCGTCAAGAAGCTCGGTCCTTTCAAGGCGCCAACGTCGCAGCTGCCGCATAGATCTTCCGTCCTTCCTCACGACCGGTCCTGTCGTTCCAAGCACGTCCCGCAGAGGTTGCCGTGTGGCTTTTACACACGCCTCGGCAGGGTGTCCCCGAAAGCCGCTGTCGTGAGGTCCCTTCAGGTTGGCACGTGTCTCGCACCTTGGATGGCGTGACCACGAAAGGAGGCGAAAACCAATGCTCTCTTGGGCTTTGACCTTTTTTATCCTTGCGCTGATTGCGGCTGTTTTCGGCTTCGGCGGTATCGCCGCAGCTTCTGCAGGCATCGCGAAGCTTTGTTTCTTCCTGTTCCTGATCCTCTTCATTGTCTCGTTGATCAGCGGCAGGACCACCGGCCCCCCAATCACCTGAAGCAACACGGGGCTAACGCGAAAAGGAGGATTTCACATGCTCAGCTGGGCTTTGACGTTCCTTATCGTCGCGTTGATTGCTGCATTCCTGGGTTTTGGCGGAGTTGCGTCCATGTCTATGGATGTTGCCTACCTCCTCGTCACGCTCTTCGTCATTCTCTCCGTTGTAGCGATCATTGCCGGCGGCTTCCGGCGCGCCGCCCGAGGGCGGATGCCTTGACGCCGCACCAACTGCACCTAAACCCGCACACCCGGCATGGGAGGATACCGATGAAGCGAATCGCTACCATCTTGCTTGCCCTGACCCTGTTCGGCTTGTTCAGTGCCTGCCAGGAGAAAGGCCCGTTTGAGGAAGCCGGCGAAGAGGTTGACGAGGCGGTCAACGACGCAAAGCGCAAGGCCGAGGACATCACCGACTAAACGTCTGGCAAACCAAACCCCTGGCGAGGAGGCGGTTCTCCGCCCCCCGCTAGGGGGTTCACTTAGTTGGTAAGGAAAAAAGCAGATTGCGAGAATGACTGCCCTCCCTACACAATCGACACTGAAATCACAGGTGCCCAAAGGGAGGGCCCCGATGGCGTATCTCGCTGCAGGTCCGACACAACATAGTTTTTCTCGGTTCGTCGGTGCTTTGCTGCTCGCGGCTGCATCCGTCTTCCTGACGGCTGCCAGCGTACAGGCACGTTGCGGCGACCTTCCCAGCGACCTGGACGACATCGCCGTAGTACGAGAGAAGCTCGTGCGGTCCTGCCCTTGTAAGCTGGCGGAGTCGCGTGCCGACTACTCGCATTGCGTAGTCGGGGTGGTCGATCAGGCCATCCGTCTGGGCGATCTGCGCCCGGAATGCAAGTCGACGGTTCGTCGATGCACGTCGAAATCGACGTGCGGCCGCCCCGGAGCGGTGACGTGCTGCCGCACGAACTCGCGTGGCACGACGCGGTGTGCGATCAAACGTGACGCTGCGCGCTGCACCGCGCCGCGCGGCGGCTCGGCGTGTACTAGCGACTACACCAGCTGTTGCGATGCGTGCGGTCCGGCAGGCTGCCTCTATCGACCGACGCCAACACCGGCACCTACGCCGACCGTCCCGGCCTTCTGCGTACCGGCCGGTGGCGGTGGCTCGTTGGGTACGGTGCCATTTGCGACCGGACAGGGGAGCACCGACTGCAGCTCGGATCCGCCCGCGCCGCCGATCTCAGGCCACGTCGAAGATGGATCTGGCAACATCGTCAAGGAACTTGGCGCAGGCTGCCTCTATACTGGAGGACTCGAGGGATCGGCGATCCCAGACGGCGGCGTAGCCAAGCTGAGCGCGACCGGAATCAACGGTCTCACCGTAACCCTCGGCCCGAACGCCGGAACGGGCTCTTTCGATTGTACGGTGGGGGCGGGTCCGGAAACCGCGTGCGTCAATGGAGCGCCCGGCCTCGACGGCAACGGCACCTGCATCGACGATACGGACTGTGGTTTCCCGGTTCGCGGCGTTTGCGGTCCACGAGCCAACTGCTACTTCGGCCCTCCGGTGCCCATCGGTGGACTCGCTCCAGCTTGCACGATCAACTCGTTCTACGCGCCGCTGTGCGGCAGTGTCGATCTCGCCAGCTCCGAGGTGACGATGGCCACCGCACTCAACGCCGCTGTCTTCCTGACCGGTAATGGTGCAGCACCGTGCCCGCAATGCCTGGCTGGTGTGTGCTCTGCCGGCTCCAACGAAGGGCAACCATGCACGCCGGTTGGATCGGCGATGACGAGCGTCGATTGCCCGCCGCGTCCGGATCAGTACCTTGCCAAGATCAGGGTGGTCTTCACCGAGCTCACCACCGGAGACTCCGAGATTGCCGACGCCGCCGGCCTGTTCTGTCCAGGACAGACGATCGTCGGCGCGTTCGCTCACCCCGAAGCGAGGCGGATCGTTGAGAATGGAGCCGGCCTGGGCAGTGGCGGTCTTGAGAACCCGTACCAGACAACTCTGGTCGGTGTGTTCTGCATTCCCAGCACCGGTAGCGGCGTCATCGATTTCGCGGGCAGTTTCCCGGCGCCGGGTGCATTCAGCTCGATCGGTGAAATCGATCTGTCCGGTGTGATCGGTCTGCCCCCGCTTCCGTAAAGCACGATGTAGTCGACCGCTTCCCCACCTGCCGTTCTGGCAGCATCCATCCCATCGTAGGCGACATGTGTCTCGTAGCCGTTCAGTTTCAGCAGCAGCGCCAGGGACTCCGCCGCATCGGCGTTGTCATCGACCACCAGAACCCGGCAGGGCTCCTTTGCCGATGACGCCGTGGTGCGTTGAGCGCCGCGCGGGCGGCGGTGAACGGGCGAGGTCACGGTAGTGTGTCGCGAACCACGAACTGCGGCACCCTGTGGTGCGGCTCCTCCATCAGTCGTCGCCTATCTTTGCGCGGATTCATTGCCGTAGGAAGATGAAACCTCCGCCCAGCCTTGACTCGCACGCGGGGTAGTCTACAAGCGCGCGCAATGAGACGAACGATCGGGATCCTGGCCTTGGTTGCCGTGCTCGTTGCGGTGGCGTGGGCGACGGGTCTGTTGGATGAGTTGACCGACCCGGAAGCGATCCGACGGCGCGTGGTTGCCGCCGGTGCTTGGGGGCCGGTTTTCTTCATCCTGCTCGCGGTTGGTTCGTTTACGGTATTCATGTTGGCGCCGGTCATCTGGATAGCCGGCGCCCTGTGGTCCCTGCCTGAGGCGTTCTCCTACTCGTGGATTGCCGCCATGGTTGGCAGCGTCGGGACGTACATGATTACGCGACAACTCGGACGCGGTTGGGCGCGCGAGCGGGTACCCGCGAGTATTCGTCTGTGGGAGGAGCGCCTCGAGGCGCGTCCATTTGCGACGGTGATGACGCTGCGCTTGCTGCTGTGGGCAAACCCGTTGGTGGACATGCTGGTGGCGGTGACCGAGATCCCGGTGCGGACGTACCTGATTGCCACCGCGATCGGCATGCTGGTGCCGACGATTTTCCACGTTCTGGTCGGTGTCGGTGGCGTCGAAATGATGGACAGCATGCCGTGGTGGGGGTGGGTGGCGCTGGCTGTCGGATTGGTGCTTTGTGTCGTCCTCTACCGCAAGCTCAGCCCGCGACCGGAACCGATGCACGTAGTCGATTGACGCAGGCATCGCGTAGCGTCTTCCTGTAGGCTCCGTTGCTACTGTAGAATTCAACCATGCCGTTAGGCCGCATCCACGACACCGATGGGGCGCTCGATGAGTTGCTCAATCGCTATACGGCGCACGACAAAACCGACATCTTTCGCGACGTCGTCGAATATGACGACCGCCGCAAGCGCGAGCTCGCAGCCGCCCGACAGCGGAAAGACCGGGAGAGCGCCTTCACCGAGCTCAACCGTATCGCCGCGGACATGCGGCCGCTCGAAGAGACCGAAGCCGGTGCGATTGTCGATCTCTATCTCTCATACCGCGCCGTCGAAGCGTGGGACGAGATGATTGCGCTCTACGGTGAGATGCCGCGGTTTCTCAAGCAGGCGGTACTCGTACGCGAACAGTTGGCATTTGCGCTCAACCGCTCCGCCGCCGCCGACCCACCTCACCCCGAGTATCGCGAACGGGCCATCAGTCTGCTCGAAGAGATCGTCGATGAAATCGGGCCGTCTTCTGAGACCGGTGGACTGCTAGGTCGGGTCTACAAGGATCGCTGGCAGGAAGCTCTGATCGCCGGCAACACCAGTGAGGCGCACCGCCAACTGGTTCGTGCCATCGAAGCGTATTCGATGGGTTTCAAGGCAGACTGGCGCGACGCGTTTCCCGGCATCAATGCTGCCACGCTTCTCGATATCGAGGGCAGCCCCGAGAGTATCGCGACGAAAGATAGCTTCGTCCCCGTGGTGCAGTTCGCAGTTGAACAAAAGATTGCCACCGGCAACGCCGATTACTGGGACTACGCCACGCTGCTCGAGCTGGCGATCCTGCGAAATGACGAAAAGGCTGCGAACGAGCGGCTGTCGCAAGCCCTCGCGCGAGTGCGCGAAGCATGGGAACCGAAAACCACGGCAGCAAATCTGAGCTATATCTACGACGCCCGTTGCCAGCGCGGCGACGACCAGAGCTGGCTCAAAGCGATCATCGACGGGCTACGCGGGAAGGCCGGCGCTGGTTGATCTCTTTCTTGGTGCCCACGCCCTCGCTATACCTGCCTCCATGATCAAACGAGCTGCTGTTCTCGGCTGCCTCAGTCTGCTCGCTATCTCGAGCGCGTCGGCGGCGTCCGAGCTGAAGGTCGGTGATGACGCGCCGCTGTTCACCGCCAAGACACACACCGGTGACACGTTCGATCTCGCCTCGCGCAAGGGACAGTGGACCGTGCTGTTCTTCTATCCGAAGGCGGGGACCCCGGGCTGCACGGCGCAGGTGGGTGCCTTCCGCGACGGGATCGACAAGATACGAGCCGAAGGCGCGGAGGTGTACGGCATCAGCACGGACTACGTCGAATCGCAGTCGAGCTTTCACGAGGAGGAGCACCTGACGTTCACGCTCCTCGCCGATCCGGACGGCACCGTCGTCGAGAAGTACGGTACCAAGATGCCGATCGTTACCGTCTCCAGACGCTGGACCTTCATCATCGATCCGGCGCTGAAGATCCGCCAGGTGGAGCACGACGTCGACCCCGAACGCGATGCGGAACGTGTCGCTGCCGAAATCGGGCGCTTGAAGAGCATCGCTGCGCCGCCACCAGCACAAGAAACTGCAGACTAGCGACACCGCCCAGGTCTGAGTTGCTGAACTACCGCAGCGTTCGTCAACCGAGAGCGTGCCAAGACCGGCAGCGGCGCAAGTAGAGCGCCGCCACGCCACCGCAAACGGATGCGGCGACGCGGGCGAAATCAAGCTCACGCTCGATCCCGGCACCTACTGGTCCTTTGTGGCGCGCTGGACGGCGACGGGCTTTGCCGTGTACTCCGCTCCGCGGGCGAGCGTCGGCCCCGAGAAATACACGCTCTACTTGTACGCGATCGCTGCGCTGCAGGGGCCGGCGAGGTGAAGGATCTCGCATCTGCGAAATCCGGCTTCGTTTGCCCATGTGCGGAAGTCGGCGCCGGTAAAATCGAACGCGTCGCCGAATTCGATCAGCATGTTCAGCGACATCAACAGACCGAAAGCATTCTCGCGGCGCGCGTCGTCGATGAGGTTCTCGATGGCGATGAAGGCGCCGCCCTCCGGCAGCGCGTCGTACGCCTGCTTGATCAGATGCTTCTTCTTCTCCAGGTTCCAGTCGTGAAGGATCATGCCCATCGTTACTACATCGGCCGTCGGTAGCGGATCGGCGAAGAAGTCGCCGGCGGCGACTGTCACCCGATCTGCCAGGCCCTCTTTGGCAATGTTCTTGGTGGCGATCGGCGCCACTTGAGGCAGATCGAACGACGTGCAGCGCATGTGCGGGTGTCGCTTGGCGACCAGGATCGACAGTAGACCGGTGGCGCCGCCGACGTCGCACAGCGTTTGGTAGCGCGAGAAATCGAACTTGTCGGCGAACGCGGCGAAGTTGGCGCGCGAGATACCGGCCATGGCCGACATGAACTGCTCCAGTCGTGGCAGGTCGGAGTACAGCTCTTCGAACATCGGCTTCTGGCTGCGGCCGACTTCGTTTTGCGGCTTCCCGGTTTTCAGACCTGCTTCCAAATCGCTCCAGAAGCGAAAGAGTCGGTCGTTGAGCATTTCGAGCATTCCACCGACGTATTCGGCGCTATTCCGATCGAGGAAGACGCGCGTCTCGTCGGTATTCGCATAGCGCGCTTGCGGCCCATCGCCGTCGCGCTTCAAGAAGCCCAACGCCACCAGAGCGTCAAAGAAATCCCAGATCCCACGCGGGTGAAGGCCGAGAGCCTGACCCATTTCTGCGCCGGTCATCGTCCGGGCACCGAGAACCGTGAACAGTTGCAACTTCACAGCGGTGAGCAGGGCCTTCGAGCTCCAAAACCCAAAACCGGTTTGGATGATGTGAGAAGAATCGAGCGGCGACGCCATGGTGTACTCCCTTGTGCGCGAAGCTACCTATTCGGTACTGCAGCCGTTGAGTGCGTAGCCCACGGCCTGGATCAGCAGCACGTCTATTGTTGTTTACATTGCGAAGTTCAATCGATCGCGGTGGCTTGAGCCCGACCACAGTAGCGGTGAGAATCGGGCGCCCGTCGGCTTTGACTGCCGGATGGCCCCCTTGAGGCCAGAGTTGGGGGGCCTTGAACTACAAAACTACCTTTGACGGCTGCCCAATAGAGCGATAGGGGCTCTGCACAGCGGTACAGCGCAGGGGGGGCTGCGTGGTGCGCGAGAGGTTCACGCCACGGCTCCCAGGGGGCCAGGGTGAATGGTGTGCATGCCGGCATATGGTTGTCGGTTCAGGCACTGGTTGATGGACGGTGAAGCACGGCGACAGAATCGCCGACCAATACCCCAACCAGAACTTGGACCTTGACACCTACGGAGACGCCGCCGGGTACCGCGGCGGCGACGCCCACCCCGACGCACACGACCGTCCCGGGGGAGAGCGGGGACCTTTGCAACGATGGCATGGACAATGACGGCGACCATCTGATCGACTGCGCCGACGACGGCTGCATCGGATCGCCATTCTGTCCGCAGACAGCGCCCGCCACATCGCATGTGGTAACCATCGTCCTAGCGCTCGCGCTTGCTCTGGCGGGTCTGGCCGTGGCGCGAAAACAGCGGGGCAAGGCCGCACGTTAAGGCACAAACGCAATCCATGATCGACCGGTTTCGCCAGGTTGGTTGGTGGGTACTCGGGGTGGTGGCGGCCACGACAGTGCCGTCCGCTGAAGCCGCACTTACGGTCACCGGCGTCACCATCAACACGGCTCAACCCGTGGCGCCGAGCTCGAACATCAGCATCACCGTCAACGCGACGATCACCAGCAGCAATATCTGGGCTGGTACTGCGTACCGGATCAGTACCACCGCCCCCGGGTCGATGACCTGCGTCAACGTACCCGAACCCAACATCGCCGCAGCTGGCTCTCCAGCGATGCAGACGTTCAATATCGTCGCGCCGGCAGGCGCCGGGACCTACAACCTCTATGTGCGAGCCAACGAACAAAGCGATTGCATGGGCAACAACAGCAACCTGATAACGCAGCTCAATGTGATTATGGTTGCGAGCGCGACGACTACACCGACTGTGACATCGACGATGACTCCGACCCTGACTCCGACCGAAACCCCGACAGCAACGCCGACGGAAACACCGACCGACACGCCTACGCAGACGGCGACCGCGACGCCGACTGAGACACCGACGGACACTCCGAGCAGCACACCGACATCGACGCCTACCATCACACCCACGGATACACCGACAGAAACGCCCACCGCGACGGCCACTGAGACGCCGACAGAAACTCCTACTGAAACTCCTACCGAAACAGCGACAGGAACGCCGACCAATACTTCGACTCAAACTCCGACCGACACGCCGACCGCAACTCCGACCAATACGCCCACTACAAATTCGACTCAGACCGCAACCCATTCTCCGACCCGAACCGCGACGCAGACAGCGACGCGCACGCCGACGACTACATCAACTCGAACACCGACGAGGACACCGACCGTCTCGCCGACGATCACGAACACGCCGACGGTCACCCCAATCGGTTCAGGCAGTCCCGAAACGTGTGACAACGGCGTTGATGATAACGGCGATGGCCTGCTCGATTGCGCCGACCCGACCTGCTTCGGCGACAGCAACTGCCCTACGCCAGCGCCGACGATGTCGGTTCCGATCACAGTCGCGTTGGCCCTTTTGCTCAGCGCGATCGGATACCTGATGCAGCGGCGGCGGACTCGGAATAGAACGGCGACTACGACGTCTGGACTGTAGCGCCCACGATTGGGGCCACGTCTGGACAAAAGCACTTTTGGTCTTTGCCGCCGGCCTCGAATTGGGGCGCCAGTCCAGACCTGAACCTCTGACCCTCGACTTCACCGCCGATTGTTTACATGGTGCGGGTGGTTTGTTAGTGAGCGCAATTGCGGATGTGTGACGTGCCTGGCCGAATACCTCAACGCGGGCACGACCTGGGGCGGTGTAGATCAGCGCTGACCGGGGTTCCGGTTCCAGACGTTTGACGCCCACTCAATGCGAATCGTTCGTCCCTCGAACGCGGCGAGTCGGAAAGTCTGCGGCGCAAGGCCTTGGACCCAAGCGGCAGTGGACGGGAGGACTCGAATGTTTACAGCACCGTACCGTGTGCTGCGTTCAAGCAGAGTCGAGGCAGCAGTAGCGATGATCTTTGCGATGGCGCTCGCGCTAGGTGCGCGGGCCGCGAACGCGGATCCTGTACCGCCAACGCCGGATGTTGAAAACAACCCGGTGTGTAGCGACATCGATGGCGGTGCGGGCTGGCTGGAATTGCTGATCGACAACGTCGAGAACGGCGACTACTTCGACGACGATGGACCCCTCATGGTGACGCTCTCCAACGTCATCATCGGGAGCGGCAATCAAGCGATCCAGTTTGATTGGTCGAGCAACATCGCCGTACAGGCCATCATCGTTCGAGGAGGTCAGCAGGGTGACAACGTCTACATATACAACCCGCCGGCCCAAGCGGACGACATGCTCACGCCCGATGACCAGGGATCCGACGTGAGCAATATCTACTTCTGTTACCTCGTTACGCCGACAAGTACCCCAACCGATACCGCTACGGATACTCCCACGGTCACACCAACAGAGACGCCGACCGATACACCTACGGCGACGCCGACCGACACGCCCACCAACACGCCGACGGATACGGCTACGTCCACACCGACAGCAACGCCAACCGATACACCGACACAGACGCCCACGCGCACTCCGACCAACACGCCGACGAACACGACGACGTCAGGGCCTACTAGCTCGCCGACACAAACAGCCACTCAGACTGCGACGAACACGCCGACGTCCTCGCCTAGCCACACGCCGACGCGTACGGCCACAGCGACACCAACATCTACCGCCACCCGCACGGCGACACGAACACCGACCCGCACGCCAACGATCACTTCCACACCGTCGAGTACCCCCACGGGTGGGCCCGGTGGCGGTTCGGAGGAGGACTGCGACGATGGCATCGACAATGATGGCGATGAGGATATCGATTGCGACGATTCCGATTGCGCCAACCGGCCCCGATGCCGCCCCCCTGCGCCGGTGATGTCGTTCCCCTCGCTGGCGCTGTTGATCGCGGTACTCGCCATCACGGCGTGGACTACGCTGCGCCGCCGCGGGAATCTGTCAATGACACTGCGCTGATCCGCGACCGGCACGGTAGCGAAGCTTGCCCTCGACAGCGCAACGTTTGCGAGGTGCGCAGTTCAACACCAGCGCTAGTGGCGGTCGCTACGCGGCGATGCTGGCCATTTTATTCACGACCTCGACAAACTCCGCCGCGTCACGGTAACGCCAGCCGTGAATCAAGCGTGTCGCGCCGACGTCTCGGAAGGCGTGTACCAGTTCCTCGACGCGTGAAGGATCAGCGAACGGCAGCGTCGTCAGCACCGCCACCTCGGCTTTGCCGCGGCCGGCGTCGGCCATCTGCTGATTGAGCTCATCGATGCTTGGCTTGAGCGACTGTGGATCGGCGGCGTGCGGCATCCAGCCATCGCCGAAGCGCACCGTGCGCCGCAGCGCGTGCGGCGGTGCACCGCCGACGAAGATCGGTGGACGCTTCGGTCGCGGCTTGAAGAGAAACGGTTGCCCGTTGCTTTCAATCACCTCGTTGGCGAAGCAGCGCTGGAGAAATTCCAGTGTCGCGTCGGTGATTGCGCCGCGCCGCTGCCACTCGACGCCGGCGGCGCGGAACTCAGCCCGCATCCATCCAGAGCCGACACCGAGATGCAGGCGCCCTTCCGACAGCTCTTGAATCGTGGCTACCCATTTCGCCGTCGCCAGCGGCGGTCGATACGGCACGACCAACACGCTGGTGCCGATGCCAATGCGTTTCGTCGTCCCGGCGAGGAACGCCAGCGTTGCCAGCGGATCGAGATAGCGCCCGCCGGATCCTTCGGCATCGTCGGGCGGGATGGCGATGTGATCGCCCACCCAGAGGTCGTCGAGCCCCGCATCCTCGGCGGCGCGGGCGCATTCGAGGATCGTCGCCCGGGTCGACTGCGGCCCCATGGTGCGCAGATGGATTCCGATTCGCATGGCACTCACGCTCCTGCCTTGGCGTACCATGAGGAAGCGTTGTGTGCGACGCTGCGCATGGCGACGGCCGTATGGTCGGCCCGCTTCGATGTGGATCACTACTTCGTACGAGGACAGGCTGTGGAGGAAGGCTGACATGACAGAACGCTACCTGCAGGACTTTGCTCCGGGACAGAAGTTTGCTTCGGGGCAGTTGAAGGTTGGTCGCGAGCGAATCAAATCGTTTGCCGCCGAGTTTGACCCCCAGCCGTTTCACCTCGACGAAGAGGCCGCAAAAGGGACGTTGTTCAAGGGCCTCGCGGCGAGCGGCTGGCATACGGCGGCGATGACCATGCGCTTGCTCGTCGAGAGCGAGCTGAAGCCCGCCGGTGGTATCGTCGGAGCCGGATTCGACGAATTCCGCTGGCCGCATCCGGTCCGACCCGACGATACGTTGCACCTGGAGATTGAAGTCCTCGAGGTACGGCCCTCCAAGTCCCGCCCCGAGCAAGGCATCCTCAAGGCAAAGATCACGACTCTGAATCAGAGCAATGAGCCCGTGCAGGTCTCTGTTGGCAACCTCATCGTCCAGCGCCGGTCGTAGTCCTTCCGATTGACTCGGCGGGGCTCGGGCTAGGGCCGACGCTACCAGACGCGGTTGCAGATTTTACTTTGTTGCAGGCGAAAGGTAAGGTCGCTCGCGACTATTGCGTTGCTGGAGGATGGTGATGCGACTTACTCGATTCGGTCGGATTCTTGGTGGCCTTTGTGTGCTTGCGGCGCCGTTCGTATCTGCATCTACCGCCGCGGCGGTGCCCCTGATCGATCCAACCGCTACCTTCTGCCAGACCAATTACCTGATCAGCGAGGCGGTCGACGGAAACACAGCCGATACGCTCAACAACGGCTGGGCGATTTTCCCGAACGTGGGACAGAATTTCACCGCTGTATTCAAACTGGATAACGGTGACGAGCTTGGCGAAGCGGCGGGCGTGCAGCTGACGTTCCAATTCAACATGCTCTACCCGGACACCCACTCTTTGGGCAAGTTCCGACTTTCCGCCACAACGTCTAACCGTTCTACCTTCGGTCAAGGTTCGATGTGCACCGACGCCAACCCCGGTGGCACCGCGACGTGGACGGTGCTGATGCCGGATTCCCTCAGCTCGCTCAATGGCCAGACGCTGACGGTTCAGCCCGACGGATCGATTCTAGCGAGCGGAGCTAACCCGCTTACCGACATCGTGACGTTCCAGGTAACGTCGGCGTTGCGCCGCATCACCGGCTTCCGGCTCGAGGCCCTGAGTGACGCCAGCTTTCCGAGCGGCGGTCCTGGTCGAGCGAGCAATGGAAACTTCGTGCTCACGGAGCTGGTTCTCGAAGCCGACGAACGCGTGGGCGCACCGGCACTCGGCTCATGGGCGATGGCATTCATGGCATTGCTGCTCGCGGGCGCCGGCATGTTCTGGCGACGCCAGCGGGCCGCCTGACATCGTTCTTGTCGCTCGGGGGCACTCGTCGGACGGCTCCCCCGACTCGTGCGACGCGCCGACGTTTCCTCGGCGCACGCGGCCGACATCATCGCTCCCGCGATGGGATTGCTCATCCTCCACCTCTAAGTTGGTCCGACTTTCTACCCCCGAACTCCTACGTGGGTGCCACGCCAACGCCGATACGTCGATC
>Ga0187892_10007891_pt1 | contig 14905 bp, 14 predicted proteins | sample MA1701073metaG_FD_139345 | JGI IMG/M metagenome (GOLD analysis project Ga0187892, IMG submission 139345) | Bio-ooze microbial communities from a basaltic lava cave in the Kipuka Kanohina Cave System on the Island of Hawaii, USA - MA170107-3 metaG ... | reverse complement strand
GTTTCCGCACACGTTCATCGTCGGCCTGCTGTCGCTGATGTTGGCCATACAGCTCATCAGCCTGGGTGTGCTGGCCATGCAGTCGAAGGGCTATTACGAAGAGATCTTCTACCTGGGCACGAGCATCAAGAAGGCCGTCGACGGCAAGGACCCCTGAGCCCAAGCGCCTTCAGACTCGACCCTCCCGCAGTGATCCCGGTCGCACTAACCGCGGCGCTCAGTGACTTTCTTGCCCGAAAACAGCCTCGCGGGAGGGCTACCGGCAGCCCTCCCGACACCGGCGCCACGAATGGATGCACGGCCCGCAAAAAAGCGCTGCCGCCGGGCGCCAACCGGCTCAAAATCACGCCCGTGTGGTGTGAACTGAAACACGACCGGAGGGGCGCGCCGCCCCTTATACTGCGCGGCGCAGAATTCCAACAAATTCAACGTTTTCAGTCCCGTACGGCGCGGGATCCACAGGTGACCGGATGACCCAGTCTTCAGCGAAGCGGCCGGCGAAGAAAGACGGCCCCTTGAAATTCCTGATCACCGGCGCCGCGGGCTTCCTCGGTTCCAACCTGGTGGATCGCGCCCTGCGCGACGGCCACGAGATCGTTGGCATCGACAACCTCTCGATGGGCCGCATCGAGAATCTCGCCGAGGCACTCGCGAGCCCCAGGTTCAGCTTCCTGCAGCGTGACGTGACGCTGCCGGAAACCTTCCGCGATCTCGCCACCGATTTCGACTGCATCGTGCACCTGGCGGCATTCAAGATCCCGCGCTATGGCAAGGCGATCGACACGCTCAAGATCAACTACCAGGGCACGGAAACCGCCCTCGAGTTTGCCCGCCGGCTCGATTGCAAGATCGTGCTCGCGTCGACCTCGGACGTGTACGGTCGCAATACCAGGCTGCCCTTCAGCGAGGACGGTACGGACCACGTCATCGGTTCGTCGAAGTCGCCGCGCTGGGCGTACGCTGTCTCGAAACTCTTCGACGAGCATCTCGCCCTCGCATACTCCGAGGCATACGGGTTCCCCGTCGTGCTGCTGCGCTTCTTCGGTTCCTACGGCCCGAAGCAGAACACGACCTGGTGGGGCGGGCCGCAGTCCGTATTCATCGATTGCGTGCTCAACGACAAGCCGATCCCCATCCACGGCGATGGCAAGCAGACGCGCAGTTTCACGTACGTGAGCGACACCGTGGAAGGCATCTACCAGTCCATGCTGCGCGAGCAGGCGAACGGCGAAATCATCAACATCGGCAACACCCACGAGATCACGATCCTGGAGCTGGCGCAGCGGGTTCACAAGCTGAGCGGCGCGCCCGGCGAGGCGCGCATCGAGCTGATCCCGTACGAATCCTTCAGCGGCAAGAAGTACGAGGACGTGATGCGCCGTGTCCCGGACGTCGCACTGTGCGAGAAGCTTCTCGGCGTGCGCGCGAAAGTCGGCATCGACGAAGGATTGACGCGCACCATCGAGTGGCAGCGCGAGTTCACCAGGTCGGCGCAGCGGCAGAGAGCCTGATGCTCGGCACGCATCGGGAGAACGGCCAGTGAAAGTTGGCATCATCGGCGGAGGCCTCATGGGCCTCGCACTCGCTCAGCGGCTCGGGGCCGGCGGCCACGGCGTGACGGTTTTCGAGCGCGCAACCCAGGTCGGCGGGCTCGCGACGTGGCACGACTTCGGGCGCTTCGTCTTCGATCGCTTCTACCACGTGATCCTGCCTTCGGACGCTCCGCTGATCCGCTTCGTGAAGGAGATCGGGCTGGGAGACGAGCTGCGCTGGGCCGCGACGAAGACCGGCTACTACGTGGATCACAGCTTCTACGGGCTCAGCAACAACGTCGAGTTCCTGAAGTTTCCGCCGCTCGGCCTGTGGAGCAAGTTTCGCCTCGCGCTCACGATTCTCTACTGCGCGCGCATCACTGACTGGCGCCGGCTGGAGAAAATCCCGCTGGAGACCTGGCTGGTGCGCACCTCGGGCCGCGCCACCTTCGAGAAGTTCTGGAAGCCGCTGTTGCTGGCAAAGCTGGGCGAGAACTATCGTCGGGCGTCGGCCGTGTTCATCTGGTCCTACATCAGGCGACTGTTCTCGGCGCGCGATGCTTCCGCGCAGAAAGAACACCTCGGGCACGTGCGCGGCGGCTATCACACCGTGTTCTCGCGCCTGCAGTCAGTCATTGGTCAGCAGGGTGGGGACATCCGGCTGGGCGTCGCTGTCGAGCAGGTCAGCGCGCGACCGGGCGGCGGCATGCGCGTCCGCGTCGACGGCCGCACGGAGAACTTCGACAAGGTGATCTTCACCGGACCGGTGAACGTACTGCGCCAGGTCGCGGGCAACGAGCTGGTGGCCGTGAAGAAGGAGGTCGAGGGTGCCCGTGACGTCGAATACCTCGGCGTCATCTGCATGGTGCTCGTCACGCGCAAGCCGCTCACGGACTGTTACATCCTCAACATCGGTGACGAGCGTATTCCGTTCACGGGCGTGATCGGCATGAGCACCATTGTCGACCTCGCGGAAACGGCGGGTTTGCACGTCACCTACCTGCCGAAGTACCTCCTCTCGGATGATCCGATGCTGAAAGTGCCGGATGACGAAATCCGCGAGCAGTTCTTCGCAGGGCTGCGCGAGATGTACCCGGACTTCGATTTCGCCGCCATCGACAGCGTGCACATCAACCGCGCCGTCAAGGTGCAGCCGCTCCAGGTGATCGACTATTCGACCCTGGTGCCGCAACCCGCCACGCTGCACCCTGATTTCCATGTCCTGAACACCGCGCAGTTCGTGAACAACACGCTCAACAACAACGAGGTGATCCGCACGGTGAACGCCTTCTTCGACGCGTACGCGGATCATTTCACGCCAGCGCGCGGGGACGAGCGGACCACCCCGACGCCCAAGCCCGCTTACAACTAGGCGCAACTCACATGGCACAGGATTTTTTCGCACACGAGACCGCAGTGATCGACCAGCCCGCGCGCATCGGCGCGGGGACGAAGATCTGGCACTTCAGCCACGTCATGAAGGACACGGTGCTCGGCGAGCGCTGCAACATCGGCCAGAACGTGGTCATCTCGCCGCAGTGCCGCGTCGGTAACAACGTCAAGATCCAGAACAACGTGTCCGTCTACACGGGCGTGATCATCGAGGACGACGTGTTCTGCGGCCCCTCGATGGTGTTCACCAACGTCATCAACCCTCGCGCGCACATCGAGCGCAAGGCCGAGTACCAGCAGACCCTCGTTCGGCGTGGCGCCAGCATTGGCGCCAACGCCACTATCGTTTGCGGAGTGACGCTGGGTTCCTACTGCTTTGTCGGCGCCGGCGCGGTCGTGACGCGGGATGTCCCGGACTACGCGATCGTGTACGGCAACCCGGCGCGGGTGCGCGGGTGGGCATGTTATTGTGGCGTGGGCCTCGAACTCGGTCTCGACAAGACCACCTCGCAAGAGGGTGCCTGCAGCGATTGCGGGCGCAAGTATCAGCGCGACGGACACACCGTTCGCGAAATCAGGACTGCTACGGAGTGATGCGATGAACGCGAACCCTTCTTCTTCGCCGGCCCGCATGGAGGTGCCATTGCTGGACCTCAAGGGCCAGTACCGCGCGCTGGAAGCTGAGATCCTGCCTGTCATTCAGAAGGTGTGCGCGAGTCAGAACTTCATCCTCGGTCCGTACGTGAAGGAGCTGGAGCAGCGCGTCGCAGCCTACAGCCAGGCGGCGCATGCAATCGGTCTGTCCTCGGGTACGGATGCGTTGCTGATTGCCCTGATGGCGCTCGACGTCGGTCATGGCGATGAGGTGATCACGACGCCGTACACGTTTTTTGCGACGGGCGGCACGGTCGCGCGGGTCGGTGCGCGCCCGATCTACGTGGACATCGATCCGCAGACCTACAACATCTCGCCGCGCGCCGTGCAGGCGTTCATCGAGAAGCAGTGCGAGCTGAAAGGCGGGAAGCTCATTCACAGGAAGACCGGTGGCCACATCAAGGCCATGATCCCGGTGCACCTGTACGGCCAGGTGGCTGATATGAAGCCGCTCATGGAGCTCGCGCGCAAGTACAACCTGCGCGTGATCGAAGACGCCGCGCAGGCAATCGGTTCCGAATTCGGTGAAGACCTGGACGGCAAGCGCCGTGCCGGCGCGATCGGTGACATCGGCTGCTTCTCCTTCTTCCCGTCCAAGAACCTCGGCGCCTTTGGCGATGCGGGTCTGTGCACGGCGAACGACGCGGAGCTCGCCGAGAAGCTGCGCGTCCTGCGCGTGCATGGCGGTAAACCGAAGTACTACCACGCCCTCATCGGCGGCAACTTCCGCATCGATGAGCTGCAGGCGGCGGTCCTGACAGTGAAACTCGGTCACCTCGACAAGTGGACCGAGGGCCGCCAGCGCAATGCGCGTTTCTACGACGAAGCGTTTGCGCGTGCGGGCCTGGCCGGAAAGATCACGTTGCCGGTCACTGCCAGGGGCTATCGGCACATCTACAACCAGTACGTCATTCGCGCGCCCGGTCGCGACAAGCTCAAGTCGTTCCTCGGCGAAGCGGGCATCGGCACGGAGATCTACTATCCCGTTCCCTTGCATCTGCAGAAGTGCTTCGAATATCTCGGCTACCAGGCCGGCGATTGCCCCGAAAGCGAGCGCGCAGCGCAGGAGACCGTGGCACTGCCGATCTATCCGGAGCTCACGACGCCGCAGCTCCAGTACGTCGTGGATACGATCGCGCGGTTCCATTCCTGATCCATGCGCACGCTGAGTATCGTCGGTGCCCGTCCCCAGTTCGTGAAGATCGCGCCGGTCTGTCGCGCCATCCAGCGACGCAATGCGCAGGGCGGAGAGCGCATCGACGATCTCATCGTGCACACCGGGCAACACTACGATCCGGGCATGTCCGATGTCTTTTTCCAGGAGCTGGACATCCCGCATGCGGGCATCCACCTCGGTGTGGGCTCCGGCTCGCATGGCCAGCAGACGGCGCGAATGCTGGAGGGAATCGAGCGCCACATCCTCGAGCACAAGCCGGATGCGGTGATCGTGTACGGTGATACGAACTCGACGGTCGCGGGCGCGCTCGCGGCGGCCAAGTTGCACATCCGGGTCGTGCACGTCGAGGCGGGTCTGCGCAGCTTCAACCGGCTGATGCCGGAAGAGATCAATCGGGTCGCGACCGACCACATGTCCGACCTGTTGCTCGCGCCCACGCCGACCGCGATGCGAAATCTTGCTGCCGAGCAGCTCGGCGAGCGCAGCGTCTACACCGGCGACGTGATGTTCGACGCGGTGCTGCACGCGCGCGAAAGGGCAGGTGAAAGTTCGCAGGTCCTCGAGCGTCTCGGCCTGGAGACTCACGGCTATGGGGTGGTGACTCTGCACCGCGCGGAGAACACCTCTGCGTCGCTGCTGCGCGAGGTGCTGGCAACGCTCGACGAAGTCGCACGTTCGCACATCCGGCTCGTGTTTCCGGTGCATCCGCGCACCGCGCGCATGCTTCGCGAAGAACTGGCGGACTGGAAGCCGGTGGAGCGCCTGCAGGTGATCGAGCCGCTGGGCTACCTGGACATGATCGGCCTGGTCGATGCCGCGCGGCTGGTGCTCACGGACTCGGGTGGATTGCAGAAAGAGGCGTTCTTCCTGGGCGTACCGTGCGTGACGCTGCGGACGGAAACCGAATGGGTCGAGACGGTGCAGGGCGGAGGCAACGTCGTTACCGGCGTCGCACGCGGGCCCGTGACCGCGGCGGTCGCCAGCTGGCTCACGATGCCAGCGCGGCCGACCTTCGGGGACGGGCACGACGCGCCATTCGGTCACGGTCACGCCGCGGACGAGATCGTCCAGGCGCTCGCCAAGGGCTGAGAACCGGTGGTCGCGGACCGTCGACAGGGCGAGAGACGTCAGAAACAACAAGGGGTAAGAGACCTCATGGTCGAAGTGGCAGTGGTCGGCATCGGTGGCTGGGGCAAGAACCTGGCTCGCAACTACTCGCAGATGCCGGAAGCGAACCTGCGTTACGTGTGCGACCTGGACCAGGCGAAACTGGACCAGCAGGCGAAGCTGTATCCCGGGAGCAAGCTCACGCGGAATCTTCAGGAAGTGCTCGAGGACCGGGAGCTGCAGGCTGTCGTGATCGCGACGCCGGCTCCGGCGCACTTCGCGCTCGCGAAGCAGGCGCTGCTGGCGGGCAAGGACGTCTACGTCGAGAAGCCGCTGACCCTCGACGTGGCGCACGCCGCGGAACTCACGCGAGTCGCGGAAGAGCACAAGCGCGTCCTGATGGTCGGTCACCTGCTCGAGTATCACCCGGTCGTGAACCGGCTGAAGGACATGATCCGCAACGGCGAGCTGGGCCAGGTCTATTACATCTACGCGCAGCGCCTGAACCTCGGCACCGTGCGCGGAGACGAGAACGCGCTCTGGAATTTCGCCCCGCACGACGTTTCTTCGATCCTCTACATGCTCGGCCAGGAACCGACGGACGTGTCCGCGCGTGGCCAGTGCTACCTGCAGAAGGACATCGAGGACGTCGTGTTCCTGAGTCTCAATTTCGCCAACAAGGCGATGGCGCACATCCAGGTGAGCTGGCTCGATCCGCACAAGACCCGCAAGATCACGATTGTCGGCAGCCGCAAGATGGCCGTGTTCGACGATCTCGAGGCGAACGAGAAGCTGCGCATCTACGACAAGGGCGCGCAGGTCAGCACCGACTACGACAGCTTTGCGGAATACGTCGGCCTGCGGTTCGGCGACATCCTGGTGCCGTATATCAAGGTGAGCGAACCGCTGCGGCTCGAGTGCCTCCACTTCCTGGAATGCGTGCGCACGCGGCGCAGGCCCGTGAGCGATGGCCACGACGGTCTGCGCGTGGTGAAGGTCCTCGATGCGGCACAGCGGTCACTGAAGTTGAATGGTGAACCCGTCAAGATCGGCGCCCTGGGCTGAAGAACGAGCGCGTGAAGGTACGATCGATGTCCAACGCCGTTGTCCCGAACAACAAGTCCAGCCGGCCGTGGGCGAGCCTGTCGCTCGACCTCGACAACCAGTGGTCGTACCTGAAGACCCATGGCGACCCGGCCTGGCAGCAGTTCCCTTCTTACCTGGACATCGCGGTGCCGCGCATCCTCGATTTCCTCGCGGCGCGCGATCTCACGATCTCGTTTTTTATCGTCGGTCAGGATGCGGCACTCGAGCGAAATCGCGGGCCGCTGCGTGCGCTGGCCGATGCCGGTCACGAGATCGGCAACCACAGCTTCAACCATGAACCCTGGCTGCACCTCTATAGCGAGGATCAACTCGACGCAGAGCTGGCCCAGGCCGAATATCACATCGAGGCCGCTACGGGCGTGCGTCCAGTGGGATTCCGCGGACCTGGCTTCAGCCTCTCGAATACGACGCTGAGAGTCCTCGCGAAGCGCGGTTATCTATACGACGCCACGGTGTTTCCCAACCTGCTGAATCCACTTGCACGGGCTTACTTCTTTGCGACGAGCAATCTCAGTAAAGAAGAAAAGGAGCAGCGCAAGGCCCTGTTCGGCACGTGGTCGGATGCGCTGAAGCCCCTGAAGCCGTATCGCTGGGAGCTGGAGGGCCGCCAGCTGCTCGAGATCCCCGTCACGACCATGCCGTGGTTCAAGGTGCCGATTCACCTGAGCTACATCCTTTATCTCAGCAAGTTTGCGCGGCCACTCGCGCGACTCTATTTCCGCTTCGCGCTCGCGATGTGTGCGATGACGCGCACGCAGCCGTCGATCCTGCTGCATCCACTCGACTTCCTGGGCCGCGAAGACGTCAAGGAACTCGCGTTCTTCCCCGGCATGGACCTGCCGCGCGACGACAAGCTCGCGCTGGTCGGTGAGTCACTCGACCTGATGGGGGAACGCTACGAGCTGCTGACCATGAAAGAGCATGCGCAGCGCCTGCTGCGGTCCGGCGAGTTGCGGATCATGCAGCCAGAACCGAGCGCCGCCTGACAGTCAACGAACAAGCGGTACCGAGATCCAGTGGGAGGAACCGGATGAACGACGAACTCACTCAACTCATCATCGCCGCCACGCGCGAGTTGAGCGCCGAGCAGGGCATCGAGATCAAGCAGGCACTCGGGCCCGATACGCGGCTGTTCGGTGAAGGTGGGTTGCTCGATTCCATGGCGCTCGTATCTCTCGTCATCGCGGTGGAGCAGGCGGTCGAGGAGAAATACGACACGCCGGTGGCGCTCGCCGACGAGAAGGCGCTCTCGCAACGTTCCAGCCCGTATCGCACGATTGGAACACTGGCGTCTTATGCCGCGCAGGAGCTTTCGGCGCGACGGCAGTCCGCCTGAAGCACGGACACTGGTGTCATGGCCTCAGTACCAGTCACCCTCATCACCGGGACACGCAAGGGAATCGGCCGGCACCTGGCCGAGCACTACCTCGCGCTCGGTCACCGCGTGGTGGGCTGCAGTCGTCAGCCCGCGGACCTGGATCATCCGCAGTACCAGCACGTCACGACGGATGTCTGCGACGAACCCGGAGTGAAGGCGCTGTTTGCGCAGGTCCGCAAGGAGCACGGCCGGCTCGACAACCTGGTCAACAACGCCGGGATCGCGTCGATGAATCACTCCCTGCTCACGCCGGTCGAGACGGTGCGGCGGGTGATGGATACGAACCTCACGGGTGCATTCCTGTTTACCCGCGAAGCCGCGAAGCTGATGCAGAGAGTCAAGTACGGGCGGATCGTCAATTTCACGACGGTAGCCGTCGCGTTGAACCTGGAGGGTGAGGCGGCGTACGTGGCTTCGAAGGCGGCAGTCGAAGCGCTCACGCGCGTGATGGCGCGCGAACTTTCCGGGTTCGGCATCACCGTGAACGCGGTCGGTCCCGTGCCCATCGAGACCGACCTGATCCGCGCCGTGCCCCGGGACAAGATCGCGAATCTCGTCAACCGCCAGGCCATCAAGCGGCTGGGCAAGTTCGAGGACGTCGCCAACGTCGTCGACTTCTTCCTGCAGCCCGACAGCGGGTTCGTCACGGGCCAGGTGCTCTACCTCGGGGGCGTCTGATGCACGTCGATTTTCTCCTCGAACGTTTTCGCGCCAGCGCGGGCGCGCAGGCGATCGTCTGGCGCGACGCCGTCACGAACTACGGCTGGCTGGCGGACGAGATCGCCCGCCTCGGCGCCACGCTCGTCGATTCGGGAATGCCGCGCGGCGCCGTCGTAAGCGTCGAAGCGGATTTCTCGCCGCGTGCCGTGGCCCTGTTGCTGGCGCTGATCGAGCACGGCGCGATCATCGTGCCTCTCACCAGCTCGGTGGAGGAGAAGAAGCCCGAGTTCCGCTCGATCGCCGAAGTGGAGTACTGCGTTTCCATCGATACGAACGATCGGCTCGAGGTGCAACCGACTGGAACCAGGGCGGGTCATGAGTTCCTGCTCAGGCTCAAGTCGCTCGGGCACCCGGGGCTGATTCTTTTTTCGTCCGGATCGACCGGCAAGAGCAAGGCGGCGTTGCACGACGTCGTGCCGATGCTGGATAAGTTCAGGGTGCCGCGCCATACGATGCGCACGATCACCTTCCTGCTGTTCGATCACATCGGCGGATTCAACACGCTGCTCTACAACCTTTCGAATACCGGCTGCGTGGTGACGGTGCCGGACCGCAACCCGGAAACCATCTGTCGCGCGATCGAGAAGCACGAGGTCGAGCTGCTGCCGACCTCGCCCACGTTTTTGAACCTCCTGCTCGTGAGCGAAGCGCACCGCAGGTTCGATCTGTCCAGCCTGCAGATGATGACCTACGGTACGGAGGTCATGCCGGAATCGACGCTCAGGCGGGTGCACGCCGCCTTCCCGAACGTCAAGCTGCTGCAGACGTATGGTCTCTCCGAAGTGGGTATCCTGCGGTCGAAATCGAGATCGTCGGATTCGTTGTGGGTGAAGGTCGGCGGCGAAGGCTTCGAGACGCGCGTGGTGGAGGGCATGCTCGAGATCAAGGCGAAGTCGGCGATGCTCGGCTATCTCAACCATCCCAGCCCCTTCACCGCCGATGGCTGGTTCAAGACGGGCGATGCAGTCGAGGTGGATGGCGAGTATCTGCGCATCCTCGGACGCAAGTCCGAGCTGATCAATGTCGGCGGTGAAAAGGTCTACCCGGCCGAAGTGGAGAGCGTGCTGCAGCTGATGGAAGGCGTCGAGGACGTCGCCGTGACCGGCCAGCCGCATCCCATGACGGGCCAGATCGTCTACGCGCGCGTGAAGCTCTCGAGCGGCGAGACACTCGCGGAATTCCGCGCGCGCATGCGCCAGTTCTGCCAGGACAAGCTGCCGCGGTTCGCCGTCCCCCAGAAAGTCGAACTGGTCGAGGAGTCCCTGCACGGAGAGCGGTTCAAGAAGATGCGCCGCGTATGAGCGCAAAGCCCGGAACGAGCGGCCTATCCGCCGTCGCACCATCGGTGCGCCTGCTCGAGATCGCCGCCGACGATCGAGCCGGCCTGGAAGCGATCGCGGAACTGCACATGGAACTGCTCGACTACGGTCCGATGGCAGGCCTCGGTCGGAATTTCGTGCGCGAGGTGTGCTATCGCGCGCACATGGAGGAAGGCGTGCTGCGCGTGGCGCTCGCCGAGGTCGACGGCGTGCCCGCGGGATTCATCGCTACGACACCGTACTCCCTGAGTTTCCATCGCAGCGGCCTGCGCAAGCATGCCGTTCTCGCCGGCTGGGAAACCGTCAAGGCCATCGCGCGTGACCCGCGCCGGCTCATCAAGCTGCTTCGAGCGCTGCGGGTGCTCGGCTCCCGGCGCGACGAGCTGAAGCGTGACGATTCTGTCGCGGAGGGCGAAGTCGTCTGCATCGCCGTGCGCCCCCAGTTTCTCAATCCGAGGTTCCAGCGCACTACAGGCATCCGCCTGAGCGAAGCCCTCGTGCGCCGCTCCGCCGACTACCTGCGTCGCGCCGGCATCGATCGGATGCGTATGCTGGTCGATTCGGACAATAAGCCGGTGCTGATGCTCTACCACCTGCTCGGCGCTCACTTCAAGAACTACAGCCTCGGCGGTGAGCAGATGGTGGAGGTCGTGTTTGATCTGGCGGACGGGCGCCTGGCATCGCCAACGCCTGTTCCCGCGCTCTGGGCGTTTGAAGGCGTGCACGCAGCGCATGGCGCAGGCGGGGGCGATTGGGACGCGTACTGGGAGGAGATCAGTGACGAGCAAGAGGTGTTCCGTGCGGAAGCACGCGATCACATCGAACGGGTGCGGCGGATCTTGAAGCCGGAGCCGTCGGCACGCGTCCTCGACTTCGGCTGCGGATTCGGTTTCGCCGCCGAACGGCTCGCGCCTCACGTCGGCAGCGTAGCCGTGTGGGATGGCTCCAGCAGCGTTCGCCGGCGCGCGCGCGCGCGGCTCGCTCATCTGCCGAACATCGAGTTCATCGATCTGTCCCGGCCGGAGGATTCGTTGCCGGCGGAGCGCTTCGACCTGATTACCGTGCACAGCGTGCTGCAGTACATGCCGGAAGCCGAGATCGCCCGCTGGTTCGGCATCTGGCGGCGGCTGCTCACGCCGTCCGGCCGCCTGGTAGTTTCCGACCTCATCCAGCCGGGCACCAGCTCGCTGCGTGAGTTGCTCGACTACCTGAGCTTTGCCGCGAAGGCCGGCTTCTTCATCGACGCGTTCATGGGAGGGGTGAGGGAGTTCGCCCACTATTTCAGAGCTCGCAGTTCCAGGCCCCTGACGCACGTGACGCCGGAAATGCTGGCGCGCTGGGGTGCCGAGGCGGGCTTGTCGGTCGAGATGCTGGCCGGGAATACGAGCTATCGGCGCTTCCGGCAGGCTGCGGCACTCAGGCTGTGATCCGATAGGATTCGTTGCGTGTCGACCGACACCGATTCCGTTCCTGCTGAGTCCGGCCGCGTTCCCGGTGATCGATACGTCGAGGCCGCATATTTGCAGTTCACGGCCGGCCGTGGCGTGCGGTTCACGATGGCGCTCACGGGTATCCTGCTCTGGCCGATTGCGATCCCGCTCGCGTTGCTCTCGCGGCTGTCGGACCTGGTGTTCCGCTCCTGCTCGGAACTGCTTGCCGTAGTGCCTTACTTCCCCGGCGTCATCCTGCGATATGAGTTCTACCGGTTTGCCCTGCGACGCTGCGGCAGCAACGTAATCATCGAGAGCGGTGCGGTGTTCATCTATCGCGACATCGAGATCGGCAACGATGTGCTCATCGGGCGCTACTCGATCGTGCACCACTGCGACTTCGGCGACGGCGTGCTGGTCGGGGAACGCTGCACGTTCCTGAGCGGCTCGCGGCAGCACCGCTTCGTCCGGCCGGACGTTCCCATGATCCGTCAGGGCGGCGAGAAGCGGCGCATCCGCGTCGAAAGCGATTGCTGGATCGGGAGCCACGCCGTCGTCATGAGCGACGTGCGAGAAGGCGCCATCGTGGCGGCGGGCGCCGTCGTGCGCGATGAAGTGGCGCCGCGCACCATCGTCGGCGGCGTGCCGGCGAAGAAAATCGGAGAACGAACATGACCGCGCCAAAGACATTCCAGCACCATCGCTGGGACGATCTCCCCGAAGAGGCGTTGAAGGGCACGATCACACGCAAGCTGATCACGGGCGACCGCATGATGATCGCCCAGGTGGTCCTCAGGAAGGGCGACGACGTGCCGCGGCACTTCCACCACAATGAGCAGCTGTCCTACATTGTCAGTGGCGCGCTGCGCTTCGTGCTGGGTGAGAAGGGCGAGCAGGAGGTGATCGTGCGAGGCGGCGAGGTTTTGGTCATTCCTTCCAATCTGCCGCACGCGGCTTACGCGCTCGAAGACACGGTGGACATCGACATCTTCAATCCACCGCGCGAGGACTGGCTCAACAAGACCGACGACTACCTGCGCTACGAGAAGAAGAAATAGCGGAAACGCGGGCCATGGCCGATGTGATCATGCTGCGCGAGACCGGCGGGCCTGAAGTGCTGCGTCTCGAATCCGTGAACCTGCCTGCGCCGGGACCTGCCGAGATCCGGATGCGCCAGGCCGCTGTCGGCGTGAACTTTCACGACACATACGTCCGCACCGGGATGTACAAGACGCTCGCGCTGCCCGGAATCCCCGGCGTTGAAGCCGTGGGCGTGGTTGAGTTGGTCGGTGCTGAGGTCCGCGACATCAAGGCAGGCGACCGCGTCGGCTATGTCACGAACCGATACGGTGGTTATGCGGACGCGCGGAACATTGCCGCGGACCGCGTGATCCGCTTGCCCGCAGGGCTCAACGATCGTGACGCCGCGGCTGTTCTGACCAAGGGTCTGACAGTCTGGATGCTGATCAACAAGGTCCGGCTCTTGCGGCGAGGGGAAATGTGCCTTGTGCATGCGGCGGCGGGCGGAGTTGGACGCTTGCTCTGCCAGTGGGCGTCACACGTCGGCGCAGAGGTGATCGGCACCGTTGGCAGTCGCGAGAAGGCGGAAATCGCGCGCCGGAACGGCTGCAAGCACGTCATCCAGTATCGGGAGGAAAAGTTTCCCGCCCGGATCCGGGAAATCACCGGCGGGCGAGGCGTCGATGTCGTCTACGATTCGGTCGGGCGCGATACCTTCCTCGGTTCGCTCGAGTCCCTCGCGATGCGCGGCCACCTGGTCAACTTCGGCCAGTCGTCCGGTCACGTCGAGCCGATCTCCGTCAGCCGTCTCGTCGAAAAGTCGAACACGCTCTCGCGGCCGATTCTCTTTCACTATATCGAGTCACCTGCCGAGCGGCAGGAAATGGCGGATGAACTGTTCGCGGCGTTGCGCGGCGGTGTTCTGCGAGTGGAGATTGGCGCGGAGTTTCCCCTGCGCGAAGCAGCAGCGGCGCATCGGGCGCTCGAGTCTCGTACGGTCAGTGGCTCGATTATTTTGGTGCCATAGGTCTGGCGCGACAACCGCGTATCGCGTCGTATAACGCGTTCCATGTAAGTGCGGTATAACAAGATCGTGTGGTTGCGAAATCAGGAACTTGGCACTCCGTTAGCCTTGTTGTACGTCGAAACTGGCGTATTCTCGTCCCACGTTTATGACGTACAAATATAGTTAGGTTCCCGATGACGCGCAGCTTCGTATCCGGTCTTCTTCTTAGTATTGGCGCGATAGCGTGGGCGGACTCACCGAGTGAGGAGTACTCCTGCGCCTACACGGTTGCAACGCCCGAGGGCATGTTTAAGGTCGTGCCTTCCGAGCAACTGCAGGTACTTAGCCGAGCATCTGCGAAGGATAAGTTCACGCTCCCAGCCGATGCGCCTGCGGACGTTACGAGCATTAACTGTTACCGCTCCTCATCAGTCCCCGTTGCGGGGGACACAGCGGTGTTAGAAGCGGGATACTCCCTGTACATTTTCGCGCCATTTTCATCTGGCAAGGCTCTCTTGTCGCTGCAGCTTGAGCGAGGCAAATTCACACTAAGATTGATGAAAGGCCGTCTCAGCCCTGCCGAGCAGAAGGCGGCTGATCAGTGGGTTGAAGCCGCGAACGCCTCGGCATCGAAAGCATCACCAGCGGAAACCTAACTACGTGTTGGAGCGAACGCGGGGAGGATAAAGTGGTGTTCTCATTCACAACTCAGCAGCGCGTCGCTCAACGCGGGCGTTAGACGACGGCTGATGGCCGATGCGCCTGCGAATACTAACCGTTGCATGCATTGTGGTCGTAGCCTGGGCGGCCTATGTGCTCAGTCGCTATGGCCAAGAACTCTTGTGGTACGCGGAATGGTGGACGGACGGGATTAGACCGCCATTCCTCACAATTGCAGTGATGGTATTGGTAGTGGCCTGCTTGGTTGGTGCACCGCTCGGGTAGCGCAACGATTCTTTCGCACTTTTTTCGAGACGGCGGCACTCGATCCGGATTTCAGGCAGCTGCCTCCTGCTTCGCCGGGTTGAGCAGCTTCTCCATCACGAGATAACGCCGCTTGCCC
>Ga0187892_10007890_pt1 | contig 14907 bp, 18 predicted proteins | sample MA1701073metaG_FD_139345 | JGI IMG/M metagenome (GOLD analysis project Ga0187892, IMG submission 139345) | Bio-ooze microbial communities from a basaltic lava cave in the Kipuka Kanohina Cave System on the Island of Hawaii, USA - MA170107-3 metaG ... | reverse complement strand
GGCGGTCAAGTTGGTCAAGGCCGAGGTTAGCCTGAGCCTGCTGCTGCCGGAGTTTGATGCCCGGCGGTTGAGCCTGGTGGTGCTGGACTACATCCGGGCGTGGAAGCAGGTGCACTTCGCCGACCTCGCAGTGGCACGGGCCGCGTCTCGCGAGCAGGCTCGGACCCAAGCGCCAGCGCCGGAGCGCACGCCCCCGCCGGCTGCCGTCGGCACGGCACGCAGCGCGACGTCTCCGAACCGGTCTAGTCCGCGGTCGGGACTGCCGAGGACGGCGAATCGCAACGGGCGCGAGAGCCCGGCTTCCAGGCGCCAGCGCTCGTCGGGGCATTCTTCCGGGGGAGTTCCGCCGACGACTCCCGCCGCCACCGACTCGCAGGTGGCGTTTCTGCTCGAACTCGCCGCAGAGTTGGGCCATCGCGGCGAGCGCGGGCGGCAGTGGCTCGCGGAGCAGCGCGAACAGACGCCGGTGGAACGTCTAACGCGAGCCGAGGCCAGCCAGCTCATCGAGCAACTGCTGGCTCTGCGCGAGACCGTGGCGAGCCAGTCCGGCTAGCCGGCACCCTCGCGGTTCTTTCCCACATCCCTCGAACCCAGGAGCCTATCTTCGGCAATTTGATCCACGCCCATAGGCGGTGGAATGAGATGAAGGTCGCTGGACCAACGGTACGGATGTCTGTGGGAGATGGGCAGGGCCCTCTAGGAATCCCGCATTTGCATAACCATCAGCAGGCCATGGTTCTCTTCCTTCGAAACCGGCGTAGAAAGTCAAAGAGAGTGCAGTCCGCTATCCGACGGGAATTTGAAAGCAAACGGGATAAGAAGACTCTTGGCGCTCGCCTGCTCCGGCCCGTTCGTTCCACTGGCTGGTTTGTGACATGATATCGGGCTGAGCAGCTAGCCAAGTTCCCGGTGCCCCACCAGCCCTAGGCCTGGCACGAACACCCTCCTGTCAGTCCTCTCATTGAGCGCGCGTGCAATCTCAGGAATCTCAGGATGTCTACCATGGAGGATCCGAGCGGGACCACGTAGGAACACAGGATAGTTGAATCGGCAATTGTACTCTGGGGGGAGGGTCGCAACATGAAGTTGACTGCGATACAGGGCCCATCGAAATGCGGGCTGATCGTGCCGAGGGGTTCCGTCCTTGCCTACATACGTCTTGTAGCAGTCCAGCCACCTCTCAAAGAACCGCCGGACTGCGTGAGACCTCCTGAACAGGATGACACCCGTGTTCATCTCCGGAAAGGCTTCAGGGATACCGCTGATGTCCTCCAGCCTATCCGAACCATAGGAAATGCGATTTGAGGCATGTCCAGCGGCCAGATCGAACCGGTCCAGCAGCCTAAACATTTCGGAAATATCCTTACACACATACGTGTCGGTATCGAGGAACAACGTGCGACTAAAGGGAGACCTGGGCATCCACAGGATCTTGTCGATGTAGCTGTGCTGCGGGTCGTCAACGCGGTGTACGCGCTCAAAGTATCGCTCGGCGATATCCTCATCAGTGAAGATTGCGATCGGCATGGTGGGCATTTTCTGTTTGACACTCGCCGCGGAGTCCATTGCCTCCGCGGCGTGTCGTGGACCCGTCGCTACGTAAACGATTCCTGTTTTCATCAGGTGGCTTCATCCCGATGGCTGCGCCTGTCGAGAATAATCAGCTGATCTAGGCTTAGGCGCCGGAGGTACTCGTCGGCTGCAGTCCTCGGATTGGGTATGCTTTGGCAGAGGCTGTTGATATCTTGATCTCGGATACTCATGCCTGGACACGCGACACGGACGACGTGTGCCACGAAGGTCCTGGCATAGTCCCGTTCCACAAAGCACTCCAGGTGGCCGTACGAGAAGTTCAGCTCGGGGAAGTCATTCACATCGATCACGAGCAAACCTGACGAGGACTTAATAATGTCCACGGCCCCAACGAGCAGTCCGACCGCATTGAGCGCTACTGCAGCTAAATCCGCCATCCCCTTGTCTGGCTGGATGAGAGTCGCGCGTCCTCCCAGCGCGACGTTCGCCCTGAACTCGCCGAGACTGGTGGCGACACGCTGTACAGCGCACAGGCAGTAGTCACGAGTGCTAGTGATCTTGTAATCGCGCCCTTCAGCCTCTTTGATGAACTCCTGGAAAACGAGCGGCTCCGACGAGAGCACCAGACTCTGCAGGACGGACCGCAGGTTCCTCAGGCTCTCAGCGACGAAGACCCCCCGTCCTTTGAGCCCGTTAGTCTTCTTGACAACGACCGGAAAGCCACCGACGGAGTCCACGACCGCTTTCAGGTCTTCCTCTTGGGTCGCGATCACTGTTCTGGGGATGGGAACACCGTGCTGAGCCAGTAACTGGAAGGTTGTATCCTTCTGACCGGCCGCCAGCCATCCTGCGAGGGGATTGACGACCGGCACACCAGCCGTCTCATAGTGCCGGACGTAAGGGTGGAAGTGAGCCTCCTCGGTCCCAGAAAGCGCGTTGAAGACAAGCGTCAATTCCGCTGTGCGTAGGCTCGCATGGACAGACGTACTTCCGGGTTGAGGAAGGCGAAGACCCACTCGCGAGGGGTCCACCAGATCACAATTGAACCCTAGGGCTTCGAAGCCGAACTTCAAGGCTTCCAGCCGGATTCGACTGGCCGTGTTGTGACCAACCGAGCGCGAAAGGATGGCGACTTTCACTGATCCGCCTCTCTCGAGTCTCTGCCCAGCGTTCAAGGGGCGCCTGACGCCTTTAGATTGAAGCCTGTGTGAATATGCGCTATTTCAATGTCGGAATGATACAGGTCTGCTGTGCAAAGCTGCCTGACTCTTACATTCTCTCCGCGGGCCAATGCCTGCACGATTCTCTGCTGATGGGCATCTCGGCGCTTCTCATACGCTCTGCGTGGGGGCGACCCGTGACCTGTTGCTGGATCGCGTGTAAGCGAGTCATGGTGAAATCTCCGAAAGTACAGCACTTCAGGGACGTTACCGATGTCCGCAAACCGGAGTAGCCTCCAGTTCAGGTCTGTGTCAGCCCCCATCCATGTGTGCCCGTCGAAGCCGCCAAATTCCAGGAGAGTGGACCGGTCGAATATCTGACTTCCGTGGTGCGCCACGTACTCTTTCTTGTTACCGAGAAGGGCTCCGAAGTCGCAAGATGCCCTTGTTGCGCCGACAGGAGTGTAGACGGCCAGGCTGTGCAGGTAGCCATGCGCTCGAATCTCCACGTTCTCACGAAACCTCGGCCTTACATCCTCCGGATAGAATTGATGGACGTACGTCCCGCTAACCCTCCACCGCCGTCGGGCCATCCACACTATCTGTGCACTGATTCTATCAGGATGGCTCAAGTCGTCAGCGTCCTGCATCGCGACGAAGCGCCCTCGCGCGTAGGCTCTGAGGATCCAGTTCTTTATTTGATATGGCCCTACCCTATGACGCAGCCGGACCGCGCATAGACGCCTGTCTTTCCCGAATTGCTTGACGACGCGATCATATGAGTCGTCCTGACTCGAGTCGTCAACGCAGAAGATCTCGAGATTTCGGTGTGTCTGAGCCAGGACGCTCTTGAGGCAGTGTTCGATCCAGAGGCTGGCGTTGCGCATTGGGATAATTACCGTAACGAGCCCCGAATCGACAGTGGGAGTCTCGCACACGACGACATCGGCTGGCCTGGTTGATTGGATATGCGTGAACACCTCAATGCTCTGGCGGAGCGCGCGCGCAACTTCGAGAGCACCATGGCCAAGGGCTTGCTGCCGGGTTGACCTGCAGGCTCTCCGAGGACACTCGTCCATCGCTCACATTGGTTCTACGGCCCGCTGGGCATGGAGACGTGGCATTCGGGAGGATGCCGTGACGCTTCGACACAGGGGTCACCCTTCGACTTGGCTGCTTGCGGGTCGTCCGATTGGCAACGAATAGATGCGCGCGGGTTGATGTCAAATTGGTGCTCAACCCAACGCTGAGCATTTTGCTCCACTCTGTCCTGGTTCCCTGGTCTTTTCGCCGTGGCCTCCACCTTGACCTCGCGTTCGCCTTCCGCGTCCCTCACGAGTTCTTCCTTGCTTCGTATCTCCTTCGTGAAGACCTGAGTACCGTAGGCCACCCGGACACCGCTCGGTGCCTCGAATCCTCGTAGGTGTGTCGCCAGAGGACGTACAGCCTGGTTTCTCGGCTCATGCCTAGCACGAGGTGGAAGTCCCGATCGTCCGGCATCCTGTGCTCCAGTGGCCGCGCGCGGACGGGCAACAACGTCATCCTCGAGGACGTGGAACAAGTCGTGCGCCCACAGACGCCTTGGTCCTCAGGCCTCCGACTGATCATGAGCGGCGCGTTGCGCCTCCGCACGAACGACCTTCGCCCACCCGCCGACGGTCGCCAGCGTCGGACTCAGTTCCGCGATTTTCAACCACGCGTCGAGTAACTGCCTCGGCGACCCGACTTGCCGAAACCACTGCCCGATGGGCGCGACGAGATCCCAATCCAGGCAGTGGCAGAGACGCTCTGGCACTCGCGCAAAACCAGACAACGCGCGGATGTGATTGACAGGCCCCTTGAAGAAGCCGCCATCCAGCAGCGGCGCGTAATAATCGACTGCAAACGCGTTGTGCCGCTTCTGGAACTCGATCTCCTTGCCCAAGCGCAGCCGGATCCGCTCCTGGTCGGTATTCGCAGCACATAGACGGCGCAGTTCCTCCAGAAGGAGGTTCCGCAGCTCCAGACGGGCCGCGCAGATCCGACGCGCATGGGACCCTGTGATCTCTGCGATCCCCACGACATCATCGAGCAGCGCCAGCGTTCTGCCAACCGTGGGATCGTCCGCGTACGCGCGGGCGATCTCCGGCCGTTTCTTCGAACCGCGGATGGTCCAGTCGCACCGGATGAGCGCGGCGACAAGGAGGCTCTGCGTCGCGTAGCGCAGCTTTTGATGTCCGTCGTAGGCGGAGCCAGCGCTTAGGTCTTGTTCGGCGCGGATCGCCCACTGCTCCGCCGTCGCCGCATGCTGTGCCGCCAGCGCGGCGACCACTTCGGCGTGAAGGCGTCGGGTGAGAAGGTCGCCCACGCCGTCCTCGATCCAGGACCAATCCTTGCGGTTGAAGAGGCACTCGCTGCCCTGCAGTTCGTCGCCAAGGGCTGTGCGGTGCAGCCATTCCGCCAGCGCGGTGGGGTCCGCGAGGCGGTGCAACCCCTCTTCGAGGTCCTCGCGTAGCACGACGTGGACGTTTTCGATTACGCCCTCGGGGCCAAAGCGCCAGGGCGGCACTTCGTTGTCCAACTTGCCAAGGGCGACGACATGGAGATCTAGATCACTCGCGGGGCCGACGGGGCCACGGGCGACGCTCCCCGATAGCCAGACAGCGAGGACCGCCTCCTGTTCGGACAACCGAGCGGCCAGAGTCTCTGCGTGCATCCGCAAACGCCGCTGCCGTTCCGGATCATTCACCTCGCCTTCGGCCACCTTCGCCACGCGCCTTCAGTCCCACACGATCGACAGGGTGTCCGCCACCGTCCGCGGCCATGTGAAAGCGGCGGCCGCTCCACGCGCTTCGCGGCCCAGGGCCACCCGGGCGGGCGCATCGCGCCGCAAGTCCATCAAGGCCCGCGCGAGTTCCCGCGGACGGTCCGTGCCTACGAGGACGCCGTTCACGCCGTGGACCAGAAACTCGCGGACGGCTGCAAGATCGCTAACGACAACTGGCCGTCCGGTCGCCATCGCCTCCAGCACGGCGATCCCTTGGCTCTCGTATCGCGACGGTTGCACGTACAGGTCGGCGTTCCCGAGGATGCCGGCGATCTTACCGTGTGGAACGTGTCCGAGGAAGTACACGCGCCCCCGCAACGGTTCCGCTTCCGCCCTCTGCCGGAGTTGGCGCTCGTACTCTATCTCGTTGTAGGAGCCTCCGGCAACGGTGAGCGTAGCTTCCACTCCTTCGCCGAGCAGAAACTCCATGGCGTCAAGGAGCACATCGATTCCCTTCTGTCGGCACAACCTGGCCGTGGACACGAGTCGCAAGTTGGAACCGTCGCTAACGTTGTCCATAGCGGGCACGGCGAAGAAGGCGTCGCTGACGCCGTTATAGATGACCTGTACACGCTCGAGCCGGATTCCATAGCCGTCGGATATTGCGGCGCGTTCGGCGACCGAGAGCGCGACAACGGCATCGGCCCGACGCAGGAGCGCCCCCTCCACTGCCTTGACGTCTTCTGGGCAGGCCAGACCCAGGTGCAGAGCCTTCTCGCTGGCTAGGAGGTGCGGCGTGTGGATCAGCCGGACGGACACGGGCAGGACGTCTGCGAGGCCGATCGCGGAAGTCCAATGGTGGCTGTGAATGCATCTGTACGAGGCGGGCCGGAATGCCGGATGGCGCGCGACCCCGCGCGAAAAGGAAGCGCCCTCCTCGAAGTCGCGCCGGAACGTGTCGGGCGCCGCCGACGGCTCGAAGTCGACGTAATGGACCGTCATCCGACCTGCCGCCCGGACGGACGGGTGCTGAGGCTCGCGCTGCGTAAACACTTCTACTCGCGCGCCACGCGCCAGCAGGCCTTCCACGACGTGCGCTACGTTAATCGTTCCTCCGTCGGAGACATCGCGCTCTTCGATGGGAAATCGACGACGGTTGAGAATACAGACTACCTCGGACCGCATCTCAGCGTCCTGCGGGCTGGCACGCCGCGTAATGCCCCGAGTATCAGGGCCACGGTGTGCGCTGGAGGCCCACCGTTGTTGACGCGCACGCACCGTACCGTCCCTAGCAGCCGACGGTGCAGTGTTCGCTGCGCTAGTCGCTGTTCTGGCAGGGTCAGAAAGAGTGACCCATTTAGGAAACATTCCGTGCGCGCATAGAATGATGAATACCTGCCGTGTTCGACCAGATCCACGTCGTCTGGATTCAATTCGTACAGAGAGGCCGGCTCGTCCTCGTCGCGCGCGACGACGACGAAGAGTGCCAGCTGCCCCCTATCGGCGATGCCATCGGGCCCGAAGACCTCTTCGCGGGCGATCATCAGCCTCGCGCGCGGGTCTCCTGGGTCGCCGTGGAAGTTCTCGCTCGGATGGCTGTTCGGTGTGGGCCATAGAGACGGGGTGAGGGCCCGCACACTTGGGTATTTCATGTGCAGTCTCGGCTCGCCGGTGTAGCGGACGTCTAGGGTCGCTAGCGAAAGCGGTCCCCAGTCATCGTTGACGATTCGTACCGCCCCAGATTGAAGGGAGCGGATGGCGGCCGTCAGCGTCGTTTTGCCGACGCCCGAAGTGCCGCTGAGGACCAATCCACGCCCGCCGACCAACATGGCGCAGCCGTGAACGAACATCTCGTCTGGCGGCGCCAGCTCCGAGCACAGTCCGCGGACGGTGATCTTCAGGTTTCCGTAATACTCGGATCCGGTGATCCACACCTGTCGCGTCTCGTGGCAATACCAGCGGGCGTCATCGAGCTCCCGCGGCAGACCGTAGCTTGCTGCGGCCCTTCGCCGCGCGACGATGCGTGCATCGAAGGCTGCGTTTCCCGGCTCGGGCTCGGGCCAGTTCAGGGCGAAGAAGTGCGCCAGGTGGGGGCTGTCCGTGTCGAGCCTGAGCCGAATCAGCCGACCCCCGGCCGTAGGGAGTGCGGTGAAGGCGGTTTCCATCCGGGACGACGCTTCTGATTCGAACGCGGGTAGCTTGTGGATCCGTATGGGGAGCGGGCGCTGCCGATCCGCATCATCGACGTGGTTGTAGGGCAGGCGGATCACGCGCGGGCCCCGCTGCGCCGCAGCCCATCGATGCCGTTGCCCGTGTTAATCACAAGCACCATGTCATGCTGGGGACGGACGCCCGGTACAATCTCTTCGAGGCGGTGCAGCACCCCCAATCCAGCGGCACCGCTCGGCTCTGCCGATAGCCTTTCCTCGCGCGCGATCTCGATCCCACGCAAGATCTCGGATTCGTCGACCCGCCAGACCCGGTAAGGCCGGCGGATGGCGCCTGTCCGATCAGGAGAGCGATGCCGGCTCGATGCCACGCCTTGCGACTCCAGCGTGACGGTGTCGAGCCAGATCGGCCCGTAAAGCATGCGCGCCATCGACTTGGGCGATGCCACGCTGACGGGAACGACGCGGCCGTGTCCCAGGTTCGAGAGGTAGTCGCTGATCTCGTTGCAGAGGATCCCCGCGCCATACGGCACGACGCAGATATCCGGCGGGCGGCCGAGCTGCTCCACCGCCTCGCGGATGATGTCCACGTAGACCGGCACATCTAGTCCCTCCGTGATGTTGACGAAGCGCGAGCACGGCACGCCCGCCTCGATCGCCACCTTCCGCAGCGCACCGTCATCAAGCACGTCATATGAGAGATCCAATGGTACGACGGTGGCAAACCCCTGCAGTTCCTCCAGCACTTCTCGCGCGGGCAGCTTCGTCCCGAGGGAGGAGGGGCCGAACTCCCAGCACTCGAAGTCCCTAGGCACAACTATCACCACGTGATGACGACCGCCGGCCACGGCCGCTTCCCGGGCGTACCGCGCGATGCTGATGCCTGTATTACCGTACGAGAGCGTTGCGAAGGTAGTCGCCCGCGCTCTGCAACGAGCTATAGCCCGCAATGACAGGCGGTCCTTGAACGTCCCACTTGGCCACGTGGATTCGTCCTTGACGAATAGATGGGCGAAGCGGGGCACCGAGTTGATTCTCCAGAGCGGCGTATGGTTCATGTGTGCTCTACTTGTGCTGCTCGCCGGTCCCGCCCAGCCAACCCCCTGAAGACGGAAGCGGCAGGCCGCCGTGCCACCATGAAGCCCACCGCCCGGTCCTCACGCTACCCAACCGGGCAGCGGAAGCCGGTTCTTCTGAGATGTTCGCGGCCCGTTGCTCGCTTAGTTCAGCACCACTCGTCGTAGTTTCCTGCCGGAGGGTAGGAGGGTCAGTCACCATGATATTGTCAAGCGCCTTGAAAGCCGCCCTCAGGGCCAGCAGTGAGGCTCGGAAGCCTCCAGATTCCATAAGTCTGCCCGGTGCCTCGGGCGGAAGCCTTAGAGGAGCATCGACTCGCTTGTCGTGCTCCTTGCAGCTCCGGTAGGTGAGATTGTAGCAGATACGGCAACCGAAGTAGCGCCCACCGGGCGGCAGGCAAAGCTTCCCCACGCGCCTTTCGCAAGAGCGGCCGTAGCGGACCAGCGGGCAGCAGAACCAATACCGCTGCCCTCCAAGATGGCACGGCGTGGTTGTGGTCACGACGGGATAGTCTAACGACGCCTTCTCCCCGGTCGCGTCGTTGGCAATCGTGTAGGACAGCCGGAGGACTAGATCTAGGTAAGTAGCCGGTCTCTACGGGGACGTGGCTGTGGTGGAGGAGACAGTCCAGATGGCCGTCGCAATGCTCTCGCACAGCCGATCCCTATCCCCCTCCCCTTCCCGCCACTCCGTTCCGTCCGGGGCACCGAGCCACCACAAGAGTCCTGGATTGAATCGTCGGCCACAGAATAGAACTTCAACCGCACCGCATTCGTTGAGGCGAAGGCCATCCAGCGTGACGATGAGTACGAGATTGTCGAGCTCGTCAGTGCCATGGTGCGAGGAGGACTGCTAGGGGTGACACGACTTTGGCGCCGGCGTCGAGCGGAAGCGTCGGCGCGGCGTCGAAGCTTACGGAACGGACGACTTCCTGAGATCGTTATCGTCGCGGAAGTGGGGCTGTACCAACATGGGCTTCTGGCGGTTCCTGATTAGGCTTGTCGGACGATGGTACGTCATTGTGACTCTGGTGCTGAGTCTCACGACTTTCCCTGAGGACATCGCGAAAGTCCTGGGGTTCCAATGGCCTTGGCCGCAACTGCCTTCGCAAGCGTACCTTGTGATACTTCTCGCAGCAGTAGTTTATGCCGCGTATGACGTGAACCGCGAGGAAGTGACCGAGGCGCGACGTGAGTCCCGCGAGGCCGCCCTCACCGAAGGCGAACTCCGGTTTGACCTAGACGACCGCTACACTTGGACATACCCGTTTCCTGACAAGCACGGGCGACATGTCCTTGTCTATGGGACCGTCAGGAGTCTGGGGTCCTCTGCGGTGCGACTCACAAGCATATCGCTGATTGATGCTGAGGGACGGCAGTATCAAGCCATAGAACCGCCGGGGTCGATTCGGACCATCGACGGATCAGTAGGAATTGGGGCAAGCCACGCGCACTTCATTCCGTCCGGTATCTTCATCATCGAGCCAAACCGGCCCAAGGATATCGTGGCGCTTTTCAGGACTGAGCATGAGGAATGGCGCGGGCCAGTAGAGTCCGCGTCCTACAGCCTGACCTTGCAGGATGACCGGGGAAGGTCTGTGCAGAAGGAATTCGCCTGCCGCATTCACCACGGGAACAGACTCTGATCTCCATATCGTGAATCGTGTGGGTGTCCGGCGACTACCTGGCCGCATTTCTTGTCATGTATCTGAATGCGAATTCGCCCGCGAAGACCAGGAACGACAAGCAAATGTCCGCGCAGTAGTCCGCGATGCGATCAGCTTCCGTTCTGAGGTCCGCCGTACGTGGAATCTTCCAGAGGTGGCGGACAACGATGCTGTCCAGGATGTGATCCGCGGCCTCGAATCTCCAGAGGGACAAATCGTCTCCCGCGGTGATGGTGCTCGTTGCCGCCTCGTCTCTGCCCGCGCGATCATCCAACGCTGCGAGGGTCAACTTGGGGTCGTAGTGGAAGGCCGTCTTGTTGCGTATCGCGCCGACGTACCGTCTGAAGTCCGCCGCACCAGGGCCGCCGTCCAGACACGAGGTCAACTTGTCAAACGCCGCCTGCACCTCCGCGGGGCACCTGCCGACTTCGGCCCGCAGGCCGGCGTCATCCCGAATCTCCTGCATGACCTTCATCGCCTCGTTCAGGTGGCCGCATTGGAGACGCACGAAGTACAGCCGCGCCCCTATTTGAACATGCCTCCGTAGACGGGGCTGCTCCTGCTTATACTGTGCCAGACCATGGTTCGCTAGTGAGATGTCATTGAAAGCCATCATCAGCCTGAGGATGACCGAGCCGTGGGCGGAGCGTTGCAACTTCCGGAAACTGACGTAGACGGTTTGGGTCTCTGGCATTCGTGATTTCACCCTACGGGGCTGAGATGTTCCCGATACGAGCTTAGATCTCTGCCGATTTGCAGCATCTCGGCCATGCGGATTTCAGTGTCAACCCTTCTTAGCTGGCGGAAGCTCTAGACCGATCTCCGTATACATCGCCCGCAAAGCCTTGTCTCGTGCCCGAATGAACTGATCCACAGCGCCCCCTCCTGAAGCGCCGAGGCGAGGACCGACCATGATCTCGACTTCCTTGAAGGCGTCCCAGGTCTTTGCCGAGAAGAGCGCCTGCACGTGAGCGGTCTCGACTTGGAAGGTTTTGAAGAATTCCAGCGACGGCCTGAACTGCGGATCGTCCTCGTGCGCTATGTATTCGCTGATGAAGTCCGCCAGGAGCCGGTTGACTTCTTGAGTCGCCTCAAACCGAAGTTCCGCCAGTCGCTGGCGCTTCCAGAAGCGATGCTGCAATTGAGGTGTTAGGTAGATGGTCAGCAGCGTGGCGAGAACGCCGACGACGGCTCCGAAGATCGCCGCAGTCGAAGTGTCGCTCATGGTTTTCCCGGGCGGGTTGTTAACCTCACCAGTTCAGCTCGGTAGCCTCAGCTTCCATTAGGGCCTTCATCGCGACTGTATCGTGCTGCCTCGCCCAAGGCTATGGGTTGATAAGTTCCCACACGACCTTCCCCATGCCCACCGGCAACCGTAGTCGGAATTCCTGCTCTGTGCGCCACCCGTTCGCCGGTTCAAGTTCTACGCGCACAATCGCCGCTCCTCGAAGTCCGCTTGCAGTCCTGGCGGTGCCGCAGCCGGCGGCCACGCCGCATAGACCTTCCACGGATCAGCGACGTAGGCCGTACCATTGGGCAGCCTTCGTAGCACGTCAATCATTTCGTCTCTGAAACCCACGTTGCGCGTAGTGGCAGTTGGAATGAGGCTCGACACCAGAATCCTAGCGGTGTAGTCGCGCGGCTCGGGTTGGTTCACCCAGTGGGCTGTGATCTGTGGAATGGGCGGCACCGTTGGCTGCTTGGTGACCGGATCCATGAAACTGACGCGGGCCACGCAATCGACAGCTACATCGCGCGGTAGAAACCACCGCCACGGCCGCTTGCCGTAGACCGTCAAATGAATCCACTCTTCGGTCGGCTGGTCATCAGTCGGCTTCACGCGCAGTCGGGGCCGGCGGTAGAACTCGAACCACACAAACACGCTGATGCCAAGTATGGTGACGGCGGCGCTGATGATACTGGCCCATGTCGAAGTATCCCATGCCGAAATGTCCATGCGCCTTGGCTTCGGCAGGGAAGGCGCGTGGCCCTACAAAGCCGGTCCACGCTGATACATGATACGAGCGTGATGAAGCCGCGCCACCTAGCGCAGATTCTCCCCGTTTGAGCCAGAAGGCTGGTCTACCAACACACCGACGGCTGTACCCCCACGCCTTGCGACACTTCGCGGCGACGTCTTGGCTGCGCGGCGGGGGCAAGATCGGACGAGGTGCGGTGGCTACTCGGGCATGAAAGCCCCAACACAACGCTACGTTACAGGAACCTCATCGGAGCGGACCTTCAGCGGGCACACAAGGAGGCGGGAGCGATCGCTCGCGATCCACAATCGGTGAGACTGGCCCTTCGCCACTCGTGGACCACGTCATCCACGAGGAGTTCTATGGGGCGCAGGATAGGGAACTGTTCCAGCTTCCGTCCGGCGTGTACGACGCGATGAACCCGCGCGAACGCGCCCTGGCCGACTTCCTCACGATTGTCTGACCAGGCGTAGTGCTCACCGCTTGAGCGTGACGGACGCCAGCCGCTTCTGGAAGTAATCGACGGTGCGGCGGATCCCCTCCTCGAGGGAGACCTGCGGGGTCCATCCCAGCAACTGCTGGGCGCAGGAGATATCGGGCCGGCGCACCCGCGGGTCATCAACGGGGCGCGCCACGAACGTCAGCGAACTCTTGCTGCCCGTCGCCTCAAGGATCAGCCGGGCAATCTCCAGCACGCTGCGCTCCTCCGGATTGCCCAGGTTGATGGGGTGGTGGATCGAATCCTCCGCTGCGGTGCTCGTGTGCAGGAAGGCCCGATCCATGCGCTCTTCCACCGAGCGATCGGACGGACCGAAGAGCACCGCCAGCAGGCCGGCCATCATATCGTCGAGATAGCAGAAACTCCGTGTCTGAGATCCATCGCCGTGGACGGTGAGCGGTTCGCCGCGCAGTGCCTGCACGATGAAGTTGGAGATCACGCGGCCGTCGTCGGGCCGCATCCGGGGCCCGTAGGTATTGAAGATTCGGACGATGCGCGTATCCAGCCCGTGGTACCTGTGGTAGGCCATGGTCATCGCCTCGGCGAAGCGCTTGGCTTCGTCGTAGACGCCACGAGGGCTGATGGGATTCACGTTGCCCCAATAGGTCTCCGGCTGCGGATTGACCAGGGGGTCGCCGTAGACCTCGGATGTGCTGGCCAGAAGGAACCGGGCGCCTTTGGCCTTGGCCAGCCCCAGCGCTTTGTGCGTGCCGAAGGCCCCGACCTTGAGGGTATGGATCGGATACTCCAGGTAGTCCCGCGGACTCGCCGGGGAGGCAAAGTGCAGCACCGCGTCCAGCGGGCCTTCGACGTACATGTAGTCGCAGACGTCGTACTGGATGAAGCGAAAGCGTGGGTGTCCCAGCAGGTGCGCGATGTTGGTCTCGCGGCCGGTGAGCAGGTTGTCCATGCACAGAACCTCGCACCCCCGCTCGATGAGCCTGTCGCAGAGATGACTGCCCAAGAATCCCGCGCCGCCGGTAATCAGGACTCGCTGCAGTGTGCCGGTCCCCATCGGGTCCTCCTTCGCGCCGGGGCATGGCCGTCGCCGGCCCCGTCCATCCCCTCTTCTTCCTTTCCTACGGCAACTCTTCCCACGCCGCCACCCACGCCACCACCGGGGCGTCGGCCGCGACGTGTAGGCCGGGCGTGCCCAGCACCGCCGGGTCGTAGCGGATGACCACAGTGGCGGCGACGTTGCGGAAACTCAGCCCTCGATCGGCGCTGAGCGCCGCCCCCACAATGTCGGCGCGCGCTTCGTCGGCCGCTGCCCGCTCCACGAGGACACCCAGCCGTCCTTTGTCTGCTACCCCGACGGCCGGTTCTTCTGCTTCGGCTGCCTGCAATGGGGCGATGCCGTGGACCTCGTTCGCCGCCTGGAGCGGGTCTCAACGCGGGAGGCTGCGGCCCGCCTCGCTCAGGAGTTCGAGGATGTGAATAGCGCGCCGCCCATCCTGCGGCAAGGGCAAGAACGCTCCTTGCCTCGGCTGGCCGGCGCGCAGGGCGAGATGGCAGATCCTCTCAGGAGGTGATGCCGATGGTGCACAGAGGCCGGCCCCTGGTGCTGGGGTGGTATGCGTTTCTCGCGTGGAACGTCGTGCTGTTTCATGGCCTGGCGGCGCTCGATGGCGCGGTGCCGGCACGGCCGCTCGCGGTGGCGGCCAGTGTGGCGCTCGCCGCGTCGCTCCTCGTCCAGCTCGCCCTGCTGGTACGAGCGCAAGTGCTGTATGTCCGGTCGCGAGGCGTCCGGGCAGCGGTGAACCGTCGCACTGGTGAGGTGCTGCCAAAAAACGGAGACGCCGCGCGTGCCCGCCGACCCGGCGCCGCGGCCCAGAGTACACGGTAGAGAGAAGGGAGGAGGTTCTCGTGGTGAATCGTGTCATTCTGATCGGGAGATTGGTCCGCGATCCCGAGGTGCGCACTGTGGCCTCAGGGCATGCGATGGCCCGCTTTACCTTGGCGGTGGACCGGGGCGTGGCGAACGTGCAGGGGGACCGCGAGGTGGACTTCATCGACATCGTCGCGTGGCGGAGGCTGGCGGAGCAGGTGGCCGAGTACCTGCGCCGGGGCCGGCTGGTG
>Ga0187892_10007889_pt1 | contig 14912 bp, 14 predicted proteins | sample MA1701073metaG_FD_139345 | JGI IMG/M metagenome (GOLD analysis project Ga0187892, IMG submission 139345) | Bio-ooze microbial communities from a basaltic lava cave in the Kipuka Kanohina Cave System on the Island of Hawaii, USA - MA170107-3 metaG ... | reverse complement strand
TGATGAAACGCTCGTGCCCCGGCACATCGACTATGCTCACCTCCTGGCCACCGGGCAGCTTAAGCCAGGCGAACCCCAAATCGATGGTGAGCCCTCGCTCCTTCTCTTCACGCAAGCGGTCGGGGTCGATACCAGTCAGGGCCTTGACGAGGGCCGATTTCCCGTGGTCGATATGGCCGGCGGTGCCTATGGTGTACATAAGATTCGATACGATGCGATTGTAGCATCTGGTAGAGGCCCTCTGCTAAGATACAGCCGATATGGCTTCAGATGGGCAGGGACGCGTCGGCTATGTCTATGACCCCTTGTACCTGGAGCACGGCTGGACCGGCCATCCGGAGAACCCGACCCGTCTGCAAGCCATTATGGCCCATTTACAGGAACAGGGCTTTCTTGAGCGGCTCACTCAGATCCCGGCCCGAGATGCTTCTTCCATCGACCTAGAGCTGGTACACACCGCGGATATGGTGGAGAAGGTGCACTCCCAGGCTACTAGGGGCAGCGGCCGCCTGGACCCTGATACCTATGTACACTCCGGCTCTTACGAAGTCGCCATACATGCTGCAGGTGGCTGCCTAGCGGCCGTGGATGCTATCTTGGACGGCCAAGTCGATTCCGCCTTTTGTTTGGTGCGGCCGCCCGGTCATCACGCTACCCCGACCAAGGCTATGGGATTCTGCCTGTTCAACAACTTGGCCATCGCCGCCGCTCACGCTGTGAAGAATCGCGGACTCGAACGCGTCGCCGTCATCGATTTCGATGTGCACCACGGCAACGGCACCCAGGACGCTTTCTATTCTGACCCGAGGGTGCTGTATTTTTCTACCCATCAATATCCCTTTTATCCTGGTAGCGGCGCCTGGGGCGAGACCGGCGAAGGAGAAGGCCTGGGAGCCACTGTCAACGTGCCTTTACCGCGTGGCTGCACAGGCGACCAGCACCTTCAGGTGTATAAGGAAGTCTGTCTCCCTATCGTTCGTCGCTACCGGCCGCAGTTCATCTTCGTATCAGCCGGCTTCGATGCTCACTTTGCCGACCCCTTGGCTCAGATGATGATGACCACTCGCTCCTACTATGAGATCGCCACGCTGCTAAGGGAACTTGCCCTTGAGCTATGCCAAGGGCGCATCGTTTTCGCCCTGGAGGGCGGCTACGATTACACCGCCCTAGGCTGGTCTGTACAGGCATGCCTTGATGCTCTGCAGGGCAACGACTTTGCTCCCGACCCACTGGGGGAAGGTCCCGAGCTACCTCCGCCGGACATCGAGATCGTCCTCTCTGCAGTGAAGCGGACTCACGAACTATCCTAAACGGCTGGGCGCTCTGGGAGCCCCGCCTGAGGAGCCTTAAGCGGGTAGGAAACGCAGGAACACTTCGTTCCCGAGAAGGCGCCCACGAGAGGTGAGCCGCAGGTGGCCGTCAGCGCGTTCTAGCAGGCCCAGCGACTCTAGCTCCTGAACCTGATGGCAGTATTTTTCCGCCAGCTCCACGCGAAACCGTTGCCGGAACCCTTTTAGACTCAGCCCCTCGGTGAGCCGAAGGGCCAGGATTACCGTGTCCGCCATCTCCAGTTCCGGTGTTAGTTTTTCCAGTAACGTGATCTGAGGCAAGGCACGGAGAAAAGACTGTGGGTCGCCTGACGGCGGCAGACTTTGGCGGCCTCCCTCCAGACGGCGGATATACTGCTTTGGCGAATATACGTCGGCGAAACGAAAACCGTCAAAGTAAGAATGGGCGCCGGCACCGAATCCAAGATAAGGTCGATTCTCCCAATAGGTCAGATTATGGCGGCAACGCTGGCCCGGCCGCGCCCAATTCGATATCTCGTACTGTTCATAACCGGCCTGCGCCATCCTCTCTAGCGACCACTCATACATCTCGGCCTGGACGTCGGCATCCGGCTCGGCCACCCGGCCGTGCTCAATATCGTGAGCCAGCTTCGTCCCCTCCTCCACCGTAAGGGCGTACAACGATAGATGCTCAGGCGCCAAGGATATGCCTTCCTCCAGGCTATAGCGCCAGCGCTCCAAAGGCTGCTGGGCGAGGCCGTAAATGAGGTCTAGGTTGATGCGTTGAAAGCCCGCCTCCCGCGCCCAACGATAGGCCTGTCGCGCCTCCTCCGCCGAATGGATGCGGTCCAAGGCCAGCAACTCATCGTCGTGGAAGCTCTGCACGCCCAGGCTGAGGCGGTTAATGCCTAAGGCCAGCAGACCCTCAAGATAGTCGAGATCGACAGTGCCAGGGTTTGCCTCCAACGATAGCTCGCAGTCGGGGGTCAGCTGAAAGGTGCTCCCCAGGGCCGCCATTACGCGCTCCAATTCTATGAGCGGCAACAGACTGGGAGTCCCTCCGCCGAAAAAGACGGTATGGACAACATAGTCGTGCGTTGGATAGCGCCACAGCTCCATCTCTTGGACGAGGGCGTCGACGTAAGGCCTCACCAGCTTTTCGAGGCCGGCGTAAGAGTTGAAATCGCAGTAGGAGCACTTGAGGGTGCAGAAGGGGATATGCAAATAGAGGGAGAGGGGTCGATCCGAGTGGGCCATGTGTGTATGGTAGCAGATGCCGGTGGGTACAGCGTATCATCCGCTGAGGATGCCACACCCCACTTGATGTCTCCTGGCTGACGGCGTGTATAATCGCCGCGAAGGAGGTCACTTGCAAGACGCTAACCAGCACGGACTCGGCCTACAGATCGAGGAAGCGCCCAAGGCCACACGGCCCGTCGCATCAGCCAAAAGGCGGGCGAACGAGCTAGACGGTGCTACCTGGACTCGCCACTCCATCAGTATTTGGAGCGACATCAGGAAAGTGCCGGAGGAGGTCAAACTCCGGCACCCCGCGCTGTTCCCTACGGCGCTTGTCACACGCCTTATTGAATGTTTCGCTGGTGCTAACGACCGGGTTATCCTAGACCCGTTCGCTGGCGTAGGCTCAACCGTTATTGCGGCAGAGGCACTGGGCAAGCTGGGGATCGGCATTGACCTCTCAGAGGAGTTCATCAACAAGGCGCGTCAGCGGTCGCAGCAGATGACCGCGCAGCCCGGGGGCGAGAGACGGCTCATCGTTGATGACGCCTTCAATCTGCTTAATCACGTAGAACCGAAGTCGATTGACCTTGTAGTGACCTCACCGCCTTACTGGGACATCCTGTTGCAGAAGCGTTCTGCCGACTACAAGGAAACCAGGCACTACGGCAGGTCCGAGAAAGACTTGGGCCGGATCCCCAGGTACCGCCAGTTCATTGACGCGCTTCAGGACTTGTTCAAGCTGGTGTTCACGGCGCTGAGGAAGGGCAAGTATTGCTGCGTGGTCGTGATGGACGTGAGGAAGAAGGACACCCTCTATTTGCTCCACGCTGACCTCGCTGAGGCGCTCCAACAGATCGGGTTCGTGCTGGACGACATTATCATCTGGGACCGCAGGCACGAATATAACAACCTGCGGCCGCTCGGCTACCCCAGCGTTTTTCGCATCAACAGAGTCCACGAATACATCCTCATCTTCAAGAAACCGGCGCACTGAGCCACTGACACGATGGCAAAGGTTCAGCAGGCCCAGTTTCTCCCTGATCTGGCGGACGGCTTCCGGCGATGTCGAAGCGCGTCTCTGGCGGTCGCGTTCGTCACGGAGTCCGGCCTCGAAATAGACGAGGTGGCCGACGCCGTGCAGCAGGCGCTTGACTCGGACGCGCAACTGAGAATCCTGCTCGACCTCAGTCTCGGCAACACTGACCCCAGCGCCGTATGGAGCCTGCTTGCCCTGGCCGGCGCTCATCCGACCGTCCAGATTCGCGCTGCGCTTCCTAACGACGGTCGCCTGCTCCACGCGAAGTTCTACCTGTTCGACTTCGGCGAGGAGCTGGCGCTTGTCACGGGTTCCGCGAACCTATCAGAAGCCGCGCTGACCGCGAACATCGAACACGGGATGACCGTTCGCGGATCCCGCAATGATCCGCTGATAGATGGGGCGATCCAGTTCTTCACCCAGCTCTGGCAGTCACCGGCCTCGCGGCCTATCAACGATGAGGCGGCGCGACTGTATGAGGAGTTTTGCGGTAGGCGGCGAACGTTGCAGGCCCGGGCTGAACGGCGGTCGCGGGCATCCTGGCTGCGACTGGAAGCATACCTGGCCGCCGTGCCGCCCGTCCTCGAATGGCCGTCAGTGGAGGCCGCATACATCGCGGGCCTGGTCTGTGCGCGGGGAACGTTTGATGACACGGCGCGAACGATTCAGGTCAAGCTCCGCTTCAACAAGGGCAGCTACCCCAGCGGTCAGGTGAGAGTGTGGAACACTTCGTTTCCAGCGGATGAAGTCATCCCTACCATCCCGACCCGTATAGCGGAACGCCTCGGCCTGATTCTGCCCGACGTCCCCGTATTAGTCACCGGACAGGTAATCACGGTCAACCTGAACGGACACCGTGCTATCTATGACGTTCTTCGTGCGCCGTTCCAGCCCGCTTCCGACACCACGCACTTCAGGATTCCACGGGGTCTAGCGCGGGCGGGTGAGGATGTCATCACTGAGTTCGTTCGCGGGTTCGCTGTCGCGTCTGGGTTAGTCACCGATGGAACGGCCTTACCGCAGCACCTACTGACGGGAGTGGCAATACAGATAGTCTGGCTGCGGCCTAAGACCGGCAACAAGCGGCTGTTTAACGATCTCCGCGCCCTTATCGAGGATCGCCTGGGCATCAAGGTGTACACGCACTGGCGCGAATATCGGGAACCGCACCTGAAGATTCGGTGTCAGAACTTCCTCGAAATCGGGTTCGGGATAGACTGGTGGGACGCGCTGGTCGCCGCCGGTGCAGATTACAATGAGGTAATGCTTACATAGAGAACGTATGGGCCTCGCGGCTGCAGCCGCGAGTCGCGGCAGGGCAGCCTAGCACAATGGCTTACCCCTGCCTACCGGCAGGCAGGGGGTTCTCTATCCGTTGTCAGACCCCTGCGCTATAGTAAGTCTCGCCATGCTTAAGACTCATTCCTGCGGTGAGCTGCGCCTCTCCCACACTGGACAGGAGGTCACGCTGGCCGGCTGGGTGCACCGCCGCCGCGACCACGGTGGCCTCATCTTCCTCGACCTGCGTGACCACGGCGGCCTTGTCCAGGTGGTGTTCAATCCTAAGGAAGCTGTCGATGCTAGCACCGTCGCCGGCGGCGTTCGCAACGAATACGTCCTGCGCGTCCAAGGAAGCGTGGCGCCGCGGCCCAAAGGTACCGAGAACCTCCAATTGCCCACTGGCGAAATTGAGGTGCGGGCTACAACAGCCGAAGTCCTTAACCCCGCCAAGACGCCCCCCTTCTACATCAATGAGGAGACGGAGGTGGAGGAGCTTCTGCGCCTAAGGTACCGCTATCTAGACCTTCGCCGCCAGCGAATGCACCAGACAATGGTCCTGCGCCATCGGGTAGTCAAATTTATCCGCGACTTCTTGAGCGATCGTGGGTTTACCGAGATCGAGACCCCTCTCCTTGGCAAACCTACACCCGAAGGCGCTCGCGATTACTTAGTGCCCAGCCGCGTACACCCCGGTCGCTTCTATGCCCTGCCTCAATCGCCCCAACAGCTCAAGCAGCTTTTGATGGTAGCTGGCTTTGAGCGCTATTTCCAGATCGCTCGCTGTCTACGGGACGAGGACCTGCGGGCCGACCGCCAACCCGAACACACACAGCTCGATTTGGAGATGAGCTTCATCTCTGAGGAAGAGGACATCCTGAAGCTCACCGAGGAGCTCTACTACCAGCTCGTGCAGTCGCTGTTTCCGCACTTCCAAGTGCCTTATCCCTTCCCTCGCATAACCTACGCCGAATCGGTCCGCCGTTTCGGCAGCGATAAGCCAGACCTTCGCTACGGCATGGAGCTACACGACTTCAGCGACGTTTTGGCCAACACCGAATTCGCTGTCCTCAGTGCCTCGTTGGCCGCCGGGGGCCAGATCCGGGGCCTTTGCTTGACCGGCGGCGCCCAGCTCTCTCGCAAGGACATCGATAACCTCACTGCCTTAGTCCAGCAGTATGGTGCCCGCGGGATGCTCTCGTTCGCGCTTCTCGGCGAGGGTCCTATTGCTGACCTTAGTGCCGAAGATATCCGCTCGCCGGTGGGCCGTTATTTCACTATCGACGAATTGCGGGGTCTGGCTCAGCGGGCCGGCGCCTCCCGTGGCGACCTCCTGCTAGTCGTGGCCGACAGGCCTAAGACTGTAAATACTGCCCTGGACGCCTCCGCCGCGAACTGGCTGACCGCCTAGAGTTGGCCGACGCTAACACTCTGGCCTTTGCCTTCATCAAAGAGTATCCACTCTTCGAATGGAGCGATAGCGAGGAACGATGGACGTCATCCCACCACCCTTTCACCTCCCCGCATGACGAAGATGTTCCTCTTATTGATAGTGATCCCGGTAATGTGCGCTCCCGTGCCTATGATCTTGTATGCAACGGCTGGGAGCTTTTTAGCGGCTCTATACGTATTCATCGACGCGATATCCAAGAGAAGGTTTTCGCTTTTCTGGGCATCGGTGGGGAAGAGGCGCAGCGACGCTTCGGCCACCTATTGGAGGCCTTCGAGTACGGCGCTCCGCCTCACGCCGGAATCGGCGCTGGCATCGACCGCCTGATGGCCGTGCTCGCAAGCCAGCCCGATATCCGGGAAGTGGTCGCCTTTCCTAAGACGAAAGCTGCTATCGACCCTCTCACGGGGGCTCCTGACAGCGTGAGCGAAGAGCAGCTCCGCGAACTTCATCTTCGCATTACGTCTCCTTGAACGTGAGCCTTGCGGGTTGATATGATTTGCGATAAGGCAATGAGGCATGCGTAGGCTCGTCCTTATTCTCACGGGGATTGCCGTCGTCCTCATCATCATAATCGGCGGCATCGCCGCCGCTCTTATCGTCGGCGGCGACGGCAACGATGATAGCGAGCCTACCGCGGGTGAAACGCCGCCGCCAAGAGAAGAAGGCGAGCTACGCCTGTTTGGGCCCGATCCTCTAACCTTGGATCCTGCCTGCGCCACCGATATCGGCTCCGCCCGCTATATCGTCGAGATCTTCTCTGGTCTGGTGACCCTGGACAAGGATACCCTTAAGCCTGTCGCCGACATCGCTGAGTCCTGGGATATATCGGCTGACGGTACCGTCTATACGTTCCATTTGCGTCGTGGCGTTCTTTTCCACGACCGCTCTCGCCGGGTGACAGCCACCGACTTCAAGTACTCCATGGAGCGGGCCCTGGCTCCCCAGACTTTGTCTAACGTCGCCGTGGTTTATCTAGGCGACATCGTCGGCGCTCAAGAGTTCGCCCGCGGCGAGGCCGAGGAGATACGGGGCATTCGTATCCCTAACCCAGACGATCCTTTCACCCTTGAGATCACAATCGATGCCCCCAAGCCCTACTTCCTGGCTAAGCTAACTTACCCCACTGCCTTCGTGGTTGACCAGCGAGAAGTTGGAAACGCCACTTGCTTCCAAAGGACCGATTGGCAGCTCCAGCCCAACGGTAGCGGCCCGTTTCAGCTTCAAGAGTGGCGGTTAGGCCAGCGCATCGTGCTCGTCCCGCACATTCAGTACCACGGCGAGCCCAAGCCTGCACTGACCAGGGTTACGTTCCTTCTGGCCGGTGGTTCTCCTTTGACCATGTACGAAAACGAAGAAGTGGATGTCAGCGGAGTCGGCATTAATGACATCGAACGGATCCGCGACCCAAACGAACCATTGAACAAGGAGTTCGTTGAGAAGCCATCCTTAGACACCTTCTACATAAGCTTCAACGTGGAGAAGCCGCCCTTCGACGATGTTTCAGTCCGCCAGGCCTTCGCGACGACCATCGATAAGGCGACCTTGGTCCGCGTGGTCCTCCGCGACCTGGCGCAGGAGGCCAAGGGCATCCTACCGCCGGAGATGCCCGGCTATAACGGCGACCTTGCCGGCTTGCCCTTTGACCGCGACCGGGCCCGGCAGCTTTTGGCCGAATCAAGGTATGCGGGCAATTTACCGCCGATAATCCTCATCACTGGCGGCCAGGGCGGTGCCCCCGACGATGTTGTTCAGGCCGTCCAGGAGATGTGGCGCCAGAACTTAGGCGTCGATGTGACCATCGAGCAAAGGGAGTCCGCCCTCTTTTTCCAAGAGTTGGATGCCGGCAACTATCAAATCTCCAGCCTAGGCTGGATAGCCGATTACGTGGACCCTCAGAATTTCTTGGAGATCAAGTTCTTCAGCGAGAATATCGGTACCACCAACGAGAGCCGCTATCGCAACGGCGACGTGGACGACCTCCTGAGGCTGGCCCAGACGGAGCAGAATGAGACAGCACGCTTCGACCTCTACCGGAGGGCCGAGGAAATTATCGTCAATGAGGCCGCCTGGATTCCCCTCTTCCACGGCAAGAGCAGCGCCCTGGTAAAGCCCTATGTCCAGGGCTATAGCATCCCGCCCTTGATCATCCCGACCCTGAAATATGTGAGCATTAGCCAGTAAGGAGTGCAGCAAGGCAGCCATGCGGGGAGTTCTGCCCTACATTGTGCGGCGGCTGGCTTGGGCACCCCTCGTTCTCTTGGTTGTTTCTCTCATTACCTTTGCCCTCGGACGTTTCGGCCCTGGCGACCCCGTGCGTATCCTGGCTGGACAGCACCCTGACCCCCAGGTTATCGCCCGCATACGCCAGGAAAAGGGGCTGGACGATCCGGAATTCCTCCCTGGGTTCAAATTCTGGACGGGAGACTTTTGGCAAGACTTACCCGATACCCAATACATCCGCTATATGCGCGACGTCTTCCGGGGCGATTTCGGCGAGAGCTTCAAGTATCAAGGCCAGCCCATCAGCGACGTCGTCTTTCCCCGGATGTGGGTGACTTTCCAGTACAATCTCATCGCCTTAATTCTGATCTTTGCTATCGGCATCCCCATAGGCATTTGGGCGGCCCTGCGCCAGGGCACCTGGCAGGACCCCTTCAGCATCAGCGTCTTTCTCCTGTTTGCCTCTATCCCTGTGCTCATCATGGTGCCCGCGCTTCAGTATATCTTTGCCCTGAAGCTGCGTTGGCTACCTACTGGCGGCTGGGAGGTAAAAGAGCTCTTCGGGTTCCTGGAGCTTGGCATCTTCTCCAAGACTATTATCATGCCCACCATTGCCCTCACCCTGCCCGGAATCGCCGCTGTGGCCCGATTGATGCGCGCGCAGGTTTTGGAAGTACTGGATCAGGACTACGTTCGTACCGCCCGCGCCAAAGGCCTGAAAAACTTGACTGTTGTTGGCCGCCACGTCGCCCGTAACGCGCTTTTGCCCATCACTACCATTATGGGCTTTGCCCTTGTCGGCTTGCTGTCGGGCTCCATATTCCTGGAGACGCTTTTGGGTATCCCTGGCATCGGCAACTATGCTTTCGAAGCGGTAGGCGCCCGCGATTACGACGGCATTATGGCCATCGTCCTCATCATCGCTGTCGTTTTTATCGTCGCCAACCTCATCGTCGATATCGCTTACGGTTTCATCGACCCACGTATCCGTGTGGGCGGAGGTAGGCGCTAGATGGCAACGCCAGTGGCTGCCGGCGGCCGAGAGGAAGCGCTGGCGGCAGCGGAGGTAAGGCCAACTGCCGGCATCTTCCGTCGTCTTGTGCGGCGGAAGTTGGCGGCACTATCTTTGGCAATCATCGCTATTATCTATCTGGCCGGCCTGTTAGCCCCTTTGATCGCTCCCCACAGTTTCCGCGACGCCGATTTTGAGAACGTCTTTGCCGGCCCAAGCTGGGAACACCCTCTGGGCACTGACCGCCTAGGCCGCGATGTCCTTAGCCGTGTGATTTGGTCTGCCCAGACGACCGTCATCGTATCGGCGGCGGCCGTTCTAAGCGGCGCTGTCGTCCTTGGTGTCGGACTGGGTCTGCTTGCTGGTTATCTAGGCGGGCGTGTAGATACCTTTGTCATGCGCCTAGCCGATACCTTTTTCGCTCTCCCCGATATTTTGCTTCTGATCATCATCACGGCTACTATCCGGGGCAAGGTGGTAGACATTTTCCGCAACTTTGAGGAGTGGAGCGGCTTCGGCGGCATTGTCGAGTCTGGCGCCCCCGACTACTTTCTGGTTTTTACCGCCTTAGCCCTGTTCGGCTGGGTGGGCATGGCTCGGGTGATCCGCTCCCAGGTCTTGTCCCTGCGCGAAAGCGACTACGTGCTGGCGGCGCGCGCCATGGGCGCCTCTGTCTGGCGGGTCTTATTTCGCCACTTGCTGCCTAACGTGAGCAACATCATTATCATCTCCATAACATTTTCCTTAGGCGCCGCCGGGGCGGCTGAGCTGGGTCTATCCTTTTTAGGCATCGGGATCCAGCCGCCCCATCCTAGCTTCGGGGCCATGATTTTCGAAGCCACCGGCCCCCGCAATATCCTGGCCCACCCAAACCTTATCTTTATACCTGCCGCTGTCATCGCCGCCCTGCTCTTCGCCTTTAACCTCCTGGGCGATGCCCTTAACGATGTGCTGAACCCGAGAAGGCGCTAATATTAGGCTCTCTCCGCCGGGGAGTCGGCATACGATATCTGATATCAGCCTCGTAACCTATCGGACAGCGCCGCAGATTTGCTAGAATGGGTGCGGCCATCGCCCCGCTATGAAAGGGAACGTCTGCCTGCATGCCTTATAAGATCACTCTCATCCCTGGCGACGGCACAGGCCCCGAGATCACTGAGGCTACCGTCAGGGTCATAGAGGCTACTGGCGTCGATATCCAGTGGGAAGTCCAGGAAGCCGGCATCGGCGCCGCCGAAAAATACGGCACCGTTCTACCGCAAGAGGTACTGGACTCAATTCGCAATAATCGGGTTGCCCTAAAGGGGCCGATAACCACTCCCCGCGGTGGCGGCTTCCGTTCGGTGAACGTCGCTCTACGCAAGCTCCTCGATCTCTATGCCTGCCTCCGTCCCGCCAAGTCTTATCCTGGTGTGCGCTCTCGCTTCCAGGACGTCGACCTAGTGATCGTAAGGGAAAACCATGAAGACCTTTACGCTGGCTTAGAGTTCGAGAAAGGCGACCCGGCCATCGCTCAGATATCGGCCATAATCGAGGGGGCCGGCCTAGAGTCAATCCGTGAGGATGCCGGCTTATCCTTGAAAGTTATCTCCGAATTCGGCAGCCGGCGCGTGGTTGAATTCGCTTTCGAGTATGCCCAGCGCTACGGCCGCAAAAAGGTGACGGCCGTAGCCAAGGATAACATCATGAAGTATACCGATGGCCTCTTCTTCGCCACTGCCCGCCAGGTGGCGAAGGATTACCCCGAAATCCTGTATGAAGAGATGCTCGTAGACAACATGACGATGCAGCTAGTGCAAAGACCGGAGGTGTACGACGTGCTAGTGCTGCCGAACTTGTATGGCGATATCCTTTCCGACCTATGCGCTGGCCTCGTCGGCGGGCTGGGGGTGGCCCCTGGGGCCAACTTCGGCGATGAGATCGCCGTCTTTGAACCCGTCCACGGTTCGGCGCCTAAGTATGCCGGCCTCAACAAGATTAATCCTATGGCGCTGATGTTTTCCGGCGTACTTATGCTGCGCCACATAGGGGAGACGGATGCGGCCCAGCGCCTTGAAGCGGCCATAGCAGCCGTTATCGCCGAGGGCAAATCGGTGACTTATGATATGAAGCCCAGCCGGGACGACCCCACCGCCGTTGGAACCCGTCAGGTAGCTGACGCAGTAATCGAAAAGCTGAAATAGACAATTAAGGAGGCCATCATGCGTCGCAAGGTCACCGTGGTAGGCGCTGGGATGACCGGCGGCACTATCGCCCAGCGCCTGGCCGAGACCGGCTACATCGACGTCACCCTCATCGATATCATTGAAGGGCTTCCCCAGGGCAAGGCGTTGGACCTGGCCGAGGCTGCCCCCGTGCTGGGCTTCGACGCCCGCATCATCGGCAGCAACGACTGGGAGGACAGCGCCGGCTCGGACGTAGTTGTCATCACTTCGGGCGTCCCCCGCAAGCCAGGGATGACCCGCGAGGAGCTGCTGACCATAAACGCTGGTATAGTCCGCACTGTGGCCACCAACGCCGTTCAACATTCGCCGGAGGCCATCTTTATAATCTTCGCTAACCCCATGGACGCTATGTGCCACGTGACCCTACGCCTAACCGGCCTTCCCCGCGAGCGAGTAATTGGCCAGGGAGGGATGTTGGATTCCACCCGTTACCGCACCTTCATAGCTTGGGAGCTGGGGGTGTCGGTGGAGGATGTACACGCCACGGTGCTGGGCGGCCATACTGAGGCCACCATGGTACCTATCGTCTCCACAGCTACGGTGGGAGGCGTGCCCCTCACGGCGCTTCTGCCCAGAGAGCGCATCGATGTCCTGGTGCAGCGGGCCTGTAACGGCGGCGCAGAGGTAGTATCCCTCCTCAAGACTTCGAGCGCTTTCTACGCGCCGGCCGCCGCCACGGTGGAGATGGTGGAGTCCATCCTCTTGGATAAAAAGCGGGTGTTGCCCTGCTGTGCCTATCTCCAGGGCGAATACGGCATTCGTGACGCCTACGTTGGGGTGCCGCTGAAGCTGGGGGCCGCAGGGATCGAGGCCATTTACGAGGCGCCCTTGGCGGAAGACGAGTTGGAGGGCCTGCGCAAGGCGGGCGAGGCCGTCAAGGAGCTGGTCTCGCTCATCAAGTGGGAGTGAGCCCGTGAGCACGCGCCATCGCCAGCTGCCGGCGAGCGAGCCCGATGCCGAGCCCGCCTGCCGTTTGACGCCAGAGGAGGGTAGGCGACGCCAAGCAGATACCGACCGCCTCTTTGCCAGCCTGAGGGAACAGCGCCATGCCGGTCAGGCCAGGAATTCTTCTTTGCAGGCGATCCCGATGAACTTTGGGAATTGCTGTCCCAGTTCGTAGACGAGGAGGCGCGCTGCTGCCCGTTCTTCAGCTTCGAACAGATCGAGGAGGGTGACGGAGTGCTTCTGAAAGTAATGGGAATGGTAATATAGCCGATAGGACGGACTTGGCGGTGGTTTTGTCCGAGAGCATAGCGGTAGCCTAGGCAAGTCCGTAACGTCTATGAAAAAGACCGAATAGGAGGTAAGACCATGGACGAGCTTCGAGTCGTGCGCGCCAGCGAGCTATCGGCCCAGACCGCCCAGACAACGGGCATGAGCCGCTATGCAGGGGTTGCCGAAGATACGGTAGGCTCAAAGCGCATCTGGATGGGCTACGTGACAATGGCTCCAGGCATGAAGTCCGATGCCCACCATCACGGCGACTACGAGTCGGCTATATACGTTATCCGTGGCCACGCCCGCTTCCGCTTCGGCGCGCAGCTGGAGAAGAGCATCGATGTGGGCCCCGGCGACTTCCTCTACGCTCCGCCCAAGTCCTTACACCAGGAGATCAACCTCAGCGAAGATGAGCCCGTGGAAGTGGTCGTGGCCCGAGATTCTCAACAGAACGTCGTAATTAACGTCGATTCGCCGGAGGCCAGGGTTCAGGAGAAACCTTAGCGCTAACGTTATCCCCCCACCTTGACCATCACTTCTTCTGTGGAGATGATGTGACGGTTGAGACGTAGTTCGGCGGGGGGTACGCCTAGGGCCAGTCCCACTAGCTGGGGAAGATGCAATATAGGCAAGCCGATGCGGGTCTTCTTGATGCTCTCGGCGCCGGGCTGCTGGCCATCGAGATTCAAATGACAGAGGGGGCAAGGGGTCACCATCGCGTCGGCGCCCTTGTCCTTGGCCTCTATTAAATGATCGCCGGCCATGGACAGGGAGTTTTCCCTGTTCATAGTGATGATGGGGAAACCACAGCATTTGGTCTTACCATAGGTATCGACGGGTTCAGCGCCTAAGGCGGCGATGACCTGTTCCAGATAGGTGTCTCTCTTCTGCTCCGAGTCGATGCCGAGGAGCTTCGAGGGCCGCAGGATATAGCAGCCGTAGAAGGGGGCAACGCGGAGGCCGGCTAGGGGCCGCACTACGCGGCTGCGCAATTCATCTAGTCCAATGTCCTCGACAAGCACCCAAAGGAAATTCTTGACCACCGCTTTGCCGTTATATTTGAGTCCCTCTTCGGCCAGGGTCTCATTGATACGGGCTAAGTAGGCGGGATCGCTCTCCACCCGATGCTGGACGGCACTCATGACGCCCTGACAGGTGCTACAGATATTCATGAGGGGCAAGCCAAGCTTCTCGGCCATGGCGAAGGTACGGCAGTTCAAGGTATCGGCTAGCTCGGGGTTCTGCTCGCTGATGACGCCGAAGCCTGTACAAGAAGCCTCTCTTAACTCGATGAGGTCCAAGCCTAGGATATCGGCTACCTTAGCCATCGACTGATACAATTCGGGGCAGGCGCCTTGAGAGACGCAGCCCGGCCAGTAAGCGTATCGCATTTACTCCTCCGGCTCCTGGCGATTGAGCTTTTCGGCTATCCGGCGGATGCGCTGGCTTTTTTCCGCTTTGTGGGGGAGGACGAAGTGGCTGCCGGCCTTACGAACCAGCTTCAGACCGATGGGAATGTTGGGGACGAGCTCTTTGACGTTGAACAGACCGACGGACTTGGGATAGAACGTCAGCTCATAATTGCGGCCGCTGGCGCGTATAGAGTGTTCGGCGGCTTTGGCGTGGCGGCTCCCGGCATTGTTAGTATAGCCAGCTTCCACTGCCAGGTCACGGATTTTCAGGATGCGGTCCATTGGCGCGACGCCTTTGGGACAGACCTCCACGCACTCGAAGCAGTGTGTGCAATCCCAAGCGCCGGTGGGCTGACTCAGCTTTTGCAAACGCTCTCTCTGCTTACCGTCTCGGGGGTCGGCGACGAAGCGATAGGCTTTAGCCAAAGCGGCCGGGGCGAGAAACGTCTGATCGTAAGGCTTGCCCGCCTTTAGCTCGGCTGCCAGGACAGTGCAGTCGGAAACGCAGGCCCCGCACATGATGCAGG
>Ga0187892_10007887_pt1 | contig 14913 bp, 13 predicted proteins | sample MA1701073metaG_FD_139345 | JGI IMG/M metagenome (GOLD analysis project Ga0187892, IMG submission 139345) | Bio-ooze microbial communities from a basaltic lava cave in the Kipuka Kanohina Cave System on the Island of Hawaii, USA - MA170107-3 metaG ... | reverse complement strand
GTCAGGCACGCCGTTTCCATCGCAGTCCGGCCCGTCTTCGCAGGCGTCGGGCAACAAGTTCTCGTTGCAGTCGGCGGTCGTACCGAGTGACAACTCACAGACATCCGGAACGCCGTTGGCGTCGCAGTCGTCGGCCGGCTCGCACTCATCGGGGACGCCGTTCCCTTGGCAGTCTTCGCTGCCACCGCACGGCACCCTGCACCCCGGACTGCCGCAATTCAGGTCGCAGGCGTCTTCTATGCCGTTCTCATTGCAATCGAAGCCTTGGAATGAGAGCTTGCCGACCCACGTCCCCCAGGTATTGGGCTCGCCGCGTGCGCCGGCATATTGCTGGATGGTCCAGAAGGTCAAATCATCATCGGGGTCAACGCTCGTGGCGGTGTAATCACCCCAACGTCGACCGACGTCGGGACTCGTGCCATAGACCGCTTCGCCGGCCTTGAGCACCTCGACCGGGCCGGCCGCGGCGTGCGAATCATCGCGTCGATGCCCCGCAAAATAGCCGGCCAGGTACGTTTCCTCGTCGGCGCCGGCGAATCCAAACACCACGTCGTTGACGGCGTTCACCGCAAGGGAGGGAAAAAACAGATGAAGCGATGGGTGTGCGACGATCCCGTTCTGAATGACCCGCGGAGGGATGGTGAACGGGTTGACCCGCAGCCAATGGAACGCGGCGCGTCCGTCGAGCTCGCCGCGAAGGACCATCCAAACCGTCCGGTTGCGGTAGATCGCGGCGCTGCTCACGAACATGCCGGCGGACACGCCAAGGCGGGGCTCCAATCCAGGGGCGGGGATCAGCCCCACGGAATACGAAGCGTAGGGAGCCTGCGTCCGGCCTTGATACCGCAGGGTCGGGCTGGTCATGGGACCGTCCACGAAGAACACGCTCAGCGAACCGCCGGCCGCGCCCACGCCGAGGACCACGTCGGCGCCGACCGCACCCAGGCTCTGAACAGGCAAAGGGATGATCTCGTCGGATGGGAAGTCCCACTGCGTCACGACGCCCAGGCGCGGAGGGTTCTCCATCAGCGCCGATTTCTCGAACGCCCAAAGGCTCCTCGCCCCGCCGATGCCGCAGACACAGGCGGCAATGGTGATGCTTTGCGGACCCACTCCGAGCATTGGAAAGTCGTGCAGAATGTGTTCGCGCTCGGCACCGTGGAAAAAGACTTGGAACCACTCGCCCAGCGGATCATCGGTACGCGACACGCCCAGGACGATCCCCCACGCTTCACCGACCGGCGCTGCTCTCGCGGCCGACGCGATCCACCGCCCGCTCGGCGCATCAAACAGGACGCGGGGATCGAATTTGGCGCCCGGGACGACGGCGAAGAAACTGTTGATGCTCACGTGCGATCGTCGAAGACCGGTACGCTTGTCAAAGATAGCCACACGACCGTTGACGATCTCCACGAAGTGTCGCGGTCCGATGGCGCCCATCGTATCCGGTGGATTCACCATCGTGGTGTTCAGGTCCAGCCCGGGAAAGCGAAGACCGAACTGCGGCGTTGTCCCCATGACGTCGCCTCCGGCCGCGGATGTCGCCGCGTCGCGCTCATCGCTCGCACGAGAAACGGCCGCGCGAGAAGCGGATGCCGAGACGCGCTTCCTACCGGGCCCGTACCAAGGGGGAGGAGGAGGTCCGACTATGGCTGAGACGCGAGGATCTTCTTTGGGCGCGCGAATTACACGCACGGCTCCGGAGTGTTCTTCGTGCCGGTCGAGGGCGAGCATTTCGTCCCAGCGAGTGGTTCTTGTCGGAAACAACGCCGAGAAAAGACTGACTCCGAGCGGTGTAGCTACGTCAAGCTGATGCGTCGCAGCGACTTCGGGGCTCTCCGCCGGCGGTTGCGGTAGCACTCCGCGCGGCGCGGCTAGGCAAACGATCGCTGGAATGAGGGTCGCGATGGCAAACCCCCTCCGAGCGAACACCGCTGCACTCCTCGCGGTCGATGCGCAGTTGTTGGAAACGGCAGGCCTTCTCTTTTCCTGGGGGCCGCGGGGTGGGGCGGCCCCGATTGTCTCCGCAAAGGATACGCGACCCGCGCCGGGATGTCAACCGTGTGCCTCCAGCACCTGGGTGGCGCCTCAACCCGATAGATTGTCGTAGTTGACTTTCCGCTTTTCGACAAAGGCGCGGATGCCTTCGTGCGTCTCGGGCGACAAGTTGTGGATGGCGAGCCAGTCGCGAGCGTGGCCGACGGTGAGGGACCAGGACAAGTCACGCCAGAAGTTGAGCTGCTGCTTGGTGTAGCGGGTACACTCAGGGAGCTTGTGAATGAGCTTCTCGCAGATCACGTCCACCGTGGAGTCGAGTTGCGAACGTGGCACGATCTCATTGACCAGACCCCACTCAAGGGCTTTGGCCGCGGGCACCTCCTCGCACAAGAAGAGTATCTCCCGGGCCCGACGGTCCCCGATGATGAGCGGGAGCCACTGCGTCGCGCCCCCTGCGGGAACGCTGCCGCGGGCCGTGCCGACCTGGCGGATGTAGATGTCATCGGCTGCGATTGCCAAATCGCAGGCCATGTTCAGTTCATTGCCTCCGCCCACCACCATCCCGTTGAGCCTCGCCACCGTCACCTTGCCGATGTTGCGGAGCTTGTCGTGCATCTCGATGAACGCACCCATCCATTTCCAATAGGCGTTTGGGGCATCGAGACATCGGTCGGCCTGCTCCTTCACGTCCGCCCCAGTGCAGAATGCCCGATCTCCCGCCCCGGTCAGGACCATCACGCGAATCGAGTCATCCCAGGACACGTCCTCGAACGCGCGGATCAGTTCTCGCATCGTCGGAAAGTCCAGGCAGTTCAGCACCTGAGGCCGGTTGATGGTCACGGTGGCGCGTGGGCCGACCTTGGCATAGACGATCTTCTTGAAGTCGTGGGATTCCGGCGAGCGCGCCTGAGGAAACTCCATAACCAGGCCCTTCCGGGAACGCTAAGCGTCGACAAGGACCTTGAACCCGCCGTAGACCATGCGCTTGCAGTCGAAGGGCAGGTTCTTCGAGTCCATCATTGCGGCCAGCCGGGGGTCATTCATCACTTTGGCGTTCACGGCGTCGCGGTGCTTCCGCGACTTGTACACGATGTACGAGAAGACCACGGTCTCGCCGGCCTTGGGCTTGATGGTGCGCGGAAACGGCACGCCCATCTTGACGTTGAGGTCGTCGCCGACGCACTCCTTGTAGTCCAGGGCCCCGTGCTCGCGCCACACTTTGCCTGCCTTCTGGGACATGCGGCGGTAGGCCGGGATGTTCTTCTTCGGCACGGGCAAGACAAATCCATCGACGTATCGCATTGAAAACTCCTCCTTTAGGTCCATCCTACCGGGCGAACTTCGGAGCGGGAACCCCGCCACGATGGGAGGTTCCGAACCGTTCCGCTGCCCGGGCACGAGCGCGTGCCGTCTCGACTTCGCGGTCGCGCGGCTCGGCGCTGGTGACGAGGGAATCCAGCAAGCGGCGGGCGACCTCCGCCACGTCCTCGACCGCGCGATCGAACGCCGCCTCGTTAGCCTGGGAGGGCTTGTTGAAGCCCGAGAGCTTCCTGACGAACTGGAGCGACGCGTCGCGCAGCTCTTCGTCTGTGGCGGGCGGGTCGAAGTTGAACAGCGTCCGGATGTTGCGGCACATTGGCTTCTCTCCACGGTCAACGACTAGGATCGTGATGGTACCTGAATGAGGTTTTCGATCCAAGCCCCCAGCGCGTCCAACATCTCGGCCCTGACTTCCGCGTCTTTGCGTCCGGTGCGGGCGGGGACGTGAAAGGAATGGTCAGCGTCTTGGAACAGCTTGAGAGTCGTCCGGCTGCCCAGCCGTTCGACAAGCGGTTGTAAGAGTTCGAGGTTAGCGAGATCGTCGCGAGTCCCTTGCAGGAAGAGCATGGGGATGTGCACGTCGAGGAGATGCTTGGCACGCTCGTCCGACGGCTTGCCGGCCGGATGCAGCGGGAAACCGAGGAATACCAACCCGCGCACGCCGGGCAGCGGCGAAGCGGCCTGGGCCTGAGACGTCATCCGCCCGCCGAAGGACTTACCGCCAGCGAAAAGCGCCAGCTCGGGGGCCAGGCGTGATGCTTCGGCGACAGCGGCGCGAACCGTGGCTTGAGCAAGTTTGGGAGTATCCGGCCGCTTCGAGCCCTGCTCCATATATGGAAACTGATAACGCAGCGTGGCGACGCCGCGCTCGGCCAGTCCATCCGCAACCGCCGCCATGAACGGATGCGCCATCCCCGCGCCCGCACCGTGCGCCAGCACATAGCACGCCTTCGCGTCGCGCGGCGCTTGCAGTAACCCAGAGACGCCCTGGGCGTCATCGACAGTGATGGTAACGGGCTGTGGTGACATGCGAGCGAACGATGGTACCGAAACGACCTAGCGTAGCCGCGACTGCTACTCCAAGACCACAATCAGCCGCCCGGTCCGCGAGGACTTGGGCAAGGGCAGGGAACGCCCGATGGCGAAGCGGCCGGGGCCGGCGATCAGGATCGGGGCAAGCAGCCCGATGAGGGCGAGGTTGTATTCATATCCGGCGGTGGCGAGCGTGCTTTCCGGGCCGTGACCCAGGAAGAAGCCGTGTTGTCCGTGGACCATGGCGATGGCCCCGATCATGATGACCATGAGCGAGGCCGCAGAGAAGCGGCAAAGGAACCCGGCGATCAAGCCCAGCCCGCCGAAAAACTCGCCGATGGTCACGAGGTAGCCGATCGGACCCATCATCTTCACGATCTCAGCGAGCCCCGGCCCGCCGAACGCCCCGAAGAGTTTCTGCGCCCCATGGGCGACGAAGATGATGCCGACGATGACTCGCATGAGCAGCAAGGAGACATCTACGGCCGTGCGATCTCGTGGCATGGTTCCATTGTCACCCATAGCTGCCCGTATGGTCAACTCGTGCAATAGCGCGCCTTCGAACGGCGCCTTATGCACGCTCCTTCTGAACTATTTCTTCCGCCGGTAGTTCGCGGTCATGAACTGCTGCCACTTCCCGTCATCGCCCAGCATGTGCGAGGTCAGCACGCGGAGATCGTCGCTCTTGAACTCGATGACGTCCTTGTACTTGGCCGTCTTACCCTCGGCGCACATGTTAGGGCCCTCGGCGCTGAGGGTCAGCACTTTTCCGGCCATGTCCATTGAGCCGTCATACACCCAGAGGGTCGTCATCATGGAGCCGATCCAGGTGCCCACGTAACGTTCTTTCTGCGGGTCGAAGCCGAGGGTCATCAGCGTCGTGCACGGTCCGCCGCCGGGCATCTCGCCCTTCCCCTCGCACAACACCCAGAGCCCGCCGAGCGAGCGCACGCTCTCGGACCCATTGGATTTTGACGGCGGCTGATCCGGCCCCATGTTGCAGTCGGCGTCGTACGTCCAGTCGCCGACGAGCTTCTGCAGCCACTGGTGTTCCTTCCGCGGTTCGACTTTCATCATCGTTTGGTCTCCTTTCGCTTCCTAGGTTTAGTGTCCTGCGCCCATTACTGGCGTTCCATCAGATCATCTTGCCAGAACGGTTGTCCAATTCCACATTTCGGGCTGCAACATGTATTTCATGTCCGCACACTCGTTGTTGCCGCTCGCCGGCGCTCGCTTTCGCGCTTCATTTCCGTGCAGTCCTCGGCCGGGCGGATCTCGAACGGGCCTGCCTTCACGCCCGGATGTTTGGACATCAACTGAATGGCGTGGTTGAGATCTTTGGCATCGAGAATCAGGAGTCCGCCCAACTGCTCCTTGGTCTCGGCATAAGGACCATCGGTGATGGACACCTTGCCGTTTTTCCAGCGCAGCGTGGTGGCGTTGCGAGCGCTCTGAAGCCCTTCTCCGCCAAGAAAGTGCCCGTTCTTCCGCAGCACGTCGTCGTAGGCGAAGCACTCGTCGATCAAGGTGTCGCGCTCGCTTTCGGACATCGTTTCCCACGTCTTCTCGTCATAGTATCCAATGATTTCCCGATGTTTGGGCCATGCCCCGTACATCGCGGGCCAGAAAAGGCTACGATTGCGGAACCGAATAACGAGCACCCCGTTTGTTGCCTTGCCTGACCACAAGGCGGTCCGTTACCAGCCTGCGGATTGCAAACGTCCAAGTGTTCTCGTCGATACCGAGACGCTCTATTATCTCGCTACGACTCAGCGGGCGGGACGCCTCCCGAAGACACGATAGGATTCCGTGATCTGCATCGGTTAGGCTTCTCGGAGAGACTCGAAAACTGACCAAGTGAGAGAGACGGTCGGGGACGACTGCCCTTCTCGGCTCATTTGTTGCGTAGCACTCCGTCTCAACCTCCACTTCGTCGCCATTAGCGTCAGCCATCTCGTCTTCTTCAACGCCCCACATCCGACGAAGCTCGTCCGCCCTTCGTCTCACGCGGTCCAGTAAGGCGTCCACTCCGTCAGTAGAACACGTCGGGGATGTGGCGGCTCCGATAGGCTTAATGTCGAGGTCGGCCAGACGGCGGAAAACACTCTGCATTATTTGTTCCGGGTTTCTAAAGTACGACGTGCCGCGTAATCGTATGAACCGCCATCCGAGACGTTCCAAGATTCTTTGTCGTGCAAGGTCCTCATCAAGTTTGTCGGGAGGATGGAACCGGTCGCCGTCACATTCGATGGCGGCCCGGCAATCGTTAGGGCCGATGACTACAATGTCGATACGAAAGGCCCCAACGTGCCATTGAGGAACGATGCGAAAGCCAGCACCGCTCAATCTACGAATCACTTGGCGTTCAAACTCGGATTCCGCACGTGCGACGGCTGCTGCCACTTGCTTTTCGGTAGCACTTGGGTCGAGTGCATGTTGAATCAACCGGCGACGAAAGTCCTCCGGCTGAAGATCGGTCCCAGGATTAAGGGAGTGGACGACCCACATCTGGTTACGTGCCCGGCTTGCGGCAACGTTAAATCGTTTTCGCAAGTCGTCATTGTTGGCGTTGGACCGGAGGGGGCCGTTGCGACCCCCATCGACAAGAGTGACGAACATTACGTCTCGCTCATCGCCTTGAAATTGGGGCGGTATACCGCAAAGGAGGAATCGCCGGGCGTATTCAGACTCCGGCAATCGCTTCTGCAATATCGAGTCAATGACCACCGCCTGCTCCTCGCCAAGCATACTGACGACACCGAAAGTCATGCCCGCGTACTCTGGCATTTCGACCGCTGCGGCGATCAAGGACGCCACTTCTAAAGCCTCACGCTCGTTCGTCTTTCCTTCACGACAGCCGTCCGCCACGCGGTGGGGCACAACAAAGGGACGGGTGACAACACTCGCAAACTCACGTAGCGGCTTGATCTCGCCATCGTAGCTGAGTTGGTTGCTGAATTGGATGATGTCCGGTACACAGCGGAAATGCTCTGTAAGACGGACTGTTTTCCCAAAGCCGTATGTCGCCATATCGTAAAGTGACTGCCTGCCGGTGTAGAGGTGAGCGTTGGACACTCCCTGGAGAAACTCATCTATCAGGGTCTGAATCTGCTGAAGGTCTTCGCCCACAGCGACGGGGCTTACCTGTTTGTCGTCACCTACTACCACAGCCTGTTTTGCCAACCCAAGTGCAACTAGGCCCGTCATGTCGCACTGACTGGCTTCGTCGATGATTACAACGTCGAACTGAGCCACTTTGAAGTCGTATGACTCCACAACACGCGATAGCGGCATAATCCAAACGGGCACCGCACCGCGAGCTTGATTCAGCAGTTTCCGAGCTTCTTCTTTGAGGCGGGCGGACATGACTCCGCTGTGGTATCCTCTCCGGCTCACTGTTTGAAGCCAGCCCTTGAGTGCGGACTGCATTGGTTTAGCCGTTCGCTCGTGCTGCCTACCCCATGCAAGGTGCCTTACATATTGTTGGGTATGCTGTTGTAGTTGGTCGCGAAGGTCGGTGCATTCCACCTGCAAGCGGTCAGGGTCTAATTGCTCACGACGCTCTAGCTCCTGTCGCAACTGCACGATGTACCATGCTCGATGTGCATCTCCGGGGGGCGTGTTCTTGTCGTGGGGTGGAATGCGACGTTTGATTGCGTCGGCCCAAGCTGCGGCCACCGGTTCGAGCCTGGCAAGAAGCTCTTCGCGACGCAACTTGGCAGAGCTGCGGCCATAGACACGTTCAAGCTCGTTCCATGCGGAGGCGTAATCGGATGCGGACTGGGTGCGGACAGCCTCGGAGAAAGCCCGCGTGATACGCCCGCCGCCTGATTGGGCGAGAGCGGCCTGTACGTTACAGAGCTTGTCATTGAGTTCCTGGGTTTGCAAATAAGCGTTTCGGGTTTCGAGAAGCGGCATGGCGTGCTCGCAAGCATCGGCGATCTGGAGGAGGTCGCCGCAATGCTCGGCACGCGGAGGTGTGCTCGCGAGAACCTTGTCCCAGTCAAGTCCAATATCTCCAAACTGTGTGCAGACATGACGCCATTTATGGTTACTCCAGTTCAATGATTCGTTGAGTCGGGAAGCGAGTTGACGGGCTGTATCTTCTGGACGGTCGCCAAGCTCAGCCGCCGCAAGCCCACCAAGCGGTTCAATCTGAAGTTTCCATCGTCGGCGAAGTTCCTCGCGGCCGGCGTTGACTTGGTAGGATGCGTCGAGGGCCTGAAAGTCCTCGAACGATTCGGGCGTTGTGTCACGAACGGTGCAGGAAGAGCGGAATTTCCTCCACGACGGCCTGAAAACAGAGCGAAATCTACCGAAGCTGCGACCCTTGCTAAGATGTGCCAAGATTTGCGAGCAAACTCGTCGTTGCCGTGTCAGCGGCCACATGCTCGACACCGTGGGTGCGAACCGGATAGTCAAGGCTGTGTCATGGTCTATTGCTTCACCCAACGCCCGGATCGTTTCGAGGAGGTCGTCCCAAGGTTGGCGGCGTGGTCCAGCGAGTCTACCTGCGTTCATGCACTCAAGCGTCAGCTTGTCTGCACTTCGTATGGTTGACATCACGAGCCGAACAGTCTGGATCAGTTGACGGAGTTCGTCGCGATTTGAGAAGGGCGTCCGCCAGCCCGCTGGATCGTAACTCTTCGAGTCGCAAGCGAAGGTGTCGAGGGTTGCGATGGTCGCCGAGAACTCGTCAGGAGTCGGAAGTTGCTCCATCCGGGGGAGCCGTTCAGTGAGGTCAGCCTCGTCCTTTGCCGACAACTCGTCCGTAGTGGCATATAGCTCGCGAATTTCAGTGAACGACAGAGGGCACACCTGATGGGGTGTAAGTGGACCGGGGAGCCAAGCGTGAAGCGAGCCTTCGGAGTTTAAGAGCCGTGCGGCGGCGACTGGTGAGCTAGTCTCTCCACCCCAAACAATATCGTCGTACTGGTCACGGATCGCCTTTCGCAGTTCTTGCTCCGTGTGTTTGAGTTTCTTCCAAGTGCGAGTGCGAGCGGCGTCTGCGTGCTCGGCACGTCGAAGATGCTCTTCACGAGGAGTCGCAAGCCCTCCGATGATGCCCTTTACGGACTCCTCAAGTTGTTGACGGCTTTCGGCGTCGCGGTCGAGAACGCTCACGCATAGAGGCCGAAGGTCCTCAACGACTTTCTCGCGAAGCACACGAAGGGCCTTAGTAGTGTGGCTGGTCACAAGGACGGTCTTTCCATGTGCAAGAAGGTGGCCAAGTAGGTTGGCGATAGTGTGCGTCTTCCCTGTGCCTGGTGGCCCTTGAACCACGACGGCCCCGTCGCGTTCGAGCGTCGTAACGACAGCTTCTTGTTCTGGATTGGCTGGCTTCGTCAAGAGTGGCGGACGGTCGTCATGCTGGTAGGGTGCTGTTGCGATTGGTGCATCACAATCATCTTCCTCTTGGTCGCTAGATTGTACGTGTTCGTCGATAGCCTCCGAAACCACGATGTCCTGTAAAGGACCAGGGATTTCGCCCGTCTCGCGGAGCCTTCGGAGAAAATCGTCGATGGCCGTCACCATTCCCCCAGTTCGATGTGAGGCAAATACTATGGGGTCGCGAAAAAGGACGGGATGGTCAACTGTTTTGGTCGGGCGTTGCTCAAGAATCTCGCAATTGGAAAAGAGCGCATGAGCGGTTTCAGAAAGGAAGTTTTTTGCCTCGCTATCAAGAATATCAATGTCCAGTCCAGATAGCTTGTCACGAAGGCTGACAAGTATTCGTCCATCTACTTGAAGCTGTCGAAGGACGGGCGTCGCCAGTTCGGGCGGCTCAGTCGTTTCTCGAATCTCGAATGCTGGCGTCTTGGAGTCGAACAACAGTTCACAGCGTTGGACAAGAAGCGGGTACTCGACGCCGATTGGAGTATCGACTCGTACCAGGCCGTCCCCGACCCAGAGGGCGAGCCGTTCGGATTCGCGTTCAAGGCGGCCTTGAAGCTCGAACAGGCGTTGATATACAGCGGCCACCCGGCGAACCGGTCGCTCGGCTTCTCGCCATTTTTCTCGCTGCGTTTTCCACGCTTCAAAGAGATCAATCCGCTGAGGATCGTCCGCGAACCCAACGGTGACGGTCGTGTGGAAGGGGTCATCGGAATTGTTGTCGCTGCTGGAAGTCGTAGGCGTGACCTCAAGATTACGGGTTGGCAGGTGTCGGGCGTCTTGGTTCACGTCGGCCCACCCTGGCAACACCCAATCGGCAAGCTGTGATGGCGGTGGTGGGCACGGTGTTTCCTTCGGTCGGCGAACACGAAGTACGATGACTTGACCATCAGGAGCTTGCTGAAACCGCGTGACATCCGGGTGGTCTGAAAGCTCCGAGAAGGCCAACCTCCAAGGATGTTCTTGCCAACGCCGGATGATCGGTGCTCGTCGTCGAGCAACTTCGGCGAGGAACTTGAAAACGCGGTCAACTCGTTGGCGAACTTCGTCGAGCGTGAGTGGAGGTTTCGACGCTTGGTCCATCGCACCTGACCTTCATTCGGGCGGACTAGGTCGCCGCTCAGCGGGTCGCAAAACACACCGTCCCGCCCGCTCCGGGTTGGGCGGACCCCACTACCCGCAAAGGAGCGTGAGCTTGCGACGTTCGTCCGATTTTGACAGGTTAGTATACGGCTTTGGACGCTGGATAAAAGCGAAGCGGGATCGCCTCGCCGAAGAGATCGCCGCGCGTCACCGACCCACCCGATGAAGCGGAGTAGCCCTCGTTGAACACCAGGTAAACCACGTGGAGGACGGTGTCCAACCGCTCGGGCAGATCGGCCGGTGCGGGCACCTGATACGGAATGCGCGCCTCGCGGATTTTCGTCTTGGCGCGCACGATGCGCTGGGCCAGGGTCGACGGCGTGGTGAGGAAGGCGCGGGCGATTTCCTCAGTCGTGAGGCCGCACACTTCGCGTAGCGTCAGCGCCACGCGGGCGTCGGCCTGCAGAGCCGGATGGCAGCACGTGAAGATCAGCCGCAGACGGTCGTCCTCGACGCCGTCGTCGTCCCGCCCGACGCCGTCAGGGGCGGCGTCAAGGCGGTCAGCGAGCTGTGCCAATGAAGCGTCGAAGCGGGCGCGACGCCGCACGACGTCGATGGCCTTGAAGCGCCCGGCCGAAACGAGCCACGCCCGGGGATTCGAGGGAATGCCCCCCCGCGGCCATTGCTCCACGGCTGAAGCAAACGCGTCGTGCAGCGCCTCCTCTGCGAGGTCGAAGTCCCCGAGCAGGCGGATGAGAGTGGCGAACATGCGGCGCGAGTCGGAGCGGTAAACGCTGTCAACGAACTCGCGAACCTGTTCCGCCGCGCTGGACGATGTCGCCATCGCCGGCGATTCTACCGGCGGCCGCGAAATGCCGTGAGGCTTGCAGCAGCCCCCGAGACGCGCTGGGCGTCGTTGATGCCAATAGTGATGGACTGTGACGCTGAAGGATTCATCCGACTTCATTACCTTGACTCGGCGGATGCTGCGGGCACCAGACGCCTAGTTCTCGGTCTCACGCCCGGCCACAGGATCATCGAGCCTCTTGCTGAACAAGACTGCCCGGCCGACTTCCGCATAGCCGAGTGCGGCGTGGGCCCGATGACTGACTTCGTTCCAAAGGTCGGCGTCGGAGCCCATCTCAGTGCAGCCGCGGGAGAGCGCCCAATCCTCGGCGGCTTCGATTAACCTACGGCCGATGCCCGTGCGACGGTAGGAGGGTCTTACATACCAGGCTTCGATGTAGCCGACCGGCCGGGTGCAGCACCCCTCCGCCCAGTCGCGTACGGAGACCTCGGCGAACCCAACCAGCTCGCCGCCTGGTGATGCGGCGACCAGGACGCGGTTCCGCCGCGAATCCGCAAGAATCTCGGCTTGTTCCCGCGTGAGTTCCTCGCGCGTGAAGTCCGGCCAGAGAAGCTCGCGCAGCCCGAGCCAAGCCTGATGCTCATCGGAGCGAAGCTCGCGAATGTCCATAGGCCTCTTCCGGCGGGGCGCCCAGGTTGAACCGAGCGCCGGGTCTAGGCTGCCATGGAGCCGCGGGTGCGGCTCAGGCAGGCGGAAGACAGGAGCAGAATACCGAGCAGGACAGGCACGACGGCCGCGCCGCAGGCGCGAGGGGCGGGCGCCCCTCCAGCGTCGTCATCGTCAGAGGGTGATCCGTCGTTGTCATTCGCGTTGCCGTCTGCGCCGTTGTCGTTCGTGTTGTCCGAGTCGTTGTCATTTGCATTGTCGTCCGGCGGCGCATCGCATCCGCCCGGACCGGCGTTGACGATCTCGGGATCATCGGGGCATTCGTCGCACGCATCGCCTGCACCGTCTTCGTCGGAATCGGACTGATCGGCGTTCGAAAGGCCCGGACAGTTGTCGATGCAGTCGAGGATGTCGTCGGCGTCGTCGTCATCCTCGTCGTCCAGCCCGCAGCCGCACACCCCCGGCTCGGTCTTCGCGGAGTCGTTGGGACAGCCGTCGCAGGCATCGCCGAATCCGTCATCATCCGTATCCGCTTGGTCGGCGTTGGCGGCGTCCGGGCAATTATCCACGTCGCCGCACACGTGGTCGTCGTCGATGTCGGCGTCCGGGTCGTTAGGACATTGCAGCTCGGTGATCGTGAACGTCTGGCCGGCGTTGTTGGTCAGCACGGCCGCGGCCGGCGTGAGCGAATAGTCAGCTAGGTTCGTGCTGCTCTTGGCGTCCGCCGATCCTTGAAACAACAGTCCGTGCAGCGTGGTGGAGGGCAGAGCATCCGCATGCGGCGGTCCAAACTCCCCGTTGTCGTCGTTGGTCAGGGCGCCGCCCGTGGGGCCGTCGTACGCTGCTCCTCCCCAGCTCAGCCGCCAGACCAGCAAGGTACCGTCGTCGTTCTCGAAGGTTAGCGTGCCCGCGGCGAGATACGCCTCGGGAATCACATTTGCGAGAACAAAGTCCGGCGCGACCGCGGGGCTTGTGTAGGAAGCGACCTTCTCGCTCACCAAAAGGATTCTTTGCCCAACCGTTCCTGCGGGCAGATCAGACGCGACGTCAAGCAAAACGACGGGGTTCTCGCCGGCGGCATCTCGGACGATCAGACGCGACCCGCTGACGAAGTTCTGGCTGTTCGATCGCATGCGCAGCTGAATCGCCTGGGCTTGCGTATCGCCGTCGATTCCGGCAATGACTTGCTCGATTTGCATGAAGTGGTACGAGGCTTGCGCTGTCAGCGGCATCGCGAGGAGGATGGCCAAAGCCGCGACGGCGGGGCGAAAGCCCTTCCCTCGCGACGAACCCCGGATCCAAGTGTTTGCGGCGAGCATGGCGATCAACTCCGACGAAAGCCGGTAGCGTAAGCCTCAATCCCCACTTATCGGTCGGGCTTTCGACCCTGCTGCACAGGAGCGTGCCTGATGCCGATAGGTCAATCGCTGGGTACATCGGCAAGCGCCGGATCGGGGTTTTTCTGTGCTGGCAACGCGCCTCGGGCCTCCATCGTTGACTGTTTACTGGACCCATATGCGCCCCGGCTACTCGCCGGCTCACTGCGGGGTCGGGTTCAGCCTCGTCGAGCTCATCATCGTCGTGGTCATCATCGGTGTGATCGCCGCCATTGCCGTGCCCCGCTTTGCATCGGGGGCGCGTGGGGCGGACGAAGCGTCGCTCATCGGGAGCCTCTCCGCCATGCGGCGGGCCATCGACATTTATTCCGCGGAGCATGCCGGGGACTTTCCCGGGGCCAAGGCCGATGGCGCCGGCGGGGGAGCAAATTCCGCCGCGGCCTTCATCAGCCAGATGACTAAGTACTCCGACGTGATGGGCAACGTCGCCAACAGCCGAGACGGCGCCCACCCCTTCGGCCCGTACTTGCGACGGATGCCGCCCATCCCGGTTTGTGCCCACAAGGGAAGCGAGACGGTGGCCATCGACGCGGCCAACTCGCCTCCACTGGTGATCCCCGGCTCGGACGGCTGGGTCTACAACCCGACCACCGGCGAGATCATCGCCAACTGCGACGATCCCAACACCGACGGCAGCCGAGCCTACGACGAGTACTAGCCGAACGGAGCCGCGGCCCTTCAGCCGCGCGAGCGCCCGAATGTCGCTGAAGGTGTTGCAGGGGTATCAGCCCGCCACGTCCGCGAACATCATGTGGATCAGCTCGCCCGCGAAGGACATGACGTCCTTTCCGGCCGCCTTGCCCTCCGGGCTGGCGAGGGCTGCCTTCATGGCCTCGTGATTGTCGAAGTACATCTCGGCCATGAGATGGAACTTCGCTTCCCCGCCCGGCGAGCCGGTGAACCGGCAGACCTCCAGCTTTCGCAGCCCCGGCATTCTCTTCGCCAGCGGCGTGTGAATCTCCGTATAGTGCTTCTCGAACGCGGCTAGGTCCGCGGGCTTCTTGTACAACGCAACGAGTTTGACCACCCTAACTCCTTTCGATGTAGCGCCGCAAGTGTTCCTTGTCCATCACCACTTGCACCTGCTTGCCCTTCGCCAGCAGGCGCTGCCCATCATACGCGGCCACCTCGCAAATCACCCGCGGGTGATGGTCCGTCGTCACTTCCACCAGCTCCGCGCGAACCCGGACCGTTCGACCCACGGGGCACGGGGCG
>Ga0187892_10007885_pt1 | contig 14919 bp, 14 predicted proteins | sample MA1701073metaG_FD_139345 | JGI IMG/M metagenome (GOLD analysis project Ga0187892, IMG submission 139345) | Bio-ooze microbial communities from a basaltic lava cave in the Kipuka Kanohina Cave System on the Island of Hawaii, USA - MA170107-3 metaG ... | reverse complement strand
TCGATAAATCAGCGCTTCGCGCTGGCGGCTGATGTCCCGGCGATTCTCCCGAATACGGCTCCCGACATGAGGCCTGTTCCACCAGGATAGTTGTAGTAGAACAGGCCGCCCACCATTTCGCCAGCCGCGTAGAGGCCGGGAATGGGCCTGCGGTCGGTGTCGATGACTTGCGCGTTGCCATCGACGCGCAGGCCGCCGAAGGTGAAGGTGATGCCGCAGGTGACGGCGTAGGCTTCGAAGGGCGGTTGATCGAGGGTGTTCGCCCAATTCGACTTGGGAACCGTGAGGCCCGTGGCGGAACGTCCATCCTTGATGTTGGGGTTGAACGGAATATCGGTGCGCACCGCCTTGTTATAGGCGGCCACTTCGCCAAGGAAGCCTTGGGCATCGACGCCTTCGAGCTTTGCGGCAAGATCGTCCAGCGTAGCGGCGGAGATTTTGGTTACCTGTTTAATGGCGTATTCGCCGCGCAACAGATGTTTCACCTTGTTGTCAAAAACCTGCCAGGCGAATTGCCCGGGCTGAACCAATACTTCGCGGCCATATTTCGCATAGGTATAGTTGCGGAAATCGGCGCCTTCGTCGATGAAGCGGCGGCCTTTGGCATTGATCACCAGGCCGAAGGGATAGGAGTGCTTCTGGAATTGGTCGCCCACCGCCAGATCGCCGAACTCGGGCGCGTTGCGTTCCCAGGCGACCGCGTGACAGCCGGACCAGTTACCATAGGGCGCTGCGCCAATCCCTAGCGCCATCCGCAGGCCGTCACCAGTATTGAAGCGGGTGCCGCGCACCTTGGCCATTTCCCAGCCGGGGCCAAGATAGCGAGCGCGCCATTCCGGATTGGATTCAAATCCGCCGCAGGCCAGCACCACGGCCCGGGCTGCAATCGGCTCGGGCTTCCCGCCCGCGCGCCGCACCATGACGCCATTCACCCGTTCGCCATCGAAGAGCAGGTCCGTCACCCGCGCATCGTAAGCGATCTCGATACCGGCTTTGAGCGCTGCATCGATGAGCGCATCCATCAGACCCGGGCCGCCGCCGCGCGCCTCCACAGCCACGCCGCCCCAGAATTTGAACCGTCCATCGATCTTGAAGGCTTGGCGCCCATAGATCGGAACAAAACGCACCCCCTGCTCACGCATCCAGATGATTGTGTCTTTCGAACCCCGCACCAGCAACTCGACTAGATCGGGATCGCAGCGATATTCCGTCACTCTGAACATGTCGTCGAAGAACTGATCCTCCGTATAGGCGCCGAAATCCGTGTTGGCCGCCTCTTCATCCGACAGGTCCGGCATGACCGCGCGCAAATCTTCAATTCCCCCATAGACGAACCGGATCACGCCAGCGGTGAAGCGGCTGTTGCCGCCGTTCTCGTCCTTGGGCGCGCGCTCCAGAAGAAGAACACGCGCACCCTTCTGCCGTGCGGCAAGCGACGCGCAAAAGGCGGCGTTACCGCCACCCACAACAATCACGTCAAAGGATTTACGCGCCACATCTCATCCTTGCATCGGCGTAATGGTGATGAGCCTCTCGTCCGTCATATCACGGACGGCATAGCGCGGCCCCTCGCGGCCAAAGCCCGACGCCTTGCATCCGCCATAGGGCATGGGATCGGCGCGGTTGCTGGAGGTCTGGTTAATGTTGAAGAGGCCGACTTCCACGCGCCTTGCGGCATTGAGTGCGGTGTCGATATTGGCTGTGAAGATACCTGCCGAGAGGCCAAAGGGCGTGCCGTTAACCGCCGCAATCGCTTCATCCACCGTGTCGAAGGGAACGATCGACACAACGGGCGCAAAAATCTCTTCACGGATCAGTTTCATCTCGGGTGTTACGTTGGTCATTACCGTCGGCTGAAGAAGCGGCCCATCGCGGTCACCCCCGGTAACAATCCGCGCGCCACTGGCTGCGGCTTCCTTGACCCAGCTCTGGGCGCGCGTCGCCTCTTCAAGAGCAATCATCGGACCCACCGCGATATCCTTATCGCTGGGATTGCCAACTTTCATGCCACGCGCAGCGGCGGCAAGGCGTTCAGCAACATTTTCGGCGATGGACTTGTGAACGTAAAGCCGCTGGAGCGAGGTGCATACCTGCCCCGCCTTGCGAAAAGCGGTGCCGGCGCATTTTGGTGTCGCTGAATCGAGGTTGGCATCGGCGCAGACGATGGTGGCCGAGATATTGCCGAGTTCGAGCTGGGTGCGGCGCAGGCCAGCACCTTGCTGGATCGCACGCCCTGCCGCCTCACCTCCTGTGAAAGCGTAATAACTGACATGGCTGTTGTCGAGCAGCCACTTGCCCACGGAACGTCCGGGGCCATTCACGAGATTGATCCATCCATCGGGCAGTCCCGCCTCGATCAGCGCCTTGCACAACTCGGACGCACAGAGCGGCGTATAGCTCGCGGGCTTCAGCACCACGCTGTTTCCTGCCGCAATCGCGGGAGCAACCTTATGCGCCACCGTGTTGAGGGGCGAGTTGAACGGCGTGATCGCACAGACGACGCCCAAGGGCACGCGGATGGTGAAAGCAAGCTCCCGTTCGTGTCCGGGCGATGCCTCGATGGGAATCATCTCGCCGGTGATCCGCTTCGCTTCCTCAGCCGAAGTGATCAAGGTCTGGATGCACCGCGCGAAGTCGCCGTTGCAATCGGCAATGGTAAAGCCCGTTTCGGCGACCATTACCTCGATCACACGATCCTTCCTGGCTTGGAGAACCTGTGAAGCCTTCATCAGGATTTCATAACGGCGATAGGGCGGAATGGTACCGCCACGAAAGGCTTTGTGCGCCGCCGCGACCGCCGCATCTACTTGCTCCTGATCGGCGGCGGCCACGGAAGCGATTGGCTTGCCGTAATATTTGTCCGCAACTGTGAAGGCCGAAGCGCCCTTGATCCACCTGCCGCCGATCAGCAGTTTCTCTTCAATCATGACAACGTCAAGCGTTTGAGCGCGCTGCGAAAGGCCTTGAGCGCGAAGTTGATTTGATCGCCGGAGATCACCAACGCCGGGGTAATGCGGACGATGTTGGCGTTGACGCCGGTGGTGGAGACGAGGACGCCTTCCTGCAGCATTTCCTTGACCACCCGCTTGGCGAGGCCAGCATCGGGTGCATTGTTGCTGCCCGTTACGAATTCAACCGCTAGCATAAGACCCCGTCCCCTCGCATCGCCGATTGCCGGAAATTCTTTTTGCAATGCTCGCAGGCCTTCGAGGAATTTCTCCCCGGACTTGGCCGCGCGCTCGCTCAGTTTTTCATCCTTGATGATATCCATCACGGCATGTCCCGCGGCGATGCCAAGCTGATTCTTGCCGCCATAGGTCGTGGAATGATCGCCGGGTTGAAACGCTTTGCCCACTTCCTCCGTGGCGATGAAGCCGGCCAAAGGTACACCGCTGCCGATGCCCTTGGCAAAGCACATGATGTCGGGCTTGCCGTCGAAGTGATGGTGGCCGAAGCTTTTTCCGGTGCGGCCGAAGCCGGTGAAGACTTCGTCATAGATGAGAGTGATGCCGTGGCGGCGGCAGATGTCTTCGACCTTGCGCCAATAGTCGTCGGGAGGAACGATGACGCCGCCCACGCCCAGTATGGGCTCAGCGATCAAGATCGAGGCTTCGCCGCCGAAGCTCGTGGTCAGCATGTCCTCGATCGCGTCGGCGCATTTGGTTTGACAGGTGGGAAAGGTAAGCCCGAGCGGGCAACGGAAACAATAGGGGGCGGGCGCATGAACCACACCGGGAAACGTCCCATAAGGCCCCATCGACTGTTTGCTCTTGGCCATGCCCGTGAGTGCGAGCGGCAGCGACAGGCGGCCATGGAAGCCATGCTGAAGTGCGATGATGCCAAGCCCTTTGCGGCCTTTGGCAATGGCATGTTTCAGCGCCAGCTTGATCGAACCGTCGGCGGCTTCAGCGCCGCTGTTGGTGAAGAAGGTGCGCCGCAACCGGTCTCCGGTAAATTCCGAAATCCGCTTTGCCAGCGTCATGGTGTTGCGGCTGTGGTAGCGGCCAGGAGTGATGAACATTTCCTTGGCCTGCCTGATGATGGCGTCCACCAGCCTCGGATGAGCATGGCCTACGGAATTGGCGCCGGGACCTCCCTCGAGATCGAGATAGGTCTTGCCGTCATCGTCTTCGACTTCAGCGCCTTTGCCCCTCCTGATCGCAGGCTCCACATTGTCGCCGCCGATCAGATAGCTGCTGAGCGTCTCCAGGCTTTCGTTCGTTAGCACGTGATTACTCCATATCCGTCAGAGCGCGGGCCTTTGATAGCCGCCCATAAGAGTTTCAACGCGAAGTGCGAGTGCGAGAACAATATCCTCGCGCCAGGGTGCGCCGATGATCTGAACCCCGATGGGCGCGCCTTCCGTCGTGGTTCCGGCGCGAACTATCGCGGCGGGCCACCCTGTCAAATTGGAACTCGTCAGGAAAGCCCAAAGCTTGTAGGGATTGTCGAAGACGGCATCGTGCCGCCAGGCCGTTCGCAGCGCCGGGGGGCAGATGATCGCGTCGAAGTCCTCCATGAAATGAAGCATCTCGCGCCGGTATTCGTCGATCTCCTCAAGCAGCAGCGAAAATTCTTCGCCACCGATGGGTTTCAGTCCCGTAAGGCGCTTGACGATGGCCGGTCCGGGTTGACTGGTCCCCGCTTTTTTCAGAAGCCGGAGCAGATGGGCTCCACCATCGGCATTGCGGAGCCTTGCATAAAGCGTGCCCGCGCGAGCCAGCGCCTTGGGCGAACTTTCGCGCATCTGCACGCCCGCCTCCGTCAACGCTTCGGCCGCCGCTTTCACCGTCTTTTCGATTTCTTCCGAAGGCACAAGGTCTTCGATCCGCGTGAAGAACGTCACTTTGAGCTGGGAGAGATCCACGTTGGCGGGATCGCCGAGCGGCATTCCTATTGCGGCGGGATCATCCCGGTCGACGCCGGAGATGATCGGCAAGGTGAGGATCAAATCCTCCACATACCGCGCCATCGGTCCTACTTGCGTGATGCCGTCGAGTGCGCCCAAGCCCGGAGGGACGATATGCCCGGTGCGGGGCACGCGGCCCGCGGTTGGCTTCAAGGCGGCGATGCCGCAGACATGGGCTGGCTCGCGAATGCTGCCGCCCGTGTCGCTGCCGATTTCAAGCGCCGAACAGCCTGATGCGATGGCGGCGGCGGGGCCGCCGCTGCTGCCGGAAGGCGACCAGTCCAGATTATAAGGATTGCGGGTTCCACCATAGACGGCGTTGGTCACATCCGAGCCGATGGTCATTTCGGAGGTGTTGGTTTTTCCAAGCAGGATGGCGCCGGCGCCGCGAAGCCTTGCCACCACCTCCGCATCGCGGGCGGGTATGAAATCTTTCCGCCCGATTGTGCCCCCCGCCGATATCACTCCTTCGCTGTCGAATGAGTCCTTAATGGTCACGGGAACGCCGTGGAGCGGGCCGGCATCTTTCCCACTGGCCAATAGATCGTCGGCTCTCTTGGCTTCGAGCGCGGCGCGTTTCTCGGCGAGTTGCACCACGGCGTTGAGGCGCGGATTAACCTGCTTGATGCGGGCGATGTAGGCCTTCACCACCTCGGTGCTGCTGACATGCTTTTCACGGATGAGTTTCGCTAGGCGAACCGCTGATGTGAAGATCAGATCGCTATCGGCCGTGTTATTCACTTCGCGGCTGAACTCGTTCACCTTTAGTGCCTATTTGCCTCCCGGAATAACGGCGATGACCTCGACCTCCACTCTGGCGCTGGGCGGAACGAGGCCGGTGATCACTCCGGTGCTGGCAACCGGACCCGGGAAATACCTCCCCATGATCTCGTAGATTTTGCCGAAGTCGCCTACATGGGTCATGTAAACGTTGCGCTTCACCACATTTTCGAAGCTGGTGCCGGCCTCTTCCAGAATAGCCTTGAGATTTTCCATCACGCGGACCGTCTGCTCTTCCACGGTGCCGAACTCCACGAGGCCAACGGGATTTTTTGAAGGCTCGGAATTGGGTGGATTTGCCACCTGCCCGGTCACGAACAGGAACCCGCCAGCCGCCGTCCCATGCACCGAGGTGCTGGAATAGGAGCCGCCAATTTTCTTCGACCGGATGATTTCTTTTTTCATATTCCCTCCTCTTGAACCAATGCTCAACGGAATTTCGGCAAAACCTTTTCGGCAAATTTTTCGATGTCGGCGGTGACCTCCGCCAGTGGGCGAACGGTATTGAGAACGAAATCCGTGACACCCGCGGCCATATAGCTCTCGATCACCTTGGCGCATTCATCGGCATTGCCCAGGATGAAACGGCCGTCATTTTCCAGCTTTACTACAATTCCGTAGCGTTCATTCAGGGTGCGTTCGACAAGCGCATGGGCATGATCCTTGTTGTCGCCCATGCAATAGAAGAGATGCACGGCAGGGGTAATATCCGATGTATTCCGCTTCGCTTCGCCCGCGTATCTGTTGAGAGTTTCCCAGGACTTGCGATAGGCTTCAGCGCCTTCGCCGACGGGCACGAAACCGTCTCCCGCGCGCGCCGCGCGCTTGATGGCGCCGTCGGCGTTGCCGCCCACCCAAATCGGCGGGTGGGGCTTCTGAATGGGCGCCGGCCTCATGTAAATGTCGTTGAAATCATAGAACTCGCCGTGGTGGCTGACGGTCTCGCCCGTCCACAGCTTCTTCATAATCTCGATGCCCTCGTCACAGCGGCCGCCGCGCTCGCGCGGATTAACTCCGCTTACGATGTAGTCCGCCGGGTTGGAAAGCGACGATCCACCGACCGCGATGCCGAGCACAATCCGTCCATTGGACAGTATATCCAGGCTGGCGATTTCCTTGGCGAGCATGGCGGGCGTCCGCAACGGACTGAGTATGACACAACTGCCGACGGTGATGCGCTTGCAGCCATGGGCCAGAGCCGCCATCGCTACGATAGGATCGATCGCCGGAAGCTGATTGACCAGCCCCTCCGTCGCCCACACGGAATCAAATCCGAGTTGCTCCACCTTTTGGGAAAAATCCGAGGGCGCTATGATATCATGGAGCCGGCTATAAATGACGCCAAAACGCGGACTTGACACCCATTGCCTCCCTGCTGAGATATGGTCCGTTGAACCTAGAAGTTCCGAGCCTCGAACCTAGGTCCACTCCCATCGAATTTGGCTGGACCAATGGAATGCCGTTCAGGCTACTTCGTAGGAAATAAAGGTGACATCCGCTGCCCTGTCGCGAAGGGAAACGATCTTTTGGTATTCCTTGGAATTATACCATTTCGTCAGAGCGGCGATGTCGGGAAACTCGATGACCGCCATGATGTTGTGGGGATGTTGGCCCGCAAGAACGGAATTGATTTTGCCTCGGAGCACGAACTTGGCGCCGGCGGCTTCCAGGCTTGGCGCCGATGCCTTCACATATTCCGCGAATTGGTCCTGATCCTTGATGGTGAGATGGGCGAGCATCACCGCTTTCATTTTGTTTCTCCTCGATGAAAAACCGATGCATATTCATTTCAGGAGCGCAAGACAGGACCACTCGTCTTGATTATTCCCGGGCCAATCGTTTTGCGAATTCCAATGCGGTCCGCGCGAGCCTGCGTTTATCTCGCAATGTCTTCATCAGGGTGGCCGTGGCCAGGCAGGGGATGCCGAGGGAACCGGCGTATTTCTTGTCAGCTTGATCGATGACAATGCCATCGATGTAATCACGGTAGCGCTGGAGAATTGAAAAGGGTTCAGCCGGAATGCCAAGTTCCTTCATGATCTTGGCCGTCGGCCCCTTGACCGCGCGGCCACCGATCAAGGGCGATACGGCGATCACCGGCGCCTTGCACGCCGCCAACGCCTGGGCAATCCCGCGAACCGCCAGTATCGGCTCGATGCTGAGAAACGGATTTGAAGGACAGATGATGACGGCCTTCAGCCGCGGGTCGCCAAGCCTTTCGATGATTTCCCGCACCGGCTTTGCCTTGCCGGCTCCCTCATATTCGAACCCTTTGACGGGTGGACGGAATTGCTCTTTCACGAAATAATGTTGAAACGGCAGTCGGCCACCACCAGTGATGACTGTAGTGCGGACAGAATCATCCGACATTGGAAGAATGCGCGCGCGAATTCCCAACTTTTTCGGGAAGTCATGAGTCACCTGCGCTAATGTCTCCCCGGCCACCAAGCGGCGTGTGCGTTCCACATGCATCGCCAGATCGCCATCGCCCAGTTGGAACCACGTTTCACCTCCCAAGGAGGCGAGCACTTTCATGAAGGTCCACGTTTCATGACGGCGGCCCCAGCCGCGCTTTGGACTGCTAAGCCCCGCAAGCGTATAGAGAATGGTGTCAATGTCAGGAGAAATGTGAAGACCCAAGTGTTCGAAGTCATCCGCCGTGTTGCACACCACGGTCAGACTGTCCGGCGGCAATTCCCGATAAAGGCCCAGCGCCAGCTTGGCGCCGCCGATACCGCCTGTGAGGGCGATCACCGTCACCGGAAGAGATCGAGATTGCGTGGCCGCAGCAGGGCCGAAGCTGGAAGCGCTGCATCGTCCCATGTCAATCCGCGCACATGCACGACGGGGCTGCCCTCCGCCGCCTCGCCCATAAGGAGGGCTGCCGCTGAAGCGATCTGATCGGCGAACCCCACCTCACTGACTTCCAAACTCCGCCCGAACAAATCCTTGCGGCCCCGGAGATCCCGGAGCGATGGCAACCCAGCCGCCCCCAATGCCGTGCCAATGGTGCCGTTTCTCCAGGCCCGGCCAACGCTATCGGAAATGATGACGGCAAGTTTGCAGCGATACCGCAGATCAAGCGCCGCCTTGAGCTTGCTGCAAGTGGCATCGGGATTCTCCGGAAGCAGCAATGCCCATTCGCCATCGCCGGGGGCTTTAACATTGGAGCGGTCGATCCCAGCGTTGGCCATCACGATGCCAAGCTTGTGCTCGGTCACCAAGACGTCCCACCGGTATCTCAGGACTTCATTGGACTGGGACAGGATCAGCTCGACCAGACGTGGATCCTTGTTGACCTTCGCTGCAAGGGTTTTGGATTTTGCAGAGGGATTGACAGTCGCCAAGTCAACCAAACGGCCCTCGGCCTTGGACACTGCCTTCTGTGCGATCACGATAACATCGTGATCTTGCAGGACGACCGCACGGTCGATGGCCTGGCATAGTATTGCCTCCAGATCATCGCCCGGCGCGATCAAAGGCACTCCCGGAAGAGCAAGTATTGTCAGCGCCGGTATGGAATTACCTGACGGGAGCATTGTGATGCTCCAGTCTCGCAAGGCCCGAAACTGGTAGATTGACGGCAGAAAGAGGAGCAGCTGCTAGCGCCCTCGCAGCGCGTTCGGCACTTGCATTGCCATAGAGCGTCGTCCGCTGTTTCGGAATTCGCCCGAGTTCGGTTAATAGACCCCGCATAACGGCGGGAGAAAGCTCCTGGCCGAAAGCGGCGCCCGCCGCCCGGCTGATGCTCTCGTTCATCAAAGTTCCGCCGAGATCATTGGCTCCAGCCGAGAGGCAAGCCCTTGCTCCTTCGATTCCGAGTTTAACCCAGGAGACCTGGATATTTGAAATCCTGGTATGCAACACCAGCCGGCCGACCGCATGCATCAGCACGGTTTCCCGGAATGTGGGTCCCCGCCGCGCCAGCCCCTTTAGATACATCGGCGCCTCCATGTGAACGAAGGGCAGCGGCACAAGTTCGGTAATCCCGCCGGTACGCGTTTGCAGATCGCGCAAGGCCAGAAGATGCCGCGCCCAATGCACCGGTCGGTCCACATGGCCGAACATGATGGTCGACGTCGTGGGCAAGCCCAGCCCGTGGGCGGTTTCAATGATCCGGAGCCATTCCCGCGTGTTCAGTTTGTCGGGGCAAATGAGGCCACGAATTTCGTCATCGAGGATTTCGGCGGCCGTACCGGGAAGTGAATTGAGGCCTTCCGCCTTGAGCGCTTGCAGAAACTCCCGTTCCGATATTCCGAGCGTGCGGGCGCCCTGATTTATCTCCAGGGGAGAGAAGGCGTGGACATGAATGCAGGGGGCGGCTTCCTTAACGGTGCGGCAGATGCGCAAGTATGTTTCGCCCGTATATCTTGGATGAATGCCGCCCTGGAGACACACCTCCGTGGCGCCCCGCTCCCAGGCTTCCCGCGTGCGCCTTGCAATTTCCGCAAGGTCTAGGTCGTAGGGCTTACCCCGCAATGCCTCGCTCGTTTTGCCTTTCGAGAAGGCGCAGAAGCCACAGCGGTAGGAACACACGTTGGTGTAATTGATGTTGCGATTCACGATGAATGTCGCAACATCGCCATTCACTTCCAAACGCAATTCATCGGCGGCCGCGCAGATGGCGCTGAACTCCGCACCTCTCGCTTCGAAGAGTCGGACGATATCGGCCTCGGGTAGCCGTTTCCCGCGGCCAGCATCCGTCAAGATCCCGGTGATCTCGATGCTTCCGATGTGCGGGATTGCCAACGGCAGCTCTATTCGCTGGTTCTCGGCCCGGCCGGCGAACCAATCCGCTTCGCGCAAATACCCCGACGCATCTGTGCAACGCCGCAGCGCGGTATGGAAGTGAGCATCTACCCATCGTTGCGGCTCCGTCACATAACGGGGATAGAGGGCAAGCCGCGGGGTCAGGGAGTGCCCCGCGGCCCGCGTCGCCGCCGCAAGCCGTTCGAGTTGCGGCCATGGCGCTTCGGGATTGACGAAATCGCCGGTGACCGGCGAGATGCCGCCCCAATCATTGATGCCGGCATCGAGAAGCTCACGCAGATGTTTGGGGCTCAGATTCGGCGGAACCTGAATGCTCATCGCAGCTCCCAGGACGATCCGCGCCACCGCCACGGTCCAGACGAGTTCTTCATTGGAGGGCGCTGGCGCCGAGGCCATGCGTGTTCCAGGCTTCGGCCGGAAATTTTGGATGATTACTTCTTGAATATGGCCATGGCGTTCATGAATCTCGCTTATGGCCAGCAAGGATTGAATTCGCTCAAGGCGCGTCTCGCCAATGCCGATCAGAATTCCCGTGGTAAATGGTATTGCAAGCTCGCCCGCCTCCTCCAGCACCTTGAGCCTCACCGAGGGATGCTTGTCGGGGGAACCGTAGTGTGGCCCGTCCTTCTCACACAGGCGCTCCGAAACGCTCTCCAGCATCATGCCAAGCGAAATCGAAACGGTTTTGAGACGCGCCATTTCCTCTCGCGTCATCACGCCTGGATTCAAATGCGGAAAGAGTCCGGTCTCGCGATAGACGGCTTCCGCTGCTTCGGCGAGATAGGACAGCGTCGTTGCATGGCCAAGGCTCTCGAGTTCCTTCACCGCCGAGGCGTAACGAAGCTCGGGCTTGTCGCCCAGCGTGAAAAGGGCCTCCTGGCAGCCAGCCCGCATTCCCGCGCGAGCGGTCGCGATCATCTCCTCGATGAGCAGAAACCCCCGCCGCTGCTTTCGCGGCGGCTGGGCGAAGGTGCAGTAGTGGCAAACATCGCGGCAAAGGTGCGTGAGCGGCAGAAATACCTTAGGCGAATAGGACATCACGCCGCCGTGTCCCCCGTCGCGGAGCGACCTTGCAGCCTCCGTGAGAACTTCCAGATCGCAGCATTCGGCCAAGCGATGGGCCTCCGCCTCGCCAATTCTTTCGCCAGCTTTTGTTCGTTGAAAAAAGTTCATTCCTGCAGCCACCCCGTGATCCGCAATCCGCTGCCCTCAACCTTGTAGCGACGGTTGATCCAGATAAGCAGCGATGTCATGGCCTCGGCGGCGGCGGAATTCGCCAAGGGTCCGGCATGCAGTCCATGAAGTCCGGCTGCCTGGACAAGCTTCACCACCTCGTTCCGGGTGTTCTCATCATCGCCGCACACGAGAACATCACAATCGATGGGATCGGGCTTCAACAATTTTGCTGCCGCGACATTATGAAAAGCCGAGACCACGGCAACATCGGGCCCCAGCACCGCCTGAGCGATTTTTGCAGCACTGCCTTCCGGAGGAAGCGCAACCGTGCCAACCTTGGGAGGCCGGAGCGGCACGGTGGCATCGACAACGATCTTGCCCCGGACGCTGGCGCTGATCGCCTTTAGTGTTTCGAGGTGAGCTGAAAATGGCACAGTGATGACGACGATATCGCAGGCGGATGCCGCTGCCGTGTTTTGATCTCCGCCAACCTTCTTGCTTCCCGTCCTTTCTTGCAGATGCTGAGCCGCCTCTCTTGCCTTGGTAATATCGCGGGAGCCGATGATTATCTTATAGTCCGCGCGGAGCCAGCGCGTGGCGAGACCCTGCCCCAAGGCTCCGCTGCCGCCAACGATACCGAGGGTGCAACGACGATGGTCTATAGCTGCGCTCATCATCAGACCTCAGAGAGTGCTAGCTGAACGCGCTAAGAGATCCTGAGTATCGGCATGTTGGGACCACATTATCATCGTAGTTCCATTTTCGTTTAACTTTCCATCCCCAATAAGGACCACTTCGAGGAAATGTTTCCACGCCATTCCTGCCGCGCTCGGGGAGCGAAGTCCAACAGACAGAATTCTCCCGGTCAGTCTTGGCAACTTGGCCGACTTATTCCACTACAATGTCGGGCTCATGCCAATGAACGAGCTCTTCCGCTTTTTCCTGGATTTTTCATTCAACTTCACGCGGAACGCCGTCCGTTACTGCACACGCCGCGCACGCTGAGTTTTATAACTTGCTGATTCCATTGAATTGTCGCTCCTATCCATCATCGGCGCTACGGCGATTATTTTTCTTTTGTGATTCAATAGTTACCAACACAAAATAAAATGGATATCGGCGGCGCTTTCTTGCATATTATAAATATACCGGCAAACAAGGAGTACTCCGATGAATGACAAACGGCTCTTCGGAATTCCGAGCACCGCAGCGATTGGCGGTCATCCGCTGCATCCGCTGCTGGTGACGCTGCCAATTGGCTTTCTGGTTGGCACCTTTCTGAGCGACATCGCGTTTTACAGTACGAGCGATGGCTTCTGGGCGCGCGCCAGCGCCTGGCTGATCGGCGCGGGCCTGGCGACAGGCCTATTAGCCGCAGTTGCCGGCTTGATCGATTTCCTCGGCAGCGCGCGGATCAGGTCGCTGACGGCTGCCTGGGTACATTTTGCCGGCAATGCCATCGCGCTGCTCTTGACGGCTATCAACCTCTATTTCCGGACAGGGAGCGATATGACAGCCGTCACCAGGGGACAGTTGCTCCTTTCAATACTGGTCGTCCTGATATTTGCGGTCACTGGGTGGCTTGGAGGAGAGTTGGTGTTCCGGCACGGCGCTGGGGTAATTGGGGATAAATCTTCCGAATAAGGAACCATAAAACGTAAGTTCCGTTGATGGACTGCTGCCATTGCGTGGAGTCCTGTCATGCCCAAATCTGTCCGAGCCAAGTTTGAAGTTCAGGAAGATCGCCTTGCACGCGAAATGAGCGACGCCAAGGCCAAGCCCCATCCGGAAACGGTTGAGCCTCCAGCGGATTCCGCCGAGGAACCGCAAATAGCCGATATCACACCTTCCGAGGTCGACGAGCCCCGGCGGCCTTCCGGGCGCGACAAACGCCGCGAGCCCGATGAAGACCTGCCAAAGGCCGGATGAGGGCTTCTACTCACCAGGACTGAGGAAGGAGTTCAGCATTGCCTCGGCCTTCGAGCAATCGCGATGGAGGGAGGCATTTAGCGAACGGGGAAAGTCGCCCGATTCATACTTCGCAATGATGCGCGGATGGATATAGCTCTTGCGTACGATGGCCGGCGTGTTCACCAGGTGCCCGCTAATTTCCTTTGCTACAGCCGCCACCGCGCGGCGCAGTCCAGCCTTCGATTTCGGTGGCGGCATTTCCGCAAGCCGGGAAACGGCGATGGCCGATGCATACAAGGTGCGAAAATCCTTCGCGGAAATTCCTTCCTTCGCAATACTGGCGAAATAGGCGTTCAAATCGGTCGCCGTCATTTTTCTCCAGCCGGAACCCGTCTGGAGCTTGAATAGCCGGCGGCCCGGCACCTGCAGCAGATCCAATATCACGGGCGCCAATTTGCGATCGGCGATCGAGACGTCGATCCGCTTTTTTCCCTTGCCGGGGAATATCAGGCGAATCCTGCTACCGGTAATCTGCACATGGCGCTTCAATAAGGTGGCAACGCCCCGGCCGCTTTCCTCGCCCGCATAGGCCTCGTGCCCGGCACGAAGATGCAGGCGGTCCACGAGCCTTGCCGCAGCAGCGAGCGGCGACATGCCGGACCGCTTCTTGAGGTGACGCCGGATCGCCGCCCTGATGCGAGGCAGGGCGGCAATCAACTTTTGCAGCCTTTCATCTTTTGTGGCGGCGCGGATCGCTTCCCAATCTCCGTGATAAATATATTGCAGCCGGCCGGCATCGTCCCGCCCCACCGCCTGGATATGGCTCCACGGGTCGGCACTGATTCTGACATGCTTCCAGGCGGGCGGTATGGCCAAGGCCTCCGCCCGCGCTTTATTGCGGTCCGATACGGGGCCGGCACCGTTGACCAGCCGGGTTCCGCGCCCGTGCTTGATACGGCGGATTTCCAGATCGCCTGCCTCGATTTTCCGAAGGCGGCTGGCGGGGATAAGGGGATTGGGCACTCTAATCAAACGCGGACCCGTTACGGCTGTTCCCAGAGGGCAAAAATTGACGTTGTGATAACCTTACTATTGGTTAATGCAAAAAAATTTCGTTCTTATGGAACGGTTTGCCAGAACGCGCGTTGCCGACGACTGGGGCTTGTAACACTGGCGTAGTTTAAATGAGGTGGGGATGACTGATCGGGAGCGGCCGCGGGCCTTGATTGTCGAAGACGAGCCGCTGGTTTTACTAGGCTGTAGACTCATAAAACCGCAACCACAAGCGCACTGATGCCAGCTTTGCCATGGCGAGATACGCGGATGCGTGGCGGTCGTAGCGCGTGGCGATGTGGCGGAACTGCTTCAGTTTG
>Ga0187892_10007884_pt1 | contig 14920 bp, 13 predicted proteins | sample MA1701073metaG_FD_139345 | JGI IMG/M metagenome (GOLD analysis project Ga0187892, IMG submission 139345) | Bio-ooze microbial communities from a basaltic lava cave in the Kipuka Kanohina Cave System on the Island of Hawaii, USA - MA170107-3 metaG ... | reverse complement strand
TTCGATCATCGTTTCGGCCACTCCGGACCGACCAGACAGAAAAATGTGAGAGAGAAAAATGGCATCTCTTATTTTTCTCTCTTACATTTTTCTGTCTGGTGGCCGAAACGATGATCGAAGCCCGATGTTGGGTTCGACGTGGGGTAAGTGGCGGACTGAATGAAAAGGTTTCAATGGAAAACCGACCTTATCGTGTGTTTTTCCGGCGGCGGCAACCGATATGGAGCAAGCCAGGGATGATTAACGGTAAACGCGACTCGATCCGGCTCCGCATTTTCAAAAATAATTGGACTTACCGATCCACTTTCCCGCCAACTGGTTACGGCGCCGGGTTTGCTCTCTTCATTGCTCGCTCTCCCAAAATCTCATTCTTTAAGGAGGAAACCATGACTGGAACACAACGTCTATTGGCTGTCGTCATTGCCGGAGCGATGCTCGTTGGAGGCTTCGCCTTCGGACGGATGGCGGAAACACCCAAGACGAACGCTGAAGAAGGCAAAACGGCGTTGAACTCAACGGCGCCGGAAGCGGCTACTCAGGCGGCCAGTGAGAACCAGGCCTTTTACCTGACTGATTACAAGACCGGTTACGATGAGGGTTACAACGCGGGAATGAATGGCGCCGCGTCCGGCGTCAATAACACCACCAGAGCCGGTTTCAACGAAGGCTTCAAGGAAGGTTACGCCGATGGTTACCAGGCGCGAGCCAATCAACAGACGCTGAGCGAAAGCGCCCGCCCAGTGGCCACGGGCAATCGCTTTGCGCAACAGCAAGTGGTCTCTCGCCCGGCGGCCAGGCGCAGCGGCGACTCGAAGCTGAAAACCGTGTTGACGATTGCCGCTCCGGCGGCGGTTGGCGCCGGCATCGGCGCTGCTGCCGGCGGTAAAAAAGGCGCAGCGGTCGGAGCATTGGTTGGCGGCGGCGGCGGCGCGCTGTACCACCTGATCAAGAATCGCGATCGCAACTAAGCCATCAAAACAAAAACCGAATTTCAAAGGGCTGCCTTCACGGGCAGCCCTTTTCTTTCTTGCGCCGCTCTTGATCGAAGGTTAAGATCGAATCGCCGATCACATCAAGATCGCCGCAGTAAAATCGTTGCGCCACAAAATTTCCATCATTTAAACCGACTGACTGTTGAGACCTTCTTCGAGGACTTCTATCAAAATGTCTACACCGCAAACTCTCGGCGAACTGAAAGCAATGAACTACCGCTCGCGCCGGGTCAAAGACGAAATCCGGCAAAACCTGATCAAAAAGCTCAGCGTGCACGAAGAGAAAGAGCTCTTCGTGCACAAAGACCGCAAGGGGAAAATTGTCAAAAGCATCACTGGTTATGACGACACGGTCATCCCGCAGATCTTCAATGCGCTGCTGGCCAAACACAACCTCATCCTGCTCGGATTGCGTGGTCAGGCCAAAAGCCGCATCCTGCGCGAATTGACCGGTCTGCTCGATGAATTCATTCCGATCATCGCCGGCTCCGAAGTCAACGACGATCCGTTCAATCCGATCAGCGCTTATGGCAAACAGACGCTGGCGGAGAAAGGCGACCAGACGCCGATCAAGCTGATTGATCGCAACTCGCGCTACGTCGAAAAACTGGCGACGCCGGATGTGACCATCGCGGACCTGATCGGCGACGTTGACCCGATCAAAGCCGCGCGCGGAGGCCACTTGCTCTCCGACCAACTGACGATCCATTACGGATTGCTGCCCCGCGCCAATCGCGGCATCTTTGCGATCAATGAATTGCCCGATCTGGCCGGGAAGATTCAGGTCGGATTGTTCAACATCATGCAGGAAGGCGACGTGCAAATTAAGGGTTACCCGGTCAGGTTGCCGCTGGACGTGCTGCTGGTCTTTTCAGCGAACCCTGAGGATTACACCGCGCGTGGCAAAATCATCACACCACTCAAAGACCGCATTGGGGCCGAGATTCACACACATTACCCGGACACTATCGAGCTTGGCGCCAAGATCACCAATGAAGAAGCGTGGATCAAACGCTACACCGAAGCTTACGAGTCCAAGTGGCAGAAGGCTCAAATTCTGCCGGCGATCCGCGAGGTCATTGAGCAGATCGCCTTCATCGCGCGCGAGGATAAACGGGTTGATAAACGCTCCGGCGTGAGCCAGCGCCTGCCGATCACGGTGATGGAGCTGGCCTTTTCAAACGCCGAACGGCGCAGCCTGATGACTGGCGATTACTCTATCACGCCACGTATCAGCGACATTTACGCCGCCATCCCGGCCATCACGGGCAAGCTCGAACTCGAATATGAAGGCGAACAGATCGGCGCCGACCGCGTCGCGCACGATCTGGTCCGCAAAGCTTGTGGCGAAGTCTTCAGCTCGCATTATAAGGGGATTGATTTCCGCCCGGTGATAGACCATTTCAATCTCGGAAACACATTGACGCTGAGCGATATGATCCCCGACAAGGACGCACTCAAGGAGTTTCAACGCGTCAATGGGCTGGTTGAAGCCGCCCGCAGCAAGCTCAAAGAGGAGACCGAAGGCGCCATCGTTTCGGCTTGCGAATTAGTGCTCGAAGGCCTCTACGCGCAAAAGAAACTGGCGCGCACCGAAGAGCGCGGCGTCGCCAGTTACACCCGCGTCACGCCCGAACGCCCATCTCGCAAACAGAATTTCGATGATTGGACTGGTGGAAGGTTGAATTGAAAGCCCTGTATAGCTCTGTTCATCTTGCGCTGCGGGCATGAGCGCAATAGGTTGAGCCATTGCCCATTGAGCATCGAGCATTGCCAATTGTTTCGCAGGGGAAGTGGGATCTTTTCCTGCGAAACAATTGGCAATGCTCGATGCTCAATGGGCAATTCGCCCCGCGCTAACACTCCCCGTACCGCAACCAACCTACAAACCCGGAGGCATAATGAAAAAATCCCGTTCCCGTCGTCCCGCAAACGATTCCGGCAAATCCGCCCGGATCAACCGCCGTTCATTCGTCAAACTGCTTCCCGCAGCCGGAGCGGCCAGCTTCACCATAACCAATCTCGACCTTTCTCCCGACGCCGCGCTCGCCCAAGCGCAACAAGCGCAGCAGCAAACGCCGCAGCGAGTCACGCGCGAGATGCTGCGATCCGCCGAGCAACTGATCGGCGTCGAATTGACCGAAGCGCAGGAAGCGATGGCTTTGTCCGGCGTCAACCGCAATCTGGCGAATTACGAATCGCTCCGCAAAATTGACGTGCCGCTCGACACCGAACCGGCGATCGCATTCCATCCCGCGCTGCCCGGCAAAAAGTTCAACGCGGCGAAGACCAGGATCAAAGCCAGCAAAGTCGAGCCGCCGAAATTCAAATCCGTCGAAGACCTGGCCTTCTCGACCGCCACGCAACTTTCCGAACTCATCCGCACCAAACAGGTCTCGCCGGTCGAATTAACGAAGATGTATCTGGATCGTTTGAAAAAATACGGCCCGAAGTTGCTCTGCGTCGTCACGCTGACCGAAGAGTTGGCGCTGAAGCAGGCCGAAGAAGCTGAACGCGAGATCAAACGTGGCAAATATCGCGGCCCGCTGCACGGCATTCCCTGCGGCGTGAAAGACCTGTTCGCCACAAAAGGAATCAAAACCACATGGGGCGCAGAGCCATTTCGCGATCAGATGATTGATACGGACGCGACGGTCGTCGAACGGCTGCGCGACGCAGGCGCAGTGCTCGTCGCCAAACTCTCGATGGGCGCGTTGGCGCAGGGTGGACGATGGTTCGCCGGGATGACGCGCAATCCGTGGCAGCCCGAAGAAGATCGAACCGGTTCGAGCGGATCATCCGCTGGTTCCGCCTCAGCGACTTCTGCTGGGCTGGTCGGATTTTCGATTGGCACTGAGACGTTGGGGTCAATCGTTTCGCCCTCGTCGCGCTGTGGCGTCGTGGGTTTGCGCCCGACTTACGGAAGAGTGAGCCGTTACGGCGCGATGGGATTGAGTTGGACGATGGACAAGATCGGCCCGATCTGTCGCGGCGTGGAAGATTGCGCGCTCGTGCTCGACGCGATCTACGGCCCCGATGGACACGACATCACGGTCGGCGACGCCACGTTCAACTGGAACCCCGACCGGCCGCTGGCGCAAATGCGGATCGGTTACGTCAAAGCCGAGTTCGAGCCGAGCGCCACGCAAGGTGGCAATCAAGGCAACAACGACGAGCGAAAGAAGATGTACCAGGAAGCTCTCGATGCGCTGCGGCAAGCAGGAGCGAAACTCGAACCGATTGAGCTGCCGCAATTTTCCGCGCAAAGCCTGCGCATTATCCTCAACGCCGAAGCCGCCGCCGCTTTCGACGACATCACGCGCGATGGCCGGGTGAACCAGTTGTCGGGACAAAGCCCTGGCGATTGGCCCAACAGTTTCCGCACCGCCCGGTTCATTCCGGCGGTCGAATACCTCCGAGCGCAGCGCGCACGCACGCTGCTGATGCGTGAGATGGACCAGTTGATGGCGAAATGGGATGTCTTCGTCACTCCCGCTCCGGGCAGCGCCAGTCTGCTGATCACCAACCTGACTGGCCACCCAGCGGTCGTCGCTCCCTGCGGGTTCATCAACAACCTGCCGCAGGCGATTATGTTCACGGGAAATTTGTACGATGAAGCCGCGCCGCTGCGCGTGGCGCTGGCTTTCGAGCGCGCGACGAAGTGGAGCGCGATGCATCCGAAGATGGATAAACTAGCATAAGGGCATGTTTACAGCACATAGCCAGACGTGGATTCCTGTTTTCTTTACGGCTTCTTTAGCGAAGGAGGTAGACCGTCTTACGAACAAGCCTCTGGTGATGCAGCTCAGGGGCAATTGATATTACAACCTACACAGATATTATCCTCCATATCGGTGTCTCCACTACATTCATTGCAAAAAATACGCGTGTAGCCTTGTCCTGGGCCAAACTGAAGGCCACATGCATAATCCGTAAACTCACAACCATGCACTCGACAAGTCCTGACTGAGGGGACGTATGTGCAGCTATCATCACCAACATCCGGAGGGCAATATTTCCAAGTCATATCGAGACGCCAGCCGAACCTACCTGGGAACTGACTACCTAGACAGATAATATAAGTTTCCGCACAAGTAAAAGTGCCCACTTGGCATCTGTACAAGACTGCAAATTGCGCGTCTACAGTAACAGAAAAAAGGCAAGTTAATATCAGGGTAAAAACAATCGCCTGGATTTTTTTCATGATCAACCTCCCTATTTAAGATATTTTTCTATAGCGCTAAACCCATAATGATCGTAAGCATGCAACAAATGCCTGCGATACAGTCTAGCCCCTGTTATTTCGTGATCCTTCGGTAAATTCAATTCCGAAGGAAGATCAGGCGTTCTTAGTATTGAAACCAGTGCATTTTCCGATCTACCATTTGCCATAAACTGCTTCACAAGCCATTCTTTATACCTTGCGGCCCCTCTCCGAACTTTAATCACACTATATAAGCCGTGCCTATTGAGACCAAGGGAAGATTTATCTTCAAAATCAACGTAGTCCAAACTCAAAGTAATTTTTTTCAATGGTACAAGCTTATCTTGCGGCGCACCTACAAACTCTATCGGTTCGGGGCCAAATATCATCTCTTCTCCTGATTGGATAGGTTTTTGATTATGTATCTCGCGAATATCAGGATGGATAAGCATGTTCCTTGTTCTATAAGTCAAGGCCTTCTCTTCTATCCTACTTCCTATTACCAAGTACGTGAACTCAATAGCGACAACAGCTGCGGTGAGGGGTTTGCTCGCGTTATTTTTCACGGTGAATTGTAACTCGCCTTGGAGCGTATCGTGAGTGATTTTCTGATTTCGTATCTCCACCGGAATAACACCATTAACTGATGGAAGTTGAACTACTTCCACTTCTGCCTGCTGCCCCATTCCTTTTGCCAGCGCAATTGGCTCACTACGACGCGATTTTAAAACAGCCGCTGTTAGAGCCCCGCATAATAGCGCCGCTAACAACGTACCTACTATGACTTTCAAGCGCATACAATCCGCCTTTCTTCCTATGTGGACATTTAGACTCGACTTTGCCCATCGTCCATCTTGGGCTTCGGTGTTGGTTTGGCTTTATTCGCTCTCCATATACTTGGGGTCATCCAAAAGGAAAATGTTGATGTCCTTTCGAAAATATTTTTTCAGCCCTCCTCCTTGGCGAGTCAAATCGCCCGCTCTTTTCTGATGATTTCCTGAAGCCTTTTGATCACAGCATTTATCTCTCTGGAGACCGATCTCTTCTTGATCTTCATTTCTGTTGCTATCTCCCCAATGCTCCACCTCTGGTGCCAAAGGCCAAACAGCTTTTGATCGTGCTTGGTCAGCTTGCGGATGGCCGCCTGCAACAACTCCTTTCTTTCCTTTGAGAGCAGCCACTCCTCCAGCTTCGGGTGAACAATGAGGAAGTCTGGCGGCAAATGCTCCAAACTCTCAAACTTGTCCCGCTCTCGAAGCCAGCGCTGAATGTTCCGCTTTGCGATTCTGAATAACCACGTCTCCGGCGAAGACCTGCCTTTAAACGAACGCAAGACCCGGTAATCGTCATCCCACAACAAAAACCTGATCCGCTGGGCGAAGCTGTCAATTTCCGTCTGATCAGGATAGTGACGGAGACTGGCGCACGCCTGACGGACAACCGCTGGAATGATGGGAAATACTTCCTGAAACAGTTTCTTCACATCATCGCGTGCAGGTTCTTGCGAATCCGTTTGGGACATGGACTTCTCCTTCTGAGCGCCGGATGATCGCGTGTCTTTCCGATCTCCGGCCGGGGATTGCAACGAGATTCAAACTTGAGTTGGAAAAGCAGCTAAGGCCGCTATGGCGAGGCGGATGTTAGCACATAGAAAAAAAAATTAGAAAGAGATGCTGAAGTTTTGATCATGGCTTGGGCGGCATATCGAGAAATGGATCGTAGATGGACAGAAATGGAAATATCGGGCAATTGCGCCTGGCGTTGGCTTTCGAGCGCGATGAAGCGGAGCGCGATGCATCCGAAGATGGATTGGGCGTGAAAACCTGTGGGAAGGCGGAGCAGGTCAAACAAACACTTCAACCGAGACGTGGAAGAACTCGGCCAGCTTCTTCGCCTGCGCTTTGCTGATCGCGCGCTTCCCGTTGATCACTTCGGAGGCGACGCCGCTGGAACCGAACAAATGAACAACATCACGCTGGCGCAAGTCGCGCTGCTCCATCAGAAACCGCAGCATCTCGTGCGGCGCGACTTCGCCCATCGGATAATGCCGCGCCTCGAAATCTTCGATCAATTTGACCAGCAGGTTGAACAGCCGCTCCTCTTCCGGCGACAGATCGCGGTTCATCATCCTCTCCACAATCGCCAGCAGCCGCTCGTTTTCGTCTTCTGTTTCGATGATGACCGGCATCGCTCGCGCAACCAGGCGACGGTATTTGGCCGCGTCGAACTTAGCCGCCACAGTCTTTTTTCCAGTTTTCTTTGTCGTATTCTTTGTGCGTAAGAACGTGTTTGACATAAGGCGCCTATTGAAGACCGCGCACCGGATTTAATTAAACTTTTTTTCGGCCTCAAGCAATTGGCTTCAGTCTTACCGACCGCGCCCCCAGGCGTAACATTTCTGAAGCGTCTCGTTCAGGTTGAGCGGGACAAGGAGGTAGTATGAAAAGCTTGATGAAATGGTTTGCAGTGGCGGCGCTGGTGGCCGCGATGGTTCCGGTCTGCGGGTTGGCGCAAAGCATCAATGAACGCGAGCGCAATCAACAACAGCGGATTCGACAGGGCGTTCGCAGCGGCGAATTGACTCACCGCGAAGCGCTGAGGCTCGAAAGAGAGCAGGCGCGGATCAGGTTGGCCGAGGCTCGCGCGCGCCGTTCGGGCGGCGAATTCACGCTGCGCGAACGGGCGCGGGTTCAGAGAGAGCTGAACCAATCGAGCCGGCACATCCGCCATCAGAAGCACGACCGCCAGGATCGCAATCGCTGATTGACAGATGAACATGATGAAACGCGGAACAGCTCCCTCCGCGTTTCGTCTATTTCGGCATTTCCGGCGAGATGCTGGTGCGCAACTCCTCACGCAGTTTTTCGATCTCGCCCAGTTTGTTCTGAATGCGCTGGAAGAGCGGCGCCTGGGCCTTGATCCCTTCCTCGATCAGAAACGCCGCGGCTTCAGCGCGGCTCCTGAAAACTCCCGCCGACACCAGCGTATCCAATTTGTCCGACGACTCGTCGCTCAATCGGATCAGCACCGTCGTGTCGCGCACGTTGATGGCGCGTTCGACGGCTTTGCTGACAGTATCAGGCACGCGGCTGAACAGATCGCGCAATGTCGAAGTGATTTCATCCAGCGTCTCGGCCGCGCGGCTTCCACTGCTCTGAGGCTGCGGCGTCAACGGCCCGTCGGTTCTATTCGGATCATTCGGATCATTCGGATCATTCGGATTTTCGCTCATTTCTCCTCCTTGTCAGTTGTTGATTGTTAATAGCCTTCTCCGTGATGAATTCTCAACGACGCCACATACGCTAAACAACCACGGCTTGTTCCGACGCCGGCTACTCTTCCGAAACATTCGCCTCGATCTTGTGGTACTGAAGCCCGTAAGCCACCAGCCCGAACGGGAGCCGCAAGATCAATTCGTTGTATGCCGCTACCGTTTGAACGTAGCTCTTGCGCGCGGCGTTGGTCACATTTACGGAGTTTTTGAACTCTTCGATCAGCCGCAGGTAGGCGTCGTTTGCCTTCAAATCGGTGTAAGTGTCGCCGAGCGTGTTGATAGCCTCGGTCTGTTCATTCAATTCACGGTACGCATTGAGAATGTCTTCGGTCTTGTTCTCCTTCATCGCCTCGGTCAGCGCCTTGCGAGCGTTCGTGACATTGGCCATCGGCGGCGGATCGCCTTTCAGAATCGCCTTGGCGGTTTCGAGCGCCTTGCTGGCTGCCTCGCCCTGCTTGTTGATTGCGCCGATGAAAGCGTTCCAGCCCGCGTCTGTCGCCTGTTTGCGTTTGCCGAGTTCGTTCTGGGCGTAGGGGAAGAGTCTGTCGACCGGGTAAAACCGGCGGTTCTCTTCAAACTGGTCCCACGTCCACTTCTCGTCTTTGTCGCCAGCGGCGGGCGGAAGAAAGAGCAATCGGGTTGACTTGTTGGTGAAAGCGGCGCTGGAAGGCGCTTGCTCTTTGACCACGACTTCGGCCTTGCCGTCAGGCCGCATCGTGACGCTGGTGATTTCGATCACGCCGTCGAGTTCGGTGACGATGGCGGTGACGGGCGATTCGTTCAGCGCATTCAACCTCCGCGCGATGCTGAAAGAGACCTCGTCCTTCTTCATCGGTTTGGCGGCAGCGCTGGCTTGCGCCGAAGCCTGCGCCTGCGCGTTGATTTGAACGACCAGCATCGTGGCCATCGTCAGGAAAACAATTGAAAGCAGATTCTGTCTACGCATTTTCGCTCCTCGTGTTTGTAGTCCCGCCTTCAGGCGGAAAGGGCTTGATGATCAAGCCCTTTCCGCCTGAAGGCGGGACTACAAACCTCAATATCACAGATCTTCGATCTTCAATTTTACATCGGCGTTCTTCCACGCCTTCTCGAATTCAGCTTGAGCTTCACGCGCTTCCTGCGCTTTGCCCTGTTTCTTCAAACTCTCAGCCAGACCGAACAGCGAACGCCCATTGCGCGGATTGTCTTCGAGGTCGCGGCGAAAGACCTTTTCGGCTTCGGCTGCGTTGCCCGCGACGAGCAGCGCCGCGCCCAACGATTCGCGCACAGGATAATACCAACCCGGCGGTTCGTCATAGTTGAGCGCGTCCTGCGCCGCCACCGCCTTGCGCCAATGATCAACCGCCGCCCGGCGGTCTACTTTCGCGGCGGCGATGCGCGCATCCAATATGTGTTCGGCAATTTTGAACACGCTCGCGGCAGTGTTCAACCCGAACGGCGTTTCACCGGAAATTGTCTTGGCCATCTTGACGAAAAGCTGCCGCTCACCTTCGGCCTCCGTGGCTTTGCCTTTCGCCGCAAAAGCCACTCCGCGCGCGTAATGCCACAATGTCCCGGTGATCGGCGTTTCGGCGCCTGGCTCCCGGCGCAGTAAAATCGCGTCCCAGCGGTTGAACCGCAGATCAACGAAGGTGGCCGACGGCAAAAAGCCTTCCAGCATCGGCATCTCTTTCAAATGACCGCGCACGTTCTCGCTAAGCTGCATCGCTGCGCGTTTCGCTTCGGCATACTTTCCGATGCGGTTGTACGACTCGACCTGGAAATGAAGGTTGTGGCTGTAATACATCCCCGGATACATTCCGCGCACGCCTGTGGCCTTGATGTACGCGCGGTCAACCGCCGCCGCGTCCTCGTTGACGTTCGCCGCCGCTTCGTAATCGCCCGTGCGGATGTAAATGTGCGAAGGCATGTGAACGAGGTGTCCGGCGTTCGGCGCCAGTTTGCCGAGCTTGTTGGCGCTCTCCAGCGCGCGCCCCGGATTCTTCGACGCCTCGACGGCGTGAATGTAGAGGTGATTTGCGCCGATGTGGTTCGGATCGCGCCTCATCGCGTCTTCGAGCACGGCGACGATCTCCAGCGTGCCCTCAGCCGGTTTGCCATCTTTCGTCCACAATTGCCACGGAATCAGATTCATCATGCTGTCGGCGTACAAGACCGCCGCGTCAACGTCGTCGGGATATTTTTTGTGGAGCGCGGCCATCGCGTCCCGGTAATCCATCGCGCTCTTCTTCAAATCGGTCGGAATGTGGAAGCGTTTGGTCAACGCCGCGATGTAATCGCGCTCTTTTTCCGACGCGCCCGCCGCCAATTCATTCGCTTTTTCCAGCGCGCGGTCGGCGGCCAGCAGCCGTGAAGGATCAATCTGTGGCTCGTTGTAATTCGGTCCGACGGCCAGCGCGATTCCCCACTGCGCCATCGCCAGCTTCGGGTCGAGTTTGGCCGCCTGCTCGAACGAGCGCTGCGCCTCTTCGTGATTGAACGCGTAGATCAACGCCAGCCCCTGGTTGAAGAATTTTTGGGCCTCAGCGTTCTTCGTCGTCACCGGATGATGGAGATTGCTCAAACCCGGCATCAGCTTCGCCGGCTCGGCGCCCGATGAAGAATGTTGTTCGTGTTGAGCCAGCGCGACGGCGCTCGCAATGAAAACCAGAATGACAGCTAACGAAAAGCGATTCATTACCACCTTCCTCTTTCGGTTGCGCGACTTCAGCCATCTGCGGCATCATAAATCGCGCAAGGTTTCATATCTCGAATCTCGAATCTCGAATCTTCAAGGAGTCTAGGATATTTCGCAAATCGAAGGCAAGACATCAGGGCTGAAGGCCAATCAAATGCGACGGCTGGAAAAAATGTATCAGCGCCGCATCCCGCCGAATGAAATCGTTACGCCGGAATTCGCGCGCCAACTGACCGAAGTTTCGCATGAAATCGGCCGTCAGGTGGGCGTGCTCGTAGATCGCAAAGGCCACGTTGATTGCGTGGTCGTAGGAGACGCGACGAAGATCGTGTTGCCCGCGCAGGATCGTTCGCGTCTGGGCCAAGCGCGCTTCAACGGGCTGCGCTGTCTGCACACGCACCTGCGCGGCGAGAAAGGTTTGACGCACGACGACCTGACCGACCTCGCGCTGCTGCGATTGGATTTGATGGCCGCGATTGACGTTGATCCGAAAACCGGTTTGCCCGGCTTGGTTCGCGCCGCGCATCTGCTGCCCGCTTTGGCGAACAACGGCGAAGACGAGAACGGCGACCGGGAGACTTACGGCTTCCTCGACCCGCAACTCCCCGGCCAATTGGAGATCAATTTCCTCGACCTGATCAATTCGCTCGAAGCCGAAATGGCGCGCAACCGTGGCGCGCGCAGGGCTGCGGACAACCGCGACCGCGCGATCCTGGTCAGCGTGACCACAGGCGCAGTGGCCGAAGCGCGCGATTCGATGGATGAGTTACGCGAGCTTGCGATCTCCGGCGGCCTGGTGGTGATTGACGAAATTATTCAACGCCGCCAGTCGCTCGATCCGAAGACGCTGGCTGGCAAAGGCAAGCTCGACGAGATCATCATCCGCAGCCTGCAACTCGGCGCGGACATGATCGTTTTCGACCGCGAACTCTCGCCATCGCAAGTCCGCGCGATCAATGCGGCGACCGATCTGAAGATCCTGGATCGTTCGCAATTGATCCTGGACATCTTTGCCCAGCGCGCGCAAACCAGCGAAGGCCGCATCCAGGTAGAACTCGCGCAACTGAAATACCTGCTGCCGCGATTGACCGGCGCGGGAACCGAGATGTCGCGGTTGATGGGCGGAATCGGCGGACGCGGCCCCGGCGAAACGAAACTCGAAGTTGACCGCCGCCGCGTGCGCGAACGCATCGCGCTGCTCGAAGAGAAACTGAAACACGTCCGCGAAAGCCGCCATCAGCGCCGCGCCCAGCGCGTGCGCCGCGAGATGCCGGTAGTTTCAATCGTCGGTTACACCAACGCCGGCAAAAGCACACTGCTCAACGCGCTGACGAACAGCCGGGTCGTCGCCGAACAACGAATGTTCGCCACGCTAGATCCAACCAGCCGCCGTCTGAGATTGCCGCACGAGCAGGAGATCATCGTCAACGACACCGTGGGCTTCATCCGCGATTTGCCGAAAGACCTGCTGGCCGCGTTCAAAGCCACGCTGGAAGAGATGAAGCAATCCGACCTGCTCGTTCATCTGGTTGACACCTCGAGTCCGCAGCTTGAGAGCCAGATCGCGTCAGTCAATCGGATTCTGGGCGAGTTGCAGTTGGATGCGATTCCCCGGTTTCTGGTCTTCAACAAGATGGATCTGGTTGAGACGGAAGAGTTGGAAAATCTTTGCCGCGTTTACAATGCAATTCCGATCTCCGCCATCAATCGCAAAACGCTCGACAGGCTGGTTGAAGAGATCAGTATACGACTGACGGAAGATGCGCTACGGGAAGCGTGAGCGCAATGGCATCAAGTTAAGGCGATAAACAGCGGTCTCATTGACCATTGCCAATTGATCATTGCCAATTGTTTCGCAGGAAGTTTGACTTTCTTTCCTGCAAAACAATTTCCGATGGCCAATTGGCAATGGTCAATGCCTTAACTTAATACCATTGCGCTCACGCTCCCTGTACCGCATCCCCGTTTTGAAATAATCACGTTATGTCCGTCGTCCTGAAACCAAGACTGCTTCGCCCAAGCAACGCCGGCAACCCGAACGCGCTCGGCAAATGCAGCTTCATCATTCACGGCAACTCACCGCAGCACCACTGGTCAGGCGTCGGCTGTCTCTCCATCAAATCGTTCTCCGGCGGCGAAGCTCTCTACAACGTCGGGCGCGGGCGTTTCAGGGTTGATCCTGATTCCTACCTGATCCTGAATCAAAGTCAGCCTTACGAGATCACGGTTGACGCCGAAAAGAGCTTCGAATCCTTCTGCTTGTTTTTCGAGGATGGGTTCGCGGAAGATGTTCATCACAGCCTGACCGCGCCCGCCGGCAAGCTGCTCGACGATCCTGAAAACATTCAACCCTCGCCGATCTACTTCTTCGAGAAGACTTATCCGCACGACGACATCCTCTCGCCTGCGCTGTTCCGGTTCAAAGCCGCGCTGCTCGAACATCAAGATGACGAAGTGTGGATCAACCAACAGCTTCACGAAATCATCCAGCGGCTGATCGAGGTTCATCGCGGAGTCCGCCGCGAAGTCGAATCGCTGCCCGCGATGGGCGCCGCAACTCGCGAAGAGCTTTATCGCCGGCTTCACCGCGCCAAAGAGTTCATCGCCGCTTCATTCGACGAGCCGGTCACGATTGACGAGATGGCCAAAGTAGCCTGCCTTTCGACCAATCATTTCCTCAGAACTTTTCAGCAGGCGTTCCATCAAACGCCGCATCAATTCCTCACTGCCAAACGCCTCGAACGCGCTCAAAACCTGCTGCTGCGCACCGACCTCTCCGTCACCGACGTTTGCCTTTCGGTCGGCTTCGAGAGTTTGGGATCGTTCAGTTCCCTCTTCCGCCGGAAGCTTGGCGTCCCGCCCGAAAAATTCCGCAAGGCAAAAAGGTGATTTTGAAGAAGCGCGCCGCTTCAAAGCGCCGGATAATCCTGCCGCTGGCCGTGATCTCGAAATCCAATCATCGGGGAGGAATTTCAAATGAAGCTGAAAACTGTCGCTGCGTTCCTGATCGTCATCTTCGCGATGACCGTCTTCGCGCAAAACCACCAAAAGACCAACGGAGGAAAAAGCAAAATGGCTGAAGAATTCGCGCTGACCAAAGTCGGACAGATTTCCGTCCGCGCCAAAGACCTCGACCGCGCCACGGCGTTTTACCGCGACCAACTCGGATTGAAGCACCTGCACAAAGCTCCGAGCCTGTCTGTTTTCGATTGCGGCGGGATCACCCTGCTCGTCTCGCTGCCGGAAAACCCAGAGTTTGATCATCCGGGTTCGGTCATCTACTTCGACGTTGACGATATTCAGAAGGCGCACAAAGCGCTTTCTGATCGCGGCGTGAGTTTCGTGGAGAAACCAAACAAGGTGGGCAGCCTCGGCAATGTTGACGTGTGGATAGCGATCTTCCGCGATTCGGAGGAGAACCTGATGGGGCTGAGAAGTATGGTGGCGAAGTAATTCCTGAAACTGATAGCCGAGTAAAATAAGACCGCCTTACGGAGGCGGTCTTATTTTTTGTTGAAGAAGTTGGCCGTCCCTAAACCGCCCATATAGCCAAATACGGCAGATACTATCCCGGAGAGTATCCCTCCACCAATCGCATCCTTTCCGATAGCAATAAAGTACAGGCCAGAGCCAACGCAACCGACCACAATCAGGCTTCGATCATCGTTTCGGCCACAGTGCCACAAATCTGAAAACGATATGTTGTCTTAAAATCATTCGTTCTTTGAAATCCAATATTGGCGCCTGGTCATTCCACGGCGTCAGAAGAATTG
>Ga0187892_10007882_pt1 | contig 14921 bp, 9 predicted proteins | sample MA1701073metaG_FD_139345 | JGI IMG/M metagenome (GOLD analysis project Ga0187892, IMG submission 139345) | Bio-ooze microbial communities from a basaltic lava cave in the Kipuka Kanohina Cave System on the Island of Hawaii, USA - MA170107-3 metaG ... | reverse complement strand
CGAGCATCGCCATCCACGGGCTTGACCCCGCTGGGGTTTGCGCCCGTGGCTACACCCCTTGGCCCCTGCGGGGCGGTTGGAGTTCCGCGCACGACTGGTTGGTCTGAGGCGCAGCCTCGCTAGACTTGCGCGTTGGAGCCACTTGATATGTCGCAGGTCCGTGTCCGTTTCGCCCCGTCGCCCACCGGCTACCTGCACGTCGGCGGGGCGCGCACGGCGCTGTTCAACTGGCTGATCGCCCGGCAGTCGGGCGGTGCGTTCATCCTGCGGATCGAGGACACCGACCGTTCGCGGCACGTCCAAGACTCGCTGCCCAAGATCGTGGATGACATGCGCTGGCTCGGCCTGCAGTGGGACGAGGGGCCGCAGGTGGATGGCCCATACGGGCCATACTTTCAGAGTGAGCGGCTCGATGCCTATACGCGCGATGCCCAGCAACTGCTCGATCGCGGCGCGGCCTACTACACGTGGGAGACATCCGAGGAACTGGAGGCGCTGCGCTCGGCCGCCGCCGCGGCCAAACGCCCGTACAAATACCGCCGTCCCGATCCGCTGCCGACGGTTGAGCAGGGCCTGGCCGCCCGCGCCGCCGGCAAGGCGGTGGTCGTGCGCTTTAAGATGCCCGACAGCGACATCACGGTACACGATCAGATCCTCGGCGACGTCGAGCTGAAGCGCGACGAGCTTGAAGACTTCGTGATACTCAAGTCGGATGGCTGGCCGACGTATCACTTCGCCGTCGTGGTCGACGATCACGAGATGAAGGTCACGCACGTGCTCCGCGGGCAGGAGCACCTGATGAACACGCCCAAGCACATCGCTCTGCAGCAGGCTCTGGGCTTCGCCACGCCGGCCTACGCGCACCTGCCGATCATCTGCAACATGGACGGCAGCAAGATGAGCAAGCGCGACAAGGAGCGCGACCTGGCCAAGGGCCTGAAGCCGCGCGAGATTGACGTGCACGACTTCCGCGTGGCCGGCTACCTGCCGGAGGCGCTGATCAACTTCATCGCCCTGCTGGGCTGGTCGCCCGGCGACGATCGCGAGATACTGAGCCGCGACGAGCTGATTCAGCTCTACAGCGTCGAGCGGGTGGGCAAGACCAGCGCCAAGTTCGACCGCGACAAGCTGCTCGACTTCAATACCAAGTGGGCGGCGCGAGTTTCGCCTGAGCGGCTGCTGGAAGCGTTCAAGGACTATCTGGCGGTGGCGCAATCGCCGCTGGCGGCGCTCGACGATCGGATGCTGGGCCGAGTGCTGGACGTGTGCAAGGGCTTCCGCACGTTCGCCGACGTCGAGCAAAAGGTCGGTGCGCTCTTCGCGACCGATGCAGCGGTTCAGTACGAACCTGACGCGGTCAAGAAGGTGCTGGAGAAGAAGGACGGCGCCGGCTACTCAGTCCTCGAACGCCTGCTGCCCATGTTGGAACAAATTGAGCCCTGGTCAGTCGAGTCGCTCGATGCCGCCGTCAAACAGTTCGCCGAGCAGCACGGCGTCAAGCTCGGCGACGTGGCCCAGCCGCTGCGCGTCGCCCTCACCGGCCGCACGATCAGCCCGACGATTGCCGAAACGCTCGATCTGCTTGGCCGCCAAGCGACGCTTGCGCGCATCCGCCGCTGTCTTGGATTCCGCGGAGCGGCGCGCGTTGATGGACAAGTCCCATGAAAAGACGACGTGTGAGCGCGCTCATCGCAATCTCGCTTGGTCAACCTCTACGGCTGCTTGTGCTCGCAGCGCTCGGCACGGCATGCGCGCAGGAAAACGCTAGGAGTCAACCTTACGAGCTTCGCCAACACCTGGATGCACAGGTCGAGCGAGCGCGCGATACGGCTGAGCGCTTCAAGAGACTTGAGGGTAACTCCAAGTTGAAGCTGTTCGACGGCGCTCTTCTCACGGCCCACGCCGAAGAGATTCGCGACGAAATGCTGGCGGCTGATTCCCGAATCAGGGTCTGGCCCGGTGCCGACCGAGCGGGGCGGGCATTCGCGCACAGTCAGTTCGACTTGGGTCTGTTGGAGTGTCTCCGCGTGCTCGCGGACCATCCGACCGACCCGTACGCGGCCTATCTTGCGGGGCTCTGTCAGATCGAGTTGGCAGACTGGGATGGGGCGGCCAAGTTTTTCGCCATCGCCGCCGAGGCCGAACCCGCAAGTAGATCCGCGCCGCTTCTGGCAGACTTCGTCCGGCGTCTGGCAGGACGCGCCTCGCCCATCGACGGGGAGGCTGTAGTTCTCGCGCTCGACGCAGCCATAACGGCGTTTGAGCCCGCACCAGATCAGGAGGATACCGGCGTCGCCGCACTGAACGCGGCCTTCGAAGTCCCAGCGGTGCTCCGAGACGCGGTTCTCTACAAGTTCGAGGCGGAAGCACTCAGCGTTCGTGGCCCACTGGCCGTGGACTTCGAGCGATTGATCGACGCTTCGCGGAAGGCCGGCGACCCGCTGCTGCTCTATGCCAAGTTGCAGACGTTGCTCGATGAGGACGTTCACGAGGTCGATTTGACTGTTTCGCAACGGCGCGAGATGAACGCGATCGATTTCCTGAATCGCTATTTCGGTAATTCGGCAGCCTTTCGAGACCCAGCATCCGAGTTCTTCGACGACGTGCGTGCGCTGGCCAATGCCGACCCGGACGAGGGCATCTGGCTCCTCTTCCAGATTGCGTACAAGGAGCCCGATGGGTTCCAGTATGAGCCACTGTCGCGGGCAGAACGCGAGTTGCTGACGGCTGCTGCCGCCGCCGGGCGACTCACCGAGCACTTTCGACGGCGCGAAGCCTTGGACACGCAGGCTCTGCGAGAGGCTGGCTTTCCGTTCGCGTCGCGGATCGCTGAGAATCGAGCGAGCGGACTGGCGTTTCTTCGCAACGTCGTGGCGTATCGCGGTCCGGCAACGGTGCAGCGGGCGGCTCGCGACGGCGACTTTGAACTTGCCCGCCAAATGGTCTCGATACTGAAGGCGCTTAGTGAGCGCCTGCTCACGCCGAGTGTCGACGCAGGTGGCGGGATCGAATTCCTCGTGCGCTGCGCGTACCGGCGCGCACTCGCTGACGTCGCCCTCGAGTCGCTGCCGCTGAGCACCGACGAATGGCTCGCGTGGCAAACGCTGCGGCGCGACGCCGATGTCAGCGTGGCGCTCGCTCGCAACTCCTATGACAGCCGGATTCCCGAACTGCTGCCTTCGCCTCGAATCAACGCCGCTTACCGGCGACTTCTTGACGGAGAGTTCGCGGAATGGGAAGTGCGTCGCGCACGGGCACGGGCGGCTAGTGACATCTATCTGGAGTATCTGCCCGACCGGATCGCTGCGGCGCACGACGCGGAGCGAAGCAAGACCTCGCTGCGTTATCTATTCGAGGCCGGTGGGCTGCAATTCGAAGCCGCCAAGCCGGCCTTGCGGTCGCTGGCGGACCAGCAGTTGGGGGACGATCTCCTGTATGCGCTCATCTGGTCTGTAGGCGAGCTCCGAGACGCTCACTTCATGCGCCGTCTTGTCGACCTGCTGAGTGATCCGCGTCCGTGGGTGCCCGTCATGGCCGAAGAGGCGCTTGAGAAGATCACCGGTGAGCGTCACGGGCGCGACCCGGCCGCCTGGGCCAAGTGTCTCCCGGCTTCGGACGCGGGACCGTGAGCTGCGCCACGCGTCGAGTCGCGGTATACTCATCGACGTGGGTAAGTTTGAGCTGACGTTCGACCTCAACGGCGTAGCGGTCACGCGGATCGTGCCGGTCGACGCGCGTTTGCTGGATGTGCTGCGCTACGAGTGCCGGGCGACGGGCACAAAGGAGGGTTGCGGCGAGGGTGAGTGCGGCGCCTGCACGGTCTGGCTGGATGGGTTGCCGGTGAACGCCTGTCTGGTGCCCGCCTTCCAGGTGGCCGGACGAAGCGTGCGGACGGTCGAGTCGGTTGAGCCGGAGCTGCTGGTCGACCTGAACGCGGCCGGCGCGTCGCAGTGCGGGGCGTGCACGCCCGGCGTGGTCATGTCCGCCCGCTGGCTGCTCGACCATCCGGAAGTGCTCGACCGCTGCTCGATCCGCGAATTCATGGCCGGCAATCTATGCCGCTGTACCGGTTATGACGGAATTATCGAAGGAATCGCGCGGCTTCGGACGATTTCCGATTGCCGATTTCCAATTTCCGATTCGCCCTCAGGCGCTCGTCAAGAATCGAGAATCGAAAGTCGGCAATTCGGCCCGCGCGTCCTGACGCCATCGACGCTGGACGAAGCGCTCGAGATGATGGCCGAGGTACCGCGGCCAACGCCGATCGCGGGCGGTACGGATCTGCTGGTCTCGTGGCACCATCGGCCCAAGAACGACCTGCCCCTGCTGGACTTGTCGCGCCTGACGGAGCTGGCCGTTTGTGAACTGACTGATGACTACCTGCATCTCGGCGCACTGGCCACCTACTGGCAGGTGCTGGCGTCGCCGGATATCTCGGCCGCCTTTCCATTGCTGGCCGCTGCCGCGCGACAAGTCGGGGCCGTGCAGATCCAGACGCGCGGCACATGGGCGGGCAACATTGCCAACGGTTCGCCGGCGGCCGACGGTGTGCCGGTGCTGATGGCCTACGACGCAGTCGTGACGCTCAGGTCGAGCAGCAGCTCGGTCGATGTTCCGCTCGATCGCTACTATACGGGTTACAAGCAGTCGATGAGGCGGCCGGACCAGCTCATTACCGCCATTCGCGTGCCGCGCAATAAGTGCCGGGCCGCCTGGTTTGAGAAGGTGGGCGCACGGTCTGCGCAGGCCATCGCCAAAGTCGGCGTGGCGGTCGTTCAAAACGAGAACGGCTGGCGCGTGGTGGCTGCCAGTGTCGCTCCCACGGTTCGCCGCTGTCAGCACTTCGAGCAGGCGCTCGAAGCCGGCCGAGACTTCGAAAGCCCGGAAGCGATCTGGCAAGTCATTCGCGCAGACGTCGCGCCCATCAACGACTTGCGTTCTACAGCGGCCTACCGGGCACAAGCGCTCAGCCGTATCCTGTACTACGGCATCCTGACGCACGGCAACGGTGCAGCCCCCTAGCTGCCCGCGCGTCTTCACAAAAAAATGTTGGATGCGTATGTTGAGCTTGCATTGACGACTGTGGCCCGTTATATTCGGGGGTGCCCGGTCGGACTAGGGCTGTGCTCCCCGCCAGTACATCTGTCCTCGTGTCGTTGAGTGGGTTTTGCGACCGCAGCTCATGAGGAAGGGGTCGATACGGTCCGAATGAATAATCCAAGACAGCATTCCACTCCACCTTCGAGTGATCAGGTTCTGATCGACGCCGCCCGGCGCGACATGAAAAATGCCGTCATCGCACCGCCGACCAGTGCCTTGGCCGGTGGCGCGTGGGCCGCGGCCGTGCCGGCTAGTTCGCTGGCCGGCTACGAGATTACGCGCGAGATCGGCCGCGGGGGGATGGGCATCGTTTATCTAGCGCGCGATACGCGCCTCGATCGACCCGTCGCGATAAAGACCAACTCAGCGCTCCTGTCATCGCGCGGCGAGCTTCTGGCTCGCTTTCAGCGCGAGGCGCGGCTGCTGGCCGGCCTGAGCCACCCGAACATCGCTACGGTTTACGCGCTGACCGAGCACGATCAGGGTCGCTTCCTGGTCATGGAGTATATCGAGGGGCAGACGCTGGCTGAGCGCTTACAGGCCGGCGCTATGCCCATCGACGAGGCGCTGTCGATCGCGGCACAGATCGCGGCCGGCGTAGAGGCTGCTCATGAAGCCGGCGTGATTCACCGCGACCTCAAGCCCAGCAACATCATGGTGACCGCGCGCGGGCAGGTGAAGGTGCTCGACTTCGGCCTGGCCCGTTCCGAGCTGCGCGAGCCCGGTTCGCCCGAGTCCGGCGCGACGGTCGAACACACGGTGCTCGGCACGGCCGGCTACATGTCGCCGGAACAAGCCTGTGGCAAACCGCTGGATCGCCGCACCGACATCTGGTCGTTCGGCTGCGTGTTTTACGAGTTGCTCACCGGCCAACGCACTTTCCGCGGCAAGACCAGTGCCGATATCGTTGCCCGGATTCTCGAGCGTGATCCCGACTGGTCGCTGCTGCCCGACCGCACGCCGCCGCGCATCGTCGAGCTTTTGCACCGCTGCCTGACCAAGGACGCCTCGCGACGCCAGCGCGACATCGGCGATGCGCGGCTGGAGATCGAGACGGCCCGCGCACGCCGCGAGTGGACGGCTGCGCACAAGCTGGGGCGCGCCGCCGATGTGGGGCGGAGCGGCGCGGCATCGATGCCCGTCACGCACACGTCGGTCCGTGTACCGCAACCACTCCAGATGCGGCGGATGCACGGCGACGCCCGACCCTTGCTCACACCTGATGGGCGCACTTTGCTCTTCATTGCGTCGGAACCCAGGCCGAGCTCCGAATCGCCCGCGGCCACATTTCAGCCGAGACGCGACGAGCTTGGTGTCGCGCCGGGCGTCCGGCGGCTCTATCGCCGTCCGCTCGACGCGGCGGAATCGGCGCCAATCGCCGACACCGAACACGCCGTTGCGGCGCTGCCATCGGCCGACGGACGCTCGATCGCTTTTGTTTCAGCCCCCGGCGGGACGGAACAGCGAGTGGTCTTGTCGACCGTGCCAGTCGACGGTAGCGCTCCGCCGACGGCCGTGTGTACGCTCGAACCCTCGCCGCGATTGCTTTACTCCGACGGCACGTGGCTGTCGGACGGAGACTTCCTGTTCCCCGAGTACAACGTCGCGCGCCGGATTTATCGGATTGCGGCCTCGGGTGAGCCCGCGCCCGAGCCGTTGGAGATCGCACAAGACCCGTCCTACGACCAGCTCTATCTCGGCCCGCAACTGCCGGGAGAAGAGGCGATTCTGGCGACCGCCCTCCGATTCGCCGACCCGTTCACCATCGATGCCGTGCTCATCGATCTGAAGAAGAAGCAGTTGACGCGCCTGGTGAAGGGTGCGTTCCCAACGTATTCCCGCACAGGCCACCTGCTCTTCACGCGCGACGCGGCGCTGCTGGCCGTGCCATTCGACATCGAGCGTCACCAGGTCAAGGGCACACCCGCGACGGTCATCACCGGCGTGCGGACGCTGGTCGGCCTGGCCATGGCCCCGTTCGCCTTATCGCCGGGCGGGACGTTGGTGTATATCCGCGGGACGGTCCTCGGAAGGCGGCGACGGCTGGGCGTGCTCGGAGCGGGCGCGACACTCGATATCTGGCCTGAGGATCCCCAGCCGTTGTTCCATTCGGTCGACGTGTCGTCCGACGGCCGGCGGTTCGTGACGGTCCGCGAGTCTCCTGAAGGCCTGTGGGAGGTGTGCGGTTCCGAGCTCGACCGGCCGCGCGTGCGCTCGGTCGTCCGCCGCGCTCGGCAGGACGTGTTCGCGCCGGTCCTGTCACCGGATGGTGAGACGGTCGCCTTCCTGAGCCGCTCGTCGGCCGTTGACGAGGCGATCGGCGTGCGCGCGTTCGATCGCAGCGGTGAGGCCCGGATCGTTCTGACGCAGAGCGAGTCTGGCCGAAAGATCCGTCCGCGGGCCTGGACGCCGGACGGCAAAGCCATCGTGTACGTTCTCGATGAGCACGGCCGGTCGGACCTGATGGTGCTGCCGGTGGAACACCCGCAGAGCCGGCATCGGCTTGTGCCCGGCGATGCGTCGACCCGTGATCCCGCGTTCTCGCCTGACGGCCGATTCCTGGCTTATGTCGCGGACGATTCGGGTACATGGCAAGTTCTCGTGCGCTCGTGGGCGGCCGACCGCCTCGGACCGCCGGTCGATGTCTCGACGCACGGCGGACTGGCGCCGCGCTGGTCGGCCGATTCGCGCCGAATCTATTTCACCTCGCTGGACGGCACGGACGTGCTCTGTGCGGAGGTGACGGCCGATCCCAGGTTGTCCGTCTCGACGCCGGTCCGCGCGCCCGACCTGCCTGACATCGACACGCGCGAGCGACTGGGCGTGCTGTCGTGGGCGCCGCTCCCGGACGGGAACTTCCTGGTCATGCTCAAGGGCGAAGACGAGGCGCCGGCCGACGGGTTCGAGCTGATCCTCAACTGGTTCGACGAGCTCAAGTCGAAAGTGCCGCTCGCCGCACCTTAGACCGGGCACGGCGGACAGACGTCGCGGTGCGGGCTCGAACCGCGACTCGTCCGCGATTGCGGGTTTCCAGCACTTCCACAAACCGATGACACGTGCGAAGATTCCGCGTCGTGCGCACGTGAGGGCGCGCGCCATTCGCCGCTCGTGGATGGGCGGATACGCCCGAAGCGACGCCGTGCTCGCTGGGCGGTCAGCCCGAAACGCGTGTACGCATCGTGTCTAACATGAACGTGCTCATCGCAGACAAATTCGAACGGGCCGGCATTCAGAAGCTCGAGGCGGTTGGCTGTACGGTCACGGTGGAACCCGCGGCCAAGGATGACGCCCTGCGCGAATTGATCGAGCGCTCGGGCTGCCATGTGCTCATCGTCCGCTCGACCAAGGTCAAGGCGCCGATGATCGCGGCCGGTGAGGCCCTGGCGCTGATCGTGCGGGCCGGCGCCGGGTATGACAACATCGACGTCGAGGCGGCCAGCAGCCGCAGCGTCTTCGTGGCCAATTGCCCCGGCAAAAATGCCGTGGCGGTTGCCGAGCTGGCGTTCGGGCTGATCCTGTCGCTGGATCGCCGGATTGTCGAGAACGCCAACGACCTGCGGAATGGCATCTGGAACAAGAAGGAGTACTCGATCGCGCGCGGCCTCAAGGGCCGCACGCTGGGCATCGTCGGGTTTGGACAGATCGGCCGGGCGCTGGCGGCGCGGGCGGCGGCGTTCGAGATGCCGGTCGTGGCCTGGAGCCGGTCGCTGACGGAGACCGAGGCGGCCGAGGCTGGGGTTTCGCGGGCCTCCAGTCCGGTCGAGCTGGCCCGCCAAAGCGACATCGTGTCTGTGCACCTGGCCGCCACGGGCGAAACGAAGCGGATGCTGAGCACCGAGTTCTTCGGCGCACTGCGCCCGGGCAGCACGTTCATCAATACGGCCCGCGGCGAAGTCGTCGACTACGACGCCCTGGCCAAAGCCGTCCGCGAAAGACAGCTCCGCGTCGGCTTGGACGTGTTCGCGCGCGAGCCGGCCGCTGCCACGGGCACATTCGATGATCCGATTGTGAGCGCCGGCCCGCAGGTGTACGGCACGCACCACATCGGCGCCTCGACCGATCAGGCCCAGTCGGCCATCGCCGATGAGACCGTCCGAATTGTCGAACACTTCAAGAGCACCGGCGAGGTGCTCCACTGCGTCAACCTGTGTGCCCGTTCGCCGGCCCGCTGGTCGCTGTCGGTCCGGCACCTCAACCGCCCGGGCGTGCTGGCCCACGTGCTCAACGAGATATCCCACGCCGGCATCAATGTCGAGGAGATGGCCAACGTCATCTGCAGCGGGGCCACAGCGGCGTGCGCTCAAATCCGGCTGGACGCTCGACCGCCCGACGACGCGCTCGACCGGATCCGCAGCGGCAACGCCAACGTGCTCGGGGTGACGCTCACGAACTTGGGCACGTAGGCGCAACGACCGAGCCGGGGACGGCGAGTGCTCAAGCCGGGAACCGTGGCTGATTCACACCTCGTCAACATTTGACTCCATCGTGTTCTGCCACAGCGCGAGGTTGTCGAGATACACGCCTGTGCCGCGCCACGCAGGTCAGCAGATGTTCGACCACCTTCACCCTCAGACCCGTCGCGTCCGACATCTCCCGGTCGAGCCCACGCCGCAGGACCTGGCGTGTTCGATCGGCCATCTCTCGCGTTACGGCAGCAGATCTGCCCAGCTCTCGGCATCAACGACTTGCTCGATCAGCAGTTCGAGGCGCTCGAGCGACGGTACATCTTCGATGCCCTGGCGCGTGTGCTCGTCGGGTGGGCCGAACCGGCGGGTACCCAGCCGAATTAGCAGGCGTCGGGCCTCTTCGGTCTTCCCTTGAGCTTTGCCTTCCGCCATGCCTTCCGCCTTGCCCTCCGCCTTGCCTTCCGCCTTGCCTTCTGCTCTACCTTCTGCCTTGCCTTCCGCCCGGCCGATGGCCTTGCCTCGGGCTTCGCCCTTCTCGATGATCTCTTGATATGTTACCGATTCTTCCATGCCGCGGACTCCCTTGAGCAGCTCGTGGACTCGCTCGCGCGAGTACCTCAGCCCCATCAGCACCATCGTCGTTGTCCATATTATACCCGCGACCTCTGGCGATGCCTCGTGCTCGATGCGCTCTTCCATTTGGGAGATGACCGCCGGCAGCTCGTCGGGCGAGACCCGCGACAAGGGCGCCAGTGGGAGCGTCGCCAAAGGCCCGGCCAGCAGCCCCTGGACCGGCAACTCCCAAATGCGGATCACGCGATAGCGAAAACTCACTTCCGTGTAACCGCTGGGTGACCGAAAACCGGCTTGCCCCGAAGCGCCCGGCCCGTCGGCCTCCGGCCGCAGAAGGATCAAGACGGCCTCCACTGGGAGTTCGTGGCGGTACTCGAGCAGCACGGCGTACCGCATGACGCGCTTACCTGCGTTTGCCTTGCGCGCGGATTCCAGCTCGATGTGCAGCAGATAAGGCTCCTCCGATGCGACGCGAAGGACGCGGTCAGCTTCCGTCGTCACCGTAGACAGGTCGGAGTCGATCAGTTCCGCGGCGGTGCCCGGGAGCTCCACGAATCGCAACCAGGCCATGGGGTCGACTTCGATCAGATGTTTCGTAGCGGCGTCAAAGGGCTTGGACATGCGGGCAGAATAACTGCCCCGCGGCCCGGCGGCGAGCCGCTAACCTTACGGCGGCACGCAGCAACCCCGAGAGAGCCTCGCTGCGAAATCGCATTCACACGTCGTCCGCATCCGACTCCATGGTGTTCTGCCAGAGCGCCAGATTGTCGAGATAGACCGCGGTGCCGCGCGCCACGCATGTGAGCGGATCTTCAACCACCTGAACTTTCAAACCGGTCGCGGCGGACATGATGCGATCGAGCCCACGCAGCAGCGCCCCACCGCCGGCCAGGTGGATGCCGTTGTCGACCAGGTCGGCGGCCAATTCCGGCTCGGCCTTCTCGAGCGTGCTCGTCACGGCCTCGATGATCTGGCTTACCGGCTCGCGCAGGGCCTCGCGGATCTCATCGCTGGTCACGGTCGTCTTGCGCGGCAGCCCGCTGATCAGGTCGCGGCCGCGGACTTCCATCGATAGCTCCTGATCCTGGTCGGCGCACGAACCGATCTCGATCTTGATGCGCTCGGCCGTCTGCTCACCAATCATCAGGTTGTAAGTCCGCCGCAGATAGCTGATGATCGCCTCGTCCATGTCGTCACCGGCCACGCGCAGCGACTTGGACACGCTGATGTCGGCCAGCGAGATGATGGCCACCTCGGTCGTGCCGCCGCCAATGTCGACGATCATCGACGCCGTCGGCTTGTGGAACGGCAGCCCGGCCCCAATGCCGGCCGCCATCGGTTCCTCGACCAGGTACACCCGCCGCGCCCCGGCCCGCTCGGCCGAGTTGAACACGGCCCGCTTTTCGACCGCGGTAATGCCGGACGGAATGGCGATGACCACGCGCGGCCGGAAGAACCGCCGCCGCCCGTGGACCTTGCGGATGAAGTAGCCCAGCATGGCCTCGGTGATGTCGAAGTCGGCGATGACGCCATCCTTCAGCGGGCGGATGGCCGTGATCGAGCCGGGCGTCTTGCCAAGCATGTCTTTGGCAACGTTGCCGACGGCCATCTCTCCGCCGGCCGATTCGATGACGCGGTTCGTGCCGCGTTTGACGGCCACGACCGACGGCTCATTCAATACGATCCCATCCCCCTTGACGCAGACCAGCGTGTTGCACGTGCCCAGGTCGATCCCCATGTCGACGCTGAACACGCCCAGAATTGAATCGAAGATCACGGGCGGAAATCCTTTCCTCGGGCGCCGCAGCCGCCGACGAAGGCGGCCTGGGAGTCCGCTGCGCACCGTCGCGCGGGTCAGGCGGCGGGCAAGCTCCAGCAACGAGAGCACGTCGGGGACGAAGCGCGTACGCCCGGCGAAACCAAACCCCCCGCGTGGCCGTTGTCGCCGCGAGTATAGCCGGTCCGGTTGCCAGGCGAAACAAGAACCCACGGGTGCGCCATCGCTGCTGGCTGGCGCCAGACCCGCAACCTTGCTGCGCAGCGTCAAGGGCGAGCGGGATGCGCGCCCGGGCGGGCCCCCGAATTGACCGGGCAGGCGCCGGCCGGCGTTGGAGGCATCCGAAGGACTCTGAGAGCCTGAGGACATGAGGGCGGAAGGACGAGGCCGCTCTCATACCTCAGGCCATAGCGTGGCGACGGGCCGCAACCGAAGTGCCGATACGCGGTCGGGCAGGGTTCAGGGTTCAGGGTTCAGGGTTCAGGGTTCAGGGTTCAGGGTTCAGGGTTCAGGGTTCAGGGTTCAGGGTTCAGGGTTCAGGGTTCAGGGTTCAGGAAAGGCGTTCCCGAGCCTTCGGCTCGGTGGGCTGCTGAGCCGGAGGCTCAGGGCGTCGTTCATGCTGACCCCTGACCCCTGACCACTGAACCCTCATGCTGAACCCTGACCACTGAACCCTGAACCCTGACGACCGAACCCTGATGCTGACGGAAAGGGGATGCTCGGCCCGGCGAGATTGGCTATAATCAGGAGAGAAGCTGGGAGGAATCAGGCATGGCGAGTTCCAAGCCAACAGCGCTCGGACGATCGCTCAAGCCCGGCCAACGTCCATTGACAGATTCACCTGAAGGCGCGGCTCGGCTCGAACCGGCAGCGTCAGGCGTGGAGGATCTGGACGTTTTGGACTGGGACGTTCGTCTGGAGCCTCCCGCGCCGCGCCGGGCCGGCACAGTTCGGGTGACTCTGGCATATCGCGGTCGCAGCAAACCGATTCCCATCGAACGGCCTGGGTGCGGTGATTCGGCGTGATTTCCCCCTACCCCTGGTATGATACCGTCGAGGGTGACGACCTCGAACAGGGCGACATCCTCGAGTCCTGCCCGGTGTTTATTCCTCCGAGCGGCCTGACTTCTGGAGCTTTGCTCGACGCTACGTTCGAATGGGAAGAGCGCAACGTCATCGTGCTATCTCAAACATGCGACATGGTCAAAGGGCGCGAGAAGCTTACGGAGGTTCTGCTGTGTCCAGTCTGGGGGCGCTCCGAATTGACCAGGGGCTACTTGTCGACCGCCAGGGGCATGGAGGATGCACGGCGCGGCAACCTGCCTGCCTTTCACGTCATCGCCGCCTGTTCCAACCCCGGCATCGAGCGCGAAGTCCGAGTGGTCGAGTTCAGCCGGGTCTTCTCGCTTCCCATCGACTTCGTGCGGGCGCACGCCCGGCGAATGGGAGACCGTGCACGGCTTCTGCCTCCCTATCGCGAGCATCTGGCCCAAGGATTTGCCCGGTTCTTCATGCGAATCGGTCTGCCGGTTGACATCCCGGCCTTCAAATGACATTCATTTCCATTCGCGTTACTCCCTGCGAGCTCATGCGTCGCGATGCGTACCGACGGTTTAGGGTTCAGGGTTCAGGAAAGGCGTTCCCGAGCCTTCGGCTCGGTGGGCTGCTGAGCCGAAGGCTCAGGGCGTCTTACTGAACCCTGACCACTGAACCCTGAACCCTGACGACCGAACCCTGACCACTGAACCCTGACGCTGAACCCTGACCACTGACCCCTGACGCCTGACGCCTGAGCCGCGCGCGGCGCTGACGTTCTGTCTATCGCTTCATCCGCTGCGAGAGCACGTTCGGCAGGCCGTGCTCGCGCTCGAAGGCCTCGACGTCGGCGGCATCGAACACGCCGTCGCGGTTCTTGTCGACCCGCGCGGCTACGTCGGGCCGGAGCTCGCGTGTGAGCAGATGCGTGCGCGGATCGAAGCCCGAGGTGTTGACGAGGTCACTCGCAGACCTGGAGGTCTGCGGTACACCCGTCTGCGGTACACCGACCGAGGCCGGCATTGTGCACAGGCACGAGCTGAACGTCAGCCAGTTGTCGGACAGCAGGCTGAAGTCGTCGGAGCCAGTGGCGCCGCTGTTGGTGAAGTCGGCGTCGCGCATTGGTCACCGAAGTTCACCGGACCGACGGGCACGTACCCAGGCTGCTTTCGCTGGCTAGCCGGTGAAGGCGTTCTGCAGCTCGGCGAAATCGAGCACATCCACGGCCTGGTCGACATTGATGTCATAGCATCCGCATGATGGATCAATCGGTCCGACAGCCGGGCCAGTGAGGCACCCTGGGAATGCGGCGAAGTCCGTCAGGTCGACGTCGCCATCATCGCCATCGCAGTTGCCGGGAAGCTGCGCCGGCCCGACACCGGTGAAGATGTAGGCCGCGCCGGAATTGCTGGCGCTGTTGTTGACCTGGTTGCCGTTGACGCCCGTGGCGTTGCTGTCCTCGCCAAGCGCCCCGACCACCACTATGTCGCCGCTGACGGCCACCGAGAGGCCGAACACGTCGGCCGCCCCGGTGTTCGAGGCCTTGAGGTAGGCCTGCTGGCTCCAGATCCCGCCAGAGCGAACGAAGACGTAGGCCGCGCCGGAATCGACGGAACTGTTGTCGGCCTGGTTGCCGTTGACGCCCGTGGCGCTGCTGTCCTCGTAGAGCGCCCCGACCACCACCGTGTCGCCGCTGACGGCCACCGAGCCGAAGTTGTCGTACGCCCCGGTGTTCGAGGCCTTGAGGTAGGCCTGCTGGCTCCAGACGCCGCCGCTGCGGACGAAGACGTAGGCCGCGCCGGCCCATTCGGCGCTGTTGTCGGCCTGGTTGCCGTCCACGCCCGTGGCGCTGCTGTCCTCGAAACCCGCCCCGACCACCACCGTGTCACCGCTGATGGCCACCGAGCTGCCGAACAAGTCGCCCGCACCGGTGTTCGAGGCCTTGAGGTAGGCCTGCTGGCTCCAGACGCCGCCGCTGCGGACGAAGACGTAGGCCGCGCCGGCCCATTCGGCGCTGTTGTCGGCCTGGT
>Ga0187892_10007881_pt1 | contig 14921 bp, 10 predicted proteins | sample MA1701073metaG_FD_139345 | JGI IMG/M metagenome (GOLD analysis project Ga0187892, IMG submission 139345) | Bio-ooze microbial communities from a basaltic lava cave in the Kipuka Kanohina Cave System on the Island of Hawaii, USA - MA170107-3 metaG ... | reverse complement strand
CGCGGCCTTCGGCGACCGCGGCATGTACGCGGTGGCGGCGCTCTCGGGCCTCACCGACATGGACGCCATCACGCTCACGGCCGCGCGGCTCGCGGGCGACGGCGCTCTCCCGCCCGGCGACGCCTGGCGCGCCATCCTGATCGCGGCCGTCTCGAACCTGGTGTCCAAGTCCGCCCTGGTCGCGACGCTCGGCGGCCGCGCGGCGTTCCGTCCGGTGGCCGTCTTGTTCGCGATCGTGAGCGTGGCCGCGGTCGCGGCGATGCTGCTGTGGCCGGGGTGAACCGAGCGCTCACCGCCGCACCTTCAGCGCCTCCATCGCGAAGTACTCGGGCAGCCCGAGCCGGTCCACCCAGCGCGCGGTCTCGCGGTTCCGTTCCTCGACGCGCTGCCAGAACTCGCGCTCGTCCACGCCCGGGAACGGGGCCCGGTCCTTCTGGCTCTGGTGCTTGAAGATGGCGCTCACCTTGAGCCGCAGCTCCTCCTCCGAGAGCGGCACGAGGAGGTCGGCCTCGGCCACGGGCCACTCCTGCCAGGCGCCGCGGTAGTACCAGACCTCGGGCGGCTCGCCGCCGTAGGACGCGAGCGCCTGCTCGACGGCGTCCTTGCACAGGCGGTGCGTGCCGTGCGGGTCGGAGAGGTCGCCGGCCACGAGCACGATCTCGGGGCGGCGTTCCTCGAGCAGCTCGAGGATGATCTCCACGTCGCGAGGACCGACCGGGTCCTTCCGAACCTTGCCGGTCTGGTAGAAGGGCAGGTTCAGGAATCTCGCCTGGTCGGCGCCGAGACCCAGCGTCTCGATGGCCGAGATCGCCTCCACCTCACGGATGCGGCGCTTGAGCATGAGCACCGCGTCGCTGTCCACCTCGCCCGGCTCCTTGCGGTCCAGGAACGCCTCGACCTCCTCGAGGAACGGCGCGAGCCGCTCGTTCCCGAAGCCGTGGTCGCCCGCGGTGCGGCGCACGAAGTCGAGGTAGCGGCGGACCTCGTGGTCGAAGACGGCGATGTTGCCCGAGGTCTGGTAGGCGACCAGGATGTCGTTGTCGTTCTGGTGGAGCTTGCGGAGCGTGCCGCCGGCTGAGATGACGTCGTCGTCCGGGTGCGGCGAGAAGAGCACGATGCGCCGGCTGCCCGGCAGCCGGCTCCGGCCGCGGATCTTCGCGCTCAACTCGTTGAAGACGTTGCCGTTGAGCGTGCCCGACGAGCCGTGCCGCACGAGCAGCGCGCCCAGGTGGTTCTCGCGGTAATCCACGTCGTCCAGCTTGAGCACGGATTTCCCCGTCACGCCCGAGAGCCAGACCACCGCCTCGGTCTCGAGCGCGCCGTTCCACTCGAGCTCGCCGAGCAGCCACGGCGTTTTCACGCGCGTCAACTCGGCGGCGGCCGCGGCGTCCAGGTGGACGGTGGCGTTCGGGTGGCGCTGCAGGTAGCTCGCGGCCACCTCGTGGCTCACGTCGCCTTCCACCGCCCGCCGGACTATGGCGGCCTTGTGCTCGCCGGTGGCGACCAGGGCGATCTCGCGGGCCTCGAGGATGGTGCCCACGCCCATGGTGATGGCCTCCGCCGGCACGTTCTCGGTGCCGAAGAAGTCGGCGGCCGCGGCACGGCGGGTGATGGTGTCGAGCGTCACGAGCCGCGTGCGCGAGGTGACGCTCGAGCCGGGCTCGTTGAAGCCGATGTGGCCGGTCTGGCCGATGCCGAGGATCTGGAAGTCGATGCCGCCCGCCGCGGCGATCGCGCGCTCGTAGTCGCGGCAGTGCTGCTCGACCTCGGGCCGCGCGAGGTCGCCGCGCGGCAGGTGCACGTGCCGCGGGTCCACGTTCACGTGCTCGAACAGGTTCTCGGCCATGAACCTGTGGTAGCTGTGCAGGCTCCCCGGCGACATGGGGTGGTATTCGTCGAGGTTGAACGTCACCACGCGTGAGAAGTCGAGCCGCTCCTCGCGGTGCAGCCGGATGAGCTCGCGGTAGATCCCGACCGGCGTCGAGCCGGTGGCGAACCCGAGCACGGTGGGCCGGCCGGCCGCGTTCTGTTCGCGGACGAGCTCGGCGATGCGCGCGGCGATCCGGCGTGCGAGCTCGTCGTGCCCGGCGGAGATGACGGTGGCGATGCGTTCCGGACCCGCGATCCCGGCCACTCGTTCGGTGAGGCTCACCGTCCGACCATAGCATCTCGCGCCGGCGGCCCGGTACGCCGCGCCGAGCGACTTCGTGCTTGACGCCCCGGCGTCCGCACGGGACGATTGTCCACGGGTCGGCATCTTCATGGAGGATGCGGGCTCGCAGAGGTCGCGGCGGGCAACGCCCCCCGCGGGACACCCCACTTCGGAGGTTCTCATGTCCGCTCGGCCGGTCCGGGCCGGTTTCCTGCCTTTCGTGGTCGCGGCGTCCTGCGTCGCCACGCTCGCCTTCGCCGCCGCCTCGCCACCCGTCCGGGTGGCGTCCGTGGAACGGCTTCCCGCCGCCGTCCAGAAGACCGTTCGCGCCGAGTCGGCCGGCGGGACGATCCGTGCCCTGTGGAAGGAGACCGGGGAGGACGGCAAGATCGTCTACGAGGCCGAGTTGCTCGTGAAGGGCCTCACGAGGGACCTCAACATCGCCGCGGACGGCACGGTGCTCGTCCGCGAACAGCAGCTCACGCTGGCGGAGCTTCCCGAGCCGGTACGGCGGACGGTGCTGGCGGCCGCGGGCGGGAGGAAGATCCGGATGCTGGAGAGCGTCTCCCTGAAGGGAGATCTCGCCTACTACGAGGCACACGTGGGCTCGGGCAAGTCGCTCGAGGAGGTCAAGGTCGGCCTGGACGGCGCCCGGATCCCCTAGCGTTCCGCGGCGCCGCGGGTGGACCTCGCGGCGCCTCCGGCTCCCCCGGCCGGTACGAGCGCTCGATCCGTCCGGCGAGCTGGGACGGATGGAAGTAGACCTCGCGGAGGCTTCCGCCCACGAAGCGCTCGGCCTGGTCGGTGAAGTGCCGCGAGTCGGCGTGGCCGCTGGCGCCGCCGGCGGTGATCGCGAGCGCGCGCACGCTGTCGCCGAACTCCACCACGGCCACGAAGGTGTTGCCGGAGCTGCCATAGCGTCGCCGTGTGCCGGGGTAGGTGCGGGAGCCGAACGAGGCGAGCGAGCCCCAGACCCCGGACGTGAACGGCACCGGCAGGCTGGGCTGCGCATCGTCGAACCGGGGGGTGAGACCGGCGCCGAGCCGCTGAAAACGGTTGAGGTCGCCCCAGGGGACGCGCCAGCTCCCGTGCGCGGCGGCGAGTGAGTCGCAGGCGGCCGCGAGCGCCGCGAGCAGCTCGCGCGGCTCGGCGCGCTCGGCGACGAAGGCCTGCGCGGTGACTCGGGCGGCCCGGGCCGCGGCCGCGACGTGCCGCACGATCGCCTCGCCCCAATGGACGGCGAGCGTGGTGGGAACCGAGGTGGCGCCCCAGTGGAAGTCCCACCCGCGCAACAGCGCGACCGGAGCCTCGAGCCGCGCCCGCAGCGGGTCCGGGGCCGGCGCACGTTCCCAGGCGTCGAGCAGCCTCGGGATCAGCCTTTCGAATGCGGGCTGAGCGTCACTGTAGGCCGCGGCTGCGAGCGCCTCGAGCGTCCAGTCCGAGGAGTCCTCCAGCAATCGCAGCGCGTGCCGGCCCCGGGGCGACTCCTCGACGCCGGTCTCGACGTGCCGCGGGTACGTCTCGCGCAGCGGACTCCAGCGGCCCGCGGCCGACCAGGGCCAGTTGTTCGCGTTGTAGACCCACCCCCCGGCGGGAGCGACCACGTTCGGGGACTCGTCGAACGTGAGCAGGCCGCGGTACGCGCTGCCCGGGTCGCTCCCGTCCACGGGTCGCGTCCAATCGAACGTGGTGTCACGGCGAGGGATGTAGTTGGAGTGAAAGTAGGCGATCGTGCCCCCGGCGTCGGCGAACACCGTGTTGTTGGACGAGTTGGCGTGGTGCCGCATCTGGTCGCGGAACCCTGCGCAGTCACGGGCCTTCGTGCGCAGGTAGGACTGCGTGAGCGCCGCCACCGGCCGGCGCATGAGAGCCACGCTCACCCAGCGCTCGCCGCTCCGGCGAACGACGGGCCCATGCCGCGTCTCGTACACCGTGAACGCGCGGCGCGCGAGCCCGGGGCCGCGCCGCGAGCGCAGCACGACGGTCCGTGCCTTCACCGGCTGCTCCTCCGCACCGTGACGGTGGAAGAGCCGGCCACCGCGCCGGGCAATGGTCTCCAGGAACTCGTCCACGTTGTCCACACCGCTCGAGGTGTGCATCCAGCCCGCGGTTCGGTTGAAGCCCTGGTAGACGAAGAACTGGCCCCAGGTCACGGCGCCGTAGACGTCGAGCCCCTCATCGCTCGTCACGTGCATCTCGGAGCGGAAGTAGAACGTGGTGTGCGGGTTGATGAGGAGCAGCGTGTGGCCGTAGCGGGTGAGCGCCGGCGCGATGGCGATCCCGTTCGAGCCGTCAGGCTCCACGAGCGCGTCCCCTCTCCCGCCGGGCTTCCCGGGCGGGACCTCCGGGGTGGCGGGCTCGGCGCGATCACCGTAGCACGCCGCCAGCTCGCGCAGGTCCACGCGCTCGAGATCGCCGCCGATGCTGCCCTCGGTGAACGCGAGCGCCATCCACGGCTCGAAGCGCGTGAGCACGCGCGGCTTCACGTCGGGGTGCGTGTGCAGGTAGTGGTTGAGTCCGTCCGCGAACGCACCCATGAGCTTCCGGAGCCAGGCGGGGCTCGCGCGGTAGAGCGCGCGCAGCGTGTCGTGGTCCACGAACAGCCGCGCACGCAGGTCCTGGAACACGGCCGAGTCGCCTTCCGCCTCGGCGAGTCTGCCGAGCGCGGTCAGGTAGTTGGCCTCGATCCGCGGGAAGTCGTCCTCGGCCTGCGCGTAGAGCATGCCGAACACCGCGTCGGCGTCGGTGCGCCCGCGGACGTGCGCGATGCCCCAGTCGTCGCGCGTGATCGTGACCGAGTGCGCGTGACGTTGCCAGCGGGCCAGCTCCGCCGGGTCGGCGGCCCGCGCCGCGGGCGCGAGGCTCACGAGCGCGAGGACTGCGGCGGCCAGTCGAGCCGAGTGCATGTGCTCCTCCCGAGGCGGACAGACTAGCCGAGGCCCGCGCGCGCGGCATCAGGCCGAGCGTGCGCTGGACCAGGGCCGCGGTCCATGCCTCGATGCCCGCCCCGCCCCGCCCCTTGCCGGAGAGCCCCAGGATCGGCTTCGGGAAGGAAGCCCTCACGTTCCTGCGCGGCCTCGCGCGCATCAACCGCAAGCCGTGGTTCGAGGCGCACCGGGACGACCACGAGCGCCACGTTCGCGGACCGCTGGCCGAGCTGGTGGAGGCCCTCCACCTGCGTTTCGCCGAGTTCGCGTCCGAGATGGTGGGCGACGCGAAGCGCTCGCTGTTCCGCATCCACCGCGACATCAGCTTCTCGAGCGACAGGTCGCCATACGAGGCGCACGCCGCGTGCTGGTTCTTCCACCGCGACGGGACCGGCAAGGTGAGCCGCGAGGCGGACTTCCGCGCGCTCCTGCCGCTCGTGTGGTGGTTGAACGACGCGGTCGGGCTGGCCGTACCGCGCGGCCGGTGAGCTGACCCGGCGCGCGTCAGCCGGCAGGCTTCGGCGCCAGCGCCTCTAGGCGACACTCCACAGGCACACGGCGCCGTCGGTGGCGCCGGTCGCGGCGATCTTCCCCGTTGCGGGGAGCGCCACGGCGCGTACAGGGCCGGCGTGGCCGTCGAGCAGCGCGAGCTCGCGGCTGGCACCCGGCTCGTACAGGCACGCCTTGCCGGCCACGGAGCCCACGAGGATGACCGCGCCGTCGCCGTTGGCGGCGAGGCAGGTGAGCCGTTCGGCGAGCGGTCGCAGGCGCTGCTGCTCGCTCCCGTCCGCGAGCGCCCAGCGCGTCACGGTCCCGCCCGTGCCGGAGCCCACGACCACCCCGCCGCGCGCCGGCACGGCGAGCATCGTGATCTTCCCGAACCCGGACCGGATGATCCAGCGCGCCTGACCCGAGGCGCGGTCGAAGAGTTCGAGCCGGCCCTTGTGCGTCCCACACACGATGCCGTCCCCGTCGGGCGTGAACGCGAGCGACTCGACGCGACCGGTGGTGGGCCAGCAATCGCTCGCCGGGGCGCCGTCCGACGTCTGCCAGACGTGGATCGCGCGGCGCGCGCCACCGGCCGCGACCCAGCGGCCGTCGGGCGAGGTGGCCACGGCCCGCAGCACGGAGCGCTCGGGCGCCTCCAGGTGGACGACGCGGCGCTGCGGGCCGTGGTCCCAGAGCACGAGCCGCCGGTCCTCGAGCACCGCGGCGACCTTGGGCTGGCCCGGCACCACGGCGAGCGCGATGACCCCGGACTGAGTCTCGAGTGGCGCCACCTCCTCGAGCCCGGTGCGCACGTTCCACACCCGCACCGTGCCGTCGCGCGAGCCGCTCACGAGCAGGCGCGCGTCGGGCGTAAAGCCGAGCGTCGTGACCGCCGTGCGATGGCCGCCCACGAGCACGCCCTTCTCCTCCACCTTCTCGTCATGGCGCTCGACGAACTTCTCGAGCCGTGTGCCGAGCGTGAGGCCGAGGAACTGCCGCGGCACCTCGCGCGTGCCGTAGACCGGGAGCTTCCACTCGTGCTCCTCGGGCATCTCGCCCGGGCGCGTCCACTCGACGCCCCAGCCCGAGCCCGACGCGCGTTGGGTCGGCGTGCGCGTGGGCTGCGAGCCTGGTCGCGTGGCGGGCGGTGTGCCGGCCGGCTTGACCGGGGCGGTCGCGCGCGCCTTGGGTGCAGCCGGGGCCGCGACCCGGGGTGCGGCGGCCGGGGGCCTGGCAGGAGCCGGCGCAGCCGGCGCGGGAGGCGCGTGGAGCTTCACGGGCGGCGAGCCGTGCGGCTTCGGCGCCGGCGCCGCGGGAGCGCGCTGGAACCAGCCGAAGCCCTTGCCCGCGGGCTTCGCCGGCGACTTGCCTGCGGGCTTCGGTCGCGCCGCGCTCTTCGCGGGCGCCGCGCCCGCCGCGCGCGACGGGGCCGCGGTCGAGCGCGGTGCGGGCACGACGGCGAGCCGCGGAGGCGCCGGCGGCGGTGCCGCCGAGGCGCGCGCCGCGCCCGCGGGGGCCACCGCGATCGGTACGGCCACCGTGCCGCCGCCCGAGACCTTCCGCACCGCGACCGCGTCCGCCGGCGCGACCACCGCCGGCTTCGCGCCGTTCCGCTCCGGTTTCGCATCCGACCGCTTCGCGAGCGGGAAGAAGAGGAAGCCGCGGCGTGCGGGTGCCGCACCCGCTCCGCCGGTGCGCACGTCGCGCAGCCGCGGCGCGTCGCTCACCCGGCGCTTGCACGCCTCGCGCAACCGCTTCGCGCGGTCGGCCACCGTGCCGCCCAGCTTCGTGAGCTCGCGGAAGACGGCCGAGTTGTCGGGGTCCAGGAAGTCCGCGCGCTTGAACAGCAGATTGTCCTCGTCGTAGTGACGCTTCCAGAGCCCCGGATCCTCGGCGAGCGCGAGCAGCGAGGTGTGGACGACGAGCGCGGGGAAGCGGTCCAGCCGCTCGTCGAAGTCCTTGCCGTCCCGCTGCGGGTGCTGGTAGGCGGGGTGACCCTTCTCGTGGCTCCCTCGGCCGCGGAGCGGCGGCACGTACATGCCGTCGTAGTCGATGAGCCGCAGGTGGCCCGAGCCGTCCACGAGCACGTTCCCGTGCTGCAGGTCGCAGTGGCCGATCTGCGCCTTCTCGAGCGCGTCCATGAGCTCCGCCCAGCGCTCGTCGAGACGGCGGAGCGCCTTCGCGTCTTGAACGTGCCGGTCCACCCAGGTGTTGAGCGTGTCGCCGTCCACCCACTCCATCTTGAGCACCGGGTGCCAGGTCCCGCGCACCTTGATGCCCTCGGGGACGTAATCGAAGCCCACCATCTGCTTCAGGCGGCGCCAGCGCAGGAAGCCGCTGATCTTCGCGTAGCGGTCGCGCAGGTCCCGGATGTTGTGCAGGAAGCACCGCACCGCCCAGCGCGTCTTCCCGCCAGCCACCTGGTAGACGCTGCAGAAGCCGCCGGTCACGGGCGTCGGCAGGCCGAGCGCGTTCAGCGCGGGCGTGCCGGCCTTGAGCGCCGGGTCCGAGAAGCAGTTGGCGGGATTCTGGATCGCCTCCTGGTAGTCCGACATGGTGGGCCAGTTCACGCGGCCACCCCCACCTGGACGAACGTGACGTCGTCGTTCCGGAGCGCGCGGCCGGCACGCAGCACCTCGACGAGCGCGGTGAACTGCTCCTCCGTCGTCAACTTCGCGAGCGCCGCCCACGGGCGGCGGCCGAGCCCGGCCTCCACGACGAACCAGTGCGCGAGCGCGTCGGTCATGAGCAGGAGCTGGTCGCCGGCCTGGAGGTCGCCCTCGTCCACGGACGTCTCGCCGGCCAGGTCCCCGTTCGCGCGCGCCACGCTCGAGAGCAGCACGGGCCGGTTGCTGAACTGCTCCGCCCGCTCGAACGGGAACGCGCGGGCCAGCTTGCCCGCGCGCACCACGAACAGGCAGCTGTCCCCCACCGCGAGCGCCCGCCAGCGCCCGCCCTCGATCACCAGGCCGAGCAGCGACGAGAACGCGCCGTCGCGGGCCTTGGCCTCGGCGTACCAGGCCGTGGCCCTGCCCTCGTGCGCCTCACGCCACGCGGCCCGGAGCGGCGCGATCCAGTCCTGCAGCTCGACCGCGCGCGGCGCCTCCTCGACGAAGCCGCGCACGAGCAGCTCCGCCCACTGCCGCGCGAACGAGGTTTCGCTCGCACCGTCGGCCACGGCCAGCCGGAAGGCGTCCGGCCCCACCGCGAACGCGTCCTCGTACTCGTTCGCGGTGTGGCCGGATTTGGGTGCCCACCACGCCGTGGCCGACGGGTGCATGAGCGGTCAGCGCAGGTTGCTGGGACGGGTCCCGATGTCGAGGAACCGGATGAGCTCGACGAGGTCCGCGTTGAACGCGAACCCGCGGGTGTTCTCCGAGACCTGGTAGCCCTCGCGCTGGGCGCTGTCGCGGATCGCCGGCGGCAGCACGCTCGACATGTTGAACAGGAGCTTGGCGAACTGGTCCGGCAGCCCCTCGTCGGAGTCCGCGAACAGGATGCTCTCGCCCGCCGTGCCCGAGATGTGGCAGTTGAACAGCAGCAGGTTGCCGTCCTGGGTCGAGAGCGCGCGGAGCTTCTCGGCGTCCTCGGTCGGGTCGCCGTCCGTGGACTCGCCGTCCGTGATGTTGATGACGATGGGCGGGAAGCTGTAGGCGTGCTGCTGGACCCACGGCTCGAGCGTGCCGTGCGCGAGCTTCATGGCCTCGCACATGGGCGTGGCGCCCGCGGCCTTGGCGTCGAACCACACCGGGAACTTGACCTGCACCTCGGCGATGCCGCCCGCGCCGTCGTCTTCCTTCTTGGTGCGCTCCTCGACGCGCGCCGGGTGGTTCGCCACGGCGCTGATGCGCGACAGCGCCACGCCGGCCAGCTCGCCGGCCAGCGCGGGCTGCACCTGCTTGCCGTAGCTGATGACGCCCACGTCGTAGTAGTCACGCACGCCCTCGGACTTCGTGCACTTGATCGAGAGGTTCGTGAGCAGTTTGTTGATGGCGTCGGCGACGCCGTCGGCCTTGCGGCGGCCGTTGCCGTACGGGTCCGTCATGGACCCGGACATGTCGATGAGGAACAGGAACGCGCTGGGATTGTTTCGACTGACCTCGGCTTCGTACGACATGCTTCCTCCCTTCCGCCATCCGGCTGGACCAAAGCCCAGGGTGTGGGCCGAATCCCGAACACGACGGCTTCGCCAGCTCGGGCGAGGTGTCGTGCGGGCGTTATCGGCCGCGGCGGGAGGCGCTTGAGGGTTCCGGCGCGGGGCGGCGGGATTCGCGGTGCCCGCGTCGAGTCACGTTCGCAACGGTTTGCGGGCTTCGCCCGTGGCGAAGAGTTGTCGCGGCGTTGACAGGACGGGGCGGTGGCGCGGGCGATCCGTCGAATCGACGGGAGGAACTCGTCCGTGAGCTCTAGATGTACGAGGTCCACCCCCAGCGCCGCTCGGCCCTGGCCTTCGCGTACGCGCGACAGGGGGCATAGAGCAGCAGCACGACGAGCAGCGTGACCGCGTAGAGCATGCCCAGCGACCAGGTGTAGCCCTCCGGCACGGGCGGAGGCAGGAGCGGGTGGTTCCCGAACAGCCACGGGACGGCCGCCGGAGTGCGCACGGTGGCGATCGCGAGCGCGACCAGGTGGATGAGCGGGATGTGCAGCAGGTAGAAGAACATGGGCACGCGGCCGAACACCGCGAGCCAGCCGCTCGCCCGGTCGCGGGCGCGCTCGAGGGCGGCGAGCGCCAACAGCGTGGGTCCGAGCGTCATGAGCAGGAACTGGAGCGAAGCCGGGTACTTGGTGGTGGCGAGGAACAGGATCCACATCGCGGCCCAGGGCTCCTCGCCCGCGGCCGGCACCCACGGCTCGTCGCCGTAGGCCTGGGAGGCCCGCAGGAGCAGGAATGCGCCCGTCGCCGCCAGGCCGAGACGCAGGCACCGCGTTGCGCGCTCGGCCGGCGGGCCCGTGACGACCTGGCCGAACGCGTAGCCCGTGGCCATGACCCCGATCCACGGCACGAGCGAGTAGAGGACGAAGAAGCCCTGCTCGCCACCGGCCGGAGCGATGCCGCCGCCGAAGTAGAGCACGCGCAGGAGCGGGCCCCACGGTCCCGCGAGCACGGCCTCTCGCTGCGCCCCCATCCACACGGGGATGGCGTGATGCCCGAGCACGATCGCGAGGCCGACGACGGCGATCACGCGCACCGGCAGCCGCACGAGCGCCGCGAGCGTGACCATGCTCCAGCCGAGCGCCCAGATCACGCCGGCGAGCACGTAGTGCGCGTAGTCGAGATTGAACGTCCACGCGATGCGCAGGAACGTGAGCTCGAGCGCCACGAGCACGAGCCCGCGCGTGGCGAGCCAGCGCGACAGCCCCGGTGGGGCCACGCCGCCCGCACCTTTCAGGAACGCGGACGTGCCGGCGAGGAAGAAGAACGCGGGGGCGCAGAAGTGCGTGACCCAGCGGGTCAGGAACACGCCGGCCTCGGGCCCGCCCGCGGGCACGCCCGAATACACCCGCACGTGGTCGAGCGCCATGAGCACCATCACGGCGCCGCGCACGACGTCGATGGAGTGGATGCGCGCCCGGGTCGCGGGCTCGGCGGCCATGGCGCGACTCTACTACCTCCGGCGAACCCCCGGAGCCAGGCGGCGCGACCGCGTCAGGGGAGCACGACGAAGCGGACCGACGACGGCTCGCCGCCGCGGATCGCCGCCGCCCGGGTTCACGAGCGGCCCGAGCGGCGGCTCCCAGCGGTAGCAACCCGGCGGGATGTCCGCCGGCGCGGCGGTGTGCTGGTCGTCCACGACGACGATCCGGATGTTCTCCGCGGCCGCTCCGCTGAAGGCGGATGCGAGGAGCGCCGATGACAGGAGCCACGTGAGCGGCCCGCGGCCGGCATCCGCGCGACGTGGCTCCGCGCTGACGATGGCATCACATCGCATGACGACTCCGCGTGCTAGGGTGATGGGAATATGAACGCCTCATGGCTGCTCGCGCCGCTGGCGCTGTTCGGGAGTCTCGCGCCTGCCGCGCGACCGGGCCCGGGCCCGGTCCCCCCGGGCTTCCGGGGCACGCTCGTGGACTCGGTCTCGGTGCTGCGCGCCCCGGCGCTCCCCCGGCCGCACTACCTCGAGACCTTCACCGACCCGGTGTTCGGGACGCGCATCACGCGCATCACGGGCGAGCCCGGGACCCCGGTCGGGCCGGGACTCGGCGTCTGGGGCACCGACGCGCGGCACGTCTACTCCAAGCAGCAGCCGTGGAACTCCGACGGCACGCTGCTCTCGATCGAGAACCGCAAGGGCGGCGCGACCCGCTCGCCCGTGATCCTCGACGGCGAGACCTACCGGCCGCGCTACACGCCCTGCGACGCCTTCGACAACTACGAGTACCGCTGGCACCCGAGCCCGAAGTACCCCACCGTCCAGATCGCGGTGAACCGGGCGGGCACCGAGCTCATGTGGTTCGACGTCGCCACGTGCCGGAAGCTCCGGAGCTGGACGCTCCCCTTCCCCGCCGACTACGGCATCGGCAGCAGCGAGGGCAACGTCTCCGCGGACGGCCGCTACGTGGTGATCTCGGACGACACCCGCATGGTGGTCGTGGACATGGACCCGCAGGGGCCGAACACGCCGCCCTGGCCGCACCGCCGCATCGGGCCCGTCTACACGTTCGTGCCGTGCAGTCTCAAGACCGGGGACCCGGACTTCTGCCCCAACGGCAACATCAGCATCTCGCCCTCCGGCCGCTACATCGACCTCAAGTTCGGGAGCGGCGGCGCGCCCTGCGACACCACCTGCGACCTGCACCGGGTCTTCTCGGTGGACGCCGCGCTCGTGATCCGCCCGCATCCGCTGGCCGGCAGCTCGCTCCGCTGCGGCTCGTTCGCCGCACGCCCGAACGGCTGGACGTTCCCGCTCAAGCACGCGGACATGGCGCGCGACCCCTTCGACGGCAACGAGGACGTGCTGATCGGCGGGCGCGCCTGCCCGGGCAGCCGGATCGGCCGCGTCGTGAAGGTGCGGCTGCGGGACGGCAAGGTCACCGCGCTCTCCGATCCCGACAACGAGGCCAGCTTCTGGCACGCCTCCGCGCGCAACACGCTCCGCCCGGGCTGGGTGTACGTCACGTACGCGCGCGGGCCGGCGACCGCCGGCCGCCGTTTCGCCGGCGAGATCGTCGCGGTCAAGATGGACGGCAGCGGCACGGTGCAGCGCTTCGGCCACGTGCGCACGTCCGGGAAGCCCTACCGGGCCGAAGCTCACGGCGTGCCCTCGCCCGACGGCCGCCGCGTGATCTTCGCCAGCGACTGGACGGACGACTGCACGGGCGACTGCGGCAGCACGGGCGTCTTCGGCGGCTACGTGATCGACGCGCGCGACCGTGCCGGCCCCGCGTCCCGCTCGCGGGACGCCCGCCGTCCCTAGCCCGACCTATTCATGAGCCCGCCGCCTGCGAGCGCGGTCTGCACACCATCCGCTGCGTCGTCCGGCCGGCCGCTTCCTCGACGTGTCCACCGACACGACTGCGTCGCGGCTGGCCGCACTCCTTGCGGCTGGTGCACATCCCGCACTCTCGGCTGGCGGTTCATGAATAGGTCGGGCTAGCGGGCCGGGCGGTGCGCGAGATTCCCCCGCCCGGTGCCGCCGGGGTCACCGCACCAGCACGTACCGTCCCACGGCCGAGCGCTCAGCCGCTTGCACGCGATAGAAGTAGACGCCGGAGCCGAGGCGGTCGCCGCGACCACCGCGCCCGTCCACGCGCAGGAGGTGCGATCCCGGTGCCATGTCCGGGTCGTCCAGCAGGTTGCGCACGAGGCGGCCCGAGGCGTCGAACAGGTCCACGCGCACGGGGCCCCGCCGGGTGAGGCTCAAGTGCAGCGTGGCGTCCGCGTGGGTCACGGTGGGCACCATCCGGGCGCCGAACTCGACCGGCAGCCCGGCGCCGGTGGCCGCTCCGGCCGGGTCCCCCGGGCCCGTCGCCGCCAGCGGGTCGCCCGCCACGAGCGCCGGCCCCGCGGGCGGCACCAGGTGGATCGAGACGTTGTCCACGAGGAACACCTCGCCGGTCACGATGGGTGAATCGTAGACCTGGAAGTCGAGCGTCGTGCCCGAGGTCTGCGTGATGTGCTCCACCGTGACGTACTGCCATGCGGTCGAGAGCGGCACGGGAACGGACAGCGTCGTGGGGCCGATCTTGGTGGCGCCGAGGTACTCGCGGACCTGGAGTCGCACCGAGCCCTGGGACGCCTCCGAGCGCACCCAGGCGCCGAAGCGGTGGCGTGAGCCCGCGGCCCCCGCGTTCGCGACCCAGTTCGGACTGTCGTTCACGCCGAACGAGGACAGCGTCCCCGTGGTGCTCGTCATCTGCAGCGCCCAGGCGCCGTCGAAGCCGCCGCCCACGCGTGCGAGGCCGGCGCCGGAGTAGCCGTTCCAGCCGTTGATCGTGGTCTCGAACGAGAAGTTGGCGACGAGGTTCGTGCCCGGCCCGGGCGTTGCGACGGTGATCGTCCGGCTCACCGTGTTCACCGCTCCGGCGCCGTCGGTCACGGTGACGCGCGCGTTCCACACGCCCGCGGCGTAGCTGTGGGCCGCCACGCCGCCGGCCTGTGGCCCGACCACCGTGCCGTCTCCGAAATCGAACCGGTACGAGGCGATCGGCCCCTCGGGATCGCTCGAGCCGGTGGCGTCGAGGCTCACGTTGAGCGGCGCGTTCCCGGTGGCGGGTGTGGCGACGACCACCGCCACCGGGGGCTGGTTCGCCACGCCCACGACGAGCCGGGTGACCGACTGGCCGGTGAGCGCGTTCGCGGCCGTGAACACGACGTCGTACGTGCCCGTGTCGCCGGGCGCCGGCGTCCACGACAGCGTCCCGGAGGTGTTGCCGGGTCCGGGCGTGAACGTCGCGCCGTGGCCCGGGGGCAGGTTCGAGAGCCCGGCGGAGAGCGAGGCGATGCCGTCGCCGTCCGGGTCGGACGCGGTGACGTTCACGGTGAGCGGCTCGCCGGCGAGAACACTCGCGCCGGCCGGTGCGACCACCACGGGCGCGCGGTCCACGTCGGCCACCACGATCCAGGTCTCGGCGGTGTCCGCCTGCACGTTCGCGGCGATGAAGCGGACCCGGTACGTGCCCGCGTGGGTGAAGGCCGGCGTCCAGGCGAGGGCGCCGGTCGTGTTGCCCGGGCCCGGCGTGAACACGGCCCCGTGCCCGGCGGGGAGCAGCGAGAGGTCCGCGGTGAGCGACGCGATCGGATCGCCGTCCGCGTCGCCGGCGAGCACGAAGATCGAGAGCGGCGCGCCCTCGGTCGCCGCGACCGAGCCGGGCGCCGCCACGAGCGGCGGCCGATTCGCGTTGCTCACGTG
>Ga0187892_10007880_pt1 | contig 14923 bp, 14 predicted proteins | sample MA1701073metaG_FD_139345 | JGI IMG/M metagenome (GOLD analysis project Ga0187892, IMG submission 139345) | Bio-ooze microbial communities from a basaltic lava cave in the Kipuka Kanohina Cave System on the Island of Hawaii, USA - MA170107-3 metaG ... | reverse complement strand
CCTTGACGGCGCCCCGATAGCCGACGGCGGCGCGAAACCCCGCAGCGGGGCATTCGCGCCCTACAAACCCGTTGAGCGCCTTTTCATCAACTGCCACCGGCTCCAGTGTCAAGATGCGCCCCAAGGGTTGTGACCGACGCCAGACATTCCCCATTTTGATTCAGAAGATTGACGCAGAGCGAGTTGGAGGGTCACGCTCCGTCGCGACCGTCCCGCGAAGCGGGAGACGCGACAGAGCGCGTCCCTCCAATTTGGGGAATTTCTGACCGACGCCTTCGCGATTGATTCTCCCCTTCCCCTGCCGCATACTGCGCGAAACGGTTTTCATTTATGCCCCTCGACATCAAGAAACTCGTCGCCGAACGGCTCGGCGAGAACTATTCGCTGCACGAACAGTATGTGAACCCGACGTTGGTGAGGGTCTTGCGCACGATTGGCTTCGACAAGGTCTATGCGCGGGCGCAGGGGCAGTATCTCTGGGACAAGGAGGGCAACCGTTACCTCGACATGCTCAGCGGTTACGGCGTCTATAACCTGGGGCGCAACCATCCCGCGGTGAAAGAGGCGGTTCGCGACGTGCTCGATTTGGATTTGCCGAACATGGTGCAGATGGATTGCTCGTTCCTGAGCGGGTTGTTGGCGGAGCAACTCATCAAGCGATGTCCGCCGCACATTCAGGCGGTGTTTTTCTGCAATTCGGGCACGGAATCGGTGGAGGGCGCGATCAAGTTCGCGCGCGCGGCGACGGGGCGCAGCAAGTTGCTGTTTCTCGACCACAGTTTTCACGGGCTGTCGTGCGGGTCGCTCTCGCTGATGGGCAACGAGGAGTTTCGCGAGGGATTCGGCAATCTGTTGCCCGACACCGAGGCGGTGGAGATGAACGACCTCGATGCGTTGGAGAAGAAGCTGAAGGGCGGCGATGTCGCGGCATTGGTGCTGGAGTGCATTCAGGGCAAGGGCATCAACATCCCCAACGACGATTATCTGCCGAAGGCGCAAGCGTTGTGCCGCGAACATGGGACGCTTCTCGTCGTGGACGAAGTGCAGTCGGGTTTGGGGCGCAGCGGGAAGTTTTTCTCGTTTGAGCATTGGGGACTTGAACCCGACATCATCACCGTGGCGAAGACGTTGAGCGGCGGGTATGTGCCGTGCGCGGCGGCGCTGACGCGGCGCGAAATTTACCAGAAGGTCTTTTCGCGGATGGACAGGTGCGTGGTGCACAGCACGAGTTTCGGGCGGAACAATCTGGCGATGGCGTGCGGGCTGGCGGCGTTGACAGTGATGGACGACGAAAAGCTCGTCGAGCGCGCGGCAAATGTCGGGAAGAAGTTGATGGACGGGCTGCGCAAGTTGCAGGAGAAACACGAGTTCATCAAGGACGTGCGCGGCAAGGGTTGCATGATTGCGATTGAGTTCGGCGAGCCGAAGTCGCTCAAGCTGAAGTTGTCGTGGAAGGCGGTGGACATGGCGAACAAGGGGTTGTTCGGGCAGATGGTGGTCATCCCGTTGATGAGCAAACATCGCATCCTGACGCAGGTCGCGGGGCACGGGATGGCGACGGTTCGCATCCTGCCGCCGTTGATTCTTACGGATGAGGACATCCACGATTTCGTGAGCGCGATGGACGATGTGTTGAGTGACGCGCATAAGTTGCCTGGCCCGATGTGGGACATGGGAATGAACCTGGCGAAGGCGGCGATGAGCAGCAGGAAACCGCAGCCCGCCGTTTCCGAGAAAGCGTAATTGACTTTGATGGCGACGACTCGAAAGATGCACGCGATGAGATTGAAATGCGCCCCAATCACGATAGCCGTTGCCGCGTTTCTCGCGGCGCTCGGCGCGCCGATTCCCAGCCGCGCGCAACACGGCGAGATCATTGACGGCGTGGCGGCGATGGTGAACGACCACATCATCACGATTTCCGACGTGCGCGATTATTCGCGCGACGCCGAGCGCAGCGCCATCGCCGCCTACGGGCGCAATCCCGTCGAGCTGCAAAAGACGTTGAGCGCGATTCACAGGGACGCGCTGCACACGCTGATTGACCGCGCGCTGATTCTCGACGAGTTCGACCGCAGGGGCGGCGGCGTGCCCGAATACGTGATTGACAGCCGCGTGCGCGACATCATTTCGTCGCGGTTCGGGGGCGACCGTCTGGCGTTCCGCCGCAGCCTGCGCGCCGAGGGATTGACCGAGGAAACGCACCGCAAACGAGTCCGCGAACAACTCATCATCGAGAATTACTCGGTGCGGCAGATTTCCGCCGAAATCTTCGTGTCGCCCTATAAGATGGATTTGTATTACGAGGCGAACAAGGAGCGGTTCAAGGTCGAAGACCAAGTGCATCTGCGGATGATCCTGATCCGCAAGCAGGGCGACACTCCCGAGGCGCTCGCCGCGCGCCGCGAGATGGCGCAGGAAATCATCGGCAAACTCGACACGGGACGCCCCTTTGCGGAAATGGCGAAGGCGTATTCGGAGCAACCGCAGGCATCCACGGGCGGCGATTGGGGATGGATTGACCGCAAGACCATCAGCGACGAGTTCGCCGTCATCGCGTTCCAACTCAACGCGGGCGAGCACAGCGACATCATCGAGACGAAGGACGGGTTTTACATCCTGTTCGTCGAGGAAGTGAAGCAGGCGCGCACGCTGCCGCTCGCCGAAGCGCGCGAGCAGATCGAGCGCATCCTCGAACAGGAGGAGCGCGGGCGCATCCAGCGCCAACTCGTCGAAAAACTCCGACGCAAGGCGTTCATCCGCATTTACCCGCCGTTCAACGAGTCGCAGTCGTGACGCGTTGCGGCGTTGAATCTCGCCGCCCCACTCGCTACCCTCGCGCCATGAGAATCGGCATCACCCTCGGCGACATCGCAGGCATCGGTCCCGAAGTGCTCGTCAAGGCGCTCGCGTCGGGGAAACTGTCGCGGCGCGCGCAATACGTTGTCATCGGCGATTTCTGCGCGATGGGGCGGGAACTGGAACGGGTCAAGGGAAGGGTTCGCTTTCGGCTTTATGGTGATGACTGCAATCGCGCGTTAAAACGGGTGCGCCATGGCTTTGTTCATCCGCTTGCGGCGCGTTCCGCTGCGCATTGGATTGAGCAAGGCGTCGAATTATGTGTGGACGGCACCCTCGACGCTCTCGTCACCGCGCCCGTCAACAAGCAGGGGCTCAAACTCGCTGGCGTGAACCATTCGGGGCAGACCGAATGGCTCGCCGAACTCACGCGCACGAAGAAGTTCGCGATGATGCTCGCGGGCGGACGGTTACGTGTTGCCTTGGTCACGACGCATCTGGCGTTGAGCAAAGTCAGCAAAGCCATCTCACGAAAAAAGATTTTGGAGGTCATCGAACTGACCGACTCTGAGTTGCCGCGTTTCGGCGCAAGAAACCGCCGCATCGGGGTCGCCGCGCTCAACCCACACGCGGGCGACGGCGGATTGTGGGGCGACGAAGAAACAAGAATCATCGCGCCCGCCATTGCCGACGCGCGCCGCAAAAAAATCAATGCAGTGGGGCCCGTCCCTGCCGACACGCTGTTCCACCGCGCGTATGAAGGCGAGTTCGACGCGGTCGTGGCGATGTATCACGACCAGGGACTCGCGCCGCTCAAGATGCTCGCGTTCGACACAGGAGTGAACGTGACACTCGGTCTGCCCTTTATCCGCACCTCACCCGACCACGGCACCGCCTACGACATCGCAGGCAAAGGCATCGCCAACCCCTCGAGCATGATTGAGGCAATCAATCTCGCGGTGAAACTAGGGGTCGGTCAAAGTTCATTTGGAGGGCCACGCTCCGTCGTGGCCGTCCCGCGAAGCGGGAGACGCGACGGAGCGCGTCCCTCCAAGAACCCTTTAAATGAGCTTTGACGGAGCACTAGGGGAGCGCACGCGCCCCCGCGTGCCGTGACGGACGCCTCGTCCGTCACAGTGGAAAGTCATGTTCCCGCGAGGCGCGGGAATCCGCACGCGAGGGCGCGCGCGCGCTCTCCAGATGTAAATGACACTCACCGAATGCAAATCCGTCCTCGCCGCACTCGGCTTGCGCCCCACCAAATCGCTGGGACAAAATTTTCTCGTGGATGGCAACATCCTCGACATCATCGTCCGCGCCGCAAAATTGGAATCGGGTGACGCCGTCTTGGAAATCGGACCTGGTCTGGGCGCGTTGACGCAACGGTTGTTGCCGCGCGCGGGAAAAGTCGTCGCCATCGAAAAGGACAAACGGCTGCACGACTGGCTTCACCAGCATTTTTCGTCGGCTGCGAATCTCCAATTGTGCTGCGGCGACGCGCTGGAAGTTGGCTTGCCAACGACATTCAAGGATGAGGAATTCAAACTCGTCGCCAATCTCCCCTACTGCGTTTCCAGCGCGCTCATCGAGCGGTTCGTCGAAAATCCCCCGCGCCCGATTCAGATGGTGCTCACGCTGCAACGCGAGATGGGCGAACGCCTCGCCGCCAAACCCGCGACGAAAGACTACGGCGCGCTGACGTTGTTCACACAACTCCGTTACCACGTCACCATCAAGCATATCGTCTCGCCGAAATGCTTTTATCCGCCGCCCGAAGTCCAGTCCGCCGTCGTCGTGCACGACCGTCGTGAGCCGAGAGTGGCGTTGAAACACGGAGCGCCATTCAAGCAAGTTGTCCGCGCCGCATTTTCACAACGCCGCAAGATGCTGCGCAAGATGCTGGTGCAATCCAGATTCCCTGCGCAACAAGTGGACAGCGCCTTCCAGACACTGAACATCTCACCGACAGCGCGCGGCGAAGAATTGTCGCTCGAAGATTTCATCCAACTCGCAAACGAATTGTTGTAGCGGCGCTTCTGTGAAGCGCAGCTATTTGCCAATTAAACGGCGCCTCACAGAAGCGCCGCTACACCATGCACCAATCCCCTGACGAAATGTTGGATGTCGTGAACGAGCGCGACGAAGTCGTCGGTCGCGCCCCGCGGCGCGAAGTCCACGCGCGCGGGCTGCTCCATCGCGCCGTCCACCTCTTCGTCTTCAACTCGCGCGGCGGGCTTTTCGTGCAGAAACGCTCGATGAACAAAGACCGCAACGCGGGAAAATATGATTCGTCCGCCGCGGGTCACGTTGATTCGGGCGAAGACTACGACACTGCCGCCGCGCGCGAGGTGCGCGAGGAACTGAATCTCGATACACCGCTACGTCGCATCCTGAAAGTCGCCGCGTGCGAAGAGACCGATTGGGAGCACGTCTGGCTCTACGAATGCCACACGGATGACCCGATTCGCTTCAACACCGAAGAAATCGAGTCGGCGCGGTTTTGGACGCTGGCTGACGTCGAACGTCTCACGACTCGCGAGTCTGAACTGTGCGCCCCATCGTTCGTGAAGTTGTTCGCTGAGTGGAGACGCGCGCGAATCAACTGAACGCCTCGTATTCGCGACCCAGCACCAACGCGGCGATTTTGAGTTTGATGATTTCCTCCGTGCCTTCGTAGATGCGGCAGACACGGTTGTCCATCAGGTGACGCGCGGGACGGTAAAGCGTCGAGTAACCGCGACCACCAAACACCTGCACCGCGCGGTCGGCGGCGTCCCACGCGAGTTTGGCGGCAACGAATTTTGCCTCGGCGATGAGCAGGTCGGCGGCGCGGAGCAGTTCCTTGTTTTGCGGGTCGGCGTGATAAGCGTCCTTGGCGCGCGCGGCTTCCATCACGATGCAATGACTTGTGGTCGCCGCCATTTTGATCAGCGCGATGTGCTCCTGGACAAGTTGGTGCTTCGCGATGGGTTTGCCGTGTTGGTGACGTTCCTTCGCGTAATTCACCGCTTCGGCAAGGCAATCCTCGATGACGCCGACGCAACCCGCCGCGACACTAAGGCGTCCGCTCATCAACGTGTGCATCGCGATTTTGAAGCCGTCCCCTTCCCTGCCGAGCATGTTGCCGAGCGGGACGCGGTGGTCGTGAAATTCATACATCGAAGTGTCGGAGCTTTTCAGCCCCATCTTCGCCGTGAGCAGTTCCTTCGTCACGGTGTCGCCGCTCATCTCGACGATGAACGCGCACATCCCTTCCTGTTTTCCCTTGGGATACGCGAAATTGACGGTGACGTGCGCGATGCTGCCATTCGAGATGAGATACTTGATGCCGTTGAGCACGAACTGGTCGCCGCGCTTCTCAAATGTCGTCTGCAACTCTTTCGGGTTGCTGCCCGCTTCGGGTTCCGTCAACCCAAACGCCATGATGAGTTCGCCTCGGCACGATGGTGGGAGATATTTTTGTTTTTGCTCCTCGCTGCCCCACGAATGAATGGCGCTTTGACCGAGCGAGGTGTGTCCTGAAAAAAACGTCCGCACTGTCGCGCCTTCGCGCCCGATGCGCGCGAGACATTCCGCGTAAGTCGTCGCGTCCGCGCCGCGTCCGCCGTATTTCGGGGAAATCGGGATGCCGAGCAGATTGTGCTTTTTCGCGAGCGGGATGACCTCGTCGTTGAGTTTGTGCTCGACGTAGGCGACTTCCTCGGACGGGCGCACTTCCTCACAAAAAGCATCCACGTCTTTCAGCAACTGCGCGCGTTCGGTTGCGATCATTCTTCCTCCCTGGTTGCGCGTATGTTCGTCATTTGAAAAAGCAAGTCAAGCGCGGCGACGGCATTTCCGTAATTGAATTGCGCGTGATGATTCGGCATTTTGTGCGGCGTGCCGACGTTTCAATTCCAGGGCGAGGAATCGTTCGACCACCCCCAGGCGAAGGTCTGGCGGTTCCTCACGGACTTGCGCAACATCGAAAAATGCTCGCCGCAGTTGCAGGACGTGAAATACCCGCGCGACGGCACGCTGACGGCGAAACTCGTCCCCGATTTTTCGTTCGCGCGCGGCGCGCTGGATTTGGTCGTTGAAGTGAAGGAGAAATCGGAGGCAGACTCCGCTCGCGTGGTTGTCACCGCGCGAGGCATGGGCAGCAGCGCGGAGATTGACGTGCGGCTGGCGCTCGCTGCGTCGGGCGGCAAAACGCAACTAGACTGGCATGCCGACGCGAAGCTTGGAGGCTTGTTGAGCGCGGTCAGCAAAGGTCTGGTCGAAGGCGCCGCCAAAAAGGTAATCGCGGAGACGTTTGAGAAAGTGCGAAATGAGCTCAAAAATTAAAATCGGCATTGTCGGCGCAAGCGGCTATTCAGGCGAAGAACTTGGTCGCCTGCTCCTTTCGCATCCAAACGCCGAACTTGTCTGCGTTACTTCGCGCCAGTCGGCAGGGCAAACGCTCGCGCAGGTTTTCCCGCGTTTTGCCAGTCACCCGACCGCGCGCTCGCTGAAATTTTCCGAGCCGACCATCGAAAACATCATCGGCCCGATGCCCGCGTCCTGTGCCGACGGGATCCCGCTCCTAGCGGGAAAAGGCGCGCCTCCCCAATGGGCGGTGGATGTCGTGTTCCTCGCGTTGCCGCACGGCGTGGCGGCAGAATTCGCGGCCCCGTTGCTCGACAAAGGCGTGCGCGTGATTGATCTCAGCGCGGATTTTCGGCTGAAGGACGCGGAGGTGTACAAGGATTTTTATGGACACGAGCATCCCGCGCCAGGGTTGCTGAAACTTTCCGTTTATGGTCTGCCTGAGATTTACCGCGAGAAAATCCGCGAGAGCCGATTGATCGCCAGTCCTGGCTGTTATCCGACGAGCATCTTGGTGCCGACCATTCCGTTGTTGCGCGCGGGACTCATCCAACCCGTCGGTATCATTGCCGATTCGCTCAGCGGCGTGAGCGGCGCGGGGCGCAAAGCGGAAAACGATTATCTTTTCGTCGAGTGCAATGAAAGCGTGCGCGCCTACGGCGTCCCGAAACATCGTCATCTCTCCGAAATCGAGCAGGAACTTTCCAACGCCGCGAAGACGCGCGTCACCATCAACTTCACGCCGCACCTCATCCCCATCAATCGCGGGATTTTAACAACGCTCTATCTGAAACCCGCGCGCGAAACAATGGGAGAAAACGCCGCCGCGTTTGACGCCGCCGTGCGCGATTGCTACGCGAAGGCTTATGGGAACGAGCCATTCGTGCGACTGCTCAAAGGCAAACAACTGCCCGATACGAAAAATGTCCAACAAACCAATTGCATCGAAATCGGCTGGCGTGTGGACGCGCGAACGGGTCGGCTCATCGTGATGAGCGCCATAGACAATCTCACCAAAGGCGCGGCAGGACAGGCGGTTCAGGCGATGAATTTGATGCTTGGAATGGATGAGACGTTGGGGCTGGTTTAGCCATAAGTCACTGCATTTATCCATAATTACGACAATCCACTGCGGGATTGATTTTTCAAGGCGGCTCTGATACTCTCTGCGCCACGATTAGCCGAGTGGCGATGAACCTCAGCGTTTTGATCGGGTCGTTTCCTGATTCGATTTGGAGTTTCGCGGCAGTGTCACGGAGGAGGTGTCGTCATCGGCAGAACCCAGCGCGCAACAAAAACCGCGCGTCGGCATCCAAACGCCGCGTCGCCCCAATTTCCCAACCCTCCACGACCATGAAAAAAACATTCAACATCATCCCAGGCTCCATCGTCAGCCCGAAAGGCTTCCGCTCCGCTGCGACGCATTGCGGCATCAAGGAGGCGCGCCTCGAAAAAATCCCGAAGGATCACGTGACCCAAAAGGATTTGGCGGTCATCGTTTCCGCGCTTCCCGCGCACGCGGCGGGCGTGTTCACGGTCAACCAGTCCAAGGCGGCACCCGTCCGCGTTTCGCAGGAATACATCGCTCACGGAAGACTTTCCGCCGTCATCCTCAACAGCGGCAACGCGAACGCCTGCACGGGCGACCGCGGAATGAAGGATGCCCGCGAAATGTGCGCGAAAGTCGGCGAAATCATCGCTGTCAAACCGCGCGAAGTCGCCGTCTGTTCCACGGGTCGCATCGGGATTCCGCTGCCGATGGACAGGATTCTTCCGTCCATCCGCGAACTCTGCAACAACCTCACCGACAATTCGGGCAGCGACGTTGCCGAAGCCATCATGACCACCGACACGCGCAAGAAGGAATGCGCGGTCGAGTTGACGATTGACAAGAAACGCGTCGTCATCGCGGGCGTCGCCAAGGGCGCGGGAATGATTGCGCCGTTCATGACGGCGACGGGCGCGCGCCCCGCGTCCGCCATCGGCAACCCCGCCGCGTCGCCCTTGCACGCCACAATGCTCAGCGTCATCACCACCGACGCCGCCGTGCCGATCAAGACGCTCTCCGACATTTTGCAGCGCAGCGTCAACCAATCCTTCAACCGCGCCACTATTGACGGCGACATGAGCACCAACGACACCGTGCTCATCCTCGCCAACGGCATGGCGGGCAACGCGCCGCTCAACGCCGAGCACAAGGAATTGCCCAAGTTCCAGGAGGCGCTCAACCACGTCACGCGTGAACTCGCCAAGATGATCGTCAAGGATGGCGAAGGCGTCAGCAAATTCGTCACCGTGCAGGTCGTCGGCGCGGCGAGCAATTCCGACGCGGAAATCGCCGCCAAATCCATCGCCAATTCCGTGCTCGTCAAAACCTCGTGGTGCGGACAGGACCCGAACTGGGGTCGGCTCATGGACGCCATAGGCTACAGCACCGCGCAGGTTGACCCGCACAAGGTGAGCATCAGCTACGACAACTTCAGCATCGTCGAGCACGGTGTCAGCACCTGTCCTTCCAATCTCACAAAGGCGAAGACCTGGAACAAACGCGCCAAAGCCGCCGTCGCCAAGCCCGCGTTCACCGTTGCCGTTGATCTGCATCTGGGCGAGGGGCAATGCACCGTCTGGACGACGGACTTGACGGAAAAATACGTCGAGTTGAACAAGGGCGAGTAACGGCGCGCCGACTACGGCTTCGGCGGGATGAAATTCCCGTTGGCGCAGATGCCTGTGAGAATGTCGCGGGTCACTTCGATGGGAGTCTGCAAGGCGTTGACATCGAGCCGCAAACTGTCAGGGAAATGTTTCAGCAACGGGACGGTTTCATTCTGGTAAACCTCCATCCGCTTGTTGATGACCTGTTCACTCTTGTCGTCGGAGCGCCCCTCGCGCAACGAGCGCAATTTCAACCTCTGAATCACCGCGTCGCGCGAACCACCTGCGGTCAGATGAATCAGTTTCATCACGTGCATGTGCGGATCCATCAGTTCGGCTTGGTGGGTATTACGCGGGATGCCGTCGAGCAGCAGATAATCCTTGTCGGGGTCGAACCGTCGCGCCTCAATCAGCCGCTGGATGTGATGCCCCCAGAGCCGCACCGTGAAATCATCGGGCACAAGCTGCCCGCGGTCGGCGTATTCGCGGAAAATTTTCCCCGCCTCGCTCTGCGGGTCGAGTGAGCGAAACAGGTCGCCGCTGGCGACGTGGACGAACCCTGGAACCGTGCCGAGAATTTTCCCCTGCGTCCCCTTGCCCGCTCCTGGCGCGCCGAAAAGCAGATAGGTTTTGTATTTCACAATGGTCTAGGCGCGCTTCGGTGAAGCGCAGCTAAATTAGCCGTCAAAAATCTCCGCTTCGCACAAGCGCAGCTACAACGTCAGTTCAACAACTGATACCAATTATTCCTGCGATGCGGCTCATAGCCCAGTTCCTTGATTAGCCGTTGCATCATCATCTCGTCAACGCGAAATGTCGTGCCCGCGGCGCTGACGACGTTTTCCTCCATCATCACGCTGCCGAAATCGTTCGCGCCGAACTTGAGGGCGACCTGCCCGATTTGGGGTCCCTGCGTCACCCACGAGCTTTGGATGTTCGGGAAGTTATCGAGGAAAATTCTGCCAAGCGCCTGCATCCGCAAATATTCGTGGCTGCCCACCGTGTCCGCCTTCAACACGACGCCTGGACCTTTTTGAAACGTCCAGCAAATGAACGCGGTGAAGCCGTGTGTCTTGTCCTGCAACTCGCGCAGCATCCGTAAATGCTCGATACGGTCTTCGGGTTGCTCGACATGACCGAACATCATCGTTGCCGAAGATTTCAGTCCCAGCCCGTGCGCGATCTCCATCACCCGCAGCCATTCTTCGCCCGAACATTTCAGCGGCGCGATGCGGTTGCGCACCTTGTCCACGAGGATTTCCCCGCCGCCGCCAGGAATCGAGCCAACGCCCGCGTCCTTGAAACGACAGATGACTTCTTCGAGCGGCATGTTGAAAACATCAGCGAAATGGTTGAACTCAGGCGGCGAAAAACCGTGGATGTTCACCTGCGGAAAACGCCGCTTAATCGTCGCGAGCAACTCGAGATAATAATCAATGCCGAGTTTCGGGTGATGCCCGCCCTGCATCAAAATCTGCACGCCGCCGATGTCCACGAGTTCCTGAATTTTCGCGCACACCTGGTCGGGCGTGAGCACGTAATGGTCATCGTCCCTTTCAGTGCGGTAAAACGCGCAGAATTTGCAATACACATCGCAGACATTCGTGTAGTTGATGTTGCGGTCAATGATGTAGGTGATGGTATTTTCGGGATGCAACCGCCGCCGCACGACATCCGCGATGCCGCCGAGTTCCCACAACTCGCAGCCGTGATAAAGCGCCAGCGCCTCGTCGGGCGAGATCCGCTCGCCGCTTACCGCCTTCTCCTTCGCCTGAATTAGAATGTTGTCCGTAACCATTTGAATTTGCTGTAGGGCGGCAGTCTCTGCCGCCGTTCGTTAAATTAATTTCGGCGGCAAGGGACTGCCGCCCTACAGTTAAACAAATTTTAACTCCCCGTCCGTCATCTTCTCTCCCGATTTCGCCAGCAACTCTCGAAATTTCTCAATCGCCTGCTTCTCCTTCGTTCCCAAATCGTAACGGATATTTTTCGTAAAATACTCCCGCCAAAATTCGCGCTGATCGGCGGGCTTGCTGGCGACCAAATCCTTGATGTGCGCCAACCCATTTGACTTTGCCGTCCGCAGCATATTGGCGGTCTCCACATCGAGCAAGGATTTCCGAAAACCCCAGACCGCAAAGACAAACGGCATACCCGTGAGTAGTTTCCACGCGGCGGCGAGGTCGAGAATTTGCAGCCGACGGTTCGCGGGCAGCGATTCCTGCGTCCACAAAAATTTCAACGCGCGATCGCCGATGAGCAGGCACGCTTGCGCATCAAGGTAGGACAACCATCCTGGTTGTCCCTCTTCGGCGATGGACAAGCTGGAAGCTTGCCCTACCCTTTTGAAAGGCGGCTCGATGCCGTGCAGTTCTTTGAGTAAAACCCGCAACAACGCAACGCTCGTGCGCGACGCAGGGTCAACGGCGACGCTCGTGAGATTTTCAATCGGCGGCTCGTAAGCCATCAAGACGCTTTTCACTTCGCCGTCCGAAGCAATCGCGCAACCGTCCACGATTTCGTAACCGTCGTGCGCGAGAACTTCCGCGATGGGGACAAGCCCGCCGTCCAATTCCCCGCGCCGCAACGCGTCCGCCATCCGCGACGGCTCAAGATATTGCAGCCGCTTCTCGATGCCCCAGATGAGCGGCAGCGCGTTGGCGTAGGGAACAGTGGCGATGCGGAGGGAAGTCATTCCATCGCCTCCGCCGCTTTACGCAATGCCAAGAATGCTTCCTTCAACGCTTGGTTCACTCCGCTTTCAGGTTCGCTTAAAACGAGTTCTTGATAGCGGTTCAAGAAATCCGCGCGAATGCGGTGAAAGAGATGCAGAAAATGACGGAGAAACGAAAGACAGTCGAGAATCGCAATCTCCACTCCGCCCAACTCGGCATATTGCTCGGCGGCGTAAGCTCTGACTTCCGAATCAATCGGCTCGGTGGTGATGAAGATGTAATTTTGAATGGTTGCGCCCTGAACAATTTTCTCAACGGCAATATCAATGTCGCCTTTCGTGACAATCTTGTCTTTCATCTCATAGGTGGTCACGACCTTGTCATCACCGAGCAGAGTAATCTCCACATCTCCAAACGCACCAGTTTGCTTATCGGCAGCGTTGTGCGGGTTCAGTCGAAGCACCTTTTCGCCGAGTTTTTCCGCAGCAGCGCGATATGCAGCAGCGACAATAAGGACTGGCAAACGACTCGAATGTTTGCATCGCAAATGTTGCTCGATGAGTTTCACGATGTCTTCCGAGGACAACGGCAATTCACCAGCATCTTTTCGCAGACCCTCCAATAAAGTCTTCAGCCGTTTCTGTCGTGCATCGCGTTCAATCACAAGCAAGCGAATTGATTCATCGAGGACATCGCGGGCAGATAATTTGCCCCGATGAACGGCGTCCAGAATTTCCAGAATAAACTCATACATCTCAGCGGGACGCCCTCGCAGTTTCTGGTCGCGCGTTAGCACAATGTTTTTGGTGCGGAAACCAGGCGTTAGAAAAGCAGTGGTCGCGCTGCACGGCAGACGGTGTTTGCGGATGAAATCAAAAACGCACTGCTCGTCGTAGCGGCGTCCCGAATAAGCGTTCTTCTTTGCAGCGGGCGCATACACTTCGATGAACGGTTTGCGAATATCGAGTTTGGGGTTGTCACACTTTGCCAAAGTGGAAGCCATTAAGAAACGAGCGCCTGCGCGGTTGCTTGGGCAATCAATCACATAGGCAATTTTTTTGCGAAGCGGCTCATCGCCGATAAACGACTGTTGCAGCCGAACGGTGACGCGGGCAAAAGCAGCTTCGAGGAGTTTAGAACAGTCGTGATTGTTCATCGTTCAAGCTTTGGGGATTGTAATTTGTCCACAGCACTTCGACGCGCGTGCCTTTGGTGGCATGATTGGTTCGCGGGCCGCTGAATGTTTTCCACCACTTTGGCGAGGGATAAAGCTTATCCATTAACGGACACTGATAATTTGAGATTGCGACTTTTCCTTGCGCATGATTAAGAACCTTTGCCAGTTCCGCGTGTTGCTCGTCGGTCATCTCGTAACCGTAGGCGTTGGAATCGCCCCGCGTTTCGTGAACATACGGTGGGTCGCAGTAGAACAGCGTTTGCGAAGAATCGTAGAGCTGAATGACATCCACCGCGGGACGATTCTCAATTTGCACTCGCAATAACCGTTCCGCGATTTCGGGCAAATCCTTAACCGCACCGAGCCAACGGCTGACGACGCCGCTCATTCCCGCGCGGCTCGTTTGTTTGCAGTTCGCCCACCGTCCCAAGCTCGCGGTCTGCGCCAAACCCGTCCGCACTTGACGCGCCCGCACATAAAAGCGTCGCGCCCTTTCTGACGGCGAAGCGCTAGGGTCGAGTTTGCAAGCGAGCGCAAATTCTTCCCGCGAAAATGGTGTCAATCCGATGGCTTCAACGAGTGCATCTTTTCCTTCTCGCAACACTCGAAAGAAATTTGCCACCTCTCCATCCAAATCGTTATAGGTCTCAACTGGCGACGGCGGACGGTTCAACAGAACGGCAGCAGAACCGCCGAATGGCTCGCAATAATGGTGGCAGGTCGGCAAGAGCGGCAGCAACCAATCGAGATGCGAAAATTTTCCCCCATACCACCCGAAGGGAATCAACTTGGACTTTCGCAGCACGGCAACGGGTGGCGGCTTCGATTTGCGCCCGTTTGAGTAATGTTCAACGACAGGAGAAACTTCGCGCACACGCAACGCTTTGCACTTTTTCGTTCGATATTTAACCTTGGCGCGTGACATGGCGGAAGTAAATCACACTGATTTTGAGAAGGCAACCGCCGCTTCAAGGCAACGCGTCCGCCATCCGCGACGGCTCAAGATATTGCAGACGCTTCTCAATGCCCCAGATGAGCGGCAGCGCGTTGGCGTATGGAACGGTGGCGATGCGGAGCGGTTTCATTTCGATTCGTAGCTACGAGCGTAAGCGAGTGGAGGATTGGGAATCAACTCGCAAGAATGTCCACCAGAAATTCCCCAAATTGGAGGGACGCGCTCTGTCGCGTCTCCCGCTTCGCGGGACGGTCACGACGGAGCGTGACCCTCCAACTCGCTCTGCGTCAATCTTCTGAATCAAAATGGGGAATG